>Ga0302325_10000249_pt1 | contig 154277 bp, 158 predicted proteins | sample Palsa_T0_2_FD_201948 | JGI IMG/M metagenome (GOLD analysis project Ga0302325, IMG submission 201948) | Peat permafrost microbial communities from Stordalen Mire near Abisko, Sweden - Palsa_T0_2 | ecosystem: Environmental > Terrestrial > Soil > Palsa > Peat permafrost | place: Sweden: Abisko...
TTCTTGATCTTCTTCGATCCAGACTAGTGAACACTTGCTGTTGTCTCTCGATGGGTACGAACCCATTCTGCGTTGAGTCGGGAGTTCCGCCATATCTCCGGAAAGACCCACAGCTTCCAAAGAATGTACCCTGGAACGGCAACCAAGGTCTTCATTGTTGCCGACAGCCCAGGACCCTTGATTGCTATCGCGACAATGTGAAGGAAGAGGATCGCGAATGCAACCATAGTATAAATCCTCATCCACAGGAATGGGACGCACGCCGAAATCACAAGTAACACTACCTCAGTAGCAAGTGGTAACGCCAATAAATCAAGAAGTGGTTCAATCTGCCTCAAACGACCACTGAGCGCGTTGCGAAATAAATAGGGAGCCCACCGTTTCATCATTCGAATTCGGCCACCCTCCCAGCGGGCGCGCTGCGCTCGAGCGCCCTTCGCTGAAACGGGCATCTCTCCCCTGACTGCGGCATTATCGATGAACTCGACTCGAGTTCCGGCTCGAACGAGAGAAAGATGAAATTCCAGATCCTCGACCACAGAGTGGGCGTTGTATGGAATCTCCATCAAGACATCGCGATGAATCGCAAATCCGTTGCCTAATATGCCTGCTGAAAGACCGAGACGGTCACGGCCGAGGGGGCGAATGACGTTGACTCCGCAAAAGGCAAGAGTCATTAGCCTCGTCCGTCGGCTGTCCTGAGAATTATGGACTTCATAGCGGCACTGCAGTGCCTTTGCGCCAGCTTGCATTCTTTCCCGTACCGCAGTGATCAGGCCCGGGTCGATCACTGAGTCTGCGTCGATTACCAATGCTGCAAGCGAGTTGCTCGCGCGCAGAGAATTGAATCCGTAACTTAGAGCCGAACCCTTCCCAACCTGGCCTGGGTCATTCAACACCAGAACATTTGCTCCGGCCGCCTTCGCTTCCAAGGCAGTTGAGTCGGTGCAGTTATGGGCGATGACCAATATCTTCGTGGCTCTATCAGCCGCCGATCGAATGCTTTGGACGCATCGGCCAATCAATGCTTCCTCGTTGTGCGCCGGAATTAACACCGTAATCGGCATGGGACTCTTCGCAAGCCTTTCAGGCCGCGTGCGCGGCCGTTGCAGGAGAGCAGCAATGCTCAAAACGAGGAGCTCCAGTAGGAGCGGCAGAGTCGCCGCTACAAGAACGATTCCGAGGAGAAGAAGAAGATAGAATATGACCGACATATTTGATTGGCCTCATCCGGGAAGCATTGCGGGAATCGATGAACGTTGCGCCGGGGCCTCCACCGGAGCCATCGTGAGCTGTTGCTCCATGAGTTCCTGCACCTGGCGGTAGAGCTCCGGCATTTCCTGGGTATACACCGGAACAAATTGACCGCCGATTAGGAAGAATGCGCTGTCCTCGGCAAATTGCGGTATCGGAACCAGATCTCCATCAATGCGCCGCAAGGCCTCAGCGACTTTGCCGGCCACTCGGAAAGATGTTCTGATCTGTGCCGCATGCAAAACTCTAGCCAGATTAGGACTCAATCCAGCAAGCCAGAGCTCTCTCCTCCACCGGCGCGCGAGATTGATCACGTGGATCAAGGAACCGAGCGCGTCCGCACCGATGTATGTCGTGCTGCTTAGATCGAGAACTACATGCGAACCCGATAGAACGGTGTTTTGGACAGTTAACTCGAGCTGGATCAACACTGGCCCCGTAAGATCCCCGACGATTCGGTGAACTTTCGTTTTGCCGATCACCTCGGTTGCAATCCTGCCTTGCGTGCCTCGTTTCGATTGCGCTGCCATCCACAACAATTGAGCAGGAAGATATCGTATGAGCCCAGTCGCATTATTGAAGTAACGCTTCGCTAGCCGCGATGGCTCCTGAACCGTTCGATAGAACCATTCCAAACCGCTCCGCTGCATCCAGGCAGGAGCCCGACGAACTCTCCCGCTAAGAAAATCAAACGATCCGCCAACTCCGATGCAGACCGGAACCTTGAGTCGGTTCCGATGCATCGCAATCCACTTTTCCTGCTTGGGGTTTCCAAACGCTACCATGAGGATGTCCGGCCGCGCTTCCTCAACTCGGCTCAGAATTTCCTCGTGATCCATCTCCTCCAAGGGCTGGTGCTTGGGGCAATAGCGTCCAGCAATTACGACGCCGGGGTAGGTCGTTCGCATCCACGCGGCTGCGCCCGCTGAGCTCGACTCATCGGCTCCCAGAAGGAACAATCGATATCCACGCTCGGCGGAGAGCTTAGCCAGCTCTGGAACCAGGTCCGCTCCCGCCACGCGCTCCTTCAGCGTCGTTCCGAGAAACCGCGATGCCCACACCAACGGCATGCCATCGGCTAAAACCACGTCACAGCGCCCGAGAGTCTCGCGCAATTCGTCATCGCTGACCGAATTGATCAGGAAATCGACATTGGCGGTCGCAATCTGATGGAATCCGCCTTCAGCAATCTGCTCTTCGACAAGAGTAAGGGCTTGGCCCATCGTGAGGTTGTCGACGGCCACTCCCAAAATGGCAATACGGGGTTCTCTTTTATCAGGCATGATGGTTGATCCTCGCACCTTTTGTTAAGAAATGCGCAGACACTCACGTTCGAAAAACTGAGTTATAGTCATCCCGCCGGATGAGGAGGACCGGCCGGACTTCTCGCAGCGAGTATTGTTGTAGCGCATGAGTATGAATAGGGGAGACAATCGATATACCGCTTTTATTGCGCGATGCACGACCATCTGTCGCTCACATTTGCGCCTCACTCCAAACTTCTGCCACGCGTCGCGTGCATACGAATCACGTGCCAGCACGACACCAACATTGCGTCAGTTAGGGTGAACTCGTTTCTCTGTTCGAATATTTCCGTTTATCCAGCCCCGGTTCCCCTTAGTACGGCGGGGACGGTCTGCATCAAAATCTTCAAATCCAGCCACAGTGACCACGTATCGATATATTGCATGTCGAGCTCCATCCATTTTTCGAATGGAATAGAATTCCGCCCGCGAATTTGCCACAAACAAGTAATGCCCGGTTTAACGCAGAATCTCCGCCTTTGCCAATCGTTCTCAAAACGTTGGTAGTCACGAAACGACATGGCCCTTGGGCCCACAAGACTCATGTCGCCCTTGATTACATTGATGAGCTGCGGTAACTCATCAATACTCGCCTTGCGTAAAATCCGTCCTATCGACGTGACTCGCGGATCGTGCTTAATCTTGAATACCGGACCAGTCATTTCATTAATTGAGAGGAGTTGCTCCTGCAGCTGCTCGGCATTTGCCACCATCGTTCGAAACTTATACATCGTGAATTGTCGCTTGTTTAATCCCATCCTGGTCTGGCGGAAGAAGACGGGTCCTGAAGACGTCAGCTTGACAAGGACAGCCACAACGAAAAATAGAGGAGAAAGGATAATGAGCAAGGCTCCGGAAATCAGAACATCTAACGCCCGCTTTGTTATGGCCGGCATTGTCTCATCTGGACCAGCCACGGAAAGGACGCGAGAGTTCTCCTCCGGGTCTCGAACGCGATAATTAGAGGTGCGCAACTTGAAAACTTGAGCGTCGAATCTTATGACAATTCCGTGCTGCTCGCACAATGCAACTAGCTCGGCTGCGTGTTCATAGTATGACCGCAGCGGCAAATAAATAGCCGCCTCGTCAACGACGTTAGTTCGGAGAAAGCTGGCAAGGCCCGCAAATGTGCAGCACCGGTTTTGGCCCGTGGACTCAAACTCCTTTGATCCAGCCCAGTCATCGTCGACAAATCCAACCACTTGATATCCAAGCTCAGGATGGCCGGCAATCTGGCGGCCAAACTCGATGGCCCGTTCATTTGTCCCCACGATGAGAATGTGGCGTGTGTTTCCACCTCTGCGCCGGATTGCAAGAAGTAGCCAGCGTGCGATGACCCGACCGGCTGTCATCAGAACGGTGCTTGATAACCAGAACAGAAAAACGAATCTTGGGCTGACGACATGCAGTCCAAAGATCGCTGCCGTCACAAATAAGACGGTCGCTGCAAGCAGCGTCGCTCTGCATACTTCCACAATTTGGGTAAAGTGATTCGAAAACCTCTTGGGAAGGTACATCCCGCAGGAGACCAGAACGCCGTGCCACACGAGGAGGAGAAATGCAAATATCAGACAGTTGCCAAGCTTGATTCGCATCGCTACGAATCCTGAAAGCGTCATCTCTCTCGGTGCGGAGAATACAGCCACGGCGAAAAGGACCGACGCTAGAAGTGCGCAGAGATCGAAGAGTCTGGCGAGGTTCTTGATAACTCGTCCTTTACCTGAAGTCATGGCACCTTCTCAATGAATAAATTAGGGGGCAAATTGCATTCGTGATGAATTGCCGAATCGATCATAGGCGCGGCCACATCGAGAACCGATGTTGCAGCATCTAAACTCGATGCTGTTTCAGGGATTGAATCGTGGGGGCCAGGAAAGCTTGCTGGCGAGCGTTGAAGATCGGCACAATCAGATTCGCGGCCGTTCAGCGGACCCAGGTAGCACTATATTCGGATACTTGAGGAAGCTCTCGAAGACGCGAGGTGGCTCAGGCAGCCGATGACGCCAAGAGTGAGAGGGATCCCCGGTGCTGAATATTCCGGATAGGTTCAACGTCGCTTGCAGAGACCTCCACTGCTATAGATCGCTGAATTGCCTCGACGGAAACGACGATTCTGGATCGTGTGCCCGATCGAATAAACGATCCTTCGATACCAGCCAGAGCTCCGTTGACAATTCGAACTCTGTCACCTGCCTGCAGATATGAGCACGGAAAGCATTTCGTGGTACGCGACAGTAAAGCACGAAGGTTTTGAATCTCGTCTTCTGGAATTGCTGTAGGGCCGTTCTGATTTCCGACGAAGCTGACCACGCCGGGAACTTGTCGGACACGTAATTGAAGAACGGAAGTAACCAAGATCTGAACAAAAAGGTACCCAGGGAAAACTGGCACTGATACCATCTTCTTTCGATCGCTCCATTGCCGTTCCTGCTCCACCAAGGGGAGAAAATGAGAAACACCGAGCGCATCGAGCATTGCAGCTGCAGCTTTTTCCTGCCGCGAACGCGTCCAAACCGCATACCACAACGAAGAATCTGGAGCCTGCACGCACTCTGTTGCAGTTCGTGTTTTGTCGTCCATCATCACACCTCTCGTTCAAGAACGCGACTCGAAGACGTTGACGGCGATGGGAAGACGTAGCTTCGCCCTTTCAGTCCCAGGACTGCTTCCAAAGTGAAAAACGACTTCAACCGACGATTCACCGCGTCAATTCATGACCAAGCGCGTGAGTTGATCGTCGCTGAAAAGTCCATGTACTCCAAAACAGGCGGACCCTGGCTGTTCCCACACACGTGTGACTTTTCCCACACACTCGATCCGGATCTCTTCAGTGGCTTGATCCGGAGAAGGAATCAGGACTTCAATTCGAACATCAATACCGACAGGTGGGCAGGCGCTGCTGAATATCAACGCACCGTCCAGCGCAATGTCGCTCGTAAAACCGCCCTCTGTGTGATTGTGCCCGTCATCCCAATGAAAAATGACAGGGAGCCGCAATTTATAGCGCACTGCAGCCCTTCGTTCTTGGCGGGTTTCCTTGGACATTGAGTTGTCAGAATATGGCCAACCCGATCAAGCCGCAAGGCGCCGAACGTTCGAAAAGTCGCGTGAGATGATTGGGCGACTGCGTGAGTTTCTATTCTCCGCAGGTTCCTCAAGATGAGCTGAAAAGGTCTCTTGATGTGAGTAGCTCGGCCTGGTCGTAACTAGAGAAAATTGTTTGATCTTTCTCTGCGAATCTCTTGCGCGATCGGGAAATTCCTGTATTCTAGTGTAACGAAGGCAATATAAATCATCGTCCCGTGCCTTCTCTCCCCCTAGTCGGGCCTTCTCCTCGGACTGTTCCTGTCGAACTGTTCGTGCCGATTCGTCATGGTTAGAAATTCTTGGCGTATTTGATCATCATGTTTACGCGAAACTCATAAACATGGAGGCCTGAATTGTCGCATATGTCTTCGTCGCAATCTCAACGGCGATCTCTTAATTCCCCGGAGGAGGGTGGCTGGGTGATCTCGGACCCGCACAAGCGTGAAAACATTCTGCCGGGAATAGGCGATCCTGAAAGAACGCTCAGGGTATTGATCGTCGACCGGGATTCAATGAGTAGTGATCTATTGGCTAGAGCGCTGTCAAGAGACAGGAATTTTCAGGCATCCGGAATCCGGTCAGCTGACCTTTTGGATTATTTGGAAGACGGAAAAGCCGATGTGGTCGTTATCGGGGCCGATATCACGCTCGATTCAAAGAACGGATTCGAGTTGGCTCAGGCGGTGCGAAGTGTGCGCCCTTCCATGCCGATCGTGATTCTTCTCAGTCGCCCCAGCCAGGATTCTGTTATTAACGCTTTTCGTTCTGGGGCAAGCGGGGTATTTTCGCGCGAGCGGCCGGTGGCCGAATTCGTATCTTGCGTCAAGCATGTGCGCAATGGCTGCATTTGGGCGGGCACTCAAGAGACGAGCATCCTCTTGGATGCGTTCAGATCGATCCCCTCTCCTGATCTGGCAATGGCGGGTGATTCGCTGCCGTTAACAATACGCGAGTTGCAAGTGGTCAAGAGCGCCGCAAGAGGTAAGACGAATAAGGCGATTGCCAAGGAATTAGGCCTCAGCGAGCATACTGTTAAAAACTACCTTTTTCGCGCTTTTGAGAAGTTGGGCGTTTCAAATCGTGTCGAATTGCTGTTTTATTTGACCCAGCGAGGGCAAACTTTCAGGCAAGGTGCCGCCGAATATCCAGAGACCAATTTGCAAGCAGACTAATGTGGCGTCCTCATGTGGCGTCGAAATCAGAGCTACAGCGCTATCTCAATGCGATTTGCGCTACCCCCTTTCTGTGGGAGGCGGATTGCGGTAACCACCTGAAGTTACCGAGAGCAGATCTCTTGAGTGCCCTTTATGTGATTGGAGAATAGCCGCATGTGCTATTGCAGGCTTGTGTACCTGTGTTAATTTGAGAGTCTAGTTGAATCAAAAGGGAGTTAAGTAAGCCGCCGAGTTGGAAAAAGTCTCCTCATTCATTTGGTCGATGTCAGGGTGACTGCGTGACTGGAGGGTAAAGAAAGGGTGTTTACAGGATTTTTTCGTTTCTAGAGAATGGCGAGTCCACGGCATCACCCGACAAGAGTGCTGCACGCCACTGAGCTTTAGAAAAACCCAGGGCCCCCCGCTCGCACGACCGCCAGGCCATTCTGACCTCAAAGTAGATGACCTGCACCGCTAGAAGCGCTATCGAACAACCGCTCCTTTGAGAGCGTGTTGTGGTCGATCGACCGGGGCCAAATGATATTTATTCCACAACAATCACCGCGCCGAGACGATCTTCATGACCAGAGGACCCCGGGTCGCGTTGTCGATCGGGAAAACGAAGCACAGAAATCCGAAACGAATGTAGCACCCCAATTTCGCGTCCTGATTGTCGATCGAGATTCGATGAGCAGCCAACTCCTAGCGACCGCGATTTGCCACGAAACAAATATTCGGGCTTCGGCAGTACAGGCTGCCGATCTCCTTCGATGCTTGGATGTCGAGCGTGTCGATATGGTCATCATCGGCGGTGAAGTCGATCAGAGGCCCCCAAATGAATTCGACCTTGCGCAGGCTGCCAGTCGCGCACGTCCGAACGTCCTGATCGTCGTGCTCTTGAACCATTCGACGCGTGACTCCGTCCTGAGCGCCTTCCGAAGCGGAGCTCGGGGGGTTTTCCCGCGACAGCGGCCCATCGCCGACCTCCTCGATTGCCTCGAGCGCGTTCGCAACGGCTACCTTTGGGCGGCCGAGCAGGAGACTACCCATCTGCTCGACGCGATCCGATCCTTCCCGACTCCTTCACCTTCTATTGAGTCTTTGCCGCTGAGCTACCGCGAAAAGCAGGTGGTCCAGTCTGCGGCCCGAGGCAAGACGAACAAAGTGATTGCCGGCGAATTGGGGCTGAGCGAACACACGGTAAAAAATTACCTCTTTCGCGCATTCGAAAAGCTGGGGGTCTCCAGTCGTACCGAGTTGTTGTTTTATTTGACGCAGAGAGGGCAAACTTTTGGTTCGCCTCGTGCCCCCCGAGAGATGGAAAGCGAATCCGAAGGATAAGAGGCCTCTCCCACGTTTGGCCCTATAGCAGTCAAACGCAGAGGCGGACCTGCATTTCGGAACCCGACTTATGTGGTACACGAGATCTCACAGCCGCAGCACCAACTATTCAACAGTGACCGACTTCGCCAAGTTGCGGGGCTGGTCAACATCACACCCACGACGGACGGCGATGTAGTAAGCGAGTAGTTGGAGTGGCACGATTTCGATGAGCGGGGCGAGCAGTTCGGGTGCATGCGGGATATAAATGACCTGCTCGACGAGGCCGCCGATGGTCGAGTCGCCCTCGGTGGCTACTGCAATGACGCGCCCGCTGCGGGCGGTCACTTCTTGAATATTCGATAGCGTCTTTTCGTAGCGTAACTTCGATGCGGCATCGGATTTGTCCTGCGTGACAAGTACGACGACCGGAAGTGTCTCGTCAATCAAGGCATTGGGTCCATGCTTCATTTCGCCGGCAGGGTAGCCCTCGGCGTGAATATAGGAAATCTCTTTGAGCTTGAGCGCTCCCTCAAGTGCGATGGGGAAATGGATCCCGCGGCCAAGATAGAGAAAGTCGCGCGCATTCGAGAAGTCCTTTGCGAGCTGCTCGCATTGCGATGAGGTAGAACGCAGGACTTCCTCAATTTTGGTAGGAATCCGGCCGAGTTCCTCGATGTAGGCGACAGAGCGCTCCTTGTCGAGGCGGCCGCGAAGCTGACCCAGTTTGAGAGCCAGCAGGAACAGCGCCGTCAGTTGCGCTGTGAACGCCTTGGTGGAGGCGACACCAATCTCGGGTCCGGCATGGGTGTAGATGGCGCCGTGGGCCTCACGCGCCACCATAGCTCCGACCACATTGCAAATTGCGACGGTCTTCGAGCCGAGCGTAATCATCTCGCGCTGCGCCGCGAGCGTGTCGGCGGTTTCGCCGGATTGCGTGATGAGAAGGCCGAGCGCGTTGCGGTCCGGAATCGGATTTCGGTAGCGATACTCGCTGGCGTAGTCGACATCCACGGGCATGCGGGCGAGACGCTCGATCATGTACTTCCCAGTGAGCGCGGCGTGCCAGCTGGTGCCGCAGGCGGCGATGTTGATGCTGGAGGCAGCGGCAAGCTCTTCGTCCGAGATCTCCATTTCGCCGAGGAAGATCTTGCCGGAATCGAGGGACACGCGGCCGAGCGTGGTGTCGGTGATGGCTCGCGGCTGCTCCCAGATTTCCTTGAGCATGAAGTGCTTGTAGCCGCCCTTTTCTGCTTGAATTGGATCCCACGAAATGCGTGTGAGCTCGCGCCGGACGGGACGGCCCTCGAAGTCCGTGAGCTCAACTCCCCCTGTAGTGAGAATCGCCATGTCGCCATCAGAGAGGAAATAGATATTTCGTGTGTGATGAAGGATGCCGGGAACATCGGATGCAACGAAGGACTCGCCTTCGCCCACGCCGATGACGACCGGGGGACCGAGACGCGCGGCAACAATTTTTCCGGGCTCCGCAGCGTAGAGTACGCCCAGCGCGAATGCGCCAGTAAGACGCTTCACCGCGCGGCGCACTGCGTCTTCAAGGAGGATCGGCTTTCCCTCTGCTTCGGCTTCCTTTTGCAGCTGCTCGATCAGGTGGGCAATGATCTCCGTGTCGGTCTCCGTGACGAACTTGTGGCCTTGCTCAATGAGCTCGCGCTTCAGGTCAAGGTAATTCTCTACAATTCCATTGTGGACGACGACGATGCGGCCGCTGCAGTCGCGGTGTGGATGCGCATTCTCTTCCGTGGGACGCCCGTGAGTTGCCCAGCGTGTATGGCCGATGCCAAAGGTGCCGTCGATCGGATGCTCGCGCAAGACCTCTTCAAGGTTCGAAAGCTTCCCGGGCGCGCGCCTAACCTCGAGTTTTGAAAGCGAGGGGCTGCCTAAAGCAATTCCGGCCGAGTCGTAGCCGCGATATTCCAGTCGCCGAAGTCCCTCGATGATGATGGGGACTACCTTCTTGGGGCCGACGTAGCCAACGATTCCGCACATATCTCAATTTTATGCGAAATCGCCTCAGCCAAAAGATGCATCCACCTTCGCCCTTTGGGGGAGGCGGATAGGCGATCCGAGATACCGACGCCAGAAGCTACGCGACATTTTCAGAGAGGAGATGGCAAACTAATCTTCGAGGCGATATGTATATTCTTCGATCACGGGATTGGTCAGGACTTCGCGGGCGATGCGCTCCACCTGCGCGCCTGCGGCCGTTGCTTCCAGGCCATTGTCCAGTGACAGCGCAAAGTACTTGCCCTGGCGCACCGCAGTAACATTCGCGTAACCGATCTTGTGCAGGGCATTTTGGATGGTTTGTCCCTGCGGATCGAGAACCGACGATTTCAAGGTGACATAGACATGCGCCTTCATGATCCCTGATTATAGAGGGACCGGGTGTGGAGCGCGTTTGCAGGCCGATGCCGGGTTCTGAGGCCCAGGCGCCGCACCCGCCTCGTGTTGTCCCCTCAAGGAGGCTTAGTACGCAATGGTTAATTATTTGGAGCTGCCTGTCGGTGATCGCGCGCCGGAGATTTTCCGCGTAGTGGTCGAGATTCCCAAGGATGGAACGCAGAAGTTTGAATACGACAAGCAGTTGCATGTGTTCAAGCTGGACCGCAATCTGCACTCGCCCGTCCACTATCCCGGCGACTACGGGTTCATTCCCTCTACCCTGAGCGACGATGGCGATCCGCTCGACGTACTCGTGCTCGTTCCCGACGCGAGTTTTGCTGGCTGCGTGCAGGAGGTGCGGCCGATTGGGCTGCTGGAGATGCTTGATCAGGGCACGCTGGATGAGAAGGTACTCGCGGTGGGAAAAAACAATCCGCGCTACGCCAACATCTGGAACTATACCGATATCTATCCGCACATGCTGAAAGAAATCACTCACTTTTTCTCGATTTACAAGGATCTTGAGGGAAAGCGCGTGGAGATGCGGGGCTGGCGCGATGCCGCCTATGCGCGCGATCGCGTGGTCTACGCAATGAACAAATTCAAGGACAGCAAGGTAAAGCCGCACGAAGGCCGAAAGAAAGTCGCGGTGTAAGAGGAGAAGACTCCTAAAGCGCGGCGCTACCGCTACTCGATCGCCGCAACGTGACGCTGGTGATTACATAAAACACCGGACCGAGGAGCGCAATCACTGAAGCAAACAGCAGCGCCGACGTAGAACCGAGCACAGTTTCATCGCGCGAAGCATAGATCGCATAAGCGATGAGCACAGTCGGGCCCACGCAAAGCATACAAGCGAATGCGAAGTTGCCGGCTCGGAATGGCCGCGGCAGCCCCGGCTCACGAATGCGCAGGACGACGAGAGCGGCGAACTCGAGAAGCAGACTGGTGCCATAGAGTATCAAATCAATCGAGATGAGCCGTTCGAAAGGCAATTTGAGCGCCAGTGCCCAGGCAAGCGAACAGAACAGCACGCTGATCCATGGGACACCGCGAGAGTTGCGCCGAGCGAACGCCGCGGGAAGCATGCGGTCTTCTGCCATCGCCATCGGCAGGCGTGCGTAGCTCATACTCAGTGCGTTGAACATGCCGACGCCATTGATGCACCCTCCCGCAATTACAGCAAGAGCCAGAATCATGCCAACCGTTCCGCCGCCGCCAATCTGGTGAGCGGCATTGGCCCAATCTCCGGTCGAAAAGCTCTCTGATGACAGCCCGGCTAGCGCCATCGCCGCGAGCGGAAGGACGTAGGTGATGGCGGTGAGAATGGCCGCAGCGATCATGGCGCGGGGATAATTTCGCTGCGGATTCTCAACCTCCTGAGCGACGGTGGAAGCGTTGTCCCAGCCCATGTAATTCCACATTGCGACAAGAATTGCAGTCGAGATCGCTGAGCCGGGACCGATTCCAGCGGAATGGAGGGAAGCAGCGCTACCCCAATGCACAGAAGGATGGGCCACGAAGAACCTCACGAAGCCAAACACAACAAATACCGCGAAGGGGGCCAAGAGCAGCGCACAGAGCCAAACTGATCCCTCGCCGACCGCGGAGGCTCCGCGCAGGTTCCATAGGCTGCAAATCAGCACCACCGCGAGCGACCAGGCATAGCCGTGCCATCCCATCGTGAGCGCGGGCATAAACTTCCCGAGATAGAGGACGAAGATCGAAGGGTACAACGCCATGTCAAAGATGCTGGCGGTGAGAGAAAGCCAACTTTCCTGATACCCCCAGAATGGACCCATCGCTCGGTAGACCCAAACGTAGAACCCGCCCTCAGCCGGGATGGCTGAAGCAAGCTCGCCAATCATGAGCGCGGTGGGCAGGCTCCAGATCAGCGGCAGAATCACGAGGATGAGAATCGCCAAGCCGAAACCCGCGCCGCCCAGGATGTCCTCAATACCATAGGGGCCGCCGGAAACCATGAAATAAGTGGCCGCGATCAGCGGCAGGAGTCGCAGCTTGCGCGACGGCGCCTGGCGAAGGAAATGCATGAATGTGAATCTAAAGCATCCGGACGCGCTACAAACATTGCTGGTATTTCCCAGACGCCGCCGACGCGGCCAACAGAGGTTCCGGTATAATCCAGTAGATCCGGAGAGATGGCCGAGTGGCTGAAGGCGGCGGTTTGCTAAACCGTTATAGGGTCAAAAGCTCTATCGGGGGTTCGAATCCCCCTCTCTCCGCCATATTACAACCTATGATTTTTAGAATCAACGTAAATTACTGATTTAGGTGATATTAAATTGAATTACCTGAGTCTATATCGTTACCCTAGTCCACCCAATTTAACCCAGTCAGGACCAAAAACCTTACAAAATCGACCCCACCTTACTAAGGGTTTTCCGTCCCAATTTCGCCGCTTGTACCATTCCGTCTGTGCAAGACGATCAAGTCTCCAAATCCTAGGAGATGCTCATCGGACACTTGCAGAGTATCTACGGTCGATTTCCTAGGCAGCTCAAGCATCGCTAAGTCACCCGCATCGTTTCTCATTTATCATCGCCATCTCCAAAGTCGCCCCCTGTTTGGATCTGTGCCGCGTAGGCCAGTGTCATGGGATCCACGGACCGAGAATGGAATCGAAGATCCCGGGCGTCATCGGCGCTTGCCGGGACCGATCCTGCTAGTCCGCTGGCTTCTTCCAGCCAATTGAGGCCCGCAAGTCTCCCCGGTTCTCAAGTGCGAGGGACCAGGGCACCTTCGGTGCAGTCTTTGGGGCGTCGAGAACGAGGCGACCCGCATCGAGAGGCAACCGAAATTTGTCAAAGTTCTTTTTCTTCGTGGTTACGATCCGTCATCATTGGGCGGGACGGAACCTTGCTCTGAGAGAGAACTCGGGGGAGTGCTTGCTTGCGATCTGGGAATCAGGCCCGCAATTTTGGACCACACCATTCCGACTACATGGACAAAATTCGCTTGAGACAAATGTCCCGAAAACATTGCTAGAAGACATGCTCCGACCAAGGCAAGGCCAATTGCGATTGCGCTGAGGATATATGCGTGTGCGGTGTAATAAACAAAGAAGTACCAACTCGACACGCCAGCCGAAATCAAGATGAGAACGGCGATGAGCATGGTTAACGTTGGCGAAAGCCTCGCACTCTGCTCTTGTTGATACCTGCTCGTTTCTTTTACTAGCTCAATTGCGGCATCCCTGATCGCAGGGTGCTCTGAGTTTTCTGCAACGCGGAAGTAATCGAGTATTTGTAGATGGGTCTGCTCGCTCAGGCTGAGACTATTCCCAGCCGATTCTTCCTTCTTTCCGTTCTGGCCGCGAGGAGCCACTAGGCCACATCCCCCACCGCATTGCCATTCTTCGGCCTGTAAGCAATCTGAACCACGAGTTCTCGCGGGTCGTGGTCTCGGTCACAATCATCGCAGTGAGGTATCTCGTCCAGGGCGTCGATATTGTCTACTGTCGCCAGGAGCGTATCATATTTGCGGCAATAGACGTTATAGATGCGTTGCAGAATCTCTCCCTTCGCGAGAATCTCAAGGAGCACGATTGCCTCGGCATCAGTGAGATGCAAGGCCGCCGCAGCCAGTTTGGGAATGATGTAGGTCTGACCTTCCTGAATCTGCGAGTTGATATACCCGACTAGGCGATCCAGGAAGTCTGAAAGTCTGGGGTTATTTTGCTTCACGCGTTCGAATTTGGGAGATGACATGCGTTACCTCCTTATCGCTACAATCCGCGTTAACTTTGATGAACCCTTCTTCAGCATTGATGTGTGAATAAACCTCACGCGTTAGAAACCCCGATGAAACCTTTGGAAGCCAATAGAAAGATTGTGCATCCCAAGCCCAAGAGCCGCCATTTTGCTTGTAGGAAAGTTGCCAGTCTGGGCTGTCTCTCACATCGGCGCGCGGTCCTGTTGTCTTACTCTTGTAGTTCTTCTGATCTGTGTGATCGTCGATGTGAATACGAACCACTCTGGGTTCCACTTCTTCGACCAATTTGCGCACAACCGACCTCAGGTCGAGTGGAGTCAATTTGCATCCGAGAATATCCGTTGCACGATCCACATACGCCTTGTAATATGCCTCAGGCGTAGCATGGCCACCAACCTCATGGGCGTGAATCTTATCTGGCGGATTCAACCGTAGCTCAGCGGTTCCACTAAGAAAGTCGGCAATTAGCACTATGCGCTTGAAGACTGGAGTCAAAAGAACACCGTCGCCACGGTCATTCATCTTCGAACGCTGCTGTTGCTCAGCCCATTTGACTCGAAGCAAGCCGCCTTCAAGATGAGCATATACCGGCGACATCGGCTTCACCTTCTCACCAGCAAATACCCTGGAATTGGCGAGAGCGAACCCTGCCTTCAGCAGTCTTGTCGGTAACCACTGCTCGGGCTTTCCGGAAGGAATTTCTTCCATGCGGAACAAGTGAATCCGCATGTCGCTGGCTTCTTCAAAGCCTATAAGTGCGGCTTCCAAAGCGCCTTCGTCAAGCTGGCGACTTGCAATCTGCTTGGACACCAATTCGGTGATGGCTGACCGCGAACGGGCTGCGCTTGGAAGTTCCACGGACCTCAACCAAGCACGGAGACCATCCACCGCCACCTTATTGAGCGTAGGCTCTATACGTTTCCTAATGTCGTCGCTGGACGTGCCCTGAACAGTCATTGGCCTGTCATCTCTTCGAAGGGTTAACTGACGTGAAAAAAAGTGTGGTGAATTAACACTTAAATACTAGTACGAAAAGGTCACCCGGGGGTTAAGTTAATCGACAAACCCAACGCATTGTTCACGCAAGGTCATTAGAGCTGAAGAGGGGAGAGAACTGAGGAAAGGCTAGAGGATGGGTGGGTGGTCCCTTCAAAAGCGGTCGATACTTGAAGTGTCCACCCCGTTCTAGTGAAGAGCACAGATCCACTGCGGCGACAAAAACTCCATCAGCCCGATCTCTTCATTGGTGTACCGGTCTTTCTATTTCGAGATTCCCGCAAGCGTGTATAGGTCCTCGATTGCCCGACTGAGTTCGCGGATCATGATGAGCTTCTGAGGATTTCCACTCTTAATATCCTGAATGTCACTCGCCGGAGCTTTGCGAAGTTGTTCAGTTGCACGTTTGACTGCTTGGAACAAATCGCTTTCCAGCGACGGATCATTCTTAATAAGGATTCGACTAGCTTGTTCGATGCCCCTCTTGTCTAGAGCTGCCGCAGCGTCTTTATTGGCAAGAATCGCCGAAAGATTCCTGACCTGCTTGGCGTCTGTTAGGCGACCTTCTGCAAGCCAGCCATGAAATCGCTGCTTGAAATCAGGATCTTCCTTGAACACCTCTCGCAGCTCCCGCTTCTTCATCAACTCCTGAAAGAATGAGAATTTTCGCACATTGCTCGGATCAGGGTGGTGTTGAAGGAACTCGCGTGTTGCTGCGTATGCGAGCAACATCTCATTGATCTTTGATTTACTGAGCCGTAGGTGGTTTCCGAGCCAGTCATAAGTTTTGCCATATACGTTGTAAAGATCGGCAATGTGTTTCGCCTGCTCGTAGGCGTCCCACCGAATCTTCCCGCTGACGTGCATATCTGCCAGCAGAACCGCTAGATCTTCTTCTGTCAGGTCTGAGTCAAAGATCATCGCCGGCAAATTTGTGAACCGAGCATCATTTGGATATTGGTCGAGAAGACGACGCGCTGATACGGTGCGGCAGTTTCCTTCGCGAACCAAATACTTGTCTTTGATTCGCTGCACGATAATCGCTTCGTATATGCCGCCGTTCTGGAGAATGGATTGAGCTAATGCTTTTACGGCGTCCTTTTCCCAGATCAATTCTTCGAGTTCTTCTTGGCTAGCCCGGCCCGCCTTTTGGCCCACTAAGAATTGAATGCGAGGATTTTGAGGATCCAGGACACATTTGCTGACTGGGACTGAACTGCGCAGGCAAGGAATCGACTTTCCTTGGATCAAGAGTGTTTCCGTGGGTGGCATATTATCAACCTCCAGAACTAGGGTATCACACAGTACCTCTATGGTAAATTTCTTTACTTGATACCATTTGGTACTGTGTGATACTATCCAAGTCTGAGTGGGAGGTGCATGCACTCGTAGTAATGTCTGGAGGACAAAAACAAAGGGAGGGGTCTTTAGAACCCCTCCCTTTGACAGTTCTTTACCGCCAGGAATGTGCCTTGCGGCAGGGATGCTCCTAGCAGTCTCGTTCACCATTCTAGCACTAAACACACGCGCGTCAACAGAATAACCAAAGGCTTCTATAAGAATATCATTTTGAACGACTTGTGAGGAAACATGCCGCCACCCTATAGCGCCGAACTCATTAACGCCATCGTTCGAACCATTACAATCGAGCGACTCTACCGCTATTTGAAGGCCACGGGTAACGATGTTTCCAAAGCAATGGAGCTTTACGAACTCAACGTGAGGCTATCAGCAATCCTCTACGGGCTCCTCAATGGCATTGAGGTGGCTGTGCGGAATGCTGAGCACATTGCCCTAACAAACAGCTATGGCACGCCTCGCTGGTACGACACCCCGCCTACGCCGAATTATGGGAGACCGAGCGCAGGGTGCGAGGGGCCCTCTTGGCACGACTACGCGCCTCTGTCTGAGTATTGGAGAGACAAGGTCAACGAAGCCAAATCCAGTCCCGGCATCGGCGATCGGCCAGGAAAGGTAATTGCAGAACTCACGTTCGGATTTTGGGTAGACCTCTTGCAAACTCAGAACCATTGGAGCCTTTGGATCAATCGCAAACTCCACTTGGCCTTTCCAAATGCGCGACGTCACCGGAGACTGATTCACGAGCGTTTGAAAGCAGTTCAGTTGCTACGTAATCGCATTTCACATCACGAACCGATCATTACCTCGGCCAATATGATTTACAACGGCGATGAATATCTCCGGTTGGAGGAAATTGTCGAATGCGGAGAGTGGGTTTGTGCTCATACTGCCGATTGGTTGAAGACACAGTTCGGCTATGGCGAGGCAAATCAGATCCTCAAAGCAGTGGCGGCGATGAAAATCGTGCTTTAAGGTAGGGGTGCCCTTGATGCGCGCTTGTCGTACCTCCACGCCCAGATCAGCAAAGCCGAGTCTCAAGCATTCTGCGGACAGCATGCTTCGGAGGTACCCTACTCATTTCGCTACGTGCTGCGTCGCGGATTCAGGATTCAGGTCGTTTACGACGCGGACGCTGAAATAATGCCACAGCTTGTGGCCCTATTCATGGAAAATCCGCGAAGAGATCTCGCGGCGAAAAGGACAACGCCCGTGCCAGCTTTACGATGTTCTCCAGGGCTACATTTCGTTCGCCCCGTTCCACGCCACCCACGTAATTGCGATGCAGCCCGGCCCTTTCAGCCAATTCCTCCTGCGAGTAGCCGCGTTCCTCGCGGAGCTTGCGTAACGTAGTGCCAAACCGGGATTTAACGGAGCGTGTCGCCACACTCCCATACTTGAGTGCTGACCACTATGAGTCTACACACGATGAGTGTGATATGTTGGCAGTCAAGAACCGCCTTGGTTCCGCGGGACCTGGCCCCTGGGCGGTTGTGGATATTCCTACCGGGTTTTCCAGACAGCACGAAGCCGGGTTGTGCGATTCTAAGAAGCTGAGAGGTTGCGGCCATGCAGGAAGATTACATCGAATGTTCTGAGCTCTCAGGCAAGACGATCCAAACCCTGCGTATCCATAAGGACACCGGCGACGGAACCGATGTCCAGATTGAGCTGACGGATGGGACCACTTTCTCGTGCTGCCTCTCCAATCAGCCGGCTGTAAGGGCATCCTTGTACAGAGGCGGGGTTGGACCCCCCGAGACCATCCGCAGCTACGAAGTATAGGCACTTTCGCGTGCTGCCCGATCAGGCATTATGCCCTAAACGCATCACGGACTTCTTGGAATTCATTGGACGTTGCTGGAATCGGCCCGTAGCTTTGCGCCATAGCTGACAACTTGTCAGCGGAGGTGCAAAAGTGAATCGATTCCGCCCTCTCCTCCGACTGGATAAGACCCCCACTCGGCTGCCTGTTCGGCCTGCCTATCGCCAGGCTGGATACTTCCTCAAACAATCCCTCATTTGTGCCATCCGCGTGATGGCTCCAACCCTTCTCGCCCTCTCATTAGCGAACGTCGTCCATGCCCAGGGAACGATGGACTTCTCCGGGGCGCAAACACTCATGGGCACATTCCAAACTTTCGCCATTTACGCGGGCGCTGTCATCTGTTTCGGCGGGCTAATCTTCGCCGGAATACGGATGCTCAGTGGCCGTTTTGCGGACGCCATTCCCGGCCTCTTCGGCGCTCTGTTCGGCGCTGGAGTTCTGGGCTGGGGAGCCGGATGGATTGGGAGCTTGACCGGCCAGACGATGCAGTAGGTGGCGGCCATGACCAAGCGAGGAGAACCGTTACCAATCAACCAAGCGCTGAATCGACCGAGGGCCAAGCTGGGCCTCGACCTCACAGCATGGATGGCGATCGTATTCGTCTGCGTAACGGTTTTCCTCGTTGGGTTTCGCCTGCTGGCGATGGTCGCCTTTCCAGCACTCACCGCAGGCGCCTGGCTCATCGTCCGCAAACACCCAAAGATGTTTCAGCTCTGGGGCCTCAGCCTCAGCCAGAAGTCATATTATGACCCGCGCAAACAGTGAACAGCTAAAACATACTCCGTGGTTCGCCAAGGCCGGAGCTGCTTCGAGCATCGTTCCGATCTCGCGCTTTGTCGGACCAAGCATCTTTGCACTTAAGGGCGGCGGGTACGGATGTCTGTTCTCTCTCGACGGCATCGACGAGGAGGGATTGACCGACCAGGAGCTTGACGCGCGGATGCGCTCGATTGAAGGCGCATTGCGTGGATTGCCCGAAGGTTCTTGCCTTTATCAGTACACGCGCGTGATGTCAGGGTTCGATCTTCCGCGCCAGACTTACTATGCAAATCCGGTCACACAGGTTTTCGCAGACGACCGGCTGGCCTTTCTTGAGAGAAACGCTGGCTTCCGGCGCATCGACGTGCATTGGTGTCTCACCCTTGAGCCGTCGAAGGTTAAGGCATTTGAGCGCAAGCCAAACGAGAACGCCGCCGACACATCGCGGATTCTAGCCGAACTCCAAAAAACAGCGACGATTCTGGAAGGTCATCTCGGCAACGCATTCGGGTTGCGGCCGCTCGATAAGAATGGCGCATTTCAGTTTTTCAGCTACCTGTTCAACCTTGAGAAATGGGCGGTTCAAGACGAGCTCCGTAGCGATGCCGGTGTGGACCGGCAGATCGTGAAGAATCCGGTTGCGTGGCACAGCGACTACCTTCAGGTGGGCAAGCGCCATGTTCAGATGTTCTCCCTGAAGACGACGCCCGAAGCATCCAGACCGTGTCTCTTCTCCGGCGTGTTGACGCTCGATTGCGACAGCGTTCTGTGCTCTACTTGGCGGGTCAAGTCTACCTCCGCCGCGCGCGGCGAGATCGACGCTCAGGAGAAATTCATTTCCTTTTTCAAGGTTGGCGTTTTGACGCGCGTGATGAGCGGACGCGATTTCGCGTCCCTTGAAACCGGAGCCGGAGCCAGGGCTGCCAACACCAGCGTCGATGACCTCAGCGATGTCATCCGTTCGCTTGATAAAAAAGCCCAAGGCGAATACTCACTCCGGCTGCTCGTCGCGGCCAACACTGCAGAGCAGCTACGCAATACCATCCCCGCTGTGCATCGGATCTTCGTCGATGCCCGCGCGCAGGTGATGGAAGAGACGCTGGGCAATCTCTCTGCGTTTTACGCCATGTTTCCCGGCAACAATAAGTTCAATGTCTTCCCGCTGTGGCTGGCCGAGGATCATCACGCCCGTCTCTCCTCCGTGTTCGCTCCACACATCGGCCATCCACATTCTGAAGACCTGGATTCCGAGTACCTGAATGTCTTTGAAACCCGGACACGGACACCGTTTTTTCAGGACGTGTACGTGGACGGCGTGCGCGTCATGCTCATCATCGGACCTACGGGGTCGGGCAAAAGCGTGATAGGCAATGCGACCGTTGCGCTTGAGCAAAAGTATGGCGGCTTCACCTACATCTTCGACATCGGTGGCAGCTATGAGAGCGTCGTAGAACTTTATGGTGGCAAGGTTGACCGCGTAGGCAAGGACGGCCCGCGCGTGAACCCGTTTGCTCTGGAGCCGACTGAGAGCAACATCAAGTTCCTGTATTCATTCGTAAAGCTCCTGCTCGCCAACGGCGGCGCGGAGCTTGAGCCTGAAGACGACGACGTGATTCATAGGGCCGTGCAGGACATGTACCTGCTCGACCCGGAGAACCGTAAGCTCTCCAATCTCTATCTGCCCAAGAAGCTCGACCGTTACCTCTCGAAATGGGTTGGCAACGGCGTCTATCACGCCATCTTCGACAACGTGGAAGACAGCCTTTCTCTGTCGCGCCTCCAATGCTTCGACTTCCAGGGCGTGAACAACCAGCAATACGCCGACCTGATCGAGCCGCTGATGGTGTGGCTGCTTCGGCGCATCAACGATGTGCTTTACGACCCTACAAACCTTGGCGTTCCCAAGCACATTTTGATCGAAGAGATTTTCTCTTCGATGAAGAACAGGCAGCTCCTGGAAGGCGCGCTCGCCTCCATCAAGACCGTGCGCAAAAATCTTGGCGGTGTCACCATGATCGGCCAGTCCGCAGACGATCTGGGTGAAAACGCCGACAGCATCGTGAATTCGTGCACATCGTTCCTGTTTCTCAGAGACGCGACATTCAACCGGAAAAAGTATGCCGAGCTGTTCAAGATGAACGAACAGCAGATTGCTTTGTTTGAGAGCTTGCAGGACCGGGAGGCCCTGTACATGCGGCGGGACGGATTGACGAAGGTAGTCATCCTCAATCTCGACAGCCGCAGCTATGCCACATTTTCGACCAAGCCCAAGGACCGGGTGCGGCGGTCGAAGCTCATCGCCAAGTATGGACTTGCCGAGGGCATTGCCCGTTTTGCCCAGGGCGAGACTGCGTAAGCAATTCACCGAAAGGATCAGCCATGAAACGAACCCTCCCCCTCTTCCTTGCCTGTGGCCTCGCTCTTACCGGCGCGGCCTCTGCCTCGGGGCCGTCCACGCCAGCACCGAAGCAGCTTGCGCCGAGCGCGCCGCGCACCGTCGTCGTGTCGGAGGCCGACACGCCGCCTATGGTCCGCGCCGGCCTTTTGCAGTCCACATTGATCCTGCTTCCAGCCGAGGAGAAAGTAGCGAACGTCTTTGCCGGCGATACCGTGGACTGGGTCTTCGATGGCGGGCACGTCGCGAGCCGCTTTATCAGCATCAAGCCCAAAGTGGCGAACAGCACGACGGACGTGCATATCGTCTCCGACCACGGCAACGAATACACCCTTCAGCTTCGCGAAGTCTCAGGCGACGAAGATCCCCACTTTGACTCTAAGGTTTTCATCACACCAGGCGACAAGGAAGCAAAAGACCGGCTGGCACAAATACCAGTCTTTGTCCCAGCGGCCGAGTTGGACCGGGTGAAGCAGGAAGAGGCGGCAGCAAAAGCAGCCGCGGAAGCTGCGCAGAAGGCACAGGATGCGAAGGCCGAGCAGTACCGCAGCCAGTATCCCGGCAGCCTGCACTTCGATTACACATGGGACCAGGCGAAGGGCAAAGAGCTTGGGCTCCAGCAAATATGGCACGACGACAAGTTCACTTATCTGCGCGGCCAATTTCAAGAAACGCCCGCACTCTATGAAGTGAAAGACAAAAAGCCCTCGCTCATCAACTTCGATTTCAACGCGGGGCTCTATACCGTGCCGAAGCAATTGGATGACGGCTATCTCGCCATCGGCAAACAGAAGGTCGAATTCCATCGGACGGGGGATAAGAACTAGCCATGCCGGAACCGAATCAGAACCCGCCCGCGACCGTTCCCGAGCAGCCGGAGGCCAAACCGCCTCTCAAGAAGAGTATGCCTGTCATCATCGCCCTGGTTACGATCATGGCGCTCATCGGGATTGCAAATCTCTCCAGTTTATTGAGCGGCAATAGACGGGAAGCACCGGCGAGTGCCATGCCCATGCGCCCGTCCGCGCCGAATGCCCAGCAGGTTTCGAGCTTCGAGACGCAGCAGCAATTGCAGGCCAAGCAGGATGCGGCGGACCGGCAACGCCAGCAGGAGTTGGCCGCGGCCATGCAGCAGATTGACGATGCCCAGGGCGTTCCGGGACCGGAGGACGCGGGCGCGCCGCCCATGACCGCCGCTCAGCGCGCGACGATCTATGGCGACAGCCCGAATGCACCCGCGCGGACCTCCGAAGTTTCCCAGGCTCAGGCCGAGGCGAAACAAAGAGAACTTGCGCGGGAAAAGCAGCAGCAGGACGCCATAAATAGCGACACTATAGCGATTGACTTCGAGCATCCGGGCGGGACTACCCCGCCCGCCGCTCAAGTCCCGCTGGCAACGGCGGAGGCCGCTGAAGGCTCCGCCACTGGCGCGGCCAGCAGCGCCACTTCCGCGCATCCGCCTGCCGATGAGCAGCAGCCTAAGACCGACGCCAAAGCCAACCCTATGAAGCCATACGATTTCGATACCTTCGATGGGCGCCTATACCGGGTCTTCGAGGGATCGGTGCTTGAGGGCGTCGTTACCAATCACATCGACGGCGGATTCAACGGGCCGATCATGGTCGATCTGACTACCGATCTCTACTCCCACGATCACCAGCAGCTTTTGTTGCCCCAGGGCACTCGACTGCTCGGCGATGTGCAAAGTGTTGGGAATGCCCAGCAGCGGAAGATGTTTGTCACCTTTCACCGCGCAATCTGTCCCGATGGTTTCTCGCTTGAGTTTGCGAAGTACATTGCTCTTGACCAGATCGGCACGACCGGCCTTGCGACCAAGGTCGATCACGGGTATTTGCAGGCGTTCGCCGCTGTCGCCGCCGTGGGCGGGCTGGGCGGCCTCGCGCAGATCGGCAACAACGGCAGCATCCTGTCGCCCTCGACCGAGATTCGCAACGGCATCTCGGAGCAGTCGGCTACCGAAGGCGAGCAGGTGTTGAATCACTTTTTGAATCGCTTGCCGATCATCACGCTCAAAGAAGGCTCGCGCGCGCGCGTGTATATCGGCACGGATCTTCTGATCCCGTCTTATGCGGAACATCGCATGGACCCGACGCTCTAATCGGAGGTCCTATGAATCACGGTGTCACCCATTGCCGCAAGGTAATTGCCGGACTGGGAACGTGCGCGTTTGCGCTCGCCCTTCTCGGGACGCCCGCGGAGCGAACTGTCGCTCTGGGCGCGCTGGTCGATTTCGCCGAGATAACCGCGAAAGTGTTTCGGATTCCGTGTTGGATTACGGACCACAGCAGATGCTTTTCCCTGGACAGGTTTGACCCAACCTGCCCGCAGTGCATGTAGTCGCTCGCTCAACCCAGGAGGTTCCAAATGAGATTCAACGTCAGTAGGCGCCGCAAGTGGATCATCGGCGGTGCGCTTGTGCTTTTAACAGCCACGCCGAGCTTCGCGCTGTTCGGCATAGGTGACATCGTTTTCGACCCGACCAGCTACGCCAGCTTGGTGCAACAACTCACCACTCTGGAAATGCAATACAACATGGTCAAGAACAACATCGAGCATTTCTCGTTCAAACAGCAGTGGCAAACCGAGCTGCACACTCTCGAAAACGTCAATGTCGCCAATATGTTTGGCGAAACGGCCGGCATCAAGATCGCTCTCAACAGCAACAACCCAGGTGCATCGCTGACCGGCTGGCAGACCGCGACGGTTCCGATGGATAGCAATGCCAGCAGCTACCTTGCTGGACAGTCGCTCGGCAGTTCGCGCATCTCCCAGCTTGCAATGATCGAGACCTCCGATGCCGTATCGCCAGATTGTCTCACGGCAGTTGGCCAGTACCGCTCGGGTAGGGCAACTGGCATGACCGCGAACGACTCGCTGCTCTCAAGCCAGTTCGATAACAGCGATTCGACTAACGCAGAAGTCCAGCAACTTAATCTTCTCAATGCCGCCGAGGCTCAGAAGATGGCCGAGATGCAATCCCAGGGAAGCTTGGAGGCATGCCTTGCGGGTCAGATGACTGTCGCCAATATGGAGCGCCGCAATGCCGCCGCCGTAGACCTCAACACTGCTGTCCTTGTCCAACAGCAGCGCGCCGCCAATGACACGAGCGCTGCCAACGAGGGCAGCACTTGGGATAGTTATCTTCCGTAAACCGTGAAAAGAGAGAGGTGCAATATGAGTTCCGTTGTCTTACTGGCTCAGGCATTACCCAGTGCGAGTTCCGGTATCGATTGGCTCTATCAGTTCACGAACAATCTGACCAATCTGACCACGCAGAACGGTGGCGCGCTGACGCAACTTGGCCTCACGGAACTAAGTTGCATCTCTCTCTTCACTCTCATCAGCATGGTCGTGAATTGGAACACCACCAGCATGACCATCCGATTCCACGCCGCACCCGTGCACGCAGGGGATCTGGTCAACTTCCTGCTTCGGCTTATCGTATGCAGCTTGGCCGAAAGCTATTGGGTAAATCCCTTTCCCGGCGCGAGCTTTGGGATCAATCACTTCTTTTCGTACATCGCGCAGGCGATGGTTGCAGCCTTCGATCAAAACTCCCTGAACAACCTGCTGCAGCTCCTTAAGACCGCCGGTGACAATACCGCGATGCCATCGCTTATGGCTCCGGTTCAGATCCTCTGCTACTTCGTTGTGCAAGGATTGTTGGGCATCGCATCCGCGATTCTGTTTCTCATCAATTGCAGCGCATTCATCCTCTACGGCGTGACGGCTCTCTTCGGGCCAATCTTTGTACCACTACTCATGACAAAAACATTCCGTGCCAAATTCTTTCACTTTCTCGACGTGCTCATCAGCTTCGCCATGATCCGCGCGGTCGCAGCGGCCTTCATCTTTGTCTGGGGCGGGTTCATGAACGCATTTCTTCAGCAGACCTTCAATGGAAATTATTCGATAGAAATGTGGCTGGCGAATCTCATTCCCTGCATCATGGTATTCATCGCGTTTGTTGTGAACATGCTCTTCATTCCGAGCATGACGCAAGCGATCTTCGGCGGCGCCGCAGGCTTGGCGGAAAGCATTACCAAGGTCGGTGGGACCGCTGCGTCACTTGCTGCCGTAAAAGGAGGCGCATAGAGTTATGCCGCCATTCATCGTGAAAGTGCTATTACTTCGTCGTCTGGTAAGTTCACATCGCCTGATGCGGACCCTTTTTCTTATGCTCGCAGCAATTTCCATTGTGGCGTTCATCTGGACGGCCTGCCTGTTTCTCACTCTCGAACAAAGGACGAGTGTTCCCTATGCCCACACGCACAGCGCCCATTGAAGCGCCTTTGACACCGGAGCAGGCGTTGCTCACCGACCAAATCGGCAACGAGGTCTACGCCTCCCACTATGCCGAGCGCAAGGCGTACCGCCTGATTATCGGATGCGGAACTGTCTTGCTTTTGGGGTCGATGTGGCTCAACTTCTCCCTGGCGCGCCGGCCCATTGCGAATCGCTATATCCGCATCGACGAGATGGGGCGCGCCCAGGCGATCCAGTACAGTGACTTGAACTACAGTCCCCGCGAAGGCGAGGTGCGGACATATCTGATGGATTGGGCGAATTACCGTTACACGATCGGCCGCGACACGATTGCCAAAAAATATCCGCTCAACTACTACTTCTTGTCCCAGGCGCTCGCCTCGCAGTTAATGACCGAAGACAACCAAAGCCATCTTGTTTCGCAGGTGATGGCCGGACAGATCGAGCAAAGCGACGTGGACGTGAAGAACGTCACAATTACCTCCATGTCCCAGGAGACCGTGCAGGGCACAGTCATGGCGCGCGGAACGGCCTTGGTAGCCATCGACAGGCTCTATTTGCCCCTCCATTCTCGCCAGCCGCGGACCGAGCATTGGATGCTGAGTCTCACTTACTATCTCAACCCCAAACAGGTGAGCGACCAGGCCAAAGTCTATCCGCAATACGAGTTCATCAATCCGCTGGGACTCACCATCACGGAGTTTCACGAAAACCGGATCTCCGTCGATCCTATTGTGCCGGATGCTGACGGCACGAATCAGCCGGAAACGCCACAGCCAGCCACAGGAGCACCGCGGTGAGCTACGAATTGATACTCCCGTTCTTTCCCGACGAGCTGCGGGCGCTGTTACTGGACCCGTCCATCTCCGATCTGATGATTAACGGCACCACGGGAGTCTATGCGGATCGGAACGGCGTGGTGCAGCAGATTTCGCTCAAGGCCCCGTATACGAACGATCGGCTTCAGGCCGCAATCGAGCGAGTGGCCCGTATGCTGGGCCAGGACCTCACCACGCAGAATCCGATCCTGAATACACGCTTGCCGGATGGTTCGCGTGTGGCCGTAGTCGGCCCGCCATCTTCGATCAATGGGCCAACCCTTACCATCCGCAAATTCAACCGCTGGTACTCATCGGACGAACTCATTGCATCGGGCAGTATGCCCAAGCATGTTCGGGATACGGTAGTGGGATTCATTGGTGAGCGTAAGAACGGCATCATCAGCGGCGGGACCGGATCGGGGAAGACAACCTTGATGAAGGCGTTCCTTGACCATATTCCACAGGACGAACGCCTCCTGATTATCGAGCAGCCAGCCGAGTTGAAGATACTGCATCCGAACGCTGTCCGATGGGAGGCCGTAGATGCGATTCCCGGCCAGGTTGCCGTGACGCCCAGCGAGCTTTTGGCCGCTGCGCTTCGCCACCGGCCCGACCGGATCATTATGGGCGAAATCCGCAATGAATGCGGCTACGACCTACTCCAGGCAATGAATACAGGGCACGGCGGCACACTGTCCACGATTCACGCGAAATCGGCGTTGGACGCCCTCAATCGGCTCTCCAATCTTGCCCTCAGCGCCCACCCCAATTTGAACCACGGCTTTATGCGCTCCGAGACGGCCGAGGCCATTGATTTTGTCCTCTATTGCGAACGCGATCATACCGGACGGCGCCGGGTGCGTGAGTTGATTGCAGTCAACGGTTACAGCCATGTCGAGCAGTGCTTCGAGACCGCAGACCTCTATAGATATTCCTCTGCGGTAGCGGCCTGAGTTGAGGATGGAACATGCGAATGCATAACGGCCCCAAATCGGAACTGAATCTCCTGGTATTTGGCTGTGCGCTTGAGCGTGGATGCGCCCGGTTGATGGCCTGCCATTGCGGTGCTAATTCGCGGCCCTTGTCGGGAGTCTCGGGAACAAAGAGCGGAACTGGTTTGCCGGCGACAAGCATCACCGGAAAGCGGATGGAGCGCGTTGTTCAGCACTGTGTCTCCCGTATTTATCCCGCTTCATGCTCGGTCACTGCTTCGGGGCCTATCCGCCGCCCGGCGGCAGGCTCGCTCTTCTGCTTCGGCTCCGCCGCCTATCGGTTACGGTTTCCATCTTCGACGGACCCTCCGTAAATGCAGAGCTTCGGCCTTGGGAGGCGGGCCCACTCGCTTGGCTTCGCCCGGTGTGACCCAAGCAAGATCGGGAATTCAAAATCGGAGACACAAAATGTACCTGAACAAAACACTTCTCATGGGCTTCCTCGGTGGCGATGCAGTCATTCGCACCGGCAAAAACAACAAACAGTTCACTACGCTCTCTCTTGCAACCAAGACATCCCGCAAGAACAAAGAGACCGGCGAATACGAAGAGGCGCGCACCGATTGGCACAACCTCATCGTCTTCGGCAAGCTCGGCGAGTTCGCAGCCAAGCTCAAGAAGGGCGCGCACATCCAGATCGAAGGCGCGATCCAGTACGGCGATTACAAGGGCGTACAGACGGCCTCGATTCGGGTAACTTCCATCCTTAAGCTCGACCGTGTGGAGAAGGCGCCCGCCGAGGAGGAGTTCGACGAGGAAGAGGCCGCTTGAGATCCTTTCCTCTTTGCTCGTTAGAGGCCCGAACACCGGGCCTCTAACGCTGTTCATTGGTTCGGCCTTCGAGGTTCGCACATGAATCAAACCGCCATCGAATTCCTCACCCATTGCTTCGCAACCGGCGAAACGATTGCGATCCTGCTACGCAGGGAGAATCCGGCTTCTACGCAGCAGCGCATTATCGCCTTCGAACGTGCGATTACGCCACGCTATCTCGCATGGCTGGGTCATGAGAACGGGATTGGCGCGAACATCTATGTCGCCGTGAACCCGCTAAAGCCTGGCAGCCGGAAGCGCACCAAAGAGAGCATAGCGTCAGTACGCCATCTATATATAGATATCGATACGGACGGCGACGCCCGGCTCGCTGCGCTCCGGGCGTCCAATGCCGTCCCTACGCCGACCGCAATCCTCTCGACATCTCAGGGCAAATACCAGGTGCTCTGGCGCGTCGATGGCTTCGACTTTGAGCTCCAGGAACAGGCGCTCAAACTGCTCGCCATCGAATTCGGCGGCGATCCCGCTTGCACCGACTGCAACCGAGTTCTCCGCATCCCCGGATTTCTGAATCGCAAGTACGATCCGGCCCACCGCATCACGGTCGAATATCCCTGCGATTCCGTCTGGAATCCCGCCTACTTCCGGCTCGATATTGCCCCTACCAATCGGACCCGCTTCGCCTGCCCCATTCCGACCCGAAAGCGGCCCGGAAAGCACTCGAATTCCGAGATCGATTGGGCCTGGGTTTGCGACCAGCTTGCCCAGGGCAAGGACGCCGTGAAACTGACGCGTGAGCTGGCATTGCGCCGCTCCGACAAACCCAATCCTCTCTATTACGCGCAGCGCACCGTCGATGTCGCATCGGCACGGCTCTGGCTTTTCGAAGGCGTTCGCATGAACGACGTTATCACCATGCTTGAGTGCCGCCGCCGTTTTGAGATTCCCGCCACGCTTTGCTCCGCTCGCGCGCGGGAGATTGCCTTGACAGCAAAGCGCATGATTGCCCGCAGAAAGATTGCATGATTTCACCTCTAAAGGAGAACTCGAATGCCATTACTTGAATTTACCCAAACCCGACATATCAGCGCTTCGATTCGGCTCGTAGATACGACGGCGACACAGGTCGATCAATACGCAGCTTTCATCGGAGCTTCCGCGGACGACGTTGTTGAGCGGGCGCTTGCCTATGTCTTCTCCAAGGACCGCGACTTTCAGGACTTCTTGAAGACGCCGCAGGCCCAGAAGATCACACCTACGTTGCGCATCCGTAGAACGCCCGCGCCCGATGCAGTTGATCAAAGCCCAAAGGAGCGCAGGAACGGGATGGAGCCGGCTGTGTCTGTGGCTGGGTTGAGGGCATGATCCTCCATCGAGATTCCTGGCGGGACCACTACGGTGCTTCGCACCGGAAGAATCTTGACACTCCATCCCTCGCAGGGTCATGCAGGTGCACCGTGGTGCACTTGATACAGATTCAATGACATAGCAATTTCAGGTGCACTTGGGTGCACCTGAAAAATCCGAGGTTATCATGGCGCATTTGAAAACAAAGCCAGAGGAAGGGCTGAAGGATGACCGTGATGCGCTTCGAGTCTTTCCGGTGACGGCGAAGCTGACCAAACAAGAACGCAAAGCGGTTACTGACTTTGCACAGTCACAGGGCCTTGCGCGGGGGCAGTGGATACGCGATGTGATCCTTGGCGAGCTGCACGGCGCGCCCGTCAGTAATGCATCGCTGGCTGAGGTGCTAGGCATCCGTTTGCTCCTGGTGAATGTGCTACGTCCTCTCGCCGCAGGCCAGAAACTCACGCCGGAGACATTCGATAAATTGCTGGATGAAATCAGCACAGCGAAACACGATCTGGCCGGGAAGCTCACGTCCGACCGCAGGAGGTAATTCGATGGCAAAGACTACTTGGGGACGCAAAGAGACAATCATCTGGCCGCGCCACATACCCATCTACACATACGGCCTGGCCTTTGGCGTTATCGCATTGACCTTTGCTGCCGTGTGCATTCGCATTCACCTTGGCATTCCCTTGCAGCGTTACTACTTGCCCGTCTACGAGCGGACATCGGCCATCGCCGGGTTCATGCCGACCCACCGCAGCATGTACCGGGTGCTGTTCGTCAGTGGCCGCGGGGTCGCGCTGCGGCCCGCCATGAGTGGCGATGTGACGTTGGGCAGAACCCCGGATACAAGCGGCAAACCGATCCCTCTTGCACTTTCGCCGGCGGCGCAGCGTCAACATTACTCGCTGCTCTTTCGCGGCCCGGAGCGCAGCTATGTTGATGCACGGCTGCGCGATTATCTCAGAGATGTAGTCTATGGCGGGGCTTCGCTCTCCGGCTTCTTTCGTTTGCCGTTACTCAGTGGTGCGGCGCTATTCCTTCTTTTGTTGCCGTTCGCAGCCATGCTAGATGTGCAGCGGCAAAAGCAGTTGAAGTATGGACGCAGGCTGAAAGGACCCGAGATGCTGACGCCGCAGCAGTTCAACAGGGTTGTCAAAGGTGACGGCATCGGGTTCAAAACCCACGGAATGCGCAGGATGCTCTGCATTCCGGCCCGCGCCGAAGCGCAGCACATCCAGATCATCGGCGACACTGGCGCGGGTAAGTCCGCGCTCATGTTCCAAGTGCTCCGGCAAGTCCGCAGCCGGGGAGACTCGGCCATCATTTACGACCCATCGCGTGAGTTCGTGAGACGTTTCTACGATCCCCAACGCGGCGACGTGATCCTCAATCCCCTGGACAAACGCTGCCCCTATTGGGGACCGGCTGAGGAGCTACGCAGCCGTTCCGAAGCGAAAGCGTTAGCGGTGTCCCTCTTCCAGCCGCCTCAGGACAAGAAAGGCGAATTCTTCATTGAATCGCCGCAAAAAATCTTCGCGTTCCTGATGGCCTATGGACCGACCCCAGGTGAGCTGGTCGAGTGGATGTCGAACCCAGATGAGATCGACCGCAGGTTGCAAAACACCGAGCACGCCCACCTGATCGACCCGCGAGCGCACCAGCAGCGGGCCGGTGTTCTGGCTTCTCTCGGCCTGATTGCCGATAGTCTTCGCTTGTTGCCGAAGAGAGAGGATGGCAACGGGGAATGGACCGCTACCGAGTGGGCCGAAAAGCGCCAGGGCTGGATATTTCTCACTTCGCTGCCAGCAGAGCGCGAGGCCCTTCGCCCCTTGCAGAGCTTATGGATTGATTGGCTCGTATTGCGCTTATTGAATGAGCCGACCGAGGCGCAAAAGCGGGTTTGGTTCATCATCGACGAGCTGGCGAGTTTGCAGAAACTCCCGCAGCTCCACACCGCGATTACCGAAGCCCGCAAGAGCAGGAACCCGGTCGTGCTGGGCTTCCAGGGCAAGGCACAGCTTGAGTATCTGTACGGTCATCTGGCCGAGGTCATGTTGTCGCAGCCGGCGACCAGCATTTGGCTCACGACAAAAGAGCCGAATGCCGGCGAGTGGGTGTCGAAGTTCATCGGCAAAGTCGAAGTCGAACGGCTGCGCGAGACACACTTCGACGGTACGCGCTCAGGCCGGAACTTTGCTCTCGACAGGCAAGTGGAACCGCTTGTATTGGAGTCTGAAATCTCCGGCCTCGCGGACCTGCACGCCTATATGAAGTACCAGAACTATGTCACTCGATTTTCATTCCCGTATTTCGATATGCCGGAGGTTGCGACGGGGTTTGAGCTGCGCGAGCGGCCCGCTGACAAGCTGCCCTATGATCCCGAAAAGATGCGCCGCGCCAATGCCAACGCTTCGCCTGCAGAACTAAGGCAGGAGCCGGAAGCTCCCGTCCCAGCGCAGGCCGACGCACAGGCAACGGCACATCAGATCGAGCCGGAGCCTGCCGTCGTCCCAAATGCCGACGAACAACAAAACCTCATTCTGCGGGGTTGAGGAGTTGCCATGCTTACAATCTCGAAACCGCTCTCGGCAACGCAGGCGCAGACCTATCACGCCAAAGAGTTCACCGCCGCCGAGCAAAATTATTGGAAACAGGGTGACACGATTCAAGGCGAGTGGCACGGCAGGCTGGCCGAAAAGTTCGGCTTGGCCGGTGCGGTTGAGGCCGAGGAGTTCGCCAAGCTCTCCAAGGGACAGCATCCACTGACCGGCGAACAGTTGGTTCGACATCGGAAGGTGCATGAGTACCAAACGGAAGATGGAAAGACTGTTCGCCCCGTGGAACATCGTGCCGGTTGGGACGCGACGTTCTCTGCTCCGAAGTCCGTTTCATTGACTGCTCTTGTCGGCGGCGATGACCAGGTGCGCGAGGCGCACCGTGAGGCCGTTAATGTCGCGTTGAACGAGTTGGAGCGGTACACACAGGCCCGGATAGGTGGCAATCGCCCAGCCGAAACGACCGGGCAATTTGTCGTGGCGAAGTTTGAGCATGACACCGCCCGCCCGGTCGAAGGCTACGCCGCGCCCCAGCTCCACACCCACGCCGTCATCTTCAATATGACGGAGCGCGAGAGCGGCCAAATGCGGGCACTTCAAGAGCGCGGATTCTTCGACTCGCAGAGCTACGCGACTGCGATCTATCAATCGCACCTTACCTACCGGCTGCGCGATCTCGGTTACGATATTGAACCGGGCAAAAGCGGTGCACCGGAGATCAAGGGATTTACCCAGGAGTATCTTGATGCCTCCAGCCCACGCCGCCAGCAGATCGTTGAAGCCGTCGCGCGCAGCGGGTTCAGCGGCCCCGAAGCCGCGCAAATTGCCGCGCACAATACCCGCGACCGTAAGCAAATCCTATCTCCCGCCGAGGTAATGGCGGCGCACCGGCAGATTGCCGCCGAATTCAGCAATCAGGCCGACCGCGTGGTTGCCGAAGCGCGGCAGCGGCGCCAAAGCCGTGTGCAACAACCAGCGACCGAGGAACGCAGCCAGCAGGCGCATTCGGCTCTGACGTTTGCACGCGACCGCGGCTTTGAGCGCGAGGCAGTCATGGATGAACGCGCGCTCTTCGTCGATGCCTTGCGCCGCGGCATGGGAGAGACGACCTACCCGGAGGTCCGTGCCAGCTTCGAGACGCGTGTCGCCTCCGGGGAGTTCCGCGTTGTTGTCGGGGAAAAGCACGATACGGCCCGCAGGTTCACAACCGCTGAGACCATCAAGGCAGAGCGCGAGATTGTCGACAAGGTCGTAAACGGGCGGCGCCGCGCTCCCCACCTCTTGCCCGTTGAGCAGGCCATTCCTCTCACCGAAGCTCGCCCTCACCTAAATCCCGCACAACGAAGGGTCATCGAGGAAGTTCTCACTTCCCACGATAGAGTCCAAGGATTGCAAGGACGGGCGGGCTCGGGCAAAACTTCAGCCTTAGAGAGTATTCGCCAGGGAGCGGAACAGAGCGGGTATGTCGTCGAGGGTTTCGCTCCGACCTCCCGCGCGGCCCGCCAACTCCGCGACGCTGGCATTGCCGCCGATACGCTCCAGGGCTTCCTTGCGCGAAGCCATGGCCACTATGATGACCCAGCGAACAAGCATCTCTATATGGTCGATGAATCCTCACTGGCATCAACACAACAGATGCGTGATTTCCTCAATAAGATCGGCCCCCAGGACAAGGTATTGCTCATTGGCGATACCCGCCAGCATCAGGGCGTCGATGCCGGAAAGCCCTTCGAGCAATTGCAGCAGGCGGGGATGCAGACCGCGCAGCTTGACCAGATCGTCCGCCAGCGAGATCCCCAACTCCTCAAGGCCGTTGAGCATCTGTCGAGAAATGAGACTACGGTCGGTGTTCAAATGCTTCAACAGCAGGGTCGAGTGACGGAGATTGTTGACCCTCAGCAGCGCATCGAGGCGATAGCGAAGAGTTACGCGGGCCGCCCTGAAAACACCCTCATCGTTTCGCCCGATAATGCCTCGCGCCGGGCGATCAATCAGGCCGTGCGCCAGGAGTTGCAGGCGCTTGGCGTCTTGGATAGGGAGGATCATTCCATGCGCGTGTTGACGCCGCGGTCCGAGATGACCGGCGCGGATCGCGCCTGGGCCGCTCGCTATCAGTCTGGCGACGTGTTGCATTACGTTCGCGGGAGCGGAGAGCACGGCATCGAACGTGGCAGCTACGCCCAGGTCGTCACAACGGACTCAAAACAAAATCTTGTCACCGTGCGGAAGCACGACGGCCAACAAGTGACGTATGATCCATCGCGGTTGCGTGGTATCAGCGCCTACCAGGAGATCGAGCGCGATTTCGCTCTCGGCGACCGGCTTCAGTTCACTGCTCCCAATCGTGAGCTTGGCGTTGCCAACCGCGACCTGGGAACAATCGCGCGGATCGACACCGATGGTCAGCTCGCCGTCCGCATGGACCGCGGCAAAACGGTTACATTCAACACGAACCAGATGCGGCACTTCGACCACGGCTATGCCGTGACCTCCCATAGCTCGCAGGGACTCACCGCAGAACGCGTCCTGGTCAATATGGATACGGAGGTTCACCCGGACCTCATCAGCAGGCGGTTTGCTTATGTCTCGGTCTCGCGAGCTTCGCACGACGCGCAGATTTATACCAACAACGCAGCCACGCTCGCGGAAAGTCTCGGCCACGATGTAACCAAGGTTTCCGCCATTGACCTCGGTAAAGTTCAAACTCCGATTGCGAAACTGGGTTTGAACCAGCCTGCGGCGGTGTTGAAGAAGACCCCAGCTGCGGGACTTGAATTGGCTCTCTGAAGATTGTACTTGCTCATCGGTCAGTGAAGTCTCGAATATATGTTTTGTGATATATTCATATCGCAGTATATCGCATGACATATATTCAAAAACAAATCCGGCAGGCTCGTGAGGCTAAAGGTTTTACGCAATCCGATTTGGGTACCCGCATCGGTCAGCCGCAAAGCTCCGTCTCCCGAATCGAGCGCGGCGGCGACCTACGGCTCTCCACGCTGCTCGAGATGGCCCGCGTTCTGGAGCTTGAACCTGTTTTGATTCCCAAGCGGCTCGTGCCCGCGGCTCAGGCTCTGATTGGACATAACGCGAGTCAGCAGAATTCCGCAACGCCAGCTGTAGACAACATACCCCTCGTGGGCGGAGCGCCGGAAGATGCCGAAATCGACAACGAGCAGCACCAGGCGGCCCATGGTTCTAGAGGTGCGTCTTAGGTCGCTCCTAGTGCAGATTTCCAATCTCCAAATTGAAAATCTGGCGGACAATTTCTAAGCAAATCACAGACCACTTGCAGAGCCTCAACGTTCAGACTTTCTCTATTTCTTCTGACTGCCGAGAAACGTAACGACGTGCCCGCGCAGTGCCGCCACGAAACGCCGAAAATTTAAATCCTCGGCTGGCTGCGTAATGTGCGTCCTCGGCGAGTTTGTAGCCATGATGAGACAGGCCGCACTATAGACTCGCTCGAGCACCAGGCGCCGGGAAAGGAGCTCATAGCGTTTGCTGTAGGACGCCTTATCAAATACCGGGTCCACCTTGAAGTACGGCTCTTTGTTGCGGACTGGTGTCTTCACTTTGTCGCAGTCTTCAAGCAGAAAGAAATAGCCAAGGAACGGGGCAGGGGTCTTGCCAAACCTGCCTTCCCGGTAGGCGACCCAGATATCCGTCGCACTGCCAATCGCCTCTTCCGATCGGTTATTGAAGTTGTTGCCGAAGGAGGGGCCAACCTGCGACTTGAATTCCATCGCGGTCACCAGCTGGCCGTTTGAAACGGCGATCAGATCCCACTTTTTCTCGGAACGATAATAGCCGGGCAGCTCCAGCGCCGTGCGCGTTCTGACATCTAGCTTCTCAAGACCTGCGTCGGCAAGAAGATCGGCGACCAAGACCTCCATCGCGCCCATCTGCGTGCCGCCGGTGACTTCACCGCGCGTGCCGGCGTCGATCTTTCCGCCTTCGACCTGCTTTTCCTTGTTCTTGGCTCGCGCGTCCCAATAGCTCTGGACGGCTTCCTGCAGGCGCTTATCAATGTCCAATGGCACTCTCCATCTCGCTTTCTTCGATTCCGTAAATTGTAAGAGCTGTCTGTGTAGCAAGCTGTCGGTCACGGTTACGGAATGCTTCGATCATTGCTTTTGAATGAGCTTTGGAGAGGGTCTTGGGATCAGGTACACAGATACGACGCAGATATTGGGCCTGAAACCGGAAATAGCCGCCGCGCATGCGGACGCCATAGGACGCGACGAAGAACTGGCCGATCGCGGAGATCAACAGCCCGCCCAGCACCTCGAGATCCCAGATATCCGATTGAATGAAATAGAGATTATGGTGCGGATACGTTTCTCCAGTATCCAGGACCGGATCGAGGATGTTCTTGATATCGGCGATATAAAGCTTGGGCTTTTCTGTGAGTGCATGTGTCACACGATCAATGGTTTTGTACCATGCATGCGCGCTCTTGATCGCTGTATGACGTTTCTTCAGCTCCGGCCCGTGCTTCTCAAAGTACGCCCGCAGGCGAGGGTACTTGTCCAGCGTGACCAGGCCGTCGCAGTTCCACGGATCAACCAGGTAGTGTCCGGACCATTGCATTGCGCCGCTGCCGATGTCTTTGGCCATCGCCAGCTTCAACAGCCGTGACGGCTCCACCAAGTGTGCATCCTTGGTGACGAAGACCTTGTCATTCCCGGTCGCAACGCCGATGCCGACTTTCGCATTGGCTTCTAGTGGTGCGAATGCGTCCTCCAGTCTGCGCAGCAGCGCCAGCTGCTCGGGTGACTGGCAGGGCCACGGATCGCCGCCCTTGAACCAACTATCGACGCGGGCGGCATGTAATCCTGCCGGCATCGCCGGCCCCGTGCCGTTCGTATTTTTCAGCAATATGGCGGCCAGCGTTCCGGAGAGTACACGTTCCACTTCCGGGCCAGCACTTGCCACAATCGTGCTGCCTTGCTTCTGGCGACGAATCACGGTTATGGCGGGGTAGGCGTCCACTTCATCGTGGAAGGCATCGGCCTTGTGCATCTCGATGACGACATCCACTGCAAAGGCTGAGGTGATCAGCTCCCGCAGCTCGGCACCGTATTGATTGCGCATCCAACGGTCGGCGCAGATGAAGGCGCAGGCACCGCCCTGCTTCAGCTGGCGCAACGCCGCTTCAAAAAATGCCACATACAAGTCCGCCCGGCCATACATCGTTGGGTAGGCATCACGGTAGAGGAGGGCGGTCTCCTCGGGAATCTCTTCCAGGCGGACATAGGGAGGATTGCCGATCACGAAATCCGCTTCGACGGCCATCGAGTCGAAGAGATAGTCGCCCGTGCGCACCCAGGCTTTGGCGAGATCTTCGGCCGTAGACGCTTTGACGCCGTGCTTTGAAAGTACCTCGACGGCCAATTTCCGCGCCCGGTCGGCGCTCCTTTCATCGAGCTCATAGGCGATAAGCGAATCGCGGCAGTCTGAAATCGGACGTCCGAGACGCCGGCAGGAATCTGCGAGCCGCTCAAGCATCGGCACCAAGAACGCTCCTTCGCCGGCCGATGGCTCGACCGCGACGGCATCAACCAGATTCTGGCAGCTCGCATACCCCCCGAGATCAAGGAGTAACTCGACCACCCAGCGCTTCGTGTATACGACGCCTTTGGGCTCCGCCAGGCCTATCCTGGCGACCGGCGACGGAATCATTAGCGGCAACTGAGCTGCACGTGCCGTACGGATTGAAGACTGGCTGTGTCCCACTTCACTCTCTCGTCAGTACCTATGCTATTCCAACCGGGCTCGGTGGCCGATGGTATCCGGCAATTCGGACAGTCTCAATGTGGTTCGCTGGTCAGGTTTCTAACTAGCAATCGTTTCGGGCAATTTCAGCGCTCATGCCGCGGCTACTGCGCCAGCCACTTTGCATATGCCCGGATATCGATCATCGGGACCGTCGCACAAGTTTGCAACCGCGCAATAAGCTCAAAAAGAAATGCTGTCGCGGCCTTTCCTTGGGGCGCTGCCGTATGGCAACCGTTGGCGTCGCAGCTGAACATACCGTGAGCCGCCACACATCCCAGGTCGAGTTTCTCATCGGGCGTACCCTCCGAAAGGGCAGCGATCAGCGACTCGCCGAGGGGAGGATTCCAATCGCTCTCGAATGTCACCAAACCGCCGATGATATGGTGCAACGGCTTGGCAGGGAGCGGCCCGCCCGCAGTTGGAATGGGAAGGCTTGTTCTGTATAGACGGCGGACGCTAGCGATCTTTTTCTTGGCGTAACTCACTTCGCCCGCATTGATGCTCTGCTTCGACTCGAATACAGCATAGACGCTCTCGGCCGGCACAATCGTCTGTCCCTGGAACTTGAAAATGAACGGTGAGTATTGCCGATCAAAAATGACAACATCAATCTGGTCGCTGAACGCACCGAGACTGTCAACCACGTGGGCTGTCGCCGCCTGGTAGCGGTGAGGCAGGTAATTCTGGAACAGTTCCAGCCAGACGTTCTCGCTCGCGCTGCCCTTGGTGGTGGTATGCGCAAAGGTCTTGCGTGCCGTAGCCAACCTTTGCTGTATGTCGTCGTGAAGCCCGCCGAGCAACTCTATGAGAGACCAATCGCTCACTTTGCGCCCCCTTCAGTAAGCTCCCTGAAGGGTGGCGTCGGGGGATGACGCTCTACGACCTCCTTCGCAAGATCATAGGTAATAGGGCTGGAGGGAAAGGCCGCGAGCACCAGGCCGGGGAGCAGCCGCTGCGCGAGGTCCGAGTAGGTGTACCCGTAGGAGCGCCCGTGCGCCGCTCCGGTCGCAACCACTAGCGTGTGAATCTGCTGCGGGGTAAAACCCAGCTCCTCAAGCACCGGCTTCAGCAGAGCCAGACGCTGTGCTTCATTCGGCCGCGTGAAGCTAAAGGTCACGGCCGCGCGGCGCCGCACCGCAGGATCGAGCGCATCCAATCGATTCGTGCACATGACGACGATGGCGGGCAGGTTGCCGGTAGCAAGATCGTCCACCCCGCGAATCAGGGCGTTCACGCCAGCGCGGTCCTCGTGATGCATCTGTCCGAGTTCGCGGGACTGGGCCAGCGCATCCGCCTCGTCGATCAGAAGAATAATGCCGAAATTGTGTTTGCCTCCGCGTCCGGCGCCTCTCTTTGCCGCCTGCTTCACTTCTGAGAAGGCAGCGGATATCAGACTCGTCATTTCGCCTACGGCACCCGTGCCGCGTGCATTGAGACTCAGCGCATAAAGGGTCACGCTGATGCCGGCATCTCGCGCGATGGCGTCACCAAATGTCTCCGCCAGGATCGTTTTGCCCGTCCCGACATCACCGGCAAAGATGAAGAGGGGAGGGCGGTCGCGGAAGAGATCGATGATCTTGCTGCCGTGCTGATGATACTGCTTGCTCCATGCGGCCAAGCTGTCCGGGTCAAGCAGCAATCTGCCTTCCTTCAGCAGCCGTTCCTTCATGTCATCGACGCCGACCAGCGACGCAAAACGCCGCGCCGCGGCAGGGTCCGGATATTCCCGCACTTCTTCAAAGATGCCTGTTTTGCTGTCCATCATGTTAGTGGCTGGAACGTGAGACGGTTCAGTCCGCAACCGCCGGAATAGTAGTTGCGATCAGACGTCCAGTAGCCCGGACCGTCCGTGGGAGGCTGGCCAACCGGTCTCTGAACGGGCAGACCTGCCTCAAAAAGCGCTTGCTGCTCTGTTGAGAGCTTGTAGAAACTGGAACTGGGGGTCAGAATATTGAAGAACGCGGCCCCTCTCACATCGACGTATGGCACGACCTTACCCGGCCTATCGTCGGTGGTCAGCTGACCGTTCGCATCCACCTTGTACAGCCAGCTGACAATGCGCTTTCCGTCTTTCTTGTAGCCGAATTCATATTCCTGCACATAGCCGGCGTTCAGGTACTGCGCCAGCTCTTCCGCATATTCGCGAATCCGGGTTTCGGTGGGCAAGCCGTAATACTGAGCGCAGAGGTGCATGTCGGCAGCTACCTTTGAAGCAAGCTTGCGCGCGTTGATAATGGTGAACGATTCCGACCGAGTAACACTAAAACTGCTCATGGCTCTTACCCCCTAAAAGATGGCCCGAAAACGTCCTGCCAGCACTCAATCGCGCGCCCCCGCGTGGTTGCGAACCGAGCCTCGGAAATGGCTTCCAGCGCGTCTTGCGCCGCCGCCACGATTTTCTGCCGGTGACCGTCGTCGTAGACCGACGCAATATTGTTCGTTTCGTTGACCGGATCGAAGATCTCAATCGCCTTGCCCGTCGGCGCCGGCAACTTCGATGCCGGGTAGCAGTCGCTAAAGGCGATCCGCGTCTTGAGCCGCGACTTAACGATATAGGTGAACACTTTTTCGAGAGCCACGGGGTAGTCGCCCATGCTGAGGCCGCCGTCTGCAAGGTGCGCGACGATCAGCTCGGTCATAAACGACTTCAGCTTGAAGTTGGAGTCCTTGATCTTATGCAGGCGTACCCACCACTTCACCAGCCGGATCACCTGGGCGAAGTGCTGCTTCTGCCGCTCTTTCCTCTTCCGGATGAACGCCAGGTGCAACGGAATGCTGGTAAGGACCGGTTCGCCGCCGTCGTTCGCGAACAGATAGCCGCGATCGTCCGGGTCACCTTTGTACTCGACCGGCACGACATCGACGCTGAGGCCGCTGACTGCGAACTTGATGCAGACGGAGTGGTGGTTCGGTTTAATCTGATCCCGCTTCATCTGCGGATAGGCTTCGCGCAGCCGCTCGGCCAGCCACTCCAGCAGGTCCGGCTCCTTCTTGGGCACCTTGTCGGCCTTGACGTAGAAGGCCACGTCGATGTCGTTGAGCGTCTTCAGTGCCGTACCCTTGGCCAGGCTTCCCGACAGCAGCGTCTTAATCAAGCCGTAATCGGGATGATCCGCCGCATACTTATCGAGCTTCTCCCGCAGGCGCCGCACCTGCTCGCGAAAATCCGCTGCGTCTTCGCGCTTGAGGTTCACCGACTCGTCGGCAAAGTACGCAATGTCGGCGTGCGTGATCTGGGCTGCGGCGAGCGGGCCATCGAGCGTTTGTTGCGCGAGTGAACTCATCGATTGCCTTCCCACGGACGCCCGGCCTTGAGCATCTGCGAGAGCGACTCCTCGCCAAACCGCTCACGCAAGGTGTCGAGCCGCATGTCGCTGCGCACGCCCGGCGCAAAATTGGGTCCATAGAGCTGCCGGAGCGTTCGTACGAGTGTGTCACCACGCTTCTGCCGGATTTCCCCATCGTCGTCGCGGGTTCTGTCGTCCAGACCTATCTGGTGATGTTTGTTTCCGTTGGGCATCTGTACCTCCTAAAAGCGATGTCCGGGTGAGGACTTCGCACTATAAACATACCACAAAAGGTTCCTCCTGCAAACTTTCTTGTTATGTCATCAATACAAACATGTCACCATTATTGACAATGGCGCTGTATACGATTACAGTGACTTCTGGATGAGCCGATGAATAATCCCGAAGGGTTTTACAAAAAAATTGGTGAAAACATCAAAGCCAAGCGCCGGGAGCGCGGTCTATCCCAAGAAGGGCTCGCCAAAGCCGTTGGGCTTAAGAGGCCTTCTATGAGCAACATAGAGAAAGGACGGCAGAACATTGTTCTGCATACGTTCTACGACATCATCGAGACGCTCGACATTGACTCGAACATGCTGCTGCCGGACCGGCAGCGAGCCGAGCCAATGCAAATGCCCGATCTGACCTCGTACTCCAAAGAAGTGAGGGAGTTCGTTGAAGCTGCCATAAAACCTGCTGAGAAGGAGGAGGCCAATGGCTATCCGAAGACGAAAGATTGAGTTGCTCGTTGAAGAATTGCTGGCGTCCTACCAGATTCGAGAAGCACCCGTGCCTGTCGAGAGAATCGCAAAGGCCAAGGGCGCAAGGATCTACTACCAATCCTTGGAGGACGATGTGTCCGGTTTCCTTTTCCGGGACGCAGTCCAAACAGTCATCGGGGTGAATACTCACCATGCGGCCGTGCGCCAGCATTTCACGACCGCACACGAGCTCGGACACCTATTGCTCCACGACCAAGAACAATTGCATGTCGATCGCGACTTCCGCATTCGCCTGCGAGACGATGTCTCCAGCCAAGGTACCGATGATTATGAGCGGGAAGCTAATTTGTTCGCGGCTTCGTTGTTGATGCCGAAACGCTTCTTGGAAGAAGACCTGCGGAACGAGGAGTACGTTGATCTTTTTGGAGATCACTTTTTGCCGGAGATTGCCAAAAAATACGGCGTTAGCTCTCAGGCTCTAGTGAACCGACTGAAAAATCTCGGCTATATTCCCGAATGACAGATTGACCTGACCTCGGAGGCACCCAAAGCGGCGGACCATGCGTGAAATTTCAGACGGATCGATCAATTGGCAGGAATCGCTGTGGCGCTACTTCAAAGTAGGGCGTTTCCGCTGGACGTTGCAAAACTCTCGGCTGTATTTCGCCGCTTCGAGCCAGTTTACCGACAGATTCGAGGGGGCCACAGCCGTCCTGCCGCCGGACTTTCCCGTGGACCCTCGGTTCCAACGAATGGAGGGTTCCGAGAGGGCCTTCTTTGCTCTCAGAAAGCTAATGAAGATCAGTTGCTGGCACCGGGAAGAATATGAGAGCGACGCAATGTGGAAACTATATGCCGAGCAAAGCAAGGGCGTAGCCATCTGCACTACGGCCGATCGCATGAGAACGGCAATCAAACCCTTTCGCTTGCAGCCGGCCTACGGGATCGAAGACCTATGGGCGGGCGCCGTGTCCTATCACGACCTGATGACGGCGCGCCTGAGACCTCTCGGTAAGACAATATATTTTTCCAAACATCGTGCGTTTTCCTGGGAGAAAGAATTTCGCCTGCTGATATCGCTGGAAATGGCTTCCGAATTTGTCCCAGATGTACCGGCAGGCGGCATTGAAGTTCCGGTTGATCTGGACGCGCTTATCGATCACATCATGCTGGGGCCGGAGCTTTCCGTTGAAGACCGCGATCGCATCATTGCGAGCAGTCGCGAGGCAGGGCTTGGGGATCGTGTCCGCAAGTCCAGCTTGTTGGGTCAACCGCGGTTCATTTGAATGATCTCTCGGCAAGCAGCTGCGCTCGCTTTTCCATCTGTTCCTTGGTAGGCATGTAGATTGATAAGTTCCGTTGCCAGCGCCCCAGGCCCTGAATGTCGAGATCAACGCGCACAGGCAATCTACTTTCTTTCGGGGTTTCCGACAGCAGCTCAAAACTGTGGACACGGGTGACGCAGCGAAGCGGAGTGTCTTGCCTGTTCATGACGCTTTCCGTGTGCGGAATAGCCGCTTGGCGGATAACATCCAGCTTCATAAGCAGGGCGAGCCAAAGCGAGCCTTTGAACGCTTCAAAATACTCGAAAAAACGAATTCCGGCGGTGGGAGCGAAAACATTCTCTCCCCTCTGCATCGATAACAAGGACTGGACTTTTTGCGGTAGGTAATCCAGCCCGGACACCCGCGCGATATCCCCCTTGCTGTCCAAGTAGAGATCGTTCGATTCCGGATGGATAGCCATGTCGCTACCGAGATTCTGCACATCGACACGAGGGGCGCTCGGCGCAACCGGGCAGAGAAGAGCGTAGCCGTCATTTTGCTTGGTAAGGCTCGGCGCCTTTAAAACGACCCGACCATCCCCCATCTCGTTGGAGAGGATATATCTGTCCTCCGAATCGATCTTTGCAAACCTGTCAATAAAGGACGCGAGCTCGTAGACATCGCTAACCACGAAGTGCTTCAGGTGCAGCGTCCAGCTATCCGCGGAGATGTTCTGGATATCTCCGGTGCAGATTATGTCCGGCCCGATGGCCAGTAGGCCTGCACCCAGATCGTGGCTTTTTCCGAGCCGAACCTCCATTGCGCAGATCGCTTCGCGCTCGCGTTTCATCGCGCGCAGCTTCTCGACCGAATAGGTGACTTCATCTCGGTCCACAAGTCTCGCATGGTCTGTACATAGCCAAATAGCATTGTCGATGCTTGCTCGCTCCGCTGCTGTCATGGAAGCGTCATAGCGCCGGCTTCCTGGTGCAGCTCCGCAGATATGCGCTGTATCTCCAATGATCGTTACTTTTTCCGAGGATTCTTCACTCGGCCCTACCGTCGGTTTTGCGCATCCGGTTAAGGAACAGTGCCATCCCGCGCGCATCGCGGCGGCTGTCTTTGTCTTTTTAGAAAAATCATCACGGTTTCTCATTCGCGGCTTCACTGGACTCATGTGTTCCCCGTGGGGTCAGTAGATTTTGGTGAACTGCCCCTCCGCCGGGACGGACTGTTGCCCCAGAAACGTTATTAGCATGTCGAGCGCACCCTCCCATGCTGTCTGCGTCAATTCCTTTGTTGGGTAAGTGCCGGCGGAGATCCAAGCAGTGATTGTGAATCCGCTAACATCAGCGGCAAGAAACGTTGCGCCGTACAGTTCGAAATTGTACTGAACGCCGACAGGTTGCTTCTGCTGGCAATACCACTGGTTGAAGAGAAAAAACAGTTTGAAATAAGACGCTGCATCCGCAATCAATTCAGCGTAGTTGAAGGCAATTTCCAGATAACCGCTGATCCAATGGCCTGAATCATTTTTGCCGAACGCTTTCTCACATCCAACCGTTAAAAATGGCGAGTCCGCCGCATTCAGCACAATGAGCGCATTTTTTAGAGCCGTGACCCCTTGAGCCTCCGGAATTGCTGAAATCTCTTCCGGCGCGGATTTTAACGGTTTGAAGCCGTGGTTCCTTGAACCATCGGGTCGATCTTCATTTGCGCCGCCATAGGGTATCCCCTTGCCGCCGTCCTTGATCGAAAGATACATCGTTGCTTTTTGCATGTATGACTGCTCCCGCCTCTCCGCATGTCCTGACTCTCTCACTCGAAAGCAATTCGTCTCTCAATCTCAGTCTGTGTCGCCAGATCCTAACGCTGATCGTACAGCTTCGTGGTGCGCGGGCCGCAATGGCTCCCCATTCATCAGGCGCAGCCGCGCCCGCTTGCCTTCCAGGCGGTAATCACGCAAACGGAAGCTTTTCGATTCGTGCATGGAGTCCCGCGACATATTCAGCCCACTCTCCATATTGCTAGTCCAGAATGGACGTTATTCATGGGCTCCTCCGCTCACTTCAAGCCTAACTCAAGAGATAACGGGAGGGGTCTCCTCCCGCGTTGCAGCCGCGTTCCGCGTCTTCCACTTCCCACCTCAGCGGGGACAGTTCCTTCCCCGCAACACCCCGCCCTTACGCGCAAACAAGCGCACAGCAACAAGGAAGATGACCAATTTTCTTCCTTCGTGAAGTGCCCCCGCTTCAGGCAACGGTCTGGCAGAGACGGGAAGAACCTGTCAAGGGTCTCCGCATTCGCTTCGATGAACGCGCACCAAACGCGCGCCCTGTGACAGAACCCTCCCGCCTCCGCCCGTTGCGAAGAGCCATGAAGCGGGGGCACTCAACGAAAGAAATTTGGTTTGGGTGCTCTCCCGCTTCGGACCCCAATCGGCCCAGCGGGCCTCACAGGAGCATCGACATGACAATCGCCACTAGCAGCATCGCAGCCAGCACCGCCAGCAATGGCGCAACCGGCATCTCCGCCGCGCCGCACAGGAAAAATGCGGCGCAGCGCAACCGCAGCGATTCGCCCTATCAGGGGCGTACTGCGCAGAAAGACAACCCAACTCAACTCATCATCAAGCAGGCCGTGGACTTTCTCATCCGGCAGGTCGAGGCAGGCAAAAGCGAAACACTTGCCGCGTACCTGACCTCGATGGCGCGGTTCCACAATTACAGCTTTGGCAACATCGTTGCCATTGCGCGGCAGCGGCCCACGGCTACGCGCGTAGCGGGATTCGGCACATGGAGAGAGTTGGGCCGGTTCGTGAAGCGCGGCGAGAAGGGCATCCAGATTCTCGCGCCGATGATCGGCCACCGGCGGAAGAATGCCGAGTCCGCGCAGGACAGCAGCACGGACGGCAGCAGCAAGCCTCAACCAACGCTCATCGGTTTCCGGGCCGTGTTTGTGTTCGACGTGGCGCAGACCGAAGGCGAAGACCTGCCGGAGTTCGAGCACAACATCTCCGGCGAAGTGGGCAAGAAGCGCGACCAGCTCATTGACTTTCTTGGCACACAGAACATCGCGCTTGAGTTCAACGAGCGGATCGCACCGGCACTCGGAGTGAGCTACGGCGGCAAGATCGCGTTACTTCCCGGCCAGACCAATGCCGGGGAGTTCGTCACTCTGGTTCACGAGACGGCGCATGAACTTTTGCACAAAGCAGAGCGCCGTACCTTCACCACGGCGACCGTGCGCGAAACGGAAGCCGAGGCAGTCGCGTTCATCGTAGGTCAGGCGATTGGCTTGAAGATGGGCAACGCTTCGAGCGATTACATCCAGATGTACAACGGCAACGCAACCCTGCTGGCCGAAAGCCTTGAGGTGATCCAGCGCACCTCCGCTGTGATTCTGGCCGCAATCCGCGACGACGAAAGCGCCGAAGCGGCGACAGAACCGGAACAGTTCGCAGCGGCCAGCTAACGCATACATCCTCAAGCGGGTGCGCTTGGAAGTGTGCCCGCTTGCGCCCTCACGCAAGACCCAACCGGAATAGGAGATTCCCATGAATACCCCCGTTATCAATGCCACCGAGTACCGCGATCTTCCCCTTGCGATGCTCACCGAATCCACCACCAACCCGCGCCGCAGCTTCGAGGAAGCGGCCTTAGAGGAGTTGGCCGAAACCATCCGCAGCCAGGGCGTACTGTCGCCATTGCTTGTCCGACCGATGAACGAGCATGGCTTCGAGATCGTCTTTGGTGCACGGCGTTATCGCGCCGCGCAGATGGTAGGGGCTGAAACCGTCCCCGTCCGCATCAAGCACATGACCGATGCCGAAGTGCTGGAAGCGCAGCTCATTGAGAACTTGGTTCGCCGGGATGTGCATCCGATGGAGGAGGCGCAGGGCTTCAAGGCGCTTCTCGACTTGGAGGAACCGAAATACAGCATCGAGCAAATCTCCGCACGCACCGGAAAATTGCCGGTCTACGTGGCCACCCGCCTTAAGCTGGTTGACCTTGTTCCCGCCGCAGTCGAGGCCTTCTACCGCGAAGAGATCGGTGTTGGACATGCACTCCTCTTGGCTAAGCTTCCAGCCGACAAACAGGAAGATGCGCTCAAGGCTTGCTTCCGCGAGGACTGGACTGCGTCAAACGACCGCAAGGCGAAGCGCATCTTGCTCCCCGTGCGCAATCTGCAATTCTGGATTGAAAGCAATGTCCTGCTGATCCTGAAAGACGCGCCATTCGACAAGCGCGACGCACAACTTGTCGCCATTGCCCGAGGCTGCGTGGACTGCCCCAAGCGCACAGGACACAACAAGCTCCTGTTTTCGGACTTCGGCAAGCAGGATGCCTGCACCGACGAAACCTGCTATCAGGCCAAAGTAGATGCGCATGTTGCGGCGATCATCGCGGCCAGGCCCAAGCTCGTGCAGATCAGCACCGGCTACAGCAAGCAGACGGAAGGCAGCGCCATCGTGCCGCGCGGCAGGTACGTGGCGATTCAGGACGAAAAACCCAAAGACAAGCAACAGGCGCAGCGCCCGGAGTATAAGGTGTGCAAGTCCACCACCGAGGCGATCATCGCGGATGGCGAGGGGAAAGGCACAACCCACAAGGTCTGCGCCGATCCCGCTTGCCCCATCCATCACCCGAAGAAGCAGCAGCCGAAGGCCGATGCTTCCTTCAAAGCGCAGCAAGAGAAAGAACGCCGCGAGGCCGCGATTGCCAATGTTACCGGCATCCGACTGCTTGAGGCCATCACCGCAGCCATACCCGTGCGGCTGATGAAGCGCGACTTGCTGTTTGTGGTAGAACAGCTGGCGGCTTTGCTCGACGAGAACCGCGTCGCCCTCCTCGCCAAGCAATACGAGATCAAGAAGACAAAAGAGAACGAGTCCATCGGCAAGCTGTTTTCTGCGTACCTGCGACGGGCCGAAGAGAGTATCCTTGGCGGCTTGCTGGTAGAGATCACCATCCTCCACGCCGCGACGCGGCAGAACTCAAGGCAGGTGCTTCTCGACGCGGCCACGGTGTACAAGGTGGACGCCGACGCCATCGCCCTCAAGGTAAAGCAGGAGTTCGCCGCGAGAGACAAGGCGAAATCCGAAAAGAGAAGTGCGCCCAAGCCGCCAGTCAACCAACAGGCGAAGGCAGCAAAGAAGTCTGAGGCGGCGTAACCATCAATCCAACCGAAACACTGCGCGGGACCTGCAACCACAGGTCTCGCATCTTTTTGCGCGCCTGCCCGTCTTCCCTCCCTCTTGCGTGGCTCCTGCCATTCGGCAGGAGCGGCATCATTGGCCCGCCCGACGGTCAGCGCCGCCCATTCGGGCTGCGGTCAGCACCGGAAACTGATCATGGCGAGTACGCTCCGGCAGGAACTGTTAAGGCCTTTCGGCTGTCTCAATAAATAACAGCACCACAATGCTTTAGCGGAATACATTGTAAGCGTGATATTCGAGATTTTCGGAGCGCGGTCTCATGTTCGGATCAGTCGGCTCACGGACCATTTGTCCCTCAAGCCGGTAATACTCCTTGCCGTTTTCAAATTCTTGACGAATTCGATTACTTACGACCACTTTACGTTCGACAGGGTCCACTGTGAGATAGCCTCCATCGAATAGACGGTGCAAATCGCTTCGCATTAAAAGTCCGTTTGGAAGCTCATGTCTTTTGGATACGGTATACGGTGTTATGTGCGCTGCGTCCAATACCGGGAGGGTCCGCTCTCCTGTGAACGCGCAGCGTCGATCGTAGACATCGGTCACAAGGACCCGGAATGACCCCTGGCCAAGCCTTGGAAGGACAATTTGAGGCTTTCCATATCCGTCGGACTCAATCGCGGAAATGGTAGCAATCGCCGTATCAATTCGCGTCGGCGGGATGGACTTAAGACGTTCCGATACGGCGTTCCAAAGGGAATTACCTACCCCAGTTTCCGAGTCGAATCCTTGTCCTTGCTGGTTGTATCGGCTGAATTCTGCTGGAGATGGAATCCACAGCTCCCGCGGCCAAAAAAATGGCTCGGCAAGCATTATGCAGCCAACGTTCGGGTTATCACCGAGATTCAACTTGATGTGGCGGTATTCGGCGATCCTGTCACGCATTTCTTGAAGGGATGAAACCCCATTCGCTTCCCCGAAGGCGTCCCATGCCAAGCTCATTGGTAGATGCAAGAAGCGTGTGAAAAAACCTCCGCCAACAATGAAGTTTAAGGGAGAATGGAGTTTAAAAAGCATCAGCTCGCCGGCTTGGAGGGCAACGAAATTAGCGGTGGGCGACGGGCGCCAAAAATTGACCTCCTCGACGTTGGAGCGCGAAGCATGGAGCTGATACCACTTATTGTCGGTGATCGCAACAAAGATGCGCATGTCTTCCTACGCAGAAGTGTATAGCAGGAAGGCGGCATCGATTAGCCAGCCTCCGGTTCCTCGCCAGCGGGCGCGCCGACGATGCTCTCCGACTATTGGCGGATTTCAAGATTGCGCAGGTGGCGTCGCGATCGGGGATGGCACTTCCGAGGGCGGGGCTGCGGCAAGACCTTCCTCCGGAGCCAAAGCCCTGCTGGCAGGATCAGCTGATGACAGCGATTTGTTAACTCCGTGGGGGAGCCGCTTCTCTGAGGAAATGCTTGCCTTCTCATCATTTACAGCCCCGACTATTTCACGGATCGCTTGGAGAACGTCGGGGTGGTGTTTGAGAAGATGGCGCTCTATCCTTGCATTCTCCAGCATCTGCGAGAGGTAGCCTGTGGCGATCGTAAGGCTGAGGAGATCCCCCGTATAGCTCTTCTGCACCATCTTGATGTCTTCAAGCAAAGCATCTGAGCCTTGCTCCATCACAGATTGCTGGTTGGCTGTGGTAGTGCGGGACCTCTTGTGTACTTCGCCGGGATTTACCAAGCCATCCGGCTTTGTGACGGCAAGCAAGCCCCGCGCAAAACGGGTGGAATAATTGTTACTTGCCACCATCATTTCGGCAGCATAGAGCTGGCGAACCGGTTTCATTTTCTTGAGTACCGCGAATCCGTCGGCAGTGACACGCTTATCCTTGAGCAGTTCTGCCGCCTCTTTACAGATGCCGTCGAGGAGGCGGCGTTTTTTTCTAATTGCCGCCAGGTCAACATCGAGCGCCTCGGCAATGCGCTCCTCCGTAACCCCGTTGGAAAGTGCCTTCAAGATCATCGCGTGCTCGGCAATAGGCGGGAGATAATTAACCCTCTTGTTGTAGTTATATGATTCGTCGTCGGTTGCAAGAAGGCAACGCACTTCGGAGACCTGCTTTTCGGCTTGGAGGATGTCGTACCGGAGCGTGCCATCCAATAGCCAGTATTTCTTCTCCGCTGCTTGAAACACGACTAAAGGTTCGATGAGCCCTACATGTCTCAGCGATGCTGCGATCTGCTTGTATTTGGTAGTGATTCGAACTTTCGGGTTCAAGTCCTTGAGCGGCGTTATGTCCGTCAGTGGAAGAGTCAGGATGGTTGATTGAAATGCCGTCTTAACACGGTGGGCTGTCATATGCGCTCCAAGATCACTGGTTGGATGAAACAAGGATGGCTGGGAGTGTGTCCATTTTCTCTGCGCGCAATAGCGTAGCAAAATGCTCGTCAGTCAACAGCCTGCTCATGCTCGTCACCAGGACCAGTAAGCGCTCATGCACGGCTCTCGCTCTCGCGATAAGTTCTACCTGCTGCCGGGTATGCTCTTGGTATTCGCGCACAAGACCATCGACGGAGAGTTCCTTTGCCGGATGTTTTGTCGATTTCTTGCCGCGGGATCTTCCATACCGCTCGTTAATCATGCGGCGTACTCTTAGAAGTCTCTGACCTCGGAGCTCCCCCGATTCATAGGCATCGGCCAGAACTCGTTGAATTTCCTGATCGTCGCCCTTCGCAATAGTAGTGGCGACAGTGAGGGGGATGCGGCCGGCTTCCACGGCGCGAATCAAATCAATTTCGTCGTGCTCCAGCAGGTGAGTAATCTCGCTAATGTACGTGAAATGATGTCCCAGCTTTGCGGCGATTTGCCTACAGCTATACTTGCGCTCGCGCAGAGCGCGAATCTCACGGACGATGTCATGCTCACCGGGCGGACGCCTGGCAATATTCTCGACCAGACTCATCAAGAACTGTTCTTCCTTTGGCGCGTCAACAATGATAGCGGGGACTGTCGTTTCTCCGAGCGCAAGAAGCGCCTCTATCCGTCCTTGGCCGCAGACAAGGTCATACCGTGCCCTGTCAGAATGACCTTCGCATTCGGAAACTGTAATTGGCCTCTTGAGCCCTACTTGATCGATGTTGTTGACAATCTTGTCAAACACCAGCTTGTCGCGATGACGCGGGTTGGCGATATTGATTTCTGCAATCGGAATTTCGACGATTTCGTTGTGGTTCACTCTGGCTCCTTGATTGTTGTGCGGCGTGTCAACTGAAAGAACAGATCGAGATTGTCGTGTCGGTGTACATCGAGAAAAAACCCGTTCCTCGGGGAAAGCCTGAGGCGGTCCTCGAATTCATCGAGGTTCGGAAAAAGATAGTAGTCGAAAACCTGTTGATTGCCGGGCGCTAGGCGGGCGGCAATGGTGATGTCAGGATTGAATGAGCGTTCCAATCGTACCTGCCAGCGATGACTGCCCGTCCGCGTCTCGCGGCATCGTGCAAGCACCAAAGAAACGGTATATTCGGTGTTGATCGTCAGAAGTTCGCTTCTGGAGTCCACCGTGACTGCTGCACCCAACGATTGCAGTTCGGCGATGATCGCACCGATCAGAGTCGCATGTCTCTGCCGTAGTTCGCGGTTGATATCGATATATGAATAGTCGCGCCCCGGAGCCCAACCAATTAGCTGGTACGCGCGAAGAAGGTTGCCAAAGCGGGAACAATACGAGGAACTAGAAGGCATATCCTCGCTCTCATCGATAAGGATTCCCGACAGACGACCATGAAGCTGCAGCAGATTGCGTAGCCGGTCGAGGAGTTCCTCATCGGAAAGATGCTGGTGGCGTGCGTCAATGATTTCTCTGGCGTCGTGGAACTGCCGCGCGCTGACAATCGGCTGGAAAGCGTTGTTACGCCAGATCCACATGCCCATTGGATTCTTCACACGTTTGAGCTTCAGCTTGAAGGATCGGCGATTGAAGATATTTGCGCCGATGTACTTCGGATTGGTCAGGATTTGGTGAACCGTGGCACGCGTCCACGGGCGACCATCCTCCCCGGCAATCCCGCGGCCATTCAGATCCTCCATGATTTGCCGTTCGGTATTTCGCTGCTCGATGAATTGGTCATAAATTTCGCGGACGACTGAAACTTCTTCTTCCGGCCCAGGAATAAGAATCACTCGGTCCGTTTGCAGACTTTTGCGCTCGCCGCGACGGAGTAGCCCTTTAGAGTTTCCGTCTCTGTCAATGAGCTGGCGCCGTAAGCCGTAACCCGGTGGACCGCCCTGGCGAAACCCTAGTTCGATGAGTCGGCACTGGCCGGCAAATACCTTGACCGAGAGTTCCCGGCTGTACTCCCCGGCCATCGACCGTTTCACAGCCTTGATGATCGCGGCATGTATGCTGCCGTCGTTCTCGAACTGCTCGGCGCAGTAGTGGACCCGGACGCCGGCACGTTTCAGGACATATTCGTAATAGGCGCTCTCATCGACATCCTGAAAGCGTCCCCAGCGACTTACGTCATAGACGAGTACGTCTGAAAAGTTGACCAGCCCCTTCTCGACATCGGCGACCAACTGGCTCAGGCCATCGCGCCCCGTGATGCTGAGTCCGCTCCGTCCGTGATCGGCGTAAGTCTCGACGATCGCCATGTTACGCGACTCTGCGTAACGTTGGATGATGTCCGACTGATTCTCAGTGGAGTACTGCTGATGCTCGGTGGACATGCGGACGTATTGCGCCACACGGGAGCGCGGAGTCGTCTCGGCCGGATTATTCGATTCTTCCGGTTCTGTCGGTTCCGGGGGAGGGAATTTCTCCATTCGCGTCACATCGGTCTTCTACGGGAGCCAAAGCTTGCCGAAATGGTTTCAACTGGCGTTGCTGCACAGACCAGGCTTTACTTGTCAACCAATCCGGCTAAGCTAGCTCTGCTCTGGTCCGAAAATGTTCCCACAATCTCCAGCTTGTGCAATTCCGCATAGCGACGGATAGCATTCAACTGATTCTCCGTTGAATGCTGTTCGTGCGTGCCAGACGTACGGATATATTGCATAGCATAAGCAGGCGGCGGATCATCCATATCACTTGGCTCAGTGGCCTTCTCCATTCGTGTGTCATCTCCTATCTGTCAACAACGAACTGAGTACTGCATCGAGTCGGTTTCACACAAGACTTGTCCAGTCCAGCACGACCTTCCCCGTTTGCCCCGAGATCATCGCATCAAACCCCTTCTCAAAATCGTCGTATGTGAACCGATGCGTGATGACGGGCGCAATGTTTATGCCGGATTCCAGCATCACTGACATCTTGTACCAGGTCTCATACATCTCTCGTCCATAGATGCCCTTGATGGTCAGCATATTGAAAATGACCTGCCGCCATTCCATCGGCACCTCTTTGACCGGAATGCCGAGGATGGCAATCTTCCCACCGTGACTCATGTTGGATATCATGTCGCCGAGCGCCTTCGCGTTACCCGACATTTCCAGACCGACGTCAAAGCCCTCCGCCATGCCGAGCTGTTTCTGGACCTTGGGAAGCACTGTCTCGTTAGGATTCACCGCAAGCGTCGCACCCATCTTCCGTGCCAGTTCCAGTCGGAATGGATTAATATCCGTCACCACCACATGCCGCGCGCCGGCGTGCCGCACGACCGGGATCGCCATAATGCCAATGGGACCGGCTCCGGTAATGAGCACGTCCTCTCCGAGTACGGGGAAAGAAAGCGCAGTGTGAACGGCGTTGCCGAAGGGATCGAAGATTGCAGCCACTTCCTCGGTGATGCCAGGCCTGTGCCGCCAAACATTGGTCATAGGCAGCGAGATCAGTTCCGCGAAAGCTCCGGGTCGGCTGACGCCAACGCCAAGAGTAGACGCACAGAGATGCCGCCTGCCGGCGAGACAATTGCGGCAACGGCCACAAACCACGTGACCTTCTCCGCTTACGATATTTCCTGGAAAGAAGTCATTGACATTCGCCCCAGCCTCAACGACCTCACCTACGAATTCGTGCCCAATCGCCATGGGTATGGGAATCGTGTTCTGCGCCCATTCATCCCACTCGTAGATGTGAACATCGGTCCCGCAGATTCCTGTATAGCGCACGCGCACCAGCACGTCATTGATGCCGACTGTCGGCTCTGCAATATCTTCGAGCCACAGTCCTCGCTCTGCTCTGTTCTTAACCAATGCCTTCATTCTTCACCCTGCTCGGAGTTACCTAACGACTTTCGCATAGTCCTGCACTCCGGACTCATCTGCAGACTGGGCTGGACCGCGGCGCGATACTCCTCTTGCGCACAAGTCAAGTCGCGAGTAAATTCAGGAACGGTATGGAGCCGTTCTACCACTGCCGTTGCAACAATTGCACCGGCTGCGACATCGCTTGGAAAGTGAACGGCGCATACCACCCTACTTTCGCCATACTCGCGTCCGCGAGATAGGATTGCTTGAGCGCGACTCGGAGCTATCTCCGCCAACGTGAGAGCCAAGCCCCAACCGAAGGCGCTGTGTCCGGAAGGATACGACGAAGCGGAAAAGCCTCCTTGGGGATTTGTTTCTGGCAGCGGGGGCATGTCGGCACCGCACACATGCGCTACTGCAAAGCGCTGAAAAGGGCGCGGGCGGTTGAAATGCTGCTTGGCATCAAAAGCGGTATCCAGAACATCACGCTCCATGCGATTCAGGAGATGAACCACGATTGGAAGTTTCGCACTGTCAAGATTCACGCCTAGAGCCCCGGAAAATCGGGCATAGGTCATCTGGTTATCGGCCTCTGCTAGGCTCCAACGCAGTGACCGACCAGAAACTTGCATCTGACGAAATGCAGCGACATCGATCCTATCCTGTTGTGTATCGAGTGCCGGATATGGAGGAAGCAGCAAAAGGAAATTCGGCTCCGAGTCATGAAAATAGCCGATGACGCTTTTCGAGGACTCGTTCCCAGCTTGCACTATTGCTCGCGTACCCGCGAACTGCTGAGACATCGTTTGAGTCGGTGCCGCAGCAAGTCCTTTTGCCAGAAGTAATAAGACTGAGCAAACAACCTTCAGAGTGCGAAAGCGTGGTAGACCAAAACTCTGATGCACACAGCCTCCTTAGCTTAGTTATGCTACATCGACTATTCGCAGCTAATTTGGTTTGGATATGCTGGACGGGGCTTGGGCGTCGTCCTTGTCGTCAGCATTTTGCAACTCGCGAAGTTTATGCCAACGGGCGTACTGTGCCGCCTTAGCGGGGTCAGAATCTTCTTCGCCCTTCAACCAGAAGCGAAACCAGTCGACATTGCTGGTCTCGGCAGCGAGCCGTTGTGTAGGATTTGTCATCACGTGGGTGCCAGCTTGCAACATTATGAGATCCACTGGCTTGTTGAGATAACGCAGAGCGGCGTACGGCTCCCAATCTGAGAGCGTTGTTAGCGCGCCCGGCTGCAGAAACAACAGGGGTGTTCGAACTTTGTCCATGTTGAATTCTGGTGAGCGCACGAGCCAATTCTTCAGCCCCTTTTCGTCAAACGGCGTGCCGTCGTTGATCGGCTTGGCTTCCCGGTCTATATCGTCATCGACGCCAAGCAAGTATTCGAAGTAGCCGAATGTTACTCCGTCGGTCACGGAAGCCGCAGCGAACAGGTGATTATCCGTCGTAATTGTCGCGAGCACATGATAGACAGTGCGACTGAACCCGATCCCGCCAACTCTTGTGGGATCGATGACCCCTTCTTCCGTCAGCTTCTTCACCAGGCTCTCGAAACCCACGACCTGCTCCTGGGCTTCCCTCGGCGTGTCAAAGCCTTCCGGATTCCAACCCATCTGCAAAACCAGCATTCCGTGCGCCGCGAGTGCCTGCGCCGCGAACGCAGTTGTGTAGATCCCGTTAGACAGGAACCGGTTCTTGTCGAATCCATGCGTTTGAATCACTAGCGGGTAGCGCTTGCCAGCAGTGTAATCTGGCGGCTTTACTAGCCCAGCTTCCCACTCATACCCTGATTCATCCTTCCAGTGGATGACCTCGGCCGGACCTAACTTAACATCCTTCAGCTGTGGGTTAGGATTCCACACCAGATGCGAAACGCCGCTCGCTTTGTCCACAGCAACGATTTCGGGCGGCTGGTCGATACTTTCCTGCTCTTGAACTTTGACTGGGAGCCTTGCAAGCCGGGGGTCTTCTGTACCGAAAGCCTGTTGCCAACTATCATCGTCCTTTTGGTGAAAGATCGATGTTTCTGGCTGATCAGACAGGAAATGGGTGCGATCAAAATTCACGACGACAGTCTTCGCATCCTCGAAACGAGCCTCCTTGACAGCGTAACGATCCTTGTCCAGTCCCGCTTTCACGGCCAGAACTTTGCTGAGTTGCCCAGTCTTCAGACGAAGGACAGCGATGTATGGATGGTGCTTCCTGTCTGCCAGGTCCTTGGAATCGTCGCCTTCGAGAGGGAAAAAAATATCAGGTAGCAACAGGGATCGTCCGTCGTCTGACCAGGAAGCCGTCAAATCTTCAGAATTCCAATCTCGAATCAATCCAGAGGGAGCATTCACAAGCAGTTTCTTGTTGCCGTGGATCAGATCGATCAGGCAGTAAGCCGATGTATCTAGAGCCAACGAGAGTTTGTCATATCCTGGGGGTGCCTCGTATTGGGTCCAGGTCGTCGGGGACGGATGATCTGTTTCCAGTAACGCCACGACCGACCTACCATCCGGCGACAAGGATAGATTGAGACCGTTATAAGGCGCATCATATGAATTCGCATTCAGGACTTTACGCTGCTTGCCGTCAATCACTGCCCAAAGTCCGGCGGAATGGAAGGGGGTTAGGTGATTCTCAACAGGAAAGACATTTGTGAAGAAAGGTTTGCCGGTGAGTACGATGGCAGACTGCCCATCTTCCCTTGCGGCCGTAAGGAGCACCGGCGCTTTGACTTCATAGACATAACGCGCGGGACTCCGGACATCGAACCCTGCAATGTCCTGATTGTTTGGCGTCAGCGCCTTGGCCACATGAGTTCTGACATCGGCCACGAATAACTGATGAAACCTGCAGCATGAGTTCGTTTGTACAGCCGTGAATACAACACCACTCGAATCAGGCAGCCAGCCTAGGTTCTCGATCAGCGGGCCGTTCTTGTCGGTCGCCATTCGCGCCAGCAGGAGAGCAGAGGGCGGGCTGCCTTTCTCCGAATTCCGCATGTAGTTCTGCACGTCCTGCATGCGAAATAGCCAGATGGTATCTTCGGGCGCGTTCAGTTCAAGCCGACCACGCTCAGTCAGCACCGCAAAATATCGACCATCGGGGGAATACTTGATTACTCCACCTGGCGCCCCCATCCCGACGTACTTGAACATCGCGAGTCCGACATCGTCTTTGGGTGTAAACGGTCTCTGCCCAAAAGTGGGGGACGAAAGGAGGGCGAGAATAAGAAGGAGCAACAAACCGGCGAGTCTCGTCGTAAATGCAAATTTCATGGACTACAAATCTCCTAGATAACCGGCTCGCCCTGGCCACCAATTGCGGTTGGAGGCCAAGGACGATCATCCAGCCTTGTCACTTTACTGTTGCCTTCGACGCTATTCGGAAGACGTCAAAAAACGAGTTTGAGCGCAAACTGCATGGAGCGTGACCCTCCCTGCTGGTATTGCGAACTCATGGTTGGAAGACTCGCATTCAGAGTTGCGTCCGCTTGGCCGAACAGGAGATCCGTGTATGTAGAATCGATTTGTCCGAAGATCGGGTGGTTAAGAACATTAAATGCTTCGGCTCGAAATTGCAGCTTGATGTTTTCGAAGAGTGGAAACTCTTTTCGAACAGCCAAGTTCGCTTGTACCGCATCGAAACCTCTGACAAAGTTCCGAGGAGCGTCGCCCATCTCATTTGTCGTAGGAAGGCTGAATGCGGATTTATTGATTGCCCTACCGCCCGGATACTGTGATCCGAACAAATAGATCGGTTGATTCGGCAAAAGATTGAGACCGCCGTAATACTCACTTCCGCTAGCCGCGTCTGTGAGAAAATTGCCGTTAAGAGTAATGGGAAAACCGCTTCTCGCCATCACTCTTGCGTCGATCCCCCAGCCGGCCAATGTGGCTGTCGTCACGCGCTGGCTGAAACGGCCCGGCAGAGCCCATGAAAGCGCACCTTCAAAATTCTGACGCACATCGAGATCAGAATTTCCTCGGATGTAAGGAAGAGCGATATCTGTCGAGCCAAAATCAATTGCATGTGACCAGGTATAAGAACCAAGTGCCTGGATACCATGAGTTATCTGTTGTTGATACTGTAACTGCAATGATTGATAGTTCGAGCCGTGGCCATTCTGGTTATAGACGATGCTCGGGAAGGTAGGGTTGAGTGTCGCCAAATTGAGCTCCTGCTGCTCTAACAACTTCCGGCCAGCGGCAGCCACATAGCTTGCAGTAACAGCTCGGTTCCCACCAAGACTCTGTTCAGCACTCAAATTCCATTGGAAAGTATAAGGCAATTGAAGATGAGGTGAGGTAACGTAAATTTGCGCATATGGGGGCGCTACGGATGGCGATATGTCCAGCTGATTTGCTGGTACCGGAATCGGCACGCCAAATATGACCGAAGACGCATGATAGCCGAGCGCGGCAAAGGCTCTCGATGCCTGCTGGTTGCCGGTGTCAAAAAATACGCCTGCTCCGCCACGTATGACCGTCTCCCAACCAGATTTGGCCTGAAAAACCCGAGCTGCTCCAAGCCGGGGGGCAAAATTGTGCCAACTTGTATGCCACAGAGGTGTGCCTGGGGGCGCAAGTTGCAACGTGCTCGGTTGAAAAACGCTTCCCAGCACAGTGTACGCGCCTCCATCTCCACCTGCGCTAGGCGGTGGATTTACGTCCCAGCGCAATCCAAGTGAAAGCGACAGGTTCGGCTGCACGGACCATTCGTCTTGCGCAAAAAGGGCGAATTCGTGAAAGACCGGCTCAGCGGGTAGGGACTTTGCTATTTCAGCGACATCAGCAGAATTATTTTGTATGGAGTTTTCCGATTCGTAAACATACTCTATGGTCGGATTCACCGGATTTAGTGGAGACTCGATTCGTCGAAAGTCAACTCCAAGGCTCAGGTGGTGATGCCCAACTAAGATGCGGAGAGTATCAGTGGGGTTCCACTGACTAATCTGATTTGAAGCGTTTTCAGTAAGAAGCTCAGTGCTACCTACACCGGGAAAGTATAGTTCAAAATAGGCGAATGTGTTCGGTTGCCCCGCAATTCCCATTGCGCTGGCGAGGTTGATGGGTTGCGCGTTGCCAAATTGGTCGAGAGTAAAATTCTCAGTTGCCGCCGACTTGCTGTAGCCAATCCGAAACTCATTATCAATGGTAGAGCTGAGCTGGCTGCTCGCCCCAACGGTATAACTTTGAGTGGTGCCTCCCGAGCGCCCTCCACTGGATAGACTTTGTACGCCTTCGTAGCTTTGCGTGTCACCGAACCTAAGAAATATTCGAAGCTTCGCGGAGACATTATGGTCAATACGCACGCTTCCGGATTCGACGCGAGCCGGCGAGGAAGAGGCTTGATTGAAAGATGCCAAACCGTCGCCGTAATCGGTCCCTCCAGGAGTTGGCTTGGGAAATGCGTTCAAAATCGGCTGGAGCACCGCCGGTGCATTTTGCCGCAGCGAGACGGAGGGGACGAATTCCAAGGCCGCAGCCTGAGGCAGAGTGAGCATCAGGCCTTCATAGGACACGAAAAAAAATGTCTTGTTTTTCCCATCGTACAAATGCGGCAACCACAAATGACCGCCAAGCGTGCCTCCGAAATCGTTTTGACGCAACGGTGGCTCAGCGACACCGTAGTAGTCGTTAAACCAGTTGTTCGCATCAAAGAAATTGTTTCGCAGATAATCAAAAGTCGATCCATGAAATTCGTTTGTGCCTGATCGAGTGATCAGTGAAAACTGGCCGCCAGGGTTTCTTCCGAATTCCGCGGAATACGTTGAGCTTTGAACACGAAACTCTTCCAATGCATCAACCGAGACCAGCCCTTGTGTTGTTCCCAGCGCGGTCACGGCCGGCAAGCTGCCACTACCTCCGGGTCCAGGAAGCCCGGTTCCGTCGCCGGCACCGGTATTTGCTGAGACGCCGTCAATCGTGTAATTATTCGACTCGGTTCGCTGACCATTCACACTAAAATCTCCGTTGTAGCCAGTTGTCGACGTTGCCTGCGAGCTCTGTGTCACGACGCCCGGACTTAGAAGGATTAAATCTTGAAAACTGCGGCCATTTAAGGGCATGTTCTGAACGAAGTCGCGATCGATAACGGTGCTGACCGAGCCGTCGGTCGTGTTCATATTGACACCTGCACCGCTCACCGTGACCGATTCGGACGTAGATCCCACTGCCATCTGAAAGTTGACCTGTAATGCATCCTGTACGTGCAGGAAGATATCTTCCTTCAAAATCGTCTTAAAGCCCGGCTTTTCAATTTGCATCTGGTATGGCCCGACGGGCAAAGCCACAATGCTATAACTTCCATCCTTGCTGGTGGTCGCATCAAAGTGCTGGTTGGTGGCGGTGTCAATAGCAGTCACTTTGACACCGGGGATTACGGCCTTGGTGGAATCCTGAACGAGTCCTGTGAGAGTGGCACTGCCTTCCTGCGCGAGTGCAGGAAGGGTGCAGCCAAGGGAAAGCACAAAGAGAACGGCGGCGGCGATGCGGCGCATGGCGGAGTCTCCTCTGGGATTGGAAAGTCGGGAGCTTTGTTTCTTGTGCCCACTAATACGGGCGAATCCCCAAATCTGTACCAATCTTTTTTGGGAGTAACAGGATTTTAAAAGCGGACAAAAGGCTACGGGTGGTTGGGATCGCGCCGCAGCGAAGCGAACAGGAAAGGCTTGCCGGTGGGCTTTTCAGCCTGTGGGCGAGGTTCGATGGTGACAAAGATCGCATCAAGCTGCGCGAGTTGTCGAGGATCGTCTACTTTTAGAGTCCAACGCCGGTTGGTTTCCGAGTCCATGTAGAGGATGCCGAGACTGACCGGTTTGCCGTCACTAGGCCCGGTGCGTCCCCAAACCTGGAAGGTGCTAGTGCGCCGCACGCCTGGCTGGCGGTCTAGGTCGTAAGCATAGAAGATAAGCGATTTAGTTTTTGTGTAGAAGACGCGGCCGAACGGCTTGCGCGATTGGCCCGCCTCGTCCACATCCATGATGTCGGCGATATAAAGGTTGCGAGCGCCGATCAGGTCCCGAATATCTTTGTCGGATGAGAGATACTGCTCGTCGCCTTTGACCCGAGTATTCTGGTCGCTGAGCGAAGCCGTCAGAGTATTCACCCGGTCATCGAGCGAGGCCATGCGCAAGAGGTCCTGCTGGTGCTGGTTGCGCAGAGTGTTTAACTGATCCTGCACGGTCTGGTACACCTTTTCGGCGTCGTGCAGTCGGGCAGCGGTCGAATCGCGGTCCTGCACGAGCGCCGCGATTTGTGCATCGGATTGCTTCTTTTGGTCTGCCAATTCCGCGGTCAAGGCCGCAAGATTGGCTGCGGAAGAATCAGCTTGTGAGCGGAGCTTGTCTGTTTCCTCTTGGTCGCTGGCTGCCCGTTGTTCCAAGGCGGTAATTTGTTGGTTATCTGCTTGAATGACCTTTTCAAGAGTCTGCTTTTGTGCAGTGAGTTGAACGAGGACAGGACTTGGTCCGGGATTCGCATTTTGCGCTCGTTGATTTTTCGAGTGCTGGCCCATCCAGTACGAAGCAGTTGCTACACCGATCAAAAGTGATGCGGCGGCCAGGCCACTGACCAAGGCAGGTTTCCACGAATGGCTCTTCACCTTGCGTGAGGACATTGGTAGACCCTGCGTATGGGGCACTTCAGTTGCCTGCATAAGGCGCGTCAGAGCCGCGGTTTCGTCGAATGAGATCGATTTCGGCGGAACACCATACTGCTCGGCGAGATAGGACATGCCGTCGGTAGCAACACTCTGGTATTGCGCGAACGCTTCACGGCATTCCTCGCAATCGCTCAAATGCACAAACAGTATCTCGGTCTCTGCCGGCGAAAGAACGCCCGCCGTCGCGAGAGCGCAAAGCTCTTCATACTTCTCATGCTCGAATTGAGATTCGGTTCCGGTCATTGTTTCTTCTTGTCTCTGAGCTTCTTTACAAATGCATCCTTGCGCAATTTCTGGATGCCGCGGTAATAGTGGTGCCTGACGTTCTCCAGCGACTCACCGATACGTTCTGCGATCTCTGGGAAGGTTAGATCTTCAAAGAAGAATAGCTCCAGCGTCATCCGCTGTTGATCGGTTAGGTTTTCGAATGCCTCCCGCAGCCGTTCTCGGCTTTGCTTCGACGCAAGATCACGTTCCAAATCCGCTGTCCCCGCAAGAGTATCGGCGAGGACCCCTGCATCTGTACCAAGATAAAAGTTACGACGGTGCAAATACTCCTGCCGGTCCAAGGACCGATGATGAGTTACCTGCACCAACCACGATTTGGCACCGCCCTTGCTCTCGTCAAAGAGGGCCGCTTTCTCATAGAGATACAGGAACACATCCTGCACGATCTCCTCTGCTTCTCCAGCATCCCGAAGAATGCGCAGTCCAATGGCGAATACCAGGCGCGAATAGCGCCGGAAGAGTTCGTCGAGCGCCTCTCTGTCCTGGTCTTTGAGCGAAACCAAAAGGCATTCGTCGCTGCGGGGCACATTCCCGGAAAGCGCTGTGAGCCGCGGCTTCTCTTTTGTCCAGAGAAGGGACACGGGTAGCACTCGCTCTGAAGGACTGCTCATGGTCAATCAAATCTCTCAGAGATACGAACATTGGCAAACGAAGATGCCGCCTAGAAACAGCTCGCCGGGTAGATATTTCTCGCCCCGTCGTTTGTTACGAAAATACACCAACATAGGGGCGTGATAGTGATTTTCTAGTAAGAAATAATTATCGAAAATAGTTTGGTACAAAAGCGCGATCTCAACCGTAATTATCTAATTATCCAGGAGCTACAAATAACGGAAAATAGCTTCCTGGACTTAACGACTTGGTACAATTCCGCGCCCTCAACCGTATTTACAACGAGATCGATTCAACATAGGTATTCAACGGGCAGTAAGGCCAGTCGAATCCTGTGCAGTCGGCTTTTTGCACGCGAAGATAAACTTCGCCCGCGTCACTGCGGAATCCGTGAGCAGACAAAGCGATGCGCCGCATGGCCCAAGGTTCTCTGTGTGCATTCAGAGCCCCGCCGAATCATCCATGAGGCAGGAACAGGCGATGGGCAGATGGCGGGGGTATAGCCACTCCTCATTGAACCCTACGCCGGTCGCCAAGCGTTGATTATGGCCGCGGCAGTTTCCCCGGAACAGAAGGTCCCTATGTTTACCAGAACGCTCTCAGAAACGCTGCAGTTTCGGCCCAGTGTATCGCACGATTGGTCGGCCAAACTCGTCGTGTGCCCGCGGCCAACGTCGTCGCTTTCCGGGGATGCAATCAGGATGCTTGGGCTCTGCGTGGGCCGGCAGTCTCTAACCCGCAGGCATGAATGAGGAAACGGAATGGACCGAGAACAGCCGCGAAACGAGGGGAAGCAGCCGAAGCTGAGCGCGCATGTGTGCCCTCAGTGCGGATTCTCAATCGATCTAAACGATATCGGATGGAGAGGTGGTGCGAAGGGGCTTGTGACCTGCCCAAAGTGTGACTGGTCAGGCCCGGTCACCATCGGGATAGTTCATAAGGAACCAACCGGCTGAAGCAGCATTCGATCGTAAGTGACTCTCACGCGGACGCGCGGAGTGGAAATGGCGTGACCCGAGTAAACGTCGAGAGCTTGCGCATGAAGGCTCTAACCAATTCGCTCACGACTTTGGAGCTGTTGTCCGCGCGGGATGCTAGATAGGTCTTGAGCATGAGCGCATCTTCAGCGAGTGGCCGCACTGTAATCCCGTTACGCGCGATCCGAATCGCGCCCGATTTCACCACGAAGGCCACGGCTCCGTCGTCCTCCATAAACGAATAAGAGTCCTCTGGAACGACGACGTGATGGAGTTTTACCGGCGCCGCCTTGCGCTCCTCTGCCACCCGCATGACTGAGTCGTACACCGTGGGGTGCATCCTGCGCTCGAAGATCACCCAGGGCCGCTTGGCGATCATCTCAAGGGTGACGAAGTCCTCGTAGGCGAGCTCGTCCTCTTCGAGCATCGCGATATAAAAGGGCGACTCCCCGACCTTGACAGTCGTGAGGTGCTTCGACTCGGGCGGCTCGGTGGCGATAGCCAGGTCCAGGCCGCCGGCAATTACCTCGCGAATGAGTTCGAGCGAAAACTGCTGGGACAACTCGACTTTCAACCGAGGATAGAGCGGCAGCTTGACTGAGAGGAGTGTGGTAGCAAGGAAGGGGTCGGTGTAAGGTGACCGACCAACGTTGAGAACCACCTCGGCGTCATCTCTCGTCGTGCGTCCGCTCTGAATGGCCCGCTCCACGTGGATGTGCGCGAGGCGCACCTCTTCGATAAACTTCCGCCCCGGCTCCGTCAGCTCGACGAGCTGATGATTACGCTCGAAGAGCAGGAAGCCGATCTCACCCTCAAGCTCCTGGATTCGCCTGCTGACCGTGGCCTGATCGACACGCAATCGCGCCGCGGCTCTCGAAAAATTCAGTTCCTCGGCGAGAACAATCGCCGTTTCGAGCAATCTATTCTCTGGAAGCGCCATAATTGTCCTCCGATAAAGAGAACCCAAGGAAGAAAGGCGATCAGATCGGGCAGGGATCACAGATTAGCATCGAATCCTCGCCACTGTGATATGGATTTCGATGCCGGAGCCTCTTCGCCAGTTGCACTCATCCGAGTGCAGGCATCTGCTCACTATGCTCGCCGCGCATTACGTCCTCCGCGATTCTCATTGGACAGGACCGTCTCCATTGGCAAACTCTTGGTAGGTGAGGGAATTCGAGGCTGGCGATGACCGAGACCAGAACCGAACCGCGAATGGAAACGACGACCCTGGATGCGGGGCCGTTCGCGCCCTCACGCCGTCGCGTCGCTCGCTCCGGGCTGCGCCGCAAGCCGCCCGCGCGTGCCGGTGTCCCGGTTTCGTCTCAACATGGCCAACCGGAGATCATTGCCGTCATCGAGGCTAGGCGTGGCGCGTGGTCCGCGCCGGATCTCGCCGAACTTCTCGGCTGCTCGGGAAAGCACATCTACGCGCTGGCCAAATCCGGGCGAATGCCCCATCTGAGGATCGACGGAATGATCCGCTTCGATCCCGGTGCCACCGCCCAATGGCTGCGTGAGCGGTTCATCGCGGCTTAAGAACAATCACCATTGAATGGCGTTGATTCTGGCCTGCGCTTCGGCGCTTGATGCGGGCCGCAGATACCGCATCGTCGAGGCGAGATCGGCGTGGCCCATATAAGCTTGGACCGTTCTCAGGTCGAGGCCCGAACGCAGGAGCGTCGTGCAGTAGGTCCTGCGGAACTTGTGCAGAGTCCACTCCTGGCATTCGCCGAGATGGCCCTTGCAGCCCTCGCAGCGATTGCAGTTTAACCTCTCATTCTTGGCCAGACGCTTAAGCGTGCGCAGCAGCTTCCCGTTGGGCGCTCCGCCCTTGGTGGCAAGGAGCGGTGTGGCCTTGGGGTGATTCTCGTGCCATTGTTTGAGCTCACCCAGCAGATCGTCCGGCAGGGGAATATCCCGCTCTTCGGAATCCTTCACACGGAATCCGTAGGCGGGCTTGCTCGATACGCGAAGTACCTTGTCCTGGCGGTGAATATCGGCCCATTCGAGATAGACGATCTCCTGCTCGCGCAGCCCGCACTTCAACGCGAGGCCGAGGGCGAGATGCATGTAGGCACCGGCTGCGCCGAGAATGCTCGCGATCTGATCGCGCGTGTAAATAGTCGGCAGGGTCTCGTCGAAGCGGGGCACGGGCGGAATGATCTTCGCATCGACCCCGGCAAAGCGCAGGAAGCTGGCGGAGCGCATGTGGTAGTTCGCGACCGTGCGATCTGCCGATCCTCGCTTGCGCAGGGCAGCATGAAAATCGAACAGATCCTCGCGGCGAATCTCATCGACATAGGTCTTCTTTGCCGTGCGCAGAAATTCCTCAGTGACCCTCCGGTTCATCTTCGCGGCCGACAGGGCCCCGCGCCGCTCCGCATCGCGCACGAACTCCCGCGCCTTGCGGGCGAGGGTCGCCCGATCTGTCTCCTCGGCCGGCAGGAGTATCCCGGCCTTAGCCGCGGAGATTTTGGCATCGAGCTTGCGCTCCAAGAGGTCGCGCGCCGCCTGCGCCGCGGCAGGGGTTTCGCCAGCCGGGCGGTAGACCAGTTTGCTTCCCTCAAAGAGGCGCAGCTCGTAGCGGCCCTGCTCGAAGTATTCGGGCTCTTCGCCGATCATCGCCCAGCCGGGGCGGACGCGGCCGTTTTTGCCATAGGCGGCCGGATAGCGGCGCCAGCCTTTTTCGGTTTTGCAGTTGAAGATGAGAGTGACGGTGCGGTTGGGCATTTTGGTGTGTCCCGAATTTTTTACCTTACAACGGTATTACAACGGTAATTTTAACACAACGTATAGTATTTGTTTTCAAGTATATATAAAATAATAACTCGGTACTCCCCCTCTCTCCGCCATGACATTTATAATCAATTACATATAATGGCAATAATATACTTGACATTCCACAAATTTCACCCTATTCTCAAATCATGGAAACGCCAAAGACTCTTCGCGATGCAATTCTCTGGTTTGCGGACTTCGAGCATTGCCGTCAGTTTATGATGGCTTTGCGCTGGCCTGGCGGCGCGGTGAAGTGCCCGCAGTGCGGAGCTGAGAAAGTCACCTATCTTGAAAAGCAGCGCGTCTGGAAGTGCTACGGGAAACATGAGCGCCCGACGTTTTCTCTCAAGACTGGGACCATCTTTGAGGATTCCCCAATTCCTCTTGAGAAATGGCTTTGCGCAGCGTGGCTGCTCATCAACTGCAAGAATGGTATCAGTTCTTATGAAGTTCATCGCGGTCTCGGTGTCACCCAAAAGACTGCGTGGTTCATGCTCCACCGCATCCGGCTGGCGATGGAAGAACGGGGATTCGAGAAGTTGGGTGGGGAAGGTGGTCCGGTCGAAGTGGACGAAACCTTTGTTGGTCCCGACCCGCGTAAGATGCACGCTGAACGCCGTCAAGCGCGATACAAGGCTCTCTCAGCTCGTCCCAAGGTTCCGGTAATGGGGATGCTTGACCGTGATAGCCGTCAGGTTCGTGCCAAGGTCGTTCCCAACGTCAAGCGTGGAGTGCTGCAAGCGGAGATTCTGAACCAAATCGAAAAGGGGTCCAAGGTCTATACCGATGGTTGGGCCGGCTACGAAAACTTGGCGGCGCAAGAGTACATCCATGAGACCGTGAATCACATTGACGAGTACGTTCGTGGGCAGGTTCACACCCAGGGCATCGACAACTTTTGGTCCTTGCTCAAACGCGGCCTGACTGGAACATACATTGCTGTCGAGCCGTTCCACCTTGACCGCTACGTTGGGGAGCAAGTGTTTCGCTATAACAATCGCTTGGTCTCTGATGCGGAACGATTCACTAATGTTATGAAGCAAATTGTCGGTCGCCGGTTGACATACGATGAATTGACTGGCAAGACTGAGAGTGGATCAGAGGTGCGTCCTTGAAGCATAAGAAGAGGCAGGGACGCGGCAAGCGTAAGCCTGCTTCGGGAGGGTTATGAAGGAACCAGCCTTCGATGCAACGCCAGAATTTCAGCACTTTACGGAAGTCATGCGGGGAGTGCTTTCAGTTCCCAAAAAACGCTTAGACGAGTTGGTTGCGGCTGCGAAGGAAAATTCGCCTCGCAACGGCAACGGGAGTGCGCCTGGACGGAAAGCGGCAACAGTGAAGAGGCGAAAGCGGAAGTAAAAGAGTTCGGAAGTATGTGCTCGCCTGGCAGGCGGGTTTTCTATTTACAATCTGCTGCGTCCGGATTTTGCCTGCAATACTTCTCGTGCTCCTCACGCTGTTTCTGCTCGTCATTACATGCCTTCTGCCGCTGCCGAAGGCATTCCTGAAACTTGTTATCCCGATCCCGGTTTCGCGCTTGGCAGTTTTGGAACTCAGTGGGATCGCCGCCAACCTTGCATTGCTCATACTCAACATAGGGACAGGGAGGCGGACATTCGCCAGTAGTTTGACTGAAGGAGCCGACAGTACCAAGTAAAAGTGTCGCAACTAAGATCAGGGCTTGTTTCATGGGCGTAATTATCGCACACTTCACGAGTTAAGGTCTGGCTCGTCTCTCTGCTCGCGGTTTATCCATATGGGGAACATATCCATATACTGCGCGAGTTTCCTTATTCCATCTTCAGATGGCTCGATGTGTTCGGCGAAATCTGGGATGTGAATAGGAAAGTCAAGTTGCTCTCCGGCGCGGTGCATTAGCGTAGTTATGCGTTGAGCAAACTGTCTATTTGCATAAGCATGAAGCAGCTTCAACCTCCATCGTCCCTGCCTCTCAGCGCGGGTTATAGGTAGCCTCTTGAGATAATCGGCATCATCTTCGCCCGGATTCTGAGGCGGATCGGGCGGGAAAGGCTCCATTCCGTCTCGTAAGTCGCGTAACTCCCTGGCGATTGAAAAGGCTTCTAATTGGAGTGGTGTAAAGAGTTGAGATTCAGGCGCGGGGTTGGCGTCAAGCGTAGACTTCGCGCCTGATTCCTTTAGTGTATTCAGTTGATTCTTTAGATCAGTATTCTCCGCAAGCGCAGCAGTTAGTTTCTCCCGTACTACTCGCAACTGATGCCACGGCCAGAGTTCAGCGATTTTCTTTCTAAAAACCGCCCATACCACTCCCGTAGTAGCCAGAGCCATTCCTGCAACTGCATACTCCGTGATAGCTTCCCATGATTCATGGTCATGGAGCATTTGAACGGAAATCCAAGCGAAAGGGAACGCGAACAGTTCCAAGACAACGGGCATTATCCACAATTTTCCGTCCGCGTCTTGGTTAGCAGGCATCCCAAGCCTCCGAAGAAGGAAGAGATACATTTTATATGTACCTCCTACGGCTCTGGTATGGCAAGTATATTATTGCCCATATAATGACCGAGCGCGATGCAAATGCTGCATTGCTCGGTATGTCGATTCAAGTAAACCTGGCCTAGCGAGTTCGAATTTACCGCCACAATCTCGGGCTTGCCGGAATGTTTCGTTGTCTCCAGAACGGTAGAGTCAAGCCGGATGTCGTCTGGGTCAACAATGAGAAGAAGCGCCATTCTGGAGGAGGGATCCATTGATTGCGAGTGGATCAGTGAGCGCACGGTGAACCGCAATAAATGCCCGGAGGGGGACTTGAACCCCCACGACCGGTTAAGGTCTGCGGATTTTAAGTCCGCTGCGTCTGCCAATTTCGCCATCCGGGCATGCCTCCATATTATGGGCTCGCGTCGACGTGCGTCGCTTGGATCGGTGGCAGGCTAACTCCTCTTCACCGCTTTGTGGCTTGCGTACTCCGCGCGCACCCCTTTCTTCCACAACTTGCTCCGTGCCGCCACCGCCTTCTATCATCCCGCAAGAAGCAAAAACGCATGAGCGAAACCGAAAGCAAGTCCGGCTTGCGCGTCAAAGGCCGGCTGATGTCCGCCTCGGAGATTGAGCGCACTCTGGTACGCCTGGCCCACGAAATTGTGGAGAAAAGCAATGGCAGCGCCGATCTTGCACTGGTCGGCATCAAGCGACGCGGCGTTCCCCTCGCCGAGCGGCTCGGCAAGCTCATCTCCAGTATCGAAAAACATCCCGTCGACACAGGTACACTCGACATCCAGTTTTATCGCGATGATCTCTCGACTGCCGGCGTCCGGCCGGTGGTGACACCCGGCGCCATTGGCTTCAGTGTCGAAGGCCGCGATGTGGTTCTCTGCGACGATGTGCTCTACACCGGCCGCACCATCCGAGCGGCGCTCGACGCGCTCTTCGATCACGGACGCCCGCGCCGTGTGCAACTCGCCGTGCTCATCGACCGCGGCCACCGCGAATTGCCCATCGAGGCCACCTACGTCGGTAAGCACGTCCCAACCAGCAGCCGAGAGATTATTGAAGTCAAATTCCACGAGGTCGACGCAACCGAACAGGTTCTCCTCGTCGAGCGCACCACCTGAGACTCCAACCGGAGTCCGCAGCTCCGCCGAAAGTTCGCATGAATCCAGCCGCACACGCGATTCGCAAGCCGCTGCTCACTCCACCCATCCCCGCATCGCCCTTCCCATTTCATCCCGGCTCATTGCTCTCGGTCCTAGATCTCACCGTTGATGGCGTCAGCCAGCTCCTCACTCGCGCCACCGAGCTCGAAAATGAGGATCCGCTCCACCGGGATCATCTCCTCTCCAAGCGTCGCATCGCGCTCCTGTTTTACGAGTCCTCAACGCGCACCCGCACCAGCTTCGAACTCGCCTCTAAGGCGCTCGGCGCCGACACCACGCTCGTCTCGAACCTCAGTTCCAGCATTGAAAAGGGCGAATCGCTCAAAGACACCGGCCTCACCCTCCGCGCGCTCGGCACTGAGGCGATCATCCTGCGCCACAACTCGTCCGGCGCGCCATGGCTTCTGGAGGAATCGACTAGATTGCCTGTCATTAACGCCGGCGATGGCATGCACGAGCATCCCACGCAGGCGCTGCTCGACTTGCGAACCCTTCTCGCGCATCTTCAGCCCGGCGCCATCGAGATTGGCCCGGAGATTCTCTCTGGCATCACCGTTACGATCGTCGGCGACATCCTCCACAGCCGCGTAGCGCGCTCCAACATGCTCCTGCTTCCGCGAGTCGGCGCGCACGTCCTGCTCTGCGGACCGAAGGAGTTGCTCCCCGAGCTGGCTGCGCACTCCGGTCCGGGCATCACCATCGAGCGGGACTTCGACGCGGCGCTGCGCAAGTCGCAGGCCGTCATGATGCTCCGTATCCAGGCAGAGCGCCTCGCCGGGCTGCAGCTCGATCTCGACGAATACAAGTTTCGCTATCAGCTTACCGGGCAGCGCCTGGCCGCGCACGCTCCAGCAGCAGTCGTCCTCCATCCCGGCCCCATCATTCGCGGCATGGAGATCACTGCCGGTGTTGCCGATGGTCCGCAATCGGCCATCCTCGAACAGGTCACAAATGGCCTTGCAATCCGCATGGCGGTCATGGAGCGCGCGCTGCTCGCCGGCCGGGAAAGTGGCAACTGATGACCCCTCTCGCCATTCTTAATGGCCATCTCATTGATCCCGCAGCCGGTGTCGACGCTCCCAAGGACATCCTCCTCAGTAATGGCCGCGTCGCCGAGATCGCCGGACCGGGCAAGCTCAAGCATGCCCAGGGCGCAGAGGCTCTCGATGCAACCGGACTCACGGTGGCGCCGGGCCTCATCGATATTCACGTACATCTCCGCGAACCCGGCCAGAGCTACAAGGAAACCATCGCCACCGGTACCGCGGCTGCCGCGGCCGGCGGATTCACCGCCGTCGCCGCCATGCCCAACACTACGCCCGTCAATGATTCGCCCCAAGTCACGCGCTGGATGCAGTCGCCGGAGCGCGGCGCAAAGGTTCGCGTCTTTCCCATCGCCGCCGCCACGCGCGGGTCAAAAGGTGAAGTGATAAACGAATATACCGCGCTGAAATCAGCCGGAGCCGTCGCCGTGACGGATGATGGCCGCCCCATCCTGGAAGACGGCATCATGCGCGAGACTCTAGCCGCTGCCGCTCGCGCCGGCCTCACCGTCATTCAGCATGCTGAGGACACGCGCATGACTCATGGCGCAAGCATGAACCTCGGCCCTGTCTCCTTCAAGCTCGGCCTGCGCGGAATGCCACCCCAAGCTGAATCGTCGCTAGTCGAGCGCGACATCCGTTTAGTCGCCGAATTGCGCGATGCAAATCCGCATCTCCACGTCGCGCACACCTCGACCGCGGCAGCCGTCGACGCCGTCCGCCAGGCGCGCCGCAACGGCCTTCACGTCACCTGCGAGGTTGCACCGCACCACTTCTTACTCACCGAGGAACATGTCGGCCTCTACAACACCCACGCCAAAATGAACCCGCCGCTCCGCTCCGCGGCCGATCGCGACGCCATGATCGAGGGCATTCTCGACGGCACAGTCGACGCCATCGCCACCGATCACGCGCCGCACGCGCAGCATGAGAAAGAAGTCGAGTTCGAACACGCGCCCAACGGCATCACCGGTCTCGAAACTGCACTTGGGCTCTGCCTGCGCTGGTTGCACGCAGAGTGGAAGCTGCCCCTAGCCCATGTCCTCAGCCTGCTCGGCGCGCAACCTGCCGCGCTCCTCAACCTCAAGGGCCGCGGCACGCTTGCCGCCGGCAGCTATGCCGACGTTGTCGTGTTCGACCCCAAGGCCGAGTGGACCTACCGCGCTACCGAATCGAAATCGAAGGCCAAGAACACACCTTTTGACGGCTGGACCATGCAGGGAAAAGTCCGCTGGACCATCAGCGAAGGCCTCGTGGTTTTCTCAAATCCTGCGTAGTCCATGGCGAAGCAAGATTGTCCGCGTCGCGCCAAACGCGCCGCACGAGACCGGCGAAGACAATTCGTAGATACTCTACGCTATGCGTTTGTGGCAGACAATCCGAACTGTTTCGGTCGACAGGCATATCCACGCCGGGCCCTATGCTTCGATCGTGTTGTCGGGGGGCTACGAGGAGGCGGGCGATCACGGTCGATTTCGCGTTACTGCGGGTGACGTGATCTTCCACGAGCGGTTCGAGGCTCATCTCGACCGGTTTTCTGCGGGCGAAACGGTGGTACTGAATCTGAACCTTTGTACCGGCTGCAAGATGCCGCCAGGACTTGCGAAGATCACCGATGTGGATGGATTAGTCCGCCTCGCGGAAAAGGATCAAAACGAAGCATTGAATTTTCTGATGACGAGCGCGACGCGCTGCGATGCGGGGACCTTCGACTTGGAGGACGAGCTTTGTCGAGCATTGCTGGGACATAATTCGATCCAGCTCACTGATTGGGCGGAGCGGAACGGGCTTTCCCCATGGACTGTTTCACGGGGGTTCAGAGAAGTGTTCGCCGTCACGCCTGAGTCTTTCCGGGCACGATCGCGCGCGCGGCGCGCGTGGAGGCGAATTTGTGACACCCAAGACTCCTTGGCGAAGATCGCGCTCGATGTAGGGTTTACGGATCAATCCCACATGACGCAAGGGATTAAGCAGCTTACAGGAATGACTCCGGCAAAGTGGCGGCCTGCAAATGGTTCCAAGACGGTGTGCTCCTCACTCTGTACAACCGAGACATGACATCGCGTCTTCTCCATCCTTTTCTTATGGCGGCGGCCGTTTTTGGCGCGATTGGAACGGCCTTTGCGAAGCAACCAGCCGTGACCGATTCGGCCCCACCCGCTATCCGCGCGTCGCACGAAGACGTCACCATTCCATTCCAGCTGGAAAACAGGACGATCTTTCTTCAGGTTCAAGTCGGCGGCTCACGAGCTTACCGGTTCGTTCTCGATACCGGAGCGAAGTACGCAGTGATCGACCTCGCAGTTGCGAAGGCCCTTGGTCTCAAGCTGGGCGCTGCGGTCGATGTTGGCGGTGGAGGAAAGAAAGCGGTGATGGGCAATATGCTGAGCGATAGCCCATTCAACCTCGTTGGGTTGAAGGATTTTAGCCAGCCTCTTTTTCTCGCGCTTCCATTAGATGATCTGGCAAAAACGAGTGGCCACGAATTCTCCGGCATTCTCGGAACGGATTTTATCAGCGAGTTCGTTGTGGAGATCGATTACCTCTCTAAGACCATCACCCTTCACGACAAGATGACATACCAATATCGCGGCAAAGGCCAAAGTTTTCCAGTCACCTTCAACGCGGCGGGCTGGCCGGAGATACAGGCAGCGGTGATTGATGGTGACAGGAGGCCTGCCATGGAGGGCAAATTTGTCCTGGACATAGGCTCCGGGGGCGCACTGATCCTGAACAGGCCGTTCGTGGAAAGTGAGCATTTTCTGACGTCTGACCGGCATACGGTGCCGTGGCTTGAGGGCCAAGGTTTGGTGGCGGCATCGATGCCTCTGTGGGCAGAATTACAGGGCTTCAGATCGGGCGTTTCCTGATCAAACATCCAGTGACGGTGTTCTCTCGCGCGGCCAACGGTCCTTTTGCTTCGACAGAGTCGCAAGGGAATATCGGCGCAATGATCTTGGAAAAATTCAAGATCATCCTCGACTACAAGAACAACAGAATCATTCTCGAGTCCAATTCTCGCTTCGACGAGCCTACCGATTACAACCGAAGCGGGTTGATCCTTGAATCAGCCGGAGAAAACTATCGGACATTCAAGGTCAAAGCTGTCGCGGATGATTCGCCTGCATCGGAAGCTCGGCTTCGCGCGGGCGATAGGCTGATCGCAATCGACGGCCAGCTGGTGAGTGAACTCAGCCTGTCTGAGTTGCGGTTCAAGTTGCAGCGCGCAAAGGCGTGTGAACTGCTCGTTGAGCGCAATGGCGCACAGCTCAAAGTTCCCCTGAACCTTCGCGACTTGATCTAAGAGATACCTTCATGATGCGAGATAAGCAAATTGAGAATTCTCCGCCTTTTCCTCACCAGGGTCCCCGCCAACAGGTCTTTATCGAAGGGGTGGAGTAAAAAGTCACCTTTAAAACGCCGTTAAGGGCACGCTTACTCGGATTCCGCTCTACTGCCTAGGAGCCTACCGCCATCACGGTTTCGTCAATGGCCGATGAATCCCAAATGAATTGCGAGCCCGTTCTTCGCAATTCGTTGCTCGCAATTCCCGTTTGCCTACCCTCGCTTCCGCCGCCTATCCTGTACCGTCAGTGCGCAGCGTATCTTCGGAGCCATCGAATGGTGTGAATCGAAAGGAATTAAATGGACAAGAGGGAATTCTTGAAGACCACTGGCGCTTTCGTTGCCGGCAGCATGTTGTCTCGAGTCACCCCAGCGCGGCAATCCTCGCCGGGCCAGCAATCCTCTGCGGCCCGCACCAACTGGTCAGGCAATCTCACCTACGGCGCGGCCAATCTTCACAAGCCGGCAACCTTTGAAGAAGTTTGCGACGTAGTAAAAAGCTGCAGCAAGCTTCGCGCTCTCGGCGCAACCCATTCCTTTAATTCCATCGCCGACAGCAACCACGACCAGATTTCGCTCGAGCAACTGACTGAAATGACTTTGGACGAGAAGGCCCACACTGTCACCATCGGAGGCGGTGTGAAATACAGCCAGTTGGCGCCGTGGCTCGATGCCAAAGGCTACGCCCTCCACAATCTGGCATCATTGCCAGGGATCACCGTTGCCGGCGCCTGCGCCACGGCGACGCACGGCTCTGGCATGCACAATGGCAACCTCGCCACTGTGGTAACTGCCCTTGAGATCGTCACCGCTGACGGTAATCTCCTCTCGCTCTCAGCCCAGAAAAGTGGCGAACAGTTCCTGGGCGCAGTCGTCGCGCTCGGCTCTCTCGGCGTCGTTACCCGCATCACGCTCAACGTGCAGCCGACTTATCAGGTTGCTCAGTCCGTCTACCAGGATCTTTCGTTTGACCAGCTCGGAAACCATTTCGAGGAGATCTTCTCAAGCGGCTACAGCGTCAGTGTCTTCACCGATTGGGAGCACCACCGTGCTACGCAGCTCTGGATCAAGCGCCGCCTCGGGCCCAACGATCCCAACCAATGGCAGTCCGAATTTCTCGGCGCCAAGCTCTCGAAGGTCAAGCTGCATCCTCTGGCAGGACACTCCGCAGAGAGCTGCACGGAGCAGGAGGGCATTCCTGGTCCGTGGTATGACCGGCTGCCGCACTTCCGCATCGGCCAGACGCCATCGAGCGGTCAGGAGCTGCAAACCGAATACTTCGTCCCCTTCGAACACGGCTTCGCGGCCGTGCAGACCGTCGAAAAGATCCACAAGCACATCTCGCCTCTGCTCTTCGTTACCGAGCTGCGCACCATTGCTGCCGATCGGCTGTGGATGAGCATGGCCTACCAGCGCCCATCACTCGCGATCCATTTCACGTGGAAGCCCGACTGGCCCGGCGTAAGCCAGGTGCTTCCCATGATCGAGGAGCAGCTTCGCCCCTTTGAGCCGCGACCGCACTGGGGCAAGCTGTTCACGCTGCCGCCCGCGCGACTCGAACCTTGCTACACGCGCCTGCCGCAGTTCCGCGCGCTGCTGGCGCACTATGACCCGCAAGGCAAATTCCGCAACAAGTTTGTGAACTCGAGCCTGTACGCGAGCTGAGCTCTAACCCTTGCGCCGGTAAAGTATCTGAAATTCGTATCCGGGGTTCGGGGGAAATACGGCTGCGACATGCCGCAGCCGCTCGGCCAGGGCCGGCGCGGCAAGCAATGGATACTCACGCTCGCGCAGGTCGTGGTATTCGAAGTCGACGGCCAGCGACAACATGTAGACCGCCAGCGAATCGGAAAATGCCGACTCAAAAAAGCTGTTGCGCGCGCGCTCATCAACCTCTGTTTTGCTGCCTTTTCGAGCCTGCGGATCCTGAGCGCTGCGCCGCGTCTCCCATGCATCCTGGCTGGTTTCGCCGCGTACCTGCGCCTCCGCCTGCGTCCAGGCGAGAGTGGCGAAACTCTCCGGCACGCCCGCGACCTCAACGAAGTTGTGCGCCACGTTGATGAAAAACTCAAATGCCAGTCCGAAGCGGTCCTCGACCAGCCTCGTCGAAAGAAAAACCGCCTCCGTCGAGCCAAACGCTGCATTACGATGGCACACCGCGCGATCGCCGAGCTCCACATTGTAGGCTGGTGCAATCATGTTTTCGCCGGTATCGGCAATCGCCAGCGGCACAAAGTAATATGCCCGCGGCCGCAACGCGCCGCTCAATGCCGCCGGCACCGCGCCCACCAGGCGCTCGAGGTCGGTATCCGAAATTCGCGTCTCGCCCCATGTCGCGTAGCGGATTCCGTTCGGAGCGGTCATCACATTGGCCTGCGTTGCGACCTTCTCCGCATGCCAAAGTTCGATTTGCGCACCGCTGGCCATGACTTTGTATTCTATTCGAGAAGGGCGGGCACACGATGGTACCGGTTGCGCACCAGAATCACACTCGCGGCACTGTCTTTGGCTTTCCGCTCGAGGGGTTCAGCCTCTTCCAGAGCTTACTGCTCTCCGTCGCCGCGGCTTTCTTTACTTTCTTCGCCACCACCTGCCTCGCCATCTTCTCGCTTATCGGCTGGAACACGATCGGCGGGCATTCGGTCAACTACGCCGACACCTATCGCTACGTCGGATTCCCTGCCGGGCTCCTCGTGCTGATCGTCGGGCTTCCCTACTTTCTCGTCCTCTGGATCCGCGCCAAATTCCGCAACTAGACGTTGCAGTCATCCCGAGTGAAGTCCGCCGCGACGGACCGAGTCGCCCTGAGCGGAGCCAAATGGGGACCTGCATTTCGGAACCCGGCTTATTCAGCGAACGGAGACCCTCACTAGTAGCCTGCGCCGTCCGCAAAAACAAAAATACGGCCACTCCCATTCGGGAGTGACCGCATTTTTTATCTGCCTGAATCAGCGTCAAGCCCGCGGCAACTTTACTTTCCTGCCGGCTTCGGATCTTCCCAATCAAACTTCGCTGTCTGGACCTTCCGGGCCAGTCCAAGCTTCTTCAACATCCAGATTCCCCAGAAGTTCGGGTCGACTTCATACCAGGTCAATCCGTGTCGCGCGCTCACCGGGTGTGCGTGGTGGTTGTTGTGCCATCCTTCACCGCCCGTCAGCAGCGCAACCCACCAGCTGTTGCGCGAGTCGTCGCGCGTTTCGAAGCGCCGGCCGCCCCACAGGTGCGTCGCCGAATTCACCAGCCATGTCGCGTGCAATCCCAGCGTCACGCGGAGCAACCCACCCCACAGCACCATGCCCACGGCGCTGACCCAGCCACCCCAGTACCATCCACCCGCGAACAGGAGCACGCCTGTAATCGAGATTGGCAGCCAGTGATATTTGCTGATCCAGACGTGGAAGCGGTCACGGCTCAGGTCTGGCGCGTAACGGCTGAGCACCTCAGTCTGCGAGTGCAATTCTTGGCCAAAAAGCAACCATCCCGTGTGTGCCCACCAGCCGCCTTCGCGCGGAGTGTGCGGGTCGCCTTCCTGGTCGCTAAGCTGATGATGCACCCGGTGCGTCGACACCCAGAACATCGGGCCGCCCTCGAGCGCCAACGTCGCGCACACTGTCATCACGTATTCCAGCCACTTGGGCACCAGGTAGCCGCGATGCGTCAGCAGCCGGTGGTAGCACATCCCGATCCCCACGTTAATGGCGAGCACGTAAAGGACTGCCATTACGGCCAGCCGCTGCCACGTAAACATGAACAGCGCGGCCAGCGCTCCGGCGTGAAAAATCGTAATCACTGAGAGCGTGGGCCAGCTCAAGCCTTCGCCCAATGACGCGGCGCGGCCCATCTTGATCTGCCGCTTTGCAGCAACCGACTGCGCGGGGCGAACCCCCGGTTCAGCCCCCGGCACGGTCGCGGCTGAAATCAAGTCGGCAGAGATTGAGGCGGTGCTCTCAGGAGAGGGTGCGGTTACTACGGTTGCCAATCGTACATCCTTTAAAAAGTGTCGGCTTGCCCACTCCTTCCTAATATTGTATAGGAGGCATGTCATTACCTTGGAGCGCGGGCATAACTCTTTTTGGGCAGAAACCGCTTTAGGAACGCTCGGAGTGCGAGTCACTTCCAAGTAGCTTGGTATTCTCGAGATAGCCTACTCTCCGGTCGGCGTACCGATCGCGTCTCCGCCGCTGACGAAGATCCTCGTCGCCTGCCCGCGCAGCACACGATACAGTGCAAACTGTCTCTGCGAGGCTCCGCGTAGCTCGAACAGCAGCTCGCCGCGATTGTCCGCCATGGCATCCACGGCATCTACCAGCCGCATGCGCGGTGCGTCATCCAGGTGCGCTGCATCCGTCACATTCTTCACCAGCACCGCCACGTTCCCATAAAGATCCGGCTGCGCAACCAGCGTTACAAACTTCATCGGGCCGTTCGACCCATCCGTATGCGCCGAAAGCACCATCGTCGCTCCCGATCCATACGCAAGCTCGAACACGCGAAACTGCTCATCGCCGAGCGATGCAGGCACTGGCGGCGACGCGGGCTTTGTGATCTTGTGAGTCGGAGTCACCGTCTTCGCGGTCTTCGCTGCAGGTTTCGCGGGCGCGGCCGGCTGGCCCAGGCCCAAAAGTGTGCGCGCGATGTCTTCCAACTGCTCCTTCATCTTGGCTTCGTCATCCGGATTCGCCCACGAATAACCCCACGGATGAACCGGACGGCTCTTCAAATCAGAGACGGCGACCTCCTGCTGCATGTCCGCCGGTATCCCCATCAGGCTAGGCAGAACGCTTCCGCTAAAGCCTTCCGTCTTGCCCCGCCCCAGATGCGGCCTGTCGGGATCGGTCACGCTTGCAACGTCCTCGACGTAACCTTCATCCTCGCTACTCTTCTTTTTGAGCTTGGGCCTGTCGCTATTGCTCGCTGTCGTGCTTGCCGACGTTGAACTGCCTGACGACGTGCCGCTGCCCGCGGAGTCGCCGCCCGACGCATCGCCGCCTTTATGCAATGTAGGCCGGTCCGGATCGGAGGCGTGCGCCGATCCCGATCCCCCATCCGATCCACTGCCAGACCCTGAATCGCCTCCGCCACTCGAATCACCGCTCGATGCATCTCCGCCCTTGTGCAGCGTCGGCCGGTCCGGATCTGGCGGTGCGCTACCCGCGCCCGATCCCGAATCCGATCCGCTGCCACCTACATCGCCTGCGCCGTGTTTGCGGTGCAGCACCGGCGTGTCGCTTTGCGCATCGTCCTCGTCGATCTTCGCCACCTGCGCCGTCACGGGCCTTGGTCTCGGCAACGGCTTCCACTTCCCAAAGCCAACCCACGATCCCTGCTCGCGCCCCGAATTCTGGATGTCGAACAAACCTACCGGTTTGCCGTCCTGCTGCAGCTGGTATTCAACCTCGCCCTCCAGCGCCAGTGGCTCCGGCCGCGCCATGTAGACGCTCCCGTCCTCCAACTCCTGCCCGTCAAACACAGTCACCGGGATTAGCCGGCTCGCCTTGGGATGCGTTTCGTCGCCTGTCCACTCCAGCACCGCAACCGCGCGCAGCGTAGGCGCGTTCTTATCTGGCTTGGTAATTTGCCCCGGATATTGTCCAAGCCCCGGCAACGCCGCCCCCGCCAGCACTCCAGCCGTTATCCACAATCGCTCGAATCCACTCAATGACACTTCCCACTTCCCTCGTAAATAATCAACCTTGGTGGCAGCTCTCTGCCTTTACGCCCTCAACCGCTTTTCATGCCTGTACCGAGGCCTATATCGAGGCCTGAATCGAGAATAGTCCCGATGGAACTCAATAAGAAAGTCGCCGATTTTACTCTTCAGACCGACGAGGATAAAACGGTCAGCCTCTCGGATTTCGCCGGCAAGCCGGTCATCCTCTTCTTCTACCCTAAGGCCGATACGCCCGGTTGCACCATTGAGGCCTGCGGCTTTCGCGACACCTTTAAGAAACTCCAGTCCGCCGGCGCGGCGGTCCTCGGCGTCTCGCGCGATACTCCCAGGGAACAGGCCAAGTTCCGGGCCAAATACGACCTTCCCTACACGCTCCTTGCTGATGTAGACGAGAAAGTCTGCAATCAGTTTGGCGTGTTGAAAGAAAAGAACATGTACGGCAAGAAAGTGATGGGAATTGAGCGCACCACCTTCGTCATTGACCCGGACCGCACCCTCCTGCACATCTACCCTAAGGTCACCCCCCAGGGCCACGCTGAAGAAGTACTGGCCCTCATCGAGGAATGGAACAAGACGCACAAATAGGCGAGGCAGCCGGCGGGCAGGTCGGCGGGGAATTGCGTCGAGGGCGAAGCCTCGAGCCAGCGATGAGGGCCAAACACGCCCCTAAGCACACCCTCGGCCGGTTGATGACCGGCGCCGTCTTTGAGCGCCCGCCCGAGCGCATCGCTCCGCTTCTCCTCGGCAAGTTGCTTGTCCACAAGACATTTCACGGCATCCTTGCCGGCCGCATTGTGGAAACTGAAGCCTACCTCGGTCCGCATACGCATCCTGGCGATCGAGCCGCGCACTCTCATCGCGGCCCCACTCCGCGCAATCAGGTTCTATTCGGTCCCGCCGCCTATGCGTATGTTTATTCCATCTACGGCCGCTATTACTGCATGAACGTCACGTGCGAAAAGACGGGTCGCGCCGGCTGCATCCTGATCCGCGCTCTCGATCCCGTCGCCGGCCTCGGCCGGATGGCGCACAATCGTGGCCTTTCTCTCGGCGCCGCGCCGCGAGAGCTCACCCGCGGTCCCGGCAGGCTCTGCCAGGCGCTCGCGCTCACCCGCTCTGTGCACAACGGTCTCGATCTTCTGGATCCTGCCTCACCGCTCCAGCTTCGCGATGACGATTTCACCGTCCGCAAGATCGTCGTCACGCGCCGCATCGGCATCCGGCACGCCGTCGAACTGCCATTGCGCTTCACCCTCCCCGAACATCCCTGTGTCTCGGGTCCCAAGTCTCTCACCGGTAATTGCATCTTTCTGCGCGCCACGTCCGTCCATCTCTTCAAGCCGTTGAAGTCTCGAGCACACCGTTAGGTCAGTAGAAACCGCCTGAAAGGAATTCCTGTTCGTGAAGCCTTCTTCCCTGCTCCCCTCGTTTGCCGCAGCGGCTCTGCTCGCAGCCCAGGTCTTCGCTGCCGCGCAGTCGCCTGCAGGTCAGAATTCGACGCCGCAAGGCCCGCAACAACCCGGAAGCCGGCCGATGCGCAACTACCCCGTACCGACCAACCTGAAGGTGCTGCCCAAAGACACCACCCCTGCTCAGCTGCACGACATCATGGAGACCTGGGCCGGTTCGCTCGGCGTGCATTGCGACACCTGTCACATGGCCGACCCCAAGAACGTCGGTCCCAACGGCCGCCCGCGCCTCAACTTTGCCGACGACTCCAAGACCGCTAAGCAGATCGCACGTGTGATGTACACCATGACGCAGAAGATCAACAGCGACTACATCAGCAAGACCATGGAGATGGATGAGGACAACGATGGCTCGCCCGTTACCTGCGGCACCTGCCACCGCGGCCATAAAATGCCGGAGAAGTTCGAGATTCCGCCCGAAGAGCGTGGGCCGGGCGCAGGGCCAGGTATGCCGCCTGCCGCGCAACCCGCGTCACACTGACAGTATCTGCGCCGCAGCGCGCGGCGCGGTGTACTTCCACAATGCACTTCTCACGTCTTTGCCACGCCACTCTGCGATGCGCCTCTTCATCGGAATTCCGCTGTCGGATGGAGTGGCTGGCGAAATCTCCCGCTTGATTGCCATTCTGCAGCCCTACGCTCCCGATCTCCGCTTCGCAGGGCCCGATTCCTGGCACATCACACTCCAGTTCCTCGGCAACTCCACGCCCGAGCAGCTTGACTCCCTGAAATCGCGGCTCAATCAAGTCCGTTCCGCACCCGTTCCCATCGCGCTCGGTAAGTTCGGCCTCTTCGACCGCGCCGGAATCTTCTTCGCGGATGTAACCTTGACTACCGCGCTGATGGAACTTCAGGAACAGATCGTCATCGCCACCATCTCTTGCGGCTTTGCCGCCGAGTCCCGCGCTTTCCATCCACACGTCACGCTCGCCCGCGAAAAAGGCCGCGGCGGCACATTGCGCAAACTGCGCGCACACCTTAAATTCGACCTGCAGTTTTCCCGGCTCGTCGCGCAGGAATTCCTACTTTATGAAAGCCATCTCGGATCGGCCGGCTCGTGCTATAAGGTCCTCGGCCGCTTTCCGCTCTCGATCTAAGCGCAAAGTCCCTAGGCGCAAAGTCCGAGACTTGGCTCAGTTTCTCGCGTCACCCTTGGGCCCTTTGTTCACCACTTTTCTCTTCCGCCCGCACCATTTATACTGGAACTTCGGCAAGCTGATGGTGTGCGCTTCAGATGGCGTCAGACCGTTTGTTGCGGCGCCGCAATCCACACAGTTCTCTGGAGTTGAACCATGGCACAAACTTGCGACATCTGCGGTAAAGGCCCCCAGTACGGCAACAACATCTCGCACGCCCACAACGTCACCCGCCGACGTTGGAACGTGAATCTGCAGGCGGTCAAGGCGCTGGTCAATGGCGCGCCGAAGCGGTTGCGCGTCTGCTCGAGCTGCATCAAGAGCGGGAAAGTCGCGAAGGCATGATTGCGTCGCCTCATCGATTCGCAAATCAAGAATCCCGTCCGCATGGGCGGGTTTTTTCTGGTTAGAACTGGCCTAAGATACGGCGGCGCCGAGGCTATGGTTTGCCCGGAGCGCCCGCCAGTGGATTTTCCCAGTTAATTGTTTGCCCATCGAGGCCGGAAGGCGACCAGCGCTTCACAACGGCTTCGCCGATCTTCGCGAGAGTCAGCTGGCCCTGATTGTCCGCATTCCAACGCTGGTCGGCGTTGTCGAAGGTAAACGCGGCGATGACGATCGGGCCATTGGCGCTTGCGATGAGAGCAACATCGTTCCGCACCTGGTTCAGCGCTCCAGTTTTATCGGCTATGGCGGGGCCGCCGTTGCTGGTATCCATATTTTCGATTAACCGAGGCAAGCCGTTTCGATCCTGCTGATGTCGCAACATTGTGAGCATCGCTCCGCAGACAGGCCCGTCAGCCGGAATCGGGGCTGAACCATCGACAGCGAGTCGGCAGGTCGCCAGGCGCTCCATTAGCAACGCCATTTCCCGCGGGGTCGTCTTGCCCAGCCCGAACTGCGGCTGATCCGCAGGCATGGGAGCCGCGGCCGGAACGGCAATCTTCTTGTAAAGCCATGTGTCGCGCAATCCAGCCGCGCGAATTGTGGAATCGATTCGATCGAGCCCGAGACGGTCGATGGCCATGTTGGCGGCGGTGTTGTCACTCAGCACCACCATCAATGTCAACACATCTCCAAATGTCAGCGCGATCGGCGGCGTGAGCTCGCCGAGCACTCCCGAGCCTCCAACCTGATTAGCATGGGTCAGTACAAGACGCTCATCAAGCTTCGCCGTTCCGGCGCGGACCTGTTCGGCGGCATCGAGCAGGATGGCCATCTTGATCGTCGATGCAGTCTTAACGGGCAAGTCGGGCGAGAGCGACGCCGTCTGTCCGGTCTTCAGATTTTGAGCAAAGAGCGCCACCCGCCCATGATGCACGGCGGCAATCTCACGGAGTTGCTGATCAAGCTGCGCATCTTCAACCGGCGCCTGCGTCTGCGCGGAACAGCATGCGGAAGCCAGAAGAAGCGCCGTCGATAAAGACAGCCGGCTGCTGGGCATCATTCGCCTGATCGCCTGTTCTGGTCGTCTATTTTGCTTTTTCAAATGTCAGTGACGCCGAATTAATGCAGTAGCGCAATCCCGTGGGTCCCGGTCCGTCGGGAAATACGTGACCCAGGTGTCCGCCGCATCGCGCGCACGTGACTTCGATCCGCCGCATTCCGAAGGTTCGGTCCTCGTGCTCCTGCACTGACTTCGAGTCCGCCGGAATGACGAAGCTCGGCCATCCGCATCCCGAGTCAAACTTCGCCCCGCTCAGGAACAACAGCGCCCCGCATCCCGCGCAGTGGTAGTTTCCGGTCTCGTGGTTCTCCGTGAGGGCGCCGGTGAACGGCCGTTCGGTTCCTTTTTCTCGCAGCACATGATACTGCTCCGGCGTCAGCGTCGCGCGCCACTCCGCATCGCTGCGCGCTACACTTTCCTGCGATTCGCTCATCACCTTCTCCGCTCCAAGCCGATACTTCGGCGATCAACTCAATCTCAACCAGCGCGTCCTTGGGAATTCGCAATACCTGCACCGTCGTCCGCGCCGGAGCCTCGCCGTCAATTTGCAGATACTTTGCGTAGACAACGTTCATCGCTGCAAAATCGTTCAGGTCTTTCAGGAATCCGGTCGCCTTCACCACGCGGTCCAGATTGGCTCCCGCTTCCTCCAGCACGGCTTTCAGGTTCTCCAGCGCACGCTTGGTCTGTTCTGCAATTCCGGCCTGCCCTGCTGTAAACACCAGATTGCCCAGTCGCACTGCCTGCGCGTAGGACCCAATCACTCCGGTGCCAGGTCGGTTGCAATCAGCGATCTCGTCTTAGATCGATTCTACGACCGATTCTACGGTGACTCGCCCAGTCTGGGGGTCCCTGCGGGCAGGTCCTTGTCCGTGGGGTGGAGGCTGCAAGAGTTCAGTCGCCAAACCCCGTCGCTGATCTACCCCAAAAACATTTGGACAATTCGCCTCGGGAATTGCCCAAATGCGTCCCCTTACAAAGCCCGTCGTCTGAACAGTCGCACTTCATAGCACTTTCGGAATTGCCGCACACCGAAGGCACGCAGCAAAAATGGCATTTTCATCACAGCCCACAGACGGATCTCGTCTGGGGGTGGAAGAAAATGCCATCCTTCAATGCGCCAAGAAAGCCTGCGTGTATTCCGAAACTGTTATGGGTGGAATTCGCCCGCGATGCCGCCGCCTACAGCCATGCACAGCAGCCAATAGCATGCGTTAATCGCGAACAGGTTGGCGCGCCGGTTCTCAAAGATGTGCTGCGTAAAAAGCGGCGGGGCCATGAATCCCAGCCAGCAGATGATGCCGATCTTCGATCCGCCGCCAAAAGTAACGGATCCAGCCCAACCCACCGCGTGCACCAGAACGAAGGACAGCACGAAACAGGCGATCAGCGAGGCGACCATTCCGAAGGCACGATTCTTCGGCTTTTCACCCTCTGCAAATCCGACCAACTTCGTCCATGACCTCTTGAAGATCACTCCGTACCAGATAGCGCCCATCAACCACTGCGCCACAGCAGCGATTGCCACCACTTCCATCAAGTGCGCCGTCGGCGGTGCCATGTACAGCATCGCAAAGTCAATTGCAGCGTGCATTCGTGATTCCTCCACCACGGGTTGAATTCCGTCTCGTTTAAAACTTCTTGGGAACCTGCGGCTGCAGGCTCTGAGATGATGCGTCGAAACCCACTGTGCGGGAACCCTGAATCAGAGTCAAGGCATTTCACGCCACTGAAATACAGTTGGTAACTGACACTAAGTGTGTAGCCTACAGAGTGTTTCATCAATCCGCAGAAGCTTGCGCGGCGAACGGGTGGCCCGTCAACAAAGCCGGACTCCATGAACGTCGCCCTCCGTAACGGCCGTTCATGAAACACGTTCAAGCGCTTCTTAGCGGCGTTTCAACGCCTCCAGTTCATCCAGCGTGCGCGGCCAGTCGGTACCCAGCAGTCGCGACAGACTCCGGTCTGCGAGCACCTTTCCCCCGGTCTGGCAAGCAGCGCAATAGTTCGTTTCGTTGTCCGCGTAGCGTATGCGCTGAATGGGTTTGCCGCACCGTGGGCAGGGCCGTCCGAATCGTCCATGCACCGCCATCTCCGGCCGGAACGCGGTCACGTTTTCCGGAAACTTCGTCTTCGCTTCAGCTGTCAGCCGCTCCACCCATTGCGCAAGTGTCGAACGTGTCGACTCGAACAGCCGTTTCCATTCTTCGCTGGTCAATTTGTGCGTCAGTGCAATCGGCGAGAGCTGCGCCGCATGTAATATCTCGTCCGAATACGCGTTGCCGACTCCGCTGATCAGCCGCGGGTCAGTGAACGCGCGCTTCAAGGTCCGATTCTCCAGGCTGAGCGCAGCGCGAAACTCGTCCAGGTTCGCCGAGAAGATCTCCACGCCGCCCGGATCCATCCCCTCCAGCCCCTCTTCGCCGCGCACCACGTGCAGCGACGCACGCCTTTTCGATCCCGCCTCGGTCAGAACCAGGCTGCCATCGGCAAAATCCAGCGCAAGAAGCGATTGCCTTCCTGAGAGCTTCGCCTGCGCCGGCCGCCAGTGCAATCGCCCAGCGATCATCAGGTGAAGCACCAGCCACACCAACCCGGGGTCTCCGCCGGAGTCCCCAACGATATGTCCAGATCGCTCGGATGGAAGATCGCCTTCTACGCCGATCGCAATGCGCTTGCCGACACGCCGTATTTCGCGCACTTTTCGGCCTTCAGCGGCAGTCACCGGCGGATCGGCGGTTCGCAAAACGAACACGCTCGCCAGCCGCACCCTTTCGAGCGTTTTGCCGAGAATGCAATCTTCCAGCGCCGCAATATAAGCCGTAATGTCAGGCAGTTCCGGCATATATTTCAGCTTGCCTTCTGTCGGCCTGCTCGCGCAATGGAATTTTCCAGTTTGGTTATTGCAGAATTGTGTTGTCGATCAGGCGTGTCTTCCCCACCCATGCCGCCACTGCGAACAACGAACCCGGGACAGCCGTGTTCACAGTTTCCAGGGTCGCCCAATCAACAAGTTCAATATAATCCATGCGAACCGCCGGCTCCGCGGCGAAAACTTCGCCCGTCGCAGCAATGAGAGCGCTGGCACCACGCTCGCCGCGCGCCACCAGCGATTCCACGCGTTGAATCGCGCGGTTCAGTGTGAGAGCTTGAGCGCGCTCCTGGGCGCTGAGATACGCATTGCGCGAGCTCAGCGCGAGACCATCGGCATCGCGGACAATCGGACAAACGACAATCCCCGTGGCCATTCTCAGGTCCGCCGCCATCCGCCGGATCACTGCAACCTGCGCCGCGTCCTTCTGCCCAAAGAATGCGAATTCCGGCTCAGCGGCAATCAGCAGTTTCGCAACCACCGTGGCCACGCCACGAAAATGCCCGGGCCGAGACCTGCCATCCAGCCGCCGGCTCAAGCGTTCCACATCGACGACAGTCTCGCCGCCCGCCGGATACATCTCCTCGACCGCCGGCACAAACAAAACATCAGCGCCCTCGCGCTCCGCGAGCGCACAATCTTGCTCGAAAGAGCGCGGATACTTCGCGAAATCCTCGTTCGGTCCAAATTGTGTCGGGTTCACAAAGATGCTGACCGCAACCTGCGAGCAGGCCCTTCGCGCGGCGCGTATCAGGGAAGCGTGGCCCGCATGAAGCGCTCCCATCGTCGGCACAAGTCCCACTGTGCTTCCATGCTCAGACCGTTGCGCGCGTGTCCAGGAGCGAAGTTCTTCAACCGTGCGAAAGATCTCTATCAAGCCCGTTTCAGTTCCTCGCTCAGCTCGCCCCATGCGTCGCGGTTCACAATCGCGTCTTCCTCGTTCAAGTCGCTTTGCGCCGTCTTGCGCTTTGCTGGCAAGTGATAGCTCTCCGCGTCCGAGGGGAACAGCCGATGCTCCACATCTTCGCGATAGCGCTCGATCGCCGAACGAAAGACCGATTGCGCATCTGCATACTGCCGCGCAAACTTCGCCACGGGAGCAAACGTCAGGTTCACCAAATCGTGAAACACCAGGATCTGCCCATCGCAATCAGGTCCGGCTCCAATGCCGATCGTGGGAATCTGCAGCGCTGCAGTAATGCGCGCTGCCGCTTCGCGCGGAACGCCCTCCAGCACGATCGCGCCGGCACCGGCATCGGCGAGCGCAAGCGCGTCGGCTTCCAACCGCCGCATTCCTTCTGCCGTGCGCGCCTGCACGCGATAGCCGCCCATCCGGTGAATGCTCTGGGGAGTCAGCCCCAAGTGCCCAACCACTGGAATCTCCGCCTGTGTCAGCGCCTGCACCAGTTCCACGCGCGGCCCCTCGATCTTCACCGCCTCCGCACCAGCTTCCTTCACAAAGCGCACCGCGTTGGCTACGCTATCAGGCAGCGTCCCGTGATAGCTGCCGAAGGGCATGTCCGCAACCACCAGCGCGCGATGAGCCCCGCGCCGCACGGCGCGCGTGTGATGGAGCATCTCATCCACGGTAACGCTCAGGGTGTTCTCATGGCCCAGCACCACCATGGCAAGCGAGTCCCCCACAAGGATCAGGTCCACGCCTGTCTCATCAACCAGGCGCGCCGTGGCGTAGTCGTACGCGGTGAGTGCGGAGATGGGCTTGCCTTGGCGTTTCATCTCGCCAAGTGCGGGGATTGTGACTTTGGGTAAAAATACGCTTTGCGCCGCGGAACCGGCGCCGAGGGGAAACTGCGTCAAGCTCATGTTGTCTCCAGTGCCGCTCCGCAAACTCAGGATGCGACCCGAACAAGAGAAAGTATACGCCCCGTGGTCCCAGGCTGCACAAAACGCGCCAAATCAATGGATTCGCTCTGAAGATTCTCATAAAATGGCTAACGGACCAAGGCGCCACCCTGGGACAACGTCACAACGACAAAGTCAAAACGAAGATTGGCGCGGATGTCATCGCCGGTTCAACTGCGCGGAGGAACGAATGGCCTACGATCTAGCGATCGTGCTCCCCACTTTCAATGAAAGCGGAAACGTAGGTCTGCTCGTCCATCGGCTCGCTAAAACCCTCGCCGGCATTCGTTACGAAATCATCTTCGTTGACGACGATTCACCCGACGGGACTGCCGAGGTGGTACGTAATTTTTCCCGCGATCACGACAACATCCGTGTGCTGCAGCGCATCGGCCGGCGCGGACTTTCCTCCGCCTGCATCGAGGGCATCCTTGCTGCTTCGGCGCCTTTCGTCGCCGTAATGGACGCCGATCTCCAGCATGACGAGTCCATTCTTCCCGAGATGCTGCGCCGCATCCGCAGTGAGGATCTCGATCTCGTCGTCGCTTCGCGCAACATCGCCGGCGGCAGCATGGGAGAATTCGCCAATTGGCGCCTCAAGCTGAGCCAGCTTGGGAAACGTCTCAGCATGATGGGTGCTGACCATCAGCTTTCCGATCCCATGAGCGGCTTTTTCATGGTGCGCTTCAGCACCTTCGAGCGGCTTGCTCATCGTCTCTCGGCGATCGGTTTCAAAATTCTGCTCGACATCGTCCTCTCCGCCGATCCTGGCATGCGTATCGCTGAGGTGCCCTTTCGCTTTCGCGCCCGCGAACACGGCGAAAGCAAGCTCGATATTATTGTCGGCCTCGAATACTTCGAGCTGCTCGTCGACAAGCACTTCGGCGATCTCGTCAACTTCCGCTTCGTACTCTTCGCGATGGTCGGCGCAGTGGGTGTCGCCGTCCATTTGCTTGTTCTCAGTGCGCTCATCCGTCTCGGCGCGTTCAGCTTCGCCACCGGTCAGGCCATCGCAACCGTTGTCGTCATGATCCTTAATTACGTTCTCAACAACTCTGTCACCTACCGCGATCGCCGTCGTCGCGGTTGGGCTTTTTGGGGAGGATTGCTCACCTTTTGCCTTGCTTGCGGATTAGGCGTGGCTGCCAACGTCGCTATCTCGAATGAGGCCTTTCGTCATGGCGTTCCCTGGGTTCTCGCCGCGCTCATCGGTCTTCTCTTCTCCGCGGTCTGGAACTACGGCGTAACCTCGATGACCACGTGGCGGCAGGCGCGCCGCTCCAGCGAGCTGCGCGCGCAGCGCCGCATCGCCGCCTCCAGCCGGATTGGCACCGAATCCGAGCAACACGCCGACGAGAAGCTGCCCGCCAAGACAACCTGAATCCGGCTTGCATCTTCAATTGCCGGATTGCCAGCGCCCCCGCACCACCGCATACTGAAAAACAATGCTCGTACCTTCGGCAATCGCGATCGATTCCTCTATCGGCATCGCCGTTGCCGCGGGCGTTGCCTATGGTGGATTCACCTACGCCTCGCTTTGGCCCGCCTCGACACTCTTTGGTGACGCGTTGACCGCACCCGCCCGCCCCGGCGAGCTGGCACTCACCTTCGATGACGGCCCCAGCCGAACGTGGACTCCCCGTCTGCTTGATGCTCTGGCATCGCACAATATCCGCGCCACGTTCTTCCTCCTGGGCAGCAGGGCCTCAGCGCATCCGGAACTTGTTCGCCGCACCGCCGCGGCTGGTCACTTGATCGGTAATCATTCCTGGAATCATCCCAACCTCGCACGGTCTTCCGCCAAAACAATTCGCGAACAGCTTCAGCGAACCAATGACGTCTTGCAGCAGATCGTCGGCGGACCGGTGAGATTCTTTCGCCCGCCCTTTGGCGCGCGTCGCCCCGCGGTCTTTCGCATCGCGCGCTCGCTCGGCTTGCAGCCGGTCCTTTGGAACGCGATGACTTCTGACTGGAGCCAGCCCTCTGCCGAGCGCATCGCTGCAAGATTGACAGAATCGATTGGCAAGCTCCATCGCCACGGTCACGCAGTAAACATCGTTCTGCACGATGGCGGCCATCGCGACCCCGATGCCAACCGCGAGCCTTCGATCACCGCCGCCGCTCATCTCGTCACGCAATTCAAGTCAAGCTGTCAGTTTGTCACTCTGGATGAGTGGCTCGGTGAGTCCCGGACTAACGCCGGAAAATGAGCGTGCCTTTCGCCTGAATTTACAAATTTACAAATTTAAATGACCGCCTCAAACGCCTTCCGCGCTGCTTCCACCGTCGCCTTTACCTCGGCCTCGCCGTGCGCCATCGAAATAAACGCTGCCTCGAACTGGGATGGCGGCAGCCACACACCCGCGTCCATCATCTTCGCGTGGAATTGCCCGAACGCACCCGTATCGCTCCGCGCCGCCTGCTTGTAATTCGTCACTGGCCCCGCCATAAAGAACCAGGTACCCATCGAACCGGCACGGTTCAGCGCTAGCGGCACTCCGGCTTTCGCTGCCTCTGCCTTTACGCCTTCAAACACGGCGCGAGAGACATTTTCGAGATGCGTATACACTTCGGCAGCGTGCTCCTGCAGGTAGCTGACAGTCGCAATGCCGGCAGCCATCGCCAGCGGATTGCCGCTGAGCGTCCCCGCTTGATACACCGGCCCCAGGGGCGCAAGCAGATCCATCCATTTGCGCTTGCCACCGAAAACACCGACAGGCAGCCCGCCGCCCACAATCTTACCCAGCGTCACCAGGTCCGGATCGATACCGTACAGCGCGCACGCACCACCCAGCGCCACGCGGAAACCGGTCATCACTTCATCCACAATCAGTAAAGCGCCGTTCTGCGCCGTCAGTTCGCGTAAACCGCCCAAGTATCCCTCGCGGGGCAGAATGCAGCCTGCATTCCCTACGATTGGCTCCAGAATCACGGCCGCAATCGCATCCGGGTGCGCCGCAAACGCCGCTTCCACCGCGCTTAAATCGTTAAACGGCAGCGCCAGTGTGAGCTGCGCAATCTCCTCCGGCACACCCGCCGAGCCGGGAATTCCGAATGTCGCTACGCCCGATCCGGCTTTCACCAGCAGCCCGTCGGCATGCCCGTGATAGCAACCCTCAAACTTCACCACCACCTTGCGCCCCGTCGCCGCACGCGCCAGCCGGATCGCTGACATCGTCGCTTCCGTCCCCGAACTCACGAACCGCATCTTCTCGATCGCGGGGAAGCACACCGCGATGCGCTCAGCCAGCTCGCTCTCCGCGGCCGTCGATGCGCCGAAGCTCGCAGAGTTCCTTGCAGCGCGTTCAATCGCTTCCACCACTAGCGGAAACGCATGCCCCAGGATCATCGGCCCCCACGAACCGAAGTAGTCGATATAGCGGTTGCCGTCGGCGTCGTAGAGATACGCTCCTTCCGCCCGTACGATAAATGGGGGATCGCCTCCCACAGCGCAAAAGGCGCGCACCGGCGAGTTCACGCCACCCGGGAAGAGCCGCTCCGCGCGCTCCTGCAATGCGCGCGAATTCGTTCGAGTCGTCATCGTCGCTTCAGTATAGAGGGCGGATTGCGGCGTCCAATGCTGCGGGCCATTTAGCCTTCGGCTCGCCCGCCTTGTGGGAAATGCCCCGCATGGATGCTGCTAGAATTTGGCTTTCCGGATCGCCGTATCCCCTCGATTTCTCAAATGAAAACCTCATCCGCACCTCAGGAAGCCGCGCCCCGGTCCTTTACTTACGCCGACGCGGGCGTCGACATCCCCGGAGGCGACCGCGCCAAGGATCGCATCAAGTATCTGGCGCAGAAAACCTTTAATCGCAATGTCTTAGGTGGAATCGGCAGTTTCGGTGCGCTCTTTCGCCTCGACCTTCAGCGCTGGAAGAATCCGATTCTGGTCAGTTCGGCCGACGGCGTCGGAACCAAGCTCAAGGTCGCTTTCGAGCTCGGCCTCCATCAGACCGTGGGCGCCGACCTCGTGAACCATTGCGTCAATGACATCGCGGTGCAGGGTGCTATCCCACTCTTCTTCCTCGACTACCTGGCCACTGGTAAGCTCGACGCCGACGTCATCGAGACCGTCGTGAGCGGGGTCGCCGATGCCTGTCGCGCCAATGGCTGTGCCCTCATCGGGGGAGAAACCGCGCAGATGCCCGGCTTCTACGCTGACGGCGAGTACGATCTCGCCGGCTTCATCGTCGGCGCCGTCGATCGCGACAAGATCGTCAACGGCGCGGGCATCAAGGCCGGCGACGTGTTGATCGGACTGCCCTCAACCGGCCTGCACACCAACGGCTACTCGCTGGCCCGCAAGCTGCTCTTTGAGGTCGGCCGTTACAAAGCTACGCAATATGTGACCGCCATCAAGGAGAAGGCCGGCGCGGCGCTCATGAAGACTCACCGCAGCTATCTCAGCGTCATCCAGAAGCTCGTCACCGCGGGTCTCACGAACGGTATGGCCCACATCACCGGCGGCGGCATCACCGAAAACCTTCCCCGCATTCTGCCCAAGATGGTCACCGCGCAGATTGAGATAGGTTCCTGGCCCATTCCGCCCATCTTTGAGCATCTCCGCGAGCTCGGCAACGTGCCCCGGGAGGAGATGATGCGCACCTTTAACATGGGCATCGGGCTCATCGCTGCAATCCCCGCCGCCAAGTTCGCGCGCGCCAAAAACCTCCTCGACCGCGCCGAAGAAAAGTTCTACGTGATCGGCCGCGTGGTCAAGGGCGAGCGCCGCGTCCAGTACACCTAGGGCCATTGGAGCATTTGCAGTCTGAATGAGTCGGGCCTTCGTTGAAGGTACGGGCTTTAGCCCGTACATAAAACCACTTAGGTGATTGGGGCTTTAGCCCCCGAGGGAATTCGTTGGGCAGTCCGCACCCAAACCGTCCGCCCACTCGTCTCGGCATATTGCTCTCCGGCCGCGGTTCCAACTTTGTCGCCATCGCCGAATCCATCCGTACGGGCCGTCTCAAAAATGTTGAGATCGCCGTCGTCATCTCCAACGTGGCGGACGCCGCGGGCGTCGCCGCTGCGCGGGAGATGTGCCTTCCAACCACTGTCCTCGTGTCAAAGGGCCGAAAGCGCGAGGAGCACGACGCCGGCGTCATCGCGTGCCTGCGCGAGCATCGCGTCAATCTCGTTTGCCTGGCCGGCTACATGCGCTTGCTTTCGCCCGAATTCGTCGCCGCCTTCCCCAACCGCATCCTCAACATCCATCCCTCACTGCTGCCGGCCTTTCCAGGCCTCGATGCGCAGGAACAAGCCTTCCATTACGGGGTCAAGGTCGCCGGATGCACCGTACACTTTGTCGACGCCGAGCTCGACCACGGCGCCATCATTCTCCAGCGCGCCATCCCCATCCTCGACACTGACGATGCCCACTCGCTTTCCGCCCGCATCCTCGCCGAAGAGCACATCGCCTACTCTAAGGCCATCGCCCGCGTGGTGAGCGGCGACTACGAACTGCGCGATCGCCGTTATGTCAAATCTGGCCAGCCATAGCCTGAATTCGTCCGACTCACGGCCGCCGACCTTGCCTGTCAATCCCTGTATTCCGCAACCGCACCCCTAAATTCATTCTTTTGAACTGCTCGCCCCGTCGCTCGGTTTGCAGAGAATTCGCCCCAAATTGCCTACCCTCATATCTAGCCAGACAACCAGCGGACGTACTGCGCCCGGCGAATGAACTCGTTTGTTCCGTTCACGGCTTGCCACTCATCCTCCCCCGGAACCGGACCTCCGGCGAATAAGCGGCAGCCGCGTGAGCGAATGAGCGCCGGGGCGCGGAACCGCGGTTGTTTGTAAGCCCCTTGTTGCTCGATGCCGCCGGAACCACGGCACATCCCGCGCCCAGGGGCTGCTTTACGCCGATGCGCTACGGCCGGCGGTCATCTTCACGCCGGCCCTCGCGCCCGTATTCAGGGGGACCTCGGCACGCAACTCACTTCTGCGCGCAGTTCCGTGATCGCCACCTAAAGGAGCCTGAGCATGAATCTCATCTCGAACATCTGGAATCACCCCAAAACGTCGGTCGCGGGACTGCTCATTGCAGTTATTAATGTTGCCGCGGTCTTCGCGCAGCAGGGCGTAACCCTCGGTAAGGCAGGCACCGGCACAGTCATCAGCCTGGTCGGCGCGGTCGCCACCGCCCTCCTCGGGCTGTTGGCCAAAGATCCCTTGGGGGCCGGCCTCCAGCAACTCCCAGCAAGCGCAAGCCAGCAGGCAAAGCTCGGCGCATGGGCGCTCATCGCGCTGCTCATTCCATTGCCATGGATACAGGGCTGCTCCGCAGCCACGGTCGCCCAGGACATCGTGAACTGGACGCCCGCGTTGCAAAGCGCGGTCGCCACCGTCGACTCCACGGCCGAGATTCTCGCGCCACAGGACGCGCCCATCTTCGCCGCAGCTACCGTTGGCTTTGACGCAGCCTCGAATCTCCTCGTCGCACAGGCCAAAGCCTATCTTGCGAATCCCTCAGGCAGCTTGCTCTCCCAGCTGCAAACGCAGATTGTCGCTTTTCAGCAGCAGGTCGACGCGGCGCTTCTGCAGGCGGCCAAAATCGTGAATCCCGCCAGCCAGCAGCACGCGCTCACAGTGATTCAAGGGGTAGCCACCATCGTCAGCGCTATCTTTGCACTGGTGCAGTCCGTCTCATCCAAGGCTCAGCTTGCGCGCATGGCAGCGGATTCCACCATCAAGCTCGCCGCGGTCGAGTCCTACCTCGACCCTGTCCGATCTACGCAGATCATCGCCGCGCATTACGACGAACCGGCTGCGCTGGCACAGATGCAGGTCGCGCACGCACAGCAGGCCCAGATCGTTGCCGGCTTCTGATCCCCGCGCAAACAAACGGGCCGCCTCCCTCCGAAGCGGCCCGCTTCACTCAAATCTCAATTCCTGTCTAGGTATTCGACTCCCGCGCCTCGCCGAGGATCAGCTTCAGCGACATCTGCCGCCGTCCACGCACCACCGTCACGCTCACGGTGTCGCCCGCCTGGTGCTTGTCCATAATCGCGTTGATATCCTGCGGATCCTCGACCTCTTGTCCGTCAATCGACACGATCAAATCACCGCCCAGCATGATCGGGGTGTTGCCGACGTATGCCTGCTCATTGCCGCCATGCAATCCTGCGCGCTCTGCGGCGCCGCCCGGAAGCACTCGCTGGATCAGAACGCCGTAGTCCGCATTCAGTCCCATTTGCGACGCAAGATCCGGCCCGATTGCGTACGATACAATTCCCAGCGATGGCCGCTTTACATGCCCGTACCGCGTCAGGTCCGCCAGAACCGCCTTCGCCGTATTGATCGGAATGGCAAAGCCAATCCCCGAGCTCTGATCCGCGCCGTTTGACGCGATCATCGTGTTGATGCCGATCACTTCGCCACTCGAGTTCAGCAGCGGGCCGCCGGAGTTCCCCGGATTGATCGCCGCGTCCGTCTGGATCGCATCTTCAATCGGTGCCCCTGCCTCGCTGCGGATCGGCCGTATTGCGCTGATGATGCCGCGCGTCATCGTGCCGCTCAGCCCGAACGGATTCCCGATCGCGTAGACCTTCTGGCCCACGTTCAGGCTCGCCGAGTCAGCCAGCGTCACCGGTTGCAAATCCGGCGCCTCGATCTGCAGCAGCGCCAGATCATGCGTCTTGTCGGACCCAACCACGTTCGCCTTGTAGCGCCGCTTGTTGTAGAGCTGCACTTCGATGCCATTCTTGTTTGCCCCGGCCACCACGTGGAAATTCGTCAGGATGTGGCCGGACTTGTCGAGAATGAATCCCGAGCCCTGCCCCTGCTGCGGCACGGTCCCATAAAAGAAATCGAACACCAGGCTCGTCGACGTAATGTTGACCACTGAGGGCAACACCCGCTTGTAGACGGCGATGTTATTCTGCTCCTCGGCGTCGTAAGCCGGCGCAGCATGCGCCTCTTTCAGCTCGAGCGGCGGAATCCGCCCGCCGGTCTCCGAATGGCCACTCGCCGAAAACCGTGGCGAATAATGTGCGGTGACATACCAGAACCCTCCCACCAGCAAGATCGTCACCAGCAGAATCCGGCCGAATTTCATTGCCTTGCACCTCAGTCTTGATACGGGGTACCACAACGCGGAGTTCCCCCGCATCAGGCGCATGCGCCTTCTCTCATTCTAAAGACAAGTTTTACCGTTATTTGTTGCTCTCAGCCTTCAGCTGCGGCCAGAGCGCCTTAACGAGTTCACTAAGCGCAGCTGTATCGCCCGAATTATCAATCACATAATCGGCCTGCGCGGCCTTCTCCGCATCGGGAACCTGCTGGGCTAGCCGCCGCCGCGCATCGGTCTCAATCGCCGCTCGGTCCACTCCCCACGCCGCTCGGGTCTGCACCATGCGCTCCACATACCGCGCAATTTTTACCTCATCCGGCGCAGTCACCACCACAACCCGGTCGATGCGCCTGCGCCAGTCGACCAGCAGACCGTGCGTTTCGCCGCGCGCCTTCGCATCGCGCACTACTTCAAAGATCAGCGCCGACTCGATCACCGCCACAGTATTTGGATCGCGCACTGCGACCTTCTCCATCCAGCACCTCTGTGCCTCGATTACCGGCGGATGCACGATCGCATTCAGTTCCTGCAGCCGTCCCTCGCGAAACGCCAGCTCTGCCAGCCGCGCGCGATTCAGCCGGCCGTCAGCGCCGACTACTTCCCGTCCAAAGTGCTGCACAATTTCAGCAAACACCGGCTCGCCCGGCTCCATCATTGCGCGGCCCAGTGCGTCCGATTCAGTGACCTCCGCGCCCAGCTCGCGCAGCATCGCCGCCACGGTGCTCTTGCCGCTGCCCAGCCCGCCCGTGAGCCCAACGCGCAGCACCGCTTACAATCCTCTCCGCATCTTGGCCGCGCGCGCCGTGTTCGCCATCAGCATCGCAATCGTCAGCAGTCCGACGCCGCCCGGCACCGGCGTATACGCGCTCGCAATCTCGAACGCCTTGGGGTCGATGTCGCCCACGATGGTTGATCCACGCTTGGCAAAGCTCGCTTCGCGCTTCGCGTTACCTTTGAAGAAGCGGTCGAACTCCTCGCGCGTGTTAAGCCTGTTCACACCCACGTCAATCAGAGTCGCGCCTGGCTTCACCATCTCAGCGGAAATGTATCCGGGCCGCCCGATTGCCGCAACCAGGATGTCGGCCTGCCGCGTGATCGCGGGCAGGTCGCGAGTCTTCGAGTGGCAGATGGTCACGGTCGCATTTTGGTGCAGCAGCAGCAGCGCCACTGGCTTGCCCACAATATCGCTGCGCCCCACTACCACCGCGTGCTGGCCGGCAATCGGAATCTCGCTCCGCTGCAGAATCTCGATCACGCCTGCCGGTGTGCACGGCGCCAGCGCGGCACGGCCCGCCAGGAGCCGTCCCGCATTAATCGGATGAAAACCATCCACATCTTTCTCAGGCGCAACAGCGTCCAGCAGCGCCTTCGCATCCACATGCGTGGGCAGCGGCAGCTGGATCAGGATCCCGTCGATCTCCTCGCGTGCATTGAGTTGCGCCACGAGTTCGAGCATCTCTTCCGTCGTTACGGTTTCGGGAGGCGTGATCAGATCGCTGAAGATTCCCAGCTCCGCGCAGGCCTGCACCTTGCTTCGCACGTAAATCTCCGAAGCTGGCACATGGCCCACCAGCACCGCTGCCAGCCCCGGCCGCACGCCCGCCGCGCTCAACGCGAGCACCTCTTCTCCTACCTCCTGCTTGATCGCCGCCGCAATCGACGCGCCATCCAGAACCTTTGGCATCTCCCGCTCCAAGGTTCATGGTATCTTCCCAGACTCAGCGCGTCTCACCGGTAAATCGGCCGCACATCTCCAAGCGGCTTCGACCCTCTCTGCTCGCCGCCACGCAGCTTCAGCTTGCTGATGTGCACGTCGTATCCAGTTCCCGGCAACAGCGACTCCAGCACAAATGTCTCCGTCTTTCCGCTGTTCAGCTCGCGATATTGATACACTCCCACATCGCCCTCGCTCGTCTCCGTTCCGCCTGTAGGGGCATCGAGAAATCGCTGCGCATCCGCAACGCTCGGCGCCGCGTGGTTATCGCTGTCCGCCAGGCTTTCCGCCGCGTACGATCGCACCAGCTTAATCCAGTACCGCGCCAGCAGATCGGTGTTCGCAAACAGGTCCGCCCAGATAATCTCGCCGTGCACTGCCACCGCCACGCCCACCGCGTGTTCCTCGCGCAGCTTAGCCATCACCTGTTCGCGCCCAGCAATCGCACGTTCCGCCACCTCATCCACCTTTGCGCTCACCGCGCCGTTCTGCATGGCCTTCGCGTAGCTCGTTGTGCCCAGCGCCTCCGCGTTCACCGTCACCGTCTCGGTCGCCATCGGCGGTGCCGCCGCAATCGCCATACTTGAAATCGCTCCATGCACCGAATTCCATACCTGCTGTTGATCCTTCGCCACCATCGCCTGCTCGCGCACCTGCGGCTGCACCATGATGCTCTTCGCCGGCGCATTCGCTGACGCACCAAAGCTCGCCGTCGTTCCCGTCCAGCGCCCGGGCTCAATGCAGAACACCGACAAATCAATGGGATCGGCATCCGCAGGCACAATTCGGTCCTTGGCAATAATCCGGTCCTGCTTGCCGCCCGTAACAATCTCGCCCGCCAGCCGCAGCAGCGGCCGCTTGGAGTGGTTCACAAGCACGAGAGTATTCACTTGATCGCCACCAAAGCGGCTCGATTCGCCATCACCGCGGGACCGCATCAATCCTGCTGCCCGTCCCGCCTCCGTCACCTTCACTTCGCCACTTTTGAAGCCTTCGTCCAGCGTCAAGAACGGCGTCTCTCCAATCGTTCTCGAGTCATCCCGAACGACCGGGAACAGCAAAAGCTCTCCGCTTTCGATCGGCGCCAGCACTCTGAATGTCCCTCCGCCCTCCACCCGGGCGCCCGCCGCCTTCGACTCCTGCAAATGCTCGATTCCCGCAATCGTGCAAAGCATCGCCGCCGCCACTCCAACTCCACCCAAAATGCGCATAGCTCTCCTTCGCCGGCCGCAACGCCAATCCGTCCCGTCGAATTTTCTTCGGCCCACCGGCCCTTTCCCTCTGAACGCGCACCGATCTTCGTCTTGCACAAAATATTTCTCGTTAGGAGCAATGCAGGAACTTCCGCCTCGCCGCCGTGTTCGTCGAATGAGTGGAGGCTTTTCGGATATCGTTAGGGGCGTAGCAAATGGCGTCATCGGAATCCGCAGTCACGAGCGTAGCCGCAGCCGGCACATCAGGTGTTGCCGCCGCGCAAATCTGTGCCGTCCCTGCCTCCGCCCCACTCCCGGTACCAGATCCCGCGCTGCTCGCCGACCTCTGGCGGGCTTCGGGCTCCGCATCGTGGGGGCTCGCGGAGCCGGAGTGCGATCGCATTCTCATCGAAGCCGGCACGGCAGCGAATTACGGACTCGCGCCCGGCGCGCCCGCAACCGCACATCAGCAATCGGCCTTTTTCCGCGCCCTTTGCCTGGCTGATCTCGTCCTCGCGCGCGCCTGCGCGGACGGAAGCCAGACCGCATGGCGTCACTTTATCGAGACGTATCGGCAGCCCCTTCTTCGCGCTGCCATTGCGATCACCGGCAGCGACTCTCTCGGCCGCGACCTCGCCGATCAGCTCTACGCCGATCTTTATGGCCTCGCCACGCGAGAGGGCGTGCGCCGCTCCCCTTTGGCATCCTACCGCGGTCGCGGTTCACTCATAGCATGGCTGCGGACCACGCTGGCGCAGCGCCACGTCGATCGCTACCGCCGCACTCATCGCGAAATTCCTCTCGACGGTGTCGAGCCGCGGGCGTCCGATCCACCGCAAACTTTCCCGGCCAAGCTCTCGCTCCTCGAGCAATCCGTTGAATCCGCGCTCCGTCTGCAGGGCGGCGAAGACCGCTTTCTCCTTGCCGCCTATTTCCTTGACGGTCAGACGTTGCTTCAGATTGCGCGCACCCTCGCCGTCCACGAAGCCACAGTGAGCCGCAGGCTGCAGCGCGCCACCGTTGAAATTCGCGCTCAAATCCTCAAGAACCTGATGCAATGCGGCCTCAGCAGGCGCGCCGCGGAAGAGACGCTTACTGCCGACCCGCGTGACCTCGACATCAACCTGAAAAAACTGCTGCAACATTCGCAGTCACACTCGTTCCACGGACAGGCAGATTCATGACCGCCACATTCCAACCCGGCACACATTCCGGCCGCGCGCATCCCGACCCAGCGCACCCGGATATCGAAAGCCTCAGCGCCTTTGCCGAGCAAGCCCTTAGCGAGCATGAGCGCAGCCGGCTGCTCGCTCATCTTGCCGTGTGCCCGCGTTGCCGGCAAATCGTCGCTCTCGCCCATCAGCCGGTTGAGGAGGAAATCCAGCTCGTCGCTGCCGCACCGCCGATCTCATCTCCTCCTCAGCCCAACCCTCAGCATCATTCACGTCCGTGGTGGCGAAATCCCTGGCTCGTCACTGCCGCTCCGCTCGCAGCGCTCGCCGCGTCGGCTACGTTCGTTCTCTACGTGCATCAAGCGCGCATCGAACGCGATGTACAGCTTGCCCGCAACTCCGCGCCCGCTGTCACATCACAAGTCGAATCGCCCACGGCAACGCCGCAACCCGAAACGGGCCGACCCGCTCCACCGCCATCGCTTCTCCCTCCGTCGCCTCCGCGTGTTGCGGCCGATTCAAAGACGTTCAGAACCGAGAGTCGCCGGGAGTTCCAATCCGCCAATCCCTCTGCCTCGCCGGAGCCTGCCGCCGCCCCAACAGTAATGCCACCGCCCGCGCCCGTTCCGCCCGCCGCTACGCAAACCGTCACGGTCGCCAGCGCGCCATCCACCGTTGAAACCGTGCAACCCAGTCAGGATTCCGAACTCAGCCGGTTAGATTCCTCTCAACCTTCTCCGCTCTCGAAATCTGAGCCGTTGCGCACGGCGACCTCCCGGCAGCAAATGCAGTCCGCGCAGCAACAAGCGGTCCAAAACTCTGCGCATCAAAATTCTGCGCATATTGACGGACTGCAATCGGTCGCCGGCATCGCCACCGCTCAAAGTGAGCCGCTCGCTGCAAAGGCGGCTTCCTCCAATGCCTCTTCTGCCGCCGGCGCTGCGCCCACAGTCTCCAACTCTTCTTTCGCAGCGGCCACCGCAGCCATGCCGCGTTTCGGCACATTCGCTGGCGCTTCCGGATCCGCGCAGAGCGCCGTGGTCGACCGGCATATTCATCTTCCTAGCAATCGCCCGGCCGCCTCTGTTGCCTCGGCCGAACCACTCATGCTCAGCCTCGACTCCGCCGGTGCGCTCTTCCTCTCTCGCGATTCTGGCTCGACCTGGCAGCCCATCACCGCGCAATGGACCGGCCGCGCCGTTCTGGTTCGCGTCGTACTGATCTCATCGTTTCCAGCACCCGCAGCGGCCGCCGAAGCCAAATCCGTTCCCGGCGCTGCGTCTGCGCATCCACCGACATTCTTTGAAGTTCTGAATGACCAAAATCAGATCTGGCGCAGCACCGACGGTGTCACATGGCTCGCCAAATAGTCACCGTGACCGGTTAATGCCTGCATCTCCTTCACGCCGACTGAAGGGAAGCTCTCCACAGCCGAAGAGATTCTCACCGGTCGCAATGGCTGCGATCGCGTGACATCGCGCCTCATTGTCGTGAGGCAGGCGAAGCCATTTGGAGCAACCCTTGCAAACGAAACTCTGGAAGGCCGCCGCGTTGCCCTGGTCCAATCTGCGCCTGCCGCCCTTTCCCCAGGTGGCCGTCCGCATCCTGCAACTGGCACACGACGAAAATGTGCAGATGCGCCAGCTCTGCGATCTCATCGCGACCGACCCGGCCTTCGCCAGCGAGGTTCTCACCATCGCGAACTCCGCCTTCTATGCCCCTCGCCAGCCCTCCACCAGCATCATGGAGGCAATCGCTGTTCTCGGCGCCACGAAATTGCAGGGGATGTGTCTCACTGTGGGCATCCGTGCATATCTTGGAAAGACGATGAGTCTCCCGGCGCTGCGTGCTCTCTGGCGGCACAACCTGGCCTGCGCTCTCATCTCTGAGCGGCTCGCCGACGCCGGACCCATCGACCGCGATCTCGCCTACACCTCCGGAATTCTGCACGACATCGGCCGGATGGCCCTTGCCGTCCTTCAGCCCAAGGCCTACGCGGAGCTGCTCGAGTCGCATCACGGCCCCTCGGCCTCCATCCTTGAGGCCGAACGCAATTTATTCGGTCTCGATCACTGTGAAGCGGGCCATCAATTGATCACGAGTTGGAAATTACCGGAGAACTTCGCGGCCGTCGTAGTCGACCACCTCTCTCCGCGATGCCCGGATGAGTTCTGGGACGTTTTGGAGGTCGTGAAGATGAGCTGCGCCATGGCCAGCGCGCTGGGATTCGTCGCATTTCCCGGCTGTGAAGCTGTCCCGTTCGGCGAACTGCTTGAACAGCTTCCAGAGCGGGAACGTTCGAAGTTCCCTGCCGAACCTGAGCAGCTCAGGAATCGGTTGTCGGATAACATCAAGGCGGTCGAATCCATCTGAGTGCTGGTTGCCGCACTACAACCGGTCTCATCAAATAGCAATATGCCTGTTTGTGCACCTGTGGGACCCAGCAACAAGGCGAAGTCCATGCCGCTTGCAAGCTGATGCGGTCGGTTTATGAGACCGGTTCTAGTCCTCCTCGAACACCAGCGCTCGCACAGCGATTCTCCAGTTGCTGTAAGGCGAAGCTCAAATCCTCAGTGGCTTTTTCATCACCGGGCCACGGCGACAGGTCTTCGTCGACGGGTGGAAGTAAAAGCCACCTTCTGTAAAACCAGAAAGGCCATTTACTCACTTGAGAAGCGCTCTAACTCCGCGGCTCGCTCAAGTGCGCATCAGCTTGCTCTGCAATTCTTCAAGTGTTTGCCCCTTGGTCTCTGGATAAGTGAGCAGAACCACCACGAATTGCACCGCCGTCATGATGGCGAAAAATACGAACGGCGTCGCTGTGCTCATCTTGGTGACGACCACCGGAAACATCTGCGCAATGAATGCGTTCATGAACCAATGGCTTGCACTGCCAACGCCCTGGCCCTTCGCGCGCACCGAAGTCGGAAAGACCTCACCCAGGTACACCCAGATCACAGCCCCCTGCGACACGCTGAAGAAGGCGATGAATGTGACCAGCAGCCAGAGCAATGCGCCTGGATGCGCTTGCGTCTCGAAAACCCACGCTACGCCGGCCAGGCAGCTCGCACAGCCCGCCGCGCCAATCAAGAGCAGCGTCTTACGTCCGATCTTGTCGATCAGCGACATACCCACCATCGTGAAAAGAAAGTTCGTCGCGCCGATCACGATCGCCTGCTGATCGCTTGAGATCTGGCTGAATCCTGCCGCCGTAAAGATGTTATTAAGGTAGTAAAGAATTGCATTGATCCCCGCCAATTGATTGAACGCACCAATTGAAATGGCGAGAAACAACGGGTAGCGATACTTCCACTGGAATACCCGCTCATGCGCCGTCGCGTGTTCCTGCGCCAGAGCTGCCTGGATGCTCGCGAGTTCTGCCTGCGGGTTGGGATCGCCCATCATCTTGAGGACGGAGAGCGCTTCCTCAGTGCGGTTCTGCGAGGCCGACCAGCGCGGGCTGCGTGGAATGCCGAACAGCAGCGCCAGGAAAATGAGTGCCGGAATCGTCGAGATGCCGATCTGCCAGCGCCACTCCGCCGCGCCCAGATGCATCGTGCGGATGATGTAGTTCGAGATATAGGCGAGCATGATGCCGAAGACCACGTTGAACTGAAAGGCCGCCACCAGCCGTCCCCGCCACTTCGCCGGCGCCAGTTCCGCGATATAGACCGGTCCCAGCACGGACGACGCGCCAATCCCCAGTCCGCCGATGAGGCGGAAAACCATAAACGACGGCCAGTTCCACGAAAGTCCGCATCCCACCGCCGAGGCAACGTACAGCAGCGCAGTAATGCGCAGCGTCTCGCGGCTCCCGAGCTTCTGTCCCACCTCTCCCGCGGCCAGTGCACCGATCACCGTGCCCACCAGCCCGATCGCGACCGTGAGCCCTTTGTCCTGCGCGTTCAATCCGTACAGTCGGACAAGTGAGTCGATCGCACCGGAGATCACAACCGTATCGAATCCGAAGAGCAAGCCGCCTAGAGCGCCGGTTAGCGTTGCTCGCAGCAGATTGGAATTCAATTGCATTCTGTTATTCCTTTAAGTTGACGAATCGTGAGGTCCAGGTTTTTGACGTGGAGGATTTTGAGGTGCAGGATTCTGACGTGCGGGATTTCATAGGCGAACCGGTCTCCCAAGGCGCCGAAAAACCATACTACAGACCCGCACCGCACGCGGCAATCTTCCCCGGCGCATTACGCCAAAGGTGCTATGATCGCTCGCGAAGTCTGAGGGCAACGGCCATGAACCTCGCGAAGGGCACCATCGTGATCGCTGCCCTGAACGCCGTCTTGATCGGCGCGTTGGCCGTTAGCCTTGCATTCGTTGGAGTCGCGTTCGCCGCCCCCGCGCAGTCCCCGCCCGTCTCGACGCCCGCGCAATCGTCTGCGTGGAAGACCTACAGCTACGCGGCCGACGGGTTCAGCGCTTCTTTTCCTTCAGAGCCTGCTCTGCAAAAACAGAGCGTACCGACAGATGCCGGCACATTCGAACTCCGCGCTTATGTTGCCAACGATGGAGACTCGGCCCTCTATATCGGAGTATGCGATTACGGCTCAACAGCCAGCAATACCGATCCGGACGCCATTCTCAACGGCGCAAGAGATGGTGCTGTCGAAAACGTGAAAGGCCGACTCGTCAGCACGAAGAAGATAACCTTTGGCGTTTATCCGGGACTGAACTATGAAATCGAGAGCGACTCGCTGCATTTTTCCGGCCGCATGTACCTTGTCGGATCGGTCCTCTATCAGGTCGTCGCCGCTGCGCCGGCGGCCAAGCCTTACGCGTCCTCGTCAAAGTTCCTTGACTCGTTTCAGCTGATCCCGCGCCCGGCTTAGTCGTATTGAGTCGGTGCTACGCAAGATCGCGGCCCATCAATCTTCGCTCCTCAATCCTTCGTCCGCTCCGCTCCCGGCAAAATCGCCAGCACCCGGCAGCGCCGTTTGTCGGCCGCGCTCCACGCCAGCGGAAATTCGCTTTCCATGCAGGCGCAATCGCCGGCTTCGAGCACCTCATTCATCCCACCCGTCTCCAGCCGCAGTCGTCCCTCTAGGACATAAACCACCGCTCCCGTCTCCTCGAACACGTTCATCGCAACCGTCGAACCTCCGGGAGGAAAATCGATCACCTGCGCCGCCAACCGGAAACCTTCGCTTGTCGCGTTCAGTTGGGTCACCTTGACCATCTCCGTCGAGCGCCCGTTGCCCTGCAAATGCGCTTTGCGCGTAATGGAAAGATTGTGCTTTGCCGGCTCGGCAAAAAAGTAGTCCATCCCGACGCCATAGACCCGGCTGATCGTCGCCAGCGTCGGCAGCGTCGGAATCATGCGGTCCGTTTCCAGCTTTGAGAGCAATGCAGTCGACAAGCCGGTCTCTTGTGCAAGACGCGATAGCGTCAGCCTCTTCGATGTCCGCAGCGACCGCAGCTTCAGGCCGATGCAATAGGGTTCAAGCGACCATTGGACGTACGAAACCGTCTTGGACATCGCGAACTCCGTTCGATTGTCGGTAATTCTACGAACCAGTCTAACGCTATATGTCCAGTAACTTGATGGCAGTTGATCCTTTCTCAGCAATGATAATTTGCAAGGGCGGACTTTCCGAGCCATCACCCGTTCCGCAAGGACCAATTACCAGCACCAGCGTCCGAAGGGCGCTGTCGGCATCACCTGCAACGTCTCTGACGATAAGAACCATTCAGCGTCATCGCGGAGTCAGCCCTGCAACGTATTCGATCACCAGTCGCATCGAACAATGCAACATCGCCATGGCTGAGTGTGCGTGAGACTTCCTCGCGCCACAACTTTCATCGAAAGGCAATCGATACCATGACAGTTCCCCTTTCCGCTCTGTCCTATACTTTCGCCCGCCGCGCCGCGTACGTTGCCGCGCTCTTTGTCGTGCCATTTTGCTTGGCGCAAACCAAGCCGGCTGCCCCGGCGCCCAACCCCGTAGCGGACGTTCTCATCCTGAGCAATGGCGATACCCTGCACGGCAAACTCGTCAGCGAAACGGCGGGCAAGGTCACTTTCCATAGCGACCCGCTCGGTGACGTCTCGCTCACCTGGGACAAGATCAAGGAACTTCACACCACCGGCCAGTTCGGCGTGCTCGATAAGAACGTGAAACCCGTGCATAGAAAAAACCGGCAGCAGATCCCCGTCGGCACCATTGACGTTGCCGATCAGTCGCTCACCCTACATCCCGTCAACGCCGCGCCGCTCCCCGCCGTTCCCATCAACAACGCGCAATTCATCATGAATGCCGCCGAGCTCGACAAGCAGATCAACCATGAGCCCAGGTTCTTCGCCGGCTGGAATGGAGCAGCGACGGCAGGTGCGACAGTAATCTCGGCAACCGACAACCAATACACATTCACCAGCGCGGTCAACCTTGTGCGCACCGTTCCAACCGTCTCCTGGCTCGATACGCGGAACAAAACGCTGCTCGGTTTCAACGAGTCCTACGGAAAGATCACGCAGCCCGCGTATTCCTATGCGAACCCGACTCCTCCTCCTGCGTCCATCCCGGTTCCGGCGTCCATCACCAAGTCGTCAATCACTCACGTTGGGGCGGAGCGCGATCAGTATTTTTCGCCGCGTGTCTATGCGCTGGGCCAGGTCGCCTTCGATCACAGCTATGCGCAGGATTTGCAACTCCAGCAGATCTACGGCGGTGGCATTGGCTGGTCCGCAGTGAAGAATCCAAAGCAGGAGGTCGATCTGAAAGCCACCATGCAATATGAAAAGCAGGAATTCACCCCGGGATCGGGTAACGTGAACCAGGACCTGATCGGCTCCACGTTCGCAGTCACTTATCTGCTGCACCTCAAGCTACTCACCCTTACGCAGGCGGCTTCCTACATTCCCGCCTACAACAACTTCAATGCCTACTCGGCGAATGAAACCGACTCGGTCGCGTTTCCGGTATACAAGAATTTCAGCTTCTCTGTCGGTACAGTAGATACCTATCTGAACGATGCGCCCTTCGTCGGCACTTCTTCCAATCCACCCACCAAGCCGAACTCATTTCAGTTCATGATGGGTGCCACTTACAACATCAAGTCGAAATACTGACAACCCGCAGCATACTTCCTCCAGCCCCAGTCCCTCGGCATTGATGTTTCAAGCGGCTTGGCTCTCAATTCACACGCGGCGCCGCAAGTCTTCTGGAGCGCCGCGTCGCCTACTTCACCAACACCGGCTGCAGCCACGCGCCATCGCCCGCGGCATCCCACACATCGAACCGCACCCATTTCTTGCCGGTTGCATCGAACGGAATCCGGAACTTCTTCGTCCCGAACGCTTCGGTATCCGTCAGCTTGATAACCTTTCGGTCCACCTTCGTTCCATCGCTCCAGACCAGCTCCGCAAACTCCAGGGGAAACGTGTATTCAATATTCGCCGTATACACGCTCTTCGCGCCCGTACCTTCAATACCCCACTTGTGAAAGAGAATCTCGCCCGTCGTCCCAAAGAAATTCCCGGCGCGAATCCCCTCCAATACAGGCGCCCAGCTTTCGTTATAGGCGGGCACCTTATCCAGCTTCAAATAGTTGATCGCGAGCTGCGGATAGGTGTCGTCGCTGGGCACCTTCATATAGGTATCGCCCTCAGCCAGCATGAACTTCGGCTTCGGCGCCCAGTTGCTCATATCGTCGTTTACGCCAAAACACCGCACTTCACAGAGCCGGTCCTGCGACTGGTCCACCGGCAGCGACTCCCACGACGCTCCGATGAATCGATCACTCAGAAAGTAGCTCTTGTCTTTATAAACGTCGGGATACATCGCCGAACTCTTCGTCCGCGGATGCGCCGCCCAGATGATTCCTTGCTCCTTGTTGACGAAATTCTCCGCGTCCTCCGCCGATCCCAGGTGGTACACGTGCCCATATGTCGGATCGTTCTCCTCGAAGCTCTGATTCCCCGGTCGCGGCGTCGCGTGCGAGAAATACACCGGCTTTGGCAGCATCAGGTACCAGTGCCCGCCAAGAAAGTTGTTCACCTCTTCGGCTGGAATCACCAGAAAATCCTTGTCGCTCACCCGGCGCGCGCCTTCAAAGTAAATCTTCTGCTCCGCGAACCGCTTCGGTCCCGGATCGGCCAGGTCCGAGTCGTCGTGAAAATCGCCGAGATACACAATGTTGATGCCCAACCCTCGAAACACCGGAACCCACGTCGGCAGAAAATCCGCCGTCCCTCGGTCGCGAATCATCTCGTTGAAGTCCAGATGGAAATGCCCCGTCACCGTCTTGAATCCGGGCACCGGCTTGTACGCGTCATCGTGCGTGTACGCGGTCACCTGCTGCTGCGTCGCGTGCGCTCTCGTCGCGCTCAGGTAATAGAACACCGCCATTCGCTGCAGCGTACCCGGCGGTGCGTTGTACAGCGCGTAGTTGTAAATCTGGCTGCGCGCTACGCGCACCCTGCGATTCCACACCTCGTCCGTCTCGCCCCACGGCGCGTAGCCCGAGCCTTTCTCCGGCTGCATCACGCCCAGCGAGAAGCTGCTGTCGCTGTCCTTGCGGTAATACACATAGCCCAGGTTCACCTCGTTCTCCCGCGCAAAGAAAAACCTATGCGGTGATGGAAAAATCGCGAGCGATCCCGCGCCAGCGTCCAGAATCTCCAGCCGGTTCCGCGCCTGCAGATCCACCGGCTGCTGGTTCGCTTCGCCGCCGAACTCGTACTGTTGCCACACCTGCGCGGTATCCCGCCACTCCAGCTTGGTGCCATTGCGAAGCGCGAATCCCTTCAGCCCCGCCTTGTAGATATAGGCCACATCCTTGGCATTGGTCTTCGCCACTGCTTCCTGCCGCAGCAGATTCGATCCTTTGTACGCTGTGAACTCCAGATCGCCCGCAAACAATCCCAGCGTCAGCCCATCGAAGATCACCTTCACCTGGTCGCCATCTGCAGCTACATGGCACGCACTGGTGCTGTAGCTCACTGTCGCGTGCGCCACTTCATCTGCCGTGCGTCCCGGTCCCACAAGGTGCGAATCGTGGCCCGGAATCTCCAGCGGCGCGTCCCAGAACACGTTCCACTTGTACTGTTCCTCGGCTTCTGGCGTGTCGTTGTGCAGCCGCTTCAAAATATCGAGCTCGGTCGTGGAGATACGCCGCCGCCCGGTCGTCACCTGAAAATCCGGCGAAAGGTCTTTGCCCAGCTCCACCCACGCGCCGCTCGCTTTGCGCGCCGCAAGATCCGCCACCACCGGCTGGCCATCGCGGATTAGAAATCGTGCTCGGTTCTGTTGCCCGCGCTCGCCCGGCCACGTCAACTCCAGGCCGTCGTGGGCCGCCGTCACGTTCACTCCGGCAATCGGCTTCCAATCCTTCATATCGCAGCTTTGCGCTTGCACTGCCAACGCTTCTGCGCAGATAAACAAACCACAGACCCAACGATTCGCCCTCATCTTCTCTCCCGTTTCTCAAACCTTCAGGAAAATCTTCTTCCGGTATAGCAACCACACCGGGGCGAAACACAACGCAGCATACGAAACCGAATACGCAAACGCCGCCCACCCGGCATTGGGAATATGCGCGAAGAAATGCTGTTGGGCATAGGCCACTGGATTCGTCTCATCGTCGTCCACCGTGAAGTGAATCATCTCGATCGCCGATCCCAGCAGCTCGCTGATCATGTACGCCACGATCGCATTTGACCCGAAGACCACCCACGGCCACGCCAGCCCCTTGCTCCAGCCCTTCCTGCACCATACCTTGTACTCGCATATCCAGTACGCCAGCGCAAGAATCGCCAGTGACCACCCCGCGCTCGCCAGTACGAATGAGCTCGTCCACATCTTCTTGTTCAGCGGGAACCAGATCGACCATAGATATCCAAGCGCCAGGCAGGTCGCCGCGCCCGCAATCAGCCCCAGCGCCTTCGCCTTCACGCTGCGCTGCGCGCGCAGCCATAATCCTGTCAGCAATCCCAGCAGCGTTGTTCCCAGCGCCGGGATGTCGCTCAGCAAGCCCTCCGGGTCGCGTACATTGTGCGTTGTCCAGTCCTCGTATAAATGCCCCGGCATAAGGTGCCGGTCCAGCCACGCCACAATGTTCTGGTCCTTGTCGAGAAACGGAATGTCGCGCACCGGCATTCCGGCTCCCGGTACCAGAACCCAACGCACCAGTACCCAGTAGCCGATCAGCGCCGCGCAGAGTAGCGCAATCTTCGTGCTCACCCGCTGGTCCCACAGGTAAAACAGTCCAACAATCAAGTAGCAGATCGCAATCCGCTGCAGCACTCCATAGAAGCGCAAATGAGCCAGATGATATTCGGGAAATCCGTTCACGATGATCCCGAATGCGAAGAGAACCGCCGCACGGATCACAGTATGCGCAGCCAGTTGCCTTCGCGTGGCGCCGCGCGCCAGCCGCGCCTGGATCGCGAACACCGTCGTCACGCCCACAATAAACAAGAAGGTCGGAAAAACCAGGTCGGTCGCCGTAAATCCGTTCCATGCCGCATGGTTCATCTGCCGCCACGCGCCGCGGCCGCCATTGTTATTCACCATGATCATGAACGCAATGGTCAGCCCTCGCAGCACGTCGAGGGATAGCAACCGTTTGGGCACGGAGACGGGAACCGGGGCGGTCAAGACGGCGAATTCTCCTCGCGCGGCGAACAAACCCACGCTACGCGACCGGACCAGCATTCGCCAAGCCAGAATCCGCCTTATCGCTTCCCTCTGCGTGCCGGCCCCGCCACCCATTTAGCTCCGCGCACAGAAAAAGCTCCGAACCCTCTTTCGCCCCAATCCATCACGCACTTGCCGCCGTTATCCCCCGCCTGTCCACCTGTTACACTCGCCCTTCAGGGAATTTTCATTCGCCCATCTGCGTACCGAAGGAGGCTGCTTTTGTCCGATTTTCAGCCTTTCGTTCCCGCCGACCAGCATCCGCCCGAGTTCACCCTTCGCGCCATTCTTCTCGGCAGCTTCTTCGGCCTTATCTTCGGCGCGGTCACGGTCTACGTCGGCCTCCGCGCCGGTCTCACCGTCGCCGCTTCCATCCCCATTGCCGTTCTATCCATCTCCATCCTGCGCGCTTTCGGTCGCGCCTCCATCCTTGAAAACAACATAGTCCAAACCACCGGCAATGCCGGTCAGTCCATCGCCTCCGGCGTCATCTTCACGCTCCCCGCTCTCGTCTTTCTCGGCTTCGATCTCGAGTACTCGCGCATCTTCATGCTCGCGCTCATCGGCGGCTGGCTCGGCGTCCTCTTCATGATTCCTCTGCGCCGCCAGCTCATCGTGCAGGAGCACGGCACGCTCCCTTACCCAGAAGGCACCGCCTGCGCCGACGTTCTGATCGCCGGTGAACGCGGAGGCTCGCTTGCCAGCCGCGTCTTTCTCGGCCTTGGCATCGGCGGTCTCTATACCTTTCTGCAAAACAAATTTCTGCTCAGCGTCTGGCCTGCTTCGCCCGAGTACCAGCCCGACTTCGGACCGCAGCACATCCTTAAAGGCGCCAGTATTAACGCCGATGCGACGTCGGAATATCTCGGCGTCGGCTACATCATCGGCTCGCGCGTTGCTGGAATCATCTTCGCGGGCGGTGTCTTCTCCTGGCTCGTCCTCATGCCGCTCATCTATTTCTTCGGCAAAGCGCTGCCCATCCCCGTCTATCCCGGCCAAACGCCCATCGCGCAAATGGGACCCAGCGAGCTCTGGGCCACGTACATCAAGCCCATGGGCGCAGGAGCCGTCGCCGCGGCCGGCGTCATCACGCTCCTCAAAACCCTCCCCACCATCTGGACCGCGCTCAGCGCCGGCTTCCGCACCATGCGTCCCGGCTCCGCCGTCGCGCAATCCAAACCCATCCGCACCGAGGACGATCTCTCCATGTCCGTCGTACTCATCGGCTCGCTCCTCATCGTCGCCTGCATGTTCATCTTTCTTGAAGTCAAACCCGTCCCCGGTGCATTCGTAGGCTGGGCCGCCAACCTCGCCGCGTCGCTTCTCGTCGTCGTCTTCGGATTCCTCTTCGTCACGGTCAGCTCCCGCATCGTCGGACTCGTCGGCTCCTCGGCCAGTCCCGTCTCCGGCATGACCATTGCGACACTCATGGCCACTGCCGCGGTCTTCCTCGTCCAGGGCTGGACAGCTCCCGCATTCGGGGCGCTCGCCATCACCATCGGCGGCGTAGTTTGCATCGCCGCATCCAACGCGGGCGACACCTCGCAGGACCTCAAGACGGGCTACATCGTCGGTTCCACGCCGCGCCTCCAGCAGATCGCGCTCATGATTGGCGTTGTCGTTTCCACGCTCGTCATCGGCGGCACGCTCAACCTCATGAACGTCGGCCTGCAGGAATTCCACGCCGCCTCGCAGCCCTGGGACATCAATGCCGCGCACTCCGGCGTCTCCATCCAGTCCGACACTCACACGCTACCGAGTCAGATTCGCGTCATCGCGCCCGATGGCAAAACGGCCACCACGCACCAGAAATCGGAATACGTGCTCCTCAACGCCATCGGCTCGACGGAACTCCAGGACGGCAAGTATCTCTACTCGCCCTCCACCGACCGTGTTGAAGTTCATTGGATTCAGGGCATCGGTTCGGCGAGCGCGCCCGCGCCCCAGGCGCGCCTCATGGCCACCGTCATCAACGGCATCCTCAGCCGCAAGCTTCCCTGGGGACTGGTTCTTATCGGCGTCTCGCTCGTCATCGCCGTCGAGTTGCTCGGCATTCGCTCCTTGCCCTTCGCCGTCGGCGCCTATCTCCCCATCGGCACCACGCTGCCCATCTTCTGCGGCGGCGTCGTCCGCTGGATCGTCGACGCGGCCGCCAAACGTTCCGGTGAATCCGATTCCGCCAATGAGGAAATCTCTCCCGGCTCACTCTTCGCGTCGGGACTCATCGCCGCCGGCGGCATCGCCGGACTGATCGGCGTCGCGCTTAAGGCCGTCGAATCCACTTACTTCGACAACCGCGACCTGCTCAACCTTCCGCACACCTTCCTCGACAACAACTATGTCTCGGTCCTCGCCTTCGCCGCACTCGCCTTCGCACTCTTCCACTTCGCCCGCAAACCGCTGAAGAAGTAGCTCCCCAGCCAGTCAGGGTTGCCTGGTGCCCCATCCTTCGCGCACTGATCGAAGGGTGGGATAGCGCGATGCCCACTGCCTCACCCAACTACTTGCCAAAAGCAACTAAACGTCCTAACCTTGCTCCATGGCCCCGAGCGCCAGCGCCGAACAGATGTCCGCCAGCGCCGAACAGATGTCCGCCAGCGCCGAACAGATGTCCGCCATCGCCGCCCAGATCTTCGCCATCCGCGAGTTCAACCGCTTCTACACGGCGCGCCTCGGCCTGCTCCGCAAACATCATCTGAACACTGAGTTCTCGCTCACCGAAGGCCGCACGCTCTATGAGATGGGCGCCCATCCGCGCATCACCGCTTCCGCACTGCGCGCCTCAATCGGTCTCGACCCCGGCTACATCAGCCGACTGCTCTCTTCGCTCGCGCGCCGCGGCCTCATCCGCTCCAGCGTCTCCATCGCCGATGGCCGCGAAAAGCTGCTCACGCTCACCGCAAAAGGCGAGAAAGCCGTCGCCCGTATCAACGAGCTCTCTGACGTTCAGGTCGACGCAATGCTTTCCACCATCGGCCCTGCCGATCGCGACGCGCTCGTCTCTGCCCTCGCCCGCGCTCGCGATCTTCTCACGGCTCCGACGCCGGTGCGCATCGTTCGCATTACCCGGCCCTCCCCAGCGGCTCTCGCCATTCTTGAGGAGTATTACCAAGCCGTTCACGTTGTCCTGCGTGACAATGCCGTCGAGATGCGCAAGCTAATCGCTGAACCCGGCTCCGGCATGTGGCTCGCCTATCTCGGCAGGCAGCTCGTCGGCTGCGTGGTCCTGCGCCGGCTCGAATCGATCCCGCACGCCGCCGAGTGCAAGCGCCTCTACGTCCGCCCCGCCGCACGTGGCCGCCACATCGCCGATCTTCTTCTCAATGAACAGGAGGATTTCGCTCGCGCACATGGCTTCCAGTGGATCTACCTCGACACCTACCACGACCTCAAGACCGCCATCACCCTCTATGAACGGCGCGGCTACAAGCGCTGCAAGCGCTACAACAATAATCCACAGGCCACTCTCTTCATGCGCAAAAGGATCGCAGCCGGCTAGAGAGCGTTGCTGGCGGCTATTCGCGGCTAACAGCGCTGCGGCCAACCCTTCCCGCTGGATCGGCGATCCATACCTATCGCTGCCATTCATCCGATCAAGACCCCATCTTCGATCGGAACGCGGCCTCGTCCGAGGCCCATTTCGTTGTCCAATTCCCGCCGCGAAAATGAACATTCTAAAGCACCCCGGGTAACGTCAGAACCAATAACTGTGCGTGCTAGACTCGTGCTATGGCTTCTCCACATTGCGGTGGGAAAGACATGGGCCGCATCGGTCGTGCACGTTTTTTGGGGCCCCGTTGCCGCGCATCGACGGTTCTGCAAGTCGCTTTCTTCGCATTCGCCGCTTCTCTTCCCGCCCAAAATTCAGGTCAAAACTCCAACGGAATCGACTGCACCGATCCTCTACTTTCCACAACGCCCGACTGCGCCTCGGGCACGCAGGAGGGCAACCAGCAGAATCCGGCGCAGAATCCGCTCGGCACGCAGCCCTCGCCCTATGGCAGTTCGCCCAACGCGACAGGTGCCACGAGTCCCAATTACTCCAACACCGGCAATCTTCCTTCTTCCAACTATTCCGATATAGAGCAACTCACCCGGCAGGCAGGAGCTCAGCAGCCTCTTCTGCCACCAGAGCCGCTCACCGAATTTCAGAAGTTCGTCGCCTCGACCACCAACGTCATTCTCCCCATCTACGGGGCCAATCTCTTCCGTCGCACTCCTTCAACCTTCGCGCCGGTTGATCTGGCGCCCGTCCCGGCAGACTATGTCGTAGGTCCGGGAGACGAATTGCGAATTCGGCTCTGGGGCCAGGTCAGCCTGCAGGCAAATCTGCGTGTAGACCGCTCGGGCGATATCTATCTGCCGCAGATCGGTCCGGTGCATGTGGCGGGCCTGGCATTTTCTGAGTTGAACACGCATCTACGCCAGGCGGTCGGCCGCGTCTACCACAACTTCGACCTGACCGTCGACGTCGGCCAGATTCGCGCTATCCAGGTGTACGTCGCGGGCGCGGCGCGGCGGCCGGGAGTGTATACGGTAAGCTCTCTCAGCTCGTTGGCAGATGCGCTCTTCGCCAGCGGTGGGCCCTCCGTCGAAGGCTCAATGCGCGCGATCGAATTGCGGCGTGCAGGTGAGGTCGTCGCCCACTTCGATCTCTACGATCTGCTGATCCGCGGCGATAAGACCAAGGACGCCAAACTGCTCGCTGGCGATGTCATCTACATTCCTCCTGTGGGTCCGCAGGTGGCCGCGCTTGGCAGCGTGCGCAGCCCGGCCATTTATGAGCTGAAGCCGCAAGAAGCCTTGTCCGGCCTGCTAGCTGATGCTGGCGGCGTGTCCGCCGTCGCGGCGGAAGCTCGCATCTCCATTGAGCGTATCGACGAGCATCGGGACCGGCATGCGATGGAAGCCGTCTATGACGCGGCCGGGCTCGCGACGCCTCTCGCCGATGGCGATGTGGTCCGCGTCTTCTCGATTGTGCCGCGCTACGAGAAGACAGTGACGCTCAGAGGCAACATCGCCAACCCGGGCCGGTTCTCCTGGCACCAGGGAATGCGCGTCAGCGAACTGATTCCTGACAAGGATTCGCTCCTTACGCGGGATTACTGGTGGCGCCGCACTCAAATGGGGCTGCCTGCGCCGGACTTCGAGCCGCTGCCCGGTTTTGGCAATCTGCGCCAGCCGGCCGATAACCATCCCATAACAATTCCGCGCCCTCCACCCCGTAGCATGATCGGGCTCAACGGCCAATCCGGCCCGGACGACAGCCAACTCCAAAACCAGCAGGATCAATACAACGCGCAGTACTTTGGCCAGCAGAATCCCTATGCAAGTCAATCGGCTTCTGGCAATGCGCAACAAAACCAGTCGCTCAATGGCCAAAGCTCGCTTCCCAATGCACAACAACGGGCAGGCAGCGCGCCGCTCGCCACCACAGAAACTGTCACGCCGAGTCAGCAGTCTTCGCCCGTCGCCCAGCGAACGACAGTGCAATTGCCGGCTCCAGAAATCGACTGGGATTATGCGGTGATCGAGAGAATCGACCCCGAAACGTTGAAGACGCAGCTGTTCCCCTTCGACTTGGGCAAGCTGGTCCTGCAGCACGATGCCTCGCAGGATCTGGAATTGCAGCCCGGAGATGTTGTCTCAATTTTTTCGCAAGCCGATATCGGCGTTCCCATCGCGGAGCAAACGAAGCTCGTGCGGCTTGAGGGCGAATTCGTTCACGCCGGTGTCTACTCGGTCCACCCCGGCGAAACACTGCGGCAGCTTGTTGAGCGCGCAGGCGGCCTGACGCCGAACGCTTATCTGTATGCGTCCGAATTCACGCGGGTTTCTACGCGAGCTGTGCAACAGGCGCGCATTGACGAGTACGTGCAAAGCTTGTCCCTTGCAATTCAGCGCAGCGTCATCTCGCTGGCTGCATCACCTGCGGCGCAGGGTATCGGCGCAGGCTCTGCTGCGCAGACTGGCGAGCAAGGTCTCTTGTCCAGCCTGAGGCAAATCCGGGCCACGGGACGCGTCGTCCTTTCTCTCCAGCCATCGAGCGGAAGCATTAACAGTCTGCCCAATCTCGCCCTCGAGGATGGTGACCGGTTCGTTATCCCTCACCTTCCTGCCACGGTCAACGTCGTCGGCTCCGTTTATGACCAGAATTCCTTTCTTTACTCCGAATCCTCACGTGCCGGCACCTATTTGAAGCAGGCCGGCGGCCCGAATAAAGACGCGGATCGGCGGCATGAATTCATCATTCGCTCCGACGGCGAAGTCATCAGCCGAGACAGCAGCAAAGGACTCTGGGGAAATGAGTTCGACAATCTTCGCATCTACCCCGGCGACACGATCGTGGTCCCAGAGAAGATCCTCAGGCAATCCGCCCTTTACGGCTTCATGAACTGGTCTCAGATGTTCTCGCAGTTTGCACTTGGCGCGGCCGCTCTTGATGTTATTCATTGACGTAGGCAATCCGCGCAGTTCATAGCTCTCGCCCTACGTAGAGGTTTTCAGCAAAGCAGGTGGCGATTGATAACTCTTCCGGCCGACGCGTGAGAAGGCAGGAGCCTCCGCGGGTATCTTTTCCGCTCTCTTGCAACTGGCTTCTCGAATATGAAAGAGGATCCCGTCGCTTAGCCCTGAATGGCTGGGCAAGTCATGAATCTGTCGGCCCCTATCGCTCACGACGACACGTCCTTCGCGGCCACGCTGAAGCCACGGTCCGCAAGATGCGGCCTTTACAATAAAATGATGGGCGCAGACGGGCAGGCGGGTACAAATGCCGACTGAGACTTTTCTGGATAAACCACAAATGCACATCAACCCTGCCAATCAGGCAAGTTCTCCAGGGCTCGCAGAGGGGGATGATGAGGAAATCTCTATTCTCGATCTGCTGATCGACGTCGCCGTTCGAAAGAAGATCATCCTCGGGGTTACGGCAGCGATTGCGGTTGCCAGTGCCGCGATTTCATTCATCCTTCCACCCAGGTACACCGCCATGGTGAGTTTGCTGCCTCCGCAGCAGGACTCATCGATGGGATTGGCACTTGCCTCGCAGCTTGGCACTTTGAGCAGTGTGAGCTCGCTGGCAAGTGGTGGCGGCCTGAGCCTCAAGAACCCCAACGACATCTACGTCGGCATGCTGAAGAGCCGCACCATTGAAGATGCCATGGTCCAGCGCTATGGTCTGATGCAGGAATACCATAAGAAACTTCCTTCCGACGCGCGCAAGGCCTTTGAGAACCATGTTACGGTGGATGATTCGGGCAAGGACAACCTCCTCCATATCGCTTTTGAGGACCGAGATCGACAGCGCGCTGCGGAACTCGCCAACGGCTATGTCGATCAATTTCGGTTGCTTTCGCAACACCTCGCGATTACCGAGGCTTCACAGCGCCGACTGTTCTTTCAGAAGGAACTCGAACAATCAAAGAACGACCTGGCGAATGCCGAAGAGGCTCTCAAGCAGACTGAACAAAACACCGGGCTGATCCAACTGGACAGCCAGGCGAAAGCTCTCATTCAATCGGCTGCCGAATTGCGCGCGCAAATTGCGGCCAAAGAAGTCATGATCCGGGGCATGCAGACCTACGCTACCGGCGAAAATGCCCAATACTTGGAAGCTCACCAAGAGCTAGACGGCTTGCGTGCCCAGCTCGCGAAGCTGGGAGGGGCTGAAGACAATGCCAGTGGGAACCTCCTCGTTCCGAGAGGCAACGTCCCGGAAGCCGGGCTCGAGTACGTACGCAAAGAGCGTGACGTAAAGTACTACGAAACAATCTTTGAGATTTTGGCCAAGCAGTTTGAAGCCGCCAAGCTCGACGAGGCAAAGGAAGGCTCCCTGATCCAGGTCGTGGACCCGGCAATCCCTCCTGACAAGCCCTCTTTCCCAAAGCGCGGGCTCATCGTTCTAGGGTGTACAGGGGCAGGACTGGTGATTGCGGTCTTTGTGTCTTTTCTGATTTCCGGCTTTGCGCGATTAAAGCGTAATCCTGAGACTGCAGCGAAGCTCAGCACTCTGCGCAGGCATTTCTCCTCGTGAGGCACCGACTTCCCGATGAAGGTACGATCGCTTGATATTGTGCGGATTCCCGTTGCCAGGAGTATCGATTGCTTGGGAGCATCGACGCGCCATATGCCCGCCGTCCCTGAACCATCTACGGCGACCACATGCACAATTCAAAGACCGAGGACGATCTGATGCTGCCTTCTGCGTGCACTATCGTATCGCTTAATTACCTTCATTACGCACGGGCGCTCTGCCGATCGTTCCTGCGTCATCATCCAGACGGTAAATTCTACGTATTGCTCGTCGACCGTCTTCCGAAAGACTTCGATCTGTCCAGCGAAGAGTTTTATCTGGTATTGGTAGATGAACTAGGCGTCCCTAACTTTGATTCTGTCGCGTTTAAATATGACATCATGGAACTCAATACCAACGTAAAGCCGACGTTGCTCAAGGTCCTCTTCTCTCAAGGTGTGGAGCAGATTGTCTATTTAGACCCGGACATCTTTATTTATCGTCCACTAGATTCCGTTTTTGGAGCTTTAGCGGACCACGCAATTGCGCTGACTCCCCACATCCTTTCTCCGGACCAGGATCTGGCAGAACAGGTTTTATTATCGAGTGGCGTCTTTAATCTAGGTTTCGTCGCGGTCAAGAAATGCCCGGAAGCGGTTCGATTCCTTGATTGGTGGGAAGCGCGTTGCCTTGGCCTGGCATACGATGAGCAACGCACCGGCCTGTTTGTCGATCAGAAATGGGTTAATTTTGTCCCTTGCCTTTTTGATTCCGTATGCGTGCTGAGAACCCCTGGATGCAACATGGCTTACTGGAACCTTCATGAAAGGCAGTTGTCTTTAGAAAGGGGCATGCTGCTCGTCAATCGAGAGATCCCTCTCGAGTTTTATCACTTCAGCGGTATCTCGGTTGAGGGTGGGGAGCGCATCTCGAAATATACCGACCGATTCACTTTGACAACCCGCCCCGATCTCCGCGGGATCTTTGAAGAGTATCGCGCGGAACTCGTTAAGAACGGGTCGCGTGAAGCGCACACGGCCGCCGACTATGTCTTTGGTTCTTTTGACAATGGCCAATACATCAATCGCCTGACCCGTTCTCTCTACGCCGCAAATCTTGCGAATTACCTCGGGGAAAATCCCTTCAGCAGCTCTTCGAAGTTCTACCAATGGGCGAAATCGGCCGGAATCTTTGGCGATCGTGATACTGCGAATACCTATACGCAGCGATCGTATTCCAAGAGAGAACCGCGTCTGCGAATGATTCACGCATTACTCCGTGGAGCTCTGCGCGTGTTGGGTGCAGATCGGTATACGGTGCTCCTGCGCTATCTTTCCTACATTTCGATCTTGAGAAATCAAATCGATGTATTTCCGAACTAGCGAAATGGATCCGTTGAGATCATTGAGAACCAATGGCGGAGACAGGTTGGAAGAAGCAATATGCCCACCATAGAGGGAATCATCTTTATCCCGGCCGGTTTTTTTTCTTTCTTCTTTCGTCCCCGGTTCCTGTTTCCATTGCTGATTTTTTCCGCGGTATTCCAGGCCTCCACCATCGTTTCCTTTGGAACAATTGGGCTACAGCCGTACTACTTTATCTCGATTCTATTCATCTTGAGATTTCTGATCTTAGAAATGAATCGAGATAGCAAGGTACTACGCCAGTATTCCTTCGTAAAGATTTGGATCGTTTTTGCGATCTTTGCAGCCATCGCGACGGCCGTTCTGCCCGCCCTATTTCACGGTGTTCGCGTCTTCAGCCCGGATTTTACGATTGACGCAAACTTCCTGAATCCCGCGCATTTGAGCTATCGCTTTGGCGATGCGCTGCAAGTGTTTCTCTTATTCCTCAATGTGCTCGTGGTGATTGCGGCCCTGAAGCAGGTGAAAAACGTCGCACTGTCGCACAAGGCATACAGGTGGTCGTCTTACCTGGTCATCGTGATCGTGTTGCTGCAGGTAGCGTGTTTTTGGCGAGGGATTCCATTCCCGACGCAGCTTTTCAATAACAATCTCGCTTACGGAATCGTGGGAATGGATGCAGATCAATTGCGGCCGGCCGGCTCATTCACTGAGCCATCAATGGCAGGCGGGGTCCTTGCAGCCATTGCAGCCTCTTATTTGTGGATGTATTTTGCGGGAAAAAGCAACATACTGCGGGCTGGAATTGCTGTGGTGGCCTGTCTTTTGATCGCTTCCTCCTCTTCCTTGTTGGCGATCGCCATCGTCGTATTGATCTTTCTCGTTGCAAATCCGGTTATGCGCTTTCCCTGGTTTCTTCGCATCGGTAAGCTTCGACGCCTCTCGGCATTCTTCATATCGGGAGCGGCGCTGTCTTTGCTGATGCTGGTCCCGAACATTCGGAACATTTTGCTGGCACAAACCGTACAAAAGGGCACATCGTGGTCTGCGCTCGCTCGATTGGGAGCGGACCTGTTTGCCTTTCATTTGACCCTGCAGACACACGGATTAGGTGTAGGTTTGGGAGGTAATCGTCCCTCGAGTCTGGTCGCTTCGCTCTCGAGCCAGGTGGGAGTAATCGGTCTCTGCCTGTTTGCCTACGCCAGCTATCGAACTCTCTGGCCGCTTCCCAAAGCGTATCGCTGGATCGGAATGGCCGCGATTACCCTCCTCTTATCGATGGCCTTCGGACTGCCGGATCTATCGTTTCCGTTCTTGTGGATATTGTTCGCTCTTGCTGCTCAGAGCAGAGCGGTCGATGCCTTAGAAGCACACTAGCAATCGGCTGCAACTTCCTGCAGGATCGCCCATGTTTCCGCGGCAACATCTTTCCAACGAAACTTCTGCGTATGAACGTGCGCACGTTCGAGCAGATGGGACCGAAGATCCCCATTATTCATAATCTCGAAAATTGAGGCAGAGATGGACGCTGGATTGCCCGGATCGCAATACAGGACAGCGTCCGCGCAAGTTTCACGCAACGCTCCAATGTTTGCCGCAATGACCGGAGACCCGCATACCATCGCTTCCAGGGGCGGCAATCCAAATCCTTCGTAAAATGAGGGGAAAACGAAGCATCCCGCGCTCTCATAGAGAGCACGCAATTGAGCGTCGCTGACGTGTCCGACCCGAATGACTGAAGCCGGCATCCCTCCCGAAGCACCAAATACGCTCGCATTCGTGTTGCCGGCGATCACGAACCGAATGGGGTAGTCACGAAGCACTCTCATCGCTTCAACCACACCATGGAAATTCTTGTTGGGGTTTGCAGAACTTACAGCGAGAACGTAGGAAGAATGAGTGAGACCATATTGATCCAAAACCGACCTGTCTGGATCGATCCGATCCATGTGATCGCATCCTTCTTGCGTGACCGAAAGCCGTTGCGGGCTGATCCCACAATATTTAATAAGTTCAGATCTTGAAAACTCTGACACCGTGATGATGCGGCGGGCGCTGCGCCCCAAGTATTTGTTGAGCGTTCTGTACCACGTCCCATATGTCCTTGAGTACGCTAGCGGCGTTGCGAATACGGCCGCATCGGGAATGGTCACGACATTACAAGCGTGCAGGATGGGAGCGCCACCGCACGGAGTAAACAGAAGTTTGCCACGACTGAACCGCGGCAGATCCGCCTGCTCCCATAGCTGGCCTGTGAGCCTCCCGACTTTTCGGATGCGCAGAGATTTGTAGGGCGGATCGTCGCCGGCATTGAGAGGCGCGAGAACTTCCACCGGCCCGGCACTCGCAGGAGAGGAGACGAGGAGTTGGTCCAGTTCGAGCAGCAGTTCACGGGCATAACGCTGTACACCCGTCACGGCCTGAGAAAGAAACCGGCCGTTGATTGCGATGCTCTTCAAAAGGAACTCCTCTGCCGACAACACCCCATCAAGCAATCACCTGGTTGGCAATATGCTGGCGGTTTTCGTTCCGGAGTAGCCACGCAAGAATGAGAAGGTTCAATCCGGCCAGCAGGCCATCGGTCGCAAGGCTCGACCACGCGGCACCATGCCATGAATACGCCGGAATCAGCCAAAGGTTGATACCAAAATTGAAGAGTGCCGCGATAATCTGGGTGGCAGTACGATATTTTTGATATCCGGCACCAGTGAGAACGTCCCCCGAGGTCATATGCAGGTTCCGGAAGGCTGGCAAGATGCAAAGCCAGCGCAAAGCCGAAACGCTGCTGGCAAAGCTCTTGCCTAACACATACGGAATCAGTGGCGCAGCAAGGTACATCGCCGCCGCGATTACCAGACTGATCACCACGGTCTTGTTGAGCATTTTGCGCGCGAGTGCGATGGAACCTCGCGCACCGCCGATTCCCAACTGACAAAAGCGCGGAAATGCAGCCAGATGCACTGAGGCAATCGGAGCAAAACCGATGTCCACTACGCGATAAGCCATGCTGTAAATGCCGCCGGCGGCAAGCATGCCATAACGGCTCAGCATGGCTTTGTCGATATCGTTGTATGCGGAGCAACTACTGGCGGCGATGGAAAAGCCGATGCCTTCAAAGAAGTGCTTTTTAAACAGCGCGATGTCGAGCTTTGGCTGCCCGAGTCGCGTACTGACCATGATCAGCGACACAGCCATAGAGAAACACGACACCACCAGCGAGGCAACTGCCCACTGGCGCACATTGGAGTGATGCAGAATCACCAGCATTCCGGTCGCGGCGCCCAGGCGAGAGATGTTGGTGATGGACGTAAGCGCGGCCGTCAACTTCAGCTGCTCAAATGCCTGAAAGGCCTGTCCCGCACCCTCTGCAATCCGGGCGCAAGTGCACTCGCCGATGGCAACCAGAACAATAATCGATGCGCTTGCCGGTCCAACCATCCATTTGCCGAAGGATGCAAACACGGTGACACACAATAAGCCAACAGTGATGGAGGTGACGATTACATTGCCCCAGTACTGCTGGAATCGTTTCTTGTCCCTGCTTACTTCGCGGATCAGAATCATGCCCGATCCAAGAGCGCTGTATTGGCTTAGCAAAGAAACGGCGGCCACGGCGCCAACGAAAGTGCCGTAGGGCGCGGCGCCAAGCAGGCGGGCCAAAAGGATAAAGTAGGCAGCCTGAACGATAAAGTTCAAGCCCCTCCCGAGAAACATCCAGCCGACATTCTTTGCAAGACTTCCCGCGAGAGGGTTACGCATCAATCGAGTACTCTTGACGTACCCAGAGGTCTGTTGAGTAAGCAATAAATCATGAAGTTTCGGTCATTCAGGGTGCACCCACGACGGCTTCACTTCAAAGTGGCTTCATCAAGATTCACAGGACGCAGCCGAGCGGCCCGAACCTTCCCTGTGGCTCTGCTGGCCGGCCTTCAGGATTCGTCTGCTCCACAGGCTGGCCTCAATTTTAGCAGAGGCATATGGGCGGATGAATGGCCCCAAGGACAACTAGGATGGAGGAGAGGGGAGCACTCATGTTCAAAAACACGGCGTCGTTTCTTGAAGAGAATGGGGCCTACATATTCTTTCCGATGCTGGCAGGGCGTCCCCTCAGTTTTGTACGCAACAAGATGCTGGCACGCAAGCTGGGCGCGCGCAACCTTCGCATAGGCCCGGGATCCAGGTTACGCGGTCTTTCCAATATGAAGATTGGAGAGAATTTCAGTGGCGGGGAGGGTTTATGGATCGAGGCCGTCACACAATACAACAACGAGAGATATCATCCGCTGTTAGTGATTGGCAACCATGTGACAATTAGTCATTGGAGCCACATCGCCTGCGCGAATCTGGTAACCGTCGGCGATCAGGTGCTGATTGGCAGCAATGTTGTAATCGCAGACCACAACCACGGTGTAGTTGGACCCAATGGCACATCACCCATCATTCCTCCGGTTAAGCGGCCACTCGAACGAGATCAACCCGTGCACATCAAATCCAAAGTGCTCGTATGTAATGGAGCCGTAGTGTGTCCGGGCGTCACCATGGGTGAAGGAAGTATCGCTGCTTCCAATGCGCTGGTCACATCGGATGTCCCTGCATTTACGTTTGTTACAGGTGTACCGGCAAAACCAACCTTTCGTTACGATCTGAGCAAAGAATCATGGGTGGAACTGTAAGCCAGGCACGCTAAGCCCCGTGGAGCAATGGTCGGGTGTGGAACGCAAAAGCCTCTATTGAACGGAATATGGATGTTGATGATCTGGCGCTTCTATCAGTTCCACAATGAATTTCGCCGGGCTTCTGAAAAACTGAACGAGGCGGCCATCATAGGCCACTGCAGGTTGCGCCTTGCCAACCGGCAAGCAACCCGCTTCCATTAATCCGTTTGCTACGAATTCGAGGTCGGAAACCAGATATGCCAGGTGGTTGAGAATGCCTTTTCCAGTCTTAAGGGCAACGGAGATTGGACTGTCCTCTCCCAGTGGAGCGATCAACTCATAGCAAGGACCATCGCGCCCGATCCCAAATTGGACATATACACCAATGCCGGGATCCTCAAATACCTTTGTCCATCGCCGAATACCGAACATCGCAGTGAGAAGTTGCTGCCCTTCCGCGATATCGGTCACAACGATGCCTACATGGTCAAAGTTCATTAGTTTATCTTTCACTTCATCTCGAGCTTCTTCTGGGTCAGATCGATTAAGTCGCCGACGTTCTTCATACGGTCCAGATCGCTGAGCGCAAATCGCACTTTGAACCTTGATTGAACTGCGGTGATGATATCGACATGAGCCAACGAATCCCAGTTATCCACGGTGGAAGCGCTCGACTCGCGGGTGAGCACAAGATCCGGCTGATCCAATACAGCGCGAAAGATTTCCTGTACTTCTGGAAAGACGTCATCCATTGATTGGCTCCAGGATTCTGATATGACGGTTACGGGGTTGGTAGTCCTTTATAACCAAGGACCAAACGGAGGATCCGGGAATCTCGTACGTTGATTTAGGTATGAAGCCGAGCTTCTCATAGTGATCGGCAACCATGCCGTTCTTAACGGTTGGGAAATAGTAGCCCACGATGGAATCCAACTGCTTTTCTTTCGCTCGCGCGACCAGGACGTCTAGCATGGCCGTTTCCATATCCCGCTTCAGCACTCGGCAGCTCATCAGCCAGAGATCGATGTGCAGCTCGCTCGCTTTGACGGAGCCAAGCACGACGGAAACCAGACCATTATCACCAAAACGGTCGCCGAGCTTTCCATAAATCCCAATATGGTTCGCATCGTCGGCAACCGTTGAGATTTCAGATGGCGTATAGCGGCGCGTGGTCAGATTAAATTGATTGGTCTTATTGGTAAGCTGGGCAATGCGTTCCAGGTATACGGGTTTGAACCTATCGATCTCGGCGGTCATTTCAAGCGAATCGAGATACTCGCCATAAGTCGCGAACCTCGATTGCTCGGTCTGGCGGCGGGAATTGCTCGCGTACAGTTCAGCACGCTGCAAGTCCTCCCTGAGGAGCGCCGCCGGCTCAAAATATCTTCCGCGCTCGATGATTTCGGCATATCGAGTTACATCGCTGCCCACGTCCGGGACTGCTACGGCGGGGACTTGAGATCTCACGATCTCGCGCTCGGCGGGATTGTCGTCAACGAAAACGAAGCTATCAATGCCGAGGCTCAACTCCTCCGCGATCTCGCGAATGTTTTCGTGCTTCGGCCGCCAGTTCGCCTTGAAGCAGGAGAAATGCTCGAGCTTCAGAATCGAACTGGGATGATTGAGCCCGGATTTGGCGATCTCATCTTCATTCTTCGAGCAAATCGCGAGGAGAATCCCACGATTACGAAGAGAAAGGCAGTATTCCTGAAACGCGGTGTAGGCTTCGGCCACTGCGGTTTCGCGGCCAATCTGGATCCGGTCGACACCATCGTCACCAATCACACCACCCCAGAGGGTATTGTCGAGATCCAGGACAAGTACCTTGCTGCTCCTGCCGAACATCGCCTTGATGATCGAGGTGAGAGAGCGGGTAAGCTCCAGATTGGCATCGGGCATCAGAAGGAGCTTGTAACTCCAATAGCGGTTCCAGTCAAACCAATGCCGCAGCCCGATGCGCGCAGAAAGACCATGCACGTCCTGCAGGAATAATCTTGGCCGCTGGGCCGCTTCCTGCGCAAAGGCCATATTGAGCAGCATGTAAAACCTACTCGCGCCTGCGCTGGCTGCCGCATCCATATTGCCGAGGAGCGCATGCGGCGGCATCTCAAAATTGTTCTGGATGATCTGGCAGTTCGCAATTCGTTCGAGGGAGTCCCAGATCGCCCGATATCGCTTCAATTCAGCGCTGATATAGGAGGGCAGATCTTCCTCCGTGCAACTCAAAGGCGGCAAGTTCTCCACATTGCGATATGACGTGTGAAGGTAAATAATCTCCGGCTTGAAGTCAAAGAGGGCCTGCACATCGTGCACGGCCTCCTCGTAGAAGCGGCCATATTCTGAGGTATAGAAGACAGGGCGGAAGCCGCTGGAGAGCAGGTGCAACTCGAGCAGATTCACGAGTTCGTTCGTGCTGGATCCGCCGAGAACCGCTACGCGCAGCTCACGCAAGCCCTCTACTGCACTGAGTTGTCTGTGCAGGGATCGCCTCTTCAATAAGAGGTCTTCAACGGAGTATGAATCCAAGTTAAGCATTGCAGAAAAACCATTGGGAATTGCGAACGAGATCCATCAAGATTTCTTCGCGGGACGGACCCATCTGTCTTCCTCTTTGTTGTAAGTGAGTATTACCGCGGCGGGGTTGCCTTCAACGACGGAGTAATCCGTGACATTCGATTTCACGACCGTATTCGCACCGACGACGACATACTTGCCTAGTTTGACGTTCATTTGAATCACGTCATTGACTCCCATGAAGCAGTAGTCGCCAATCTCAGTAACGGAACCTACCCCGCCAATTCGTGCGCTGATCTTGGTCGGATCGTGAACATCGAAAAAGGGGTGCGAACTGCCAATGATCGTGGATCGCGCCCCAATGCCCACATGATTGCCAATGTAGATTTTGCCAACCGCAGAGATGCTCACGTTCTGCTCGATGTTAACGCCGTCGCCGATAAAAATCGCGGGGGGATTCGCGGGATCGACTATGACCGCCTCCAGGCGCACACCCTCCTGGATGACGACCCCCTTCCCTATGCGAATAAACTTGGGATTGCCGATCAACATCGGAGGATAAATCACGGAACCTTTGCCGAATGACTTAAAGACCCAGCGGTAAAAAAGTAGTCCCTTGAGGCGGTAGTAGCGGAACCTGAGACGCATGAGAACATCGTACGGAGAGAGGGAAAAAATTCGGCCGATCTTTTCGAAAGACATATGGTTAAACAGCGCTCGTCGAAGAGTCGAATGGATTCGCGGTATGGTTGGTTCCCGCTTATTCTACAGCAGCACAAGGCCCTTCCGCAGCACCTCGATCACACTCCCCCTTGTTGCGACGCCGCTCGTATGAGCTCAGCCAACAAGGGCACAACTGGAGTGGACGGTCTCACATTGCCTGGTGTCGAAAGGTAGAGACCGGACGATGGTGGGAACTGGCGCAACCACTCAGGAAAAAGAGCGATTGTGCAACGGGTCTTCATTCCCAAGCCGAGGGCCTCTCGGCATAACGCATCGGGCTACAGACGCCAGCGCCAACAGAATGCCATTGACGAAGCCCAGCCACGCCCCCCGCTTGGGCCGCTTGACCGGCTGCTGTCGCTGGTAGCCAGGCCTGAACCGCATGCTGCAGCATCTCCCGCACCGTCCCGCGCGATAGCCGAACTCCGCGGCTATTGACTGCTGACTCTTCCCTCCATTCGAACCGCTCGCCGTTCACGTCCATGGACCTACATCTCGTACATCCCTCCGTGTTCCATGAACCATAGTTGCCAACGCAACTCCGCTCATCGAACCAAGATCCGGGGTGGACTGCTCTTACTTCGCCCCAAAACTCCGCTATCGCGACGCTCTGTGGCCTATTTTTGCTCTGGCATTCATAGATCCCCAGCGGAATCTCCACGTCCTGCAAAACGGCCATTGCTTCCACCAGGCCCATTCTGTTCTTGTTGGGATTTCGCGAACCCACACCGAGGGCGTATTCACCCCACATCAGGCTGTGCCTAACGAGCACTGCGTTGTCACCGTCAACTCGCAGCATGTGCTCACCAGCGCTCCACGCATAAGGTACTTTGGCATCGGTAAGACCTAGAGCCTGCATAAGCTCGTTCTTAAAAAACCTCGAGACCGTAACTATGCGGGACACCTTACTCGCCAAGATACGTTGCAAGCACTTATAGTGCTCCCGGTAGTGGCCAGTTTAGGCCTCTGGCGCGGCAAACGACCCGGCATCGTGAATCGTGATGACCTGACTGTCATGGAAGGAGCGCCGCTACAAGGAGTCAATAGGAGTGAGCCTTTTAAAGGGAACGCCAGATCGATCTGTTCCCACATTTGCATTGCGATGTCGATGGGTGTGAGGTTCAATTCCCGCCCTGCTATGATACGGCTCATGGCCAGCGCGCCGAACCGATACGGTTACAACATTTTACACATCGGAAAGTTTTATCCACCACACGCCGGTGGCATGGAGATGCACCTTCACGATCTGGCAACTCGCCAAGCACAGAGCGCGAACGTTCATGTCATTGTATCGAATCATAGAATGCGAACAGAGAGGTGTGAGAAGGAGGCTGTCACTATAACGAGGGTAAGCCGGCTGGCATCCATTGCTTCAATGCCGATTTGCCTTGGCCTTTCGTTCGCAATTCGAAGGTCCCAGGCTGACATTATCCATATCCACACGCCAAATCCAGGTGCGGCACTTGCGTATCTGCTGAGCGGCCATCGGGGTAAGCTTGTCGTTACTCATCATGCTGATACGATCGGCCGAAGGTTTCTTCGCCGCATCAGTGACCCCATCGTTAGTCAGATGATGACGCGCGCAAGCCGCATTCTTGTTACATCGCGCCGATATCTCGAATCCTCTCCTGAACTCGCTGCCTTTCGGGCCAAGTGTTCAGTCGTTCCGCTTGGCATTGAACCTCAGTTGGCCGCTTCGGCCGATCCGGTCTCCACCGATCGACTGCGAAAGCAGTTCCCTCGCGGATTTATTCTTGCAGTGGGTAGGCTGGTCCCCTACAAAGGATTTGACGTCCTGATCCGCGCAATGAAGCTGATCGACAGCAAGTTGTTGTTGATCGGGAGTGGTCCTCTAGACGACGAACTGAAGCGACTTGCGTCTCTGGAGGGCGTAAGAGAAAAAGTGATGATGGTGGGGCGCGTGAATGACACAAGGCCGTATTTCGCTGCCGCCTCAATTTTTGTGCTCCCCTCCATTTCGCGCGCGGAAGCCTTTGGGATTGTTCAACTGGAAGCAATGGCGGCCGGAATCCCTGTGATTAATACGAATATTGATTCCGGCGTTCCTGAAATTTGCCCCGGTGGCGAAACCGGGCTTAATGTTCCTCCAGGGGATCCGATAGCACTTTCGCAGGCAATTCAATGGCTTCTCGACCGGAAGGATCTTCGGGAGCGGTTCGGTCAAATTGCGAAGGCTAAAGTGAAGGCCGAATACTCCGCCGATTTGATGTGCGCCAGAACTATGCAGATCTACGATGAGGTGTTGCATGATTCTTAAGGAAGTTGAGCTTGGGAACTATACGTGCTTTTTGATTGTCTAAGCCCTAATTAAGTCTGGCTTGTCCGGCTTACGGTCTGCTATCTTGTGCAATCATGAGCTCAGAAAGTCCGGTATCACCTGATCGGGTATCCGGTTCGGGCATACTGCTCCTTGGCGGTTCCGGTTTTATCGGTACTCGCCTTGCTGCCTTGTTGAGGGAGCAGCGAGTTCAATTCCGGATTGGCGATTTGAATCCGAGCGAGGCATTTCCCGATCTCTGGGCGAAGTGCGACGTTCGCCAACTCGATCCCGTTTCTAAACTCGGGGCGGGCGCCGGTGCAATCGTGAATTTTGCGGCCATACACCGGGATGATGTTCGTCCGCTCTACCTCTATCGCGAAACAAATGTCGATGGCGCATCGCAGGTTTGCAATGCTGCACGCAGGACCGGCGCCGGAAGAATCGTCTTCATCAGCAGCGTAGCCGTTTACGGCTTTCAGCCGGTTCCCGTCGACGAACATGGCCCATTTGATCCTTTTAACGAATATGGCAAAACAAAGCTCGAGGCGGAGTCCATTTATCGCTCCTGGGCTGAGGAAGATCCTTCACGGTCCCTTGTAATCGTGCGACCCAGTGTCGTGTTCGGAGAGGGCAATCGAGGGAATGTCTACAACCTTCTGCACCAGATTGCCGCAGGAAGATTCATGATGGTTGGTGACGGTAAGAACATCAAGTCAATGGCTTATGTGGGCAATCTGGCCGCCTTCCTGCTCCATATCCTTGGCATGGGGCCTGGCACACATATCTTCAACTATGTCGACGTGCCGGATATGAATACGCGTTCTCTCGTTGAGCACATTCGATACGCTCTGAACCAAAATGGCCCGATTCGCAAAATTCCCCGAGGGGTGGCGCTCTGTGGCGGGTCCGTTCTCGATGCGGTAGCACACTTAACGGGCCGAACATTCCCCGTCAGCGCGGTTCGTGTCCGGAAGTTTTGTGAGAATACGCAATTTCTGGCGCGTCGCATTGATCGAACCGGTTTCGTTCGCCCCTATTCCCTGCGCGAAGGGCTTGATCGAACAATTCGCTTCGAGTTTGCATCGAACACCGATATCGCTCGTGAAGATTTGGCGGCGAGCCCGAGATGAACCGCGGATTCTGGAATGAATCCCTTAGCCTTTAGTACTTTCCCGCGCGTCTTTCGTTGACACGCGATCTTCCATCGCCCAGACTAGACTTCTCGGTGTCGAAGCATCCTGACCGGTTGCATTGCGTCAATGAGTCTGCGCAGAGGTATGAGTGAAACACAATTTACCGCTGTTGCTTGGGCTCCTCTGCTGGGTTCCGTACTGCAATTCCCAGGCGCCGAGCACAGGTTCGAGTTCCCAGCCTCAAGACATCCAACTTGATTCTTCGATGGCGGAGCACGACACGGGGGGCTCCGTGTTTGTTCCGATCGACAACTGGGTATACCCAGCCCTCGATCGCTTGCACGCGCTGGGTTATGTCGATACGGCCTATCTTGGCCTGCGCCCTTGGACCCGAGACGGCATCGCACACATGCTTGAGCTGAGCGCCGATCGAATCGAGATGAACCAGAGCGACTCTGAAGCGCGATTGATTTACGTAGCGCTGGTGCGCGAGCTCAGGCCCGACATCGATCGCGGCACTGGGGCAGCGCCTCCCCAGATCGAGTTGGAGAGCATTTACACGGTTCTTCGCGGAATCAGCGGCCTCCCATTGCGAGACAGTTATCATCTGGGCCAGTCAATCGTTGATGACTACGGTCGGCCGTACGAATCAGGTTTTAACAACTGCAGCGGCTTTAGCGCTCGTGCGATGGCGGGTCGATTCTCGCTTTACTTTCGCGGCGAAACTCAGTATGCACCTTCGGCGACAGGATACTCTGCTGCGCTCTCGGCAAATTTGTCGGAAATCCTCGACGGCATTCCCTTCAGCGGCGCCTCGTCGTTTGCGACCATTCCTACCGGGCCAATTTCGACAACGGCGACCGTTCGCGTAATGGAAGCTACGCTTTCCTATCATCTTCTCGGGCATGAAATCTCTTTTGGCAAAGATGATCATTGGCTTGGACCCGACGCGGGCGCCTCAATGCTGTGGAGCAACAACGCGGAGAATATCTACGACTTTGGCATCAATCGGATAGAGCCGTTGCGCATTCCGGGCCTTTCCCGTTTTACCGGTCCATTTCGCTACGACTTCTTCGTAGGCAGCTTGCATGGTCACACGCTCGTACCCAATCCCGCATACCAGGCGAATCCATCGCCAAACATTGCGAATGTCATCACCCCAGGCGACCCCTGGGTGCATATGGAGAAGATCAGCTTTAAGCCGACGCGCGATATTGAATTTGGCTTCGATCGCATGACGCTTTGGGGAGGCAAGGGGCACGAACCCATCACCCTCCATACTTTTCTGCACAGCTTCTTTAGTTTTCAGAATGTTACCTCTACCGAAAAGTTCGGAAAGGACGATCCAGGAGATCGACTCGGTACGTTTGACTTCACATGGAGACTTCCCTACCTGAGTCATTGGGTCACGCTGTATACCGACTCGCTCGTACACGACGACGTCAGCCCTATCGCTGCGCCCCATCGTGCCGGCTTTCAGCCGGGGATTTACTTGGCACGATTCCCTCGCCTTGAGCATTTTGACCTGCGCCTCGAGGGTGCGAGCACCGATACTCCGAGTGCGTCAACACAAGACGGTCAGTTTCTTTATTGGGAATATATCCAGCGCCAAGGCCCCACCAACAATGGCACTCTTGTCGGCGATTGGGTAGGCCGCCAGGGCAAAGGGGGACAGGCCTGGATCACCTATCACCTCTCACCACAGGAGATGATCCAGTTCCAGTACCGCAATGCAAAAGCCGCTAGCGCCTTCATCCCGGGCGGAACGACCCAGAATGACTTTTCTGGTCAGGTCGTCAAACGCGTGCGCAGGGATTTCGAATTGCGTGGCTTGTTTCAATATGAGCGTTGGAAAGCTCCGATCTACGAATCAGGACTTCACGCAGATTCTGTGGCGCAGTTTCAGTTCACCTGGTTTCCCCCGGATCCCAAGAAATAGGGCACGAACCGCCATCGCCGGCCCAATAGAAACAATCGGGGCACATCCGCGTGGGATGCGCCCCAATATGACTTGATGCGAAGAACCGACGCAAGCGGCCGATCCCTGCCTCAGGCAGCCTGTTCGCCACCCTCATCTTCCGTCTCCGATTCCTTTTTCTGCTCCTCGAGCTGCTTCTCGAGTTCCGCGCGCTTCTTCGCCTTCAGATCGGCGCGCTTCTGGCGCTTCACCTCAAGCTGCTTTTCGGCGCCAAGCAGTTCGATGAACGCCTTGTCGGCGCCGTCTCCTTGCTGGAATCCGGTCCGGACGATGCGCAGATAGCCGCCGTTCCGGTCGCCATACCGAGGGGCGACCACGTCAAACAGCCGCTTGACGGCGATATCTGTTTGGAGAAAACTGAGGGCCTGGCGCCGGGAGTGCAAGTCGCCCTTCTTACCCAGCGTGATCATCTTTTCGACATGTGGACGCACAGCCTTCGCCTTGGCCACGGTAGTCTCCACGCGATCTTCCTCGATCACCGAAGTCGCGAGATTGCGCAAGAGCGCGCGGCGATGGCTGGTGTTGCGTCCGAGTTTGTATCCTGCATTGCGATGGCGCATAACTCTTCCTTCTCGGGACCTCGGGACTGGGGACTGAAGCAGGCGATGGCGTTTCTGGTCCCTGGTCCCTATTCCCTTCCCTGTCTCTTAGAAATTCTCGGTCTCAGTCGGCAGCTGCAAATCCACTGAGTCGAGTGGCTCGTCTTCCTCGTCGTAGCGGCCGAATCCAGCGGCGAGCGCGGTCTGCGGCGGAATGCTCGTCGGCCCCGGAACCGCGTTGCCCTGCTCGTCGATCTTCATGCCCAGCGAGAGGCCCATCTGCGCAAGAATCTCCTTGATCTCGTTCAGGCTCTTGCGGCCGAAGTTCTTGGTCTTCAGCATCTCGGCTTCGGTCTTCTGCACCAGCTCACCGATCGTCTGAATATTCGCGTTCTTCAGGCAGTTGTAGCTGCGGACCGAAAGCTCCAGCTCTTCTACGCTTCGATTGAGATTGTCGTTGCGCAGCAGGATGCGGCCTTCTTCTCCGCGTGCTTCGGCTTCGATCTCCTCCTCGAAGTTGATGAATATATTCATGTGGTCCTTGAGCAGCTTCGCCGCCAAGCCCACAGCGTCAGCAGGCAGCACGGCGCCGTTGGTCCACACTTCCAGCGTCAGCTTATCAAAGTCGGTGATCTGTCCCAGACGCGCCGCATCCACGGCATAGTTCACACGCCGCACAGGCGAGTGGACCGAATCCACCGGAATAAAGCCAAGCCCGAGATCGGCGTCGAAATTCTTGTCGGCCGAGACATAGCCACGCCCACGCTTGAGACGCATCTCCATGTCAAGCTTGCCGCCTTCAGAGAGCGTGGCCAGATACACGTTCTTGTCCAGGATCTCGACGTCCCCGTCCGCCTCGATCATGCCGGAAATCACCGGGCCGGGCTGGTCCGCGCGCAGATACAGTGCCTTCGGGCCGTCGCCAGCAAGCTTGAACGGCACCTGCTTCAGATTAAGAATGATGTCGGTGGCGTCTTCCACCACGCCGGTGATCGACTGGAACTCGTGCAGCACGCCTTCGATGCGCACCGCCGTCACCGCAGCGCCCTCAATCGAGCTGAGCAGTGTGCGGCGCAACGCGTTGCCGATGGTGGTGCCAAAGCCCCGCTCAAATGGCTGGGCGCTGAACTTTCCGAAAGTGTCGGTAAGCGTCTCGGCATCGACCGCAAGGCGCTTCGGTTTTTGGAATCCTCTCCACAGCATATTCGTCTCTCGTTTCCCGCGCGGCAGGTACGTCGCGATGCATTTTGCGGCGGCCGCGCAAGTTCTCCTTCGTGTTAGATTTCAAGGCCAGGTTCTGGAATCGGCCGATTCGCGCCATGCCTTCCGCAGCGGCGAACCTCTGATCCTGGAGACCCAATCCCTGTGGTTCTTACTTGCTGTACAACTCGACGATCAGCTGCTCGTTGATCGGCAAATTCACGTCAGCGCGCTTCGGCAGATGCGCCACCCGCCCCGACATGTTTTCGAAATTTGCCTCAAGCCACGCCGGTACCGGGTTCTGCGCGGCATACTGCGACGCTTGCTCCACAATCACCAGCTTCTTGGCGTTGTCGCGGATCGCGATCTCATCGCCCACATTCACTTGGAACGAGGGGATGTTCACCTTGCGTCCATTCACCGTGACGTGCCCGTGCCGAACCACCTGCCGGGCTTGCCGGCGAGAGATCGCAAAACCCAGACGGAATGCCACGTTATCAAGGCGTCGCTCCAACTGCTGGATCAGCAACTCACCGGTTACGCCCGTCGCGCGGTTCGCCTTTTCGTAGTACTCGCGGAATTGCCCCTCGAGCGTGAAATACATGCGCTTGGCCTTCTGCTTCTCGTGCAGTTGCAGGCCGTAGCCCACGATCTTGGCCTTGCGGTCTTTTCCGTGCTGCCCGGGCGGGAAATTGCGCTTCTCAATCGGGCACCGGTCTGAGGTGCACTTGGTGCCCTTCAAAAACAGCTTCATGCCTTCACGCCGGCAAAGCCGGCAAACTGCTCCCGTATAACGTGCCATCTCTTCTCCTGACTTCGGATGTCGGCCGGTTTACGTCCGCCGCAGAGGACTTCGTCCCGGCCCAATTCTGTGGTCAGTGCTCAGTTGTCAGTGGTGAGTTCTTTCGTGCCCAACCATCCGCTTCAACCGTTTCGCAACCAACTTGCTTGTCAGGCGTTGTGATCACGTTTAATAAGTTGAACCGCAATCTGGAAGGAACAACTGACCACTGATCACTGACCCCTGACAACTGCTTTTACACTCTGCGTCTCTTCGGCGGCCGGCAGCCGTTGTGCGGCACCGGCGTCACATCGCGAATCGACTTCACTTCGATGCCCGCCGCCGCCAAAGCACGAATCGCCGATTCCCGGCCCGAGCCCGGACCCGCGACGCGCACTTCCACCGCGCGCACGCCGTGATCGCGCGCCATGCCGGCAGCATTTGACGCTGCCTGCTGCGCCGCGAACGGTGTGCCCTTGCGCGACCCGCGGAAACCGAGCGAGCCCGAACTCTTCCAGCTGAGCGTGTTGCCCATCTGGTCGGTAATGGTGACGATCGTGTTGTTGAACGAAGCCTGAATGTGCGCAACACCGAACGGCACATTCTTGCGCTCGCGCTTCTTGAACTTCTTGGTTTTGCCCTTTTTGCCGGTCTCGGCCTTCTGCTCTGGTTTCGCCATTAGGTCTTACCCGTCGCTTTCTTCTTGCCGGCAATCGTGCCCTTGCGCGGGCCCTTGCGAGTGCGGGCGTTGGTGTGCGTGCGCTGGCCGCGAACCGGCAACGAACGCCGGTGACGGTTGCCGCGGTAGCTCTGGATGTCGATCAGGCGCTTGATGTGCATCGCAACGTCCTTGCGCAAATCGCCTTCGACGTCGCCTTCGTCTTCAATCACCTGGCGGACGCGGTTCACCTCATCCTCGCCAAGATCCTGGATCTTCTTGAAGGCGTCTACGTTCGCCTTCCCCAGAATCTTCAGAGCGCGAGGCTGGCCGATCCCGAAGATATATGTGAGCGCGATGCGTGCCTGCTTGTTACGCGGCAGATCGACGCCAGCAATACGTGCCATTTTGATTCCTCTGCTTCAGGTTGGTGTGCCCCCGGCCTCAACCGGCTCGCACGGGTTCTCGGAGTTCTTCCCAGGGTTCATCGCAAGCCTTGACTCAAGCTAACTCGCCCCGTACTTGCTGAATATCTCCACTGACCAGGATCGAGCTTATCCCTGGCGCTGCTTGTGCTTTGCGTTCTCGCAGATCACGCGCACAACACCGCGGCGCGTAATCACCTTGCATTTGGAGCAAATCTTCTTTACTGATGCCCGGACCTTCATTTGCTGCTGCCTCTCTCCGCGCCTTCAACCTGGCGCGGAAACCCAAAATCATTTGTAGCGGTAAACAATCCTGCCGCGATTCAGGTCGTACGGACTCAGCTCCACCGCTACGCGGTCGCCCGGCAAAATGCGGATGAAGTTCTTCCGCATTCTTCCCGAGACATGAGCTAGGACCTCGTGATTATTCTCGAGCTTCACCTTGAACATCGCGTTCGGCAACGTCTCAAGGACGGTTGCCATGACCTCAATCGCATCTTCCTTCGGCAATCGATATCCACTTCTGCCGGGGGCCGCTAGGCGTTCCCGGCGTTTGCGACCGAATGATCTTATTCGGTCAAAATCCTTGCGCCATCGGCCGTCACCGCAACGGTGTGCTCAAAGTGCGCGCTCATGCTTCCGTCGCTGGCAACGGCCGTCCACCCGTCTTCCAGCACCTTCACGTCAGGCTTACCGGCATTCACCATGGGCTCGATCGCCAGAACCATTCCCGGCTTCAGCTTCATTCCCTGGCCTGCCTCGCCAAAGTTCGGCACCTGCGGATCCTCGTGCATGTGGACGCCGATCCCATGACCGACAAAGTCGCGCACCACGGAAAATCCCTCGCCCTCCACAACGCTCTGTACTGCAGCGCCTACATCGCCCAGTGTCGCACCCGGCTTCACTGCCGCGATTCCCGCATGCAGCGACGCTTCCGTCGTCTTCAGCAGCCGTGCGGCCTTCTCGTCGATCGCGCCCACCGGAACGGTAATCGCTGCGTCGCCGTAATAGCCGTCGACCACGACGCCAAAGTCCACCGAAACGATATCGCCTTCCTTGAGTACGCGCTTGGGAGACGGAATGCCGTGGACCACCTCGCTGTTCACGGACGTGCAAAGCACGCAGGGATACCCGTGATAGCCCTTGAATGCCGCCTTCACACCCAGTTCTTTCAACCGCGCTTCAGCCGACTTCTCCAGATCGAAGGTCGTGGCGCCCGGCTTCACGTTGCTGCGCACCAGTTCAAGCACCTCGCGGACCACCTGCCCCGCGCGGCGCATCTTTTCGATCTCTTTCGACGACTTGAGCACAACTGCCATTCGAATCCCGTCTTTCGTTCCACCCGCGATCTCGTCTTTCGTCCTGACCGCAATCTCGTCTTTCGTTCCGCGCCCAATATCGATCCACCGGATTCTGCATCTTGCCTGCCCTCACGCACAGATGCGCCGCGCGGCTACCCCTCTTGGCGTAACCGTTCAACGGCGGTCACAATCTCAGCTGCAATCGCTTCGATTGGCCGATCCCCATCCACTTCCGCGAATCGTCCTCTGGCACGGTAGTGCTCGACAACAGGCGCGGTCAGGGCCTCGTAAGCGCGCATGCGCTCCTTGAAAACCTGCTCCGTATCGTCGTCTCGCTGGATGAGCGCTGCACCGTCTATGTCGCAGAACCCATCGTTTTTCGGCGGGTTGACATAGATGTTGTAGATGCTCTGGCTGACAGGACAAATCCTGCGCCCGGTGATGCGGCGCAATAACTGATTATAGTCGACATGGATGCTGACAGCAACCACCGGCAGCGCCTCAATTTGCGAGGCGATCCGCGCATCCAGCCACTTGGCTTGGCCGAGCGTGCGTGGAAAGCCGTCGAGAATATAGCCCCGGGCCGTGTCAGGCTCCAGCAGCCGCACAGCCACCATCTCGTTGACCAGTTCATCGGGGACCAGCTCCCCATGCCCCATCAACTCCTTGGCGATCTTTCCCAGAGGGGTCCCTTCGGCTGTATTGGCACGCAGTAAATCCCCCGTGGAAATCTGAGGGATGCCCCAGAGCTTCATCAACTCCTGTGCCTGAGTGCCTTTTCCGGCTCCCGGCGCACCCAGCAAAAGAATAGGGCCGGGAGAGGTGGCTGTTTCTGTCTCCCGGCCGGTTTCCATTGAAGTTCTTTCTGACACAGGCATTACCAGTTCTTCCTTCCCCGAACGCGGCCTGAACGAGGGGAAAAGCCATCATAATGGCGCATAATCATCTGCGATTCGATTTGGTTTACGGTATCCATGGCGACGCCAACCACAATCAGCAGCGAGGTGCCGCCGAAATAGAAGTTCACGTTCATGCCATGGATCATCCAGTTGGGTAAATTCTCAAAGGCCCGGCCGACCAGCCAGATCTTATCGAAGCGAATTCCCGAGATGAGAAACGTCGGCACCATCTGCACCAGAATCAGATACAGCGCGCCGACTAGCGTGATCCGGGTAAGAATGTCGTTGATAAAGTCCGAAGTCCGCTTGCCAGGCCGGATGCCGGGGATGAAGGACCCCGATTTACGGAAGTTGTCGGCAATGTCGTCCGGCCGCATCACGATCGAAACGTAAAAATACGCGAAGAAGATGATGCCCAGGATGTTCAGCAGTTCATACCAGGGATAGCCCGGCGTAAGCGCCGTCATGATCGGCTGCAGGAGTTTGCTGTTCTGCACCCAGCCCACCTGGCTAAAGAGCAAAGGCGCCGAAAGAATCGAGCTGGCGAAAATGATCGGCATTACGCCGCCCGAGTTCACTTTGAGCGGCAAGTGGCTCGAGGAGCCGCCCATCATCCGCCGGCCCACGATGCGCCGCGCGCTCTGGATAGGAATGCGCCGCTCGCTGCGCTCGACATACACAATGAAGGCCACCACGGCCGCCATGCCTGCTACCAGCAGCAGCACGACCAGGAAGGTCATCGAACCCCACGCGTCCGTCTGCACCTTCTGCACCAGGTCGATAATGCCGCGCGGCAAACCCGCCACAATACCGGCAAAGATCAACAGGCTCATTCCATTGCCAATGCCGCGGTCGGTGATCTGCTCACCCAGCCACATGATGAACGCCGTACCGGTCGTCAGCGTCAGCACGGTCATCAGGACGAAGCCCATGCCGGGATTCAGCACCAGTCCCTGCTTGGTCAAAATGGTCGCGATGCCGATCGACTGCAGCGCGCCCAGAACGACGGTCAGGTAGCGCGTCCACTGCGTGATCTTGCGCCGTCCCAGTTCGCCTTCCTTCTGGATCCGCGCCAGCGGCTCATACACCACCGTGAGCAGCTGGAAGATGATCGACGCCGTGATATACGGCATAATGCCCAGCGCGAAGATGGTCATGCGGCGCAGCGTTCCGCCGCTGAACAGGTCCATCAGGTTCAGCGCCGAACCGCCCTGCGCGTTGTTAAACAGCTGCTCGAGCTGATGGTAGTTCACGCCCGGCGTCGGAATCCATGCACCCAGCCGGTACACGGCCAGAATTCCCAGCGTGAACAGAACCCGCTTTCGCAGGTCAGGAATCCGGAAGATGTTCAGGAACTTTTCCATATCGCGCTATCCGCTTCGAGCGCACCTGGCGCCGGTTATGTGCTTGCTACAGATCCATCTTACGGCGCAGCCTCCCACTGACAGCCTACCCACCATCTCGAGACCCGCACTGTGAGATACATCGCGCTTCAAAAACGAACCAGCCGCCCGAGCGGTCCGCACTCCGGACATTCGCTGCAGACGGCTGATAAAACTAAGGTTAGGCTACTGCCGCTCCGATCACAAGCGCCTTGCCGCCCGCCTTTTCGATCTTCTCCGCGGCAGACTTGGAGAACTTGTGCGCGTGGATCGTCACTGCCGTGGTCAATTCACCCGAGCCCAGCACTTTGATCAGAGGATTCTTCTTCGAAGCTAGGCCCAGCTTCCCATAATCCCCAAGGCCAATCTCCGCAACACCGAGCTCTGCGATCCGGTCCAGGTTCACGATCGTATATTCAATGCGGAAGATGTTCGTGAAGCCGCGCTTTGGCAGCCGGCGGTGCAGCGGCATCTGGCCGCCCTCAAAGCCGCGCATCATGTGGGACCCCGAGCGCGACCGCTGGCCCTTGTGGCCGCGGGTTGAGGTCTTGCCCATGCCGGATCCCATACCCCGGCCCACACGCTTGCGCCCCGTATTTGCCTTCTTGGGGGCACGCAAATTCGATAAATTCTTCGCCATATTCTCCTCGCTCAACGCCGGAGCGATCTCATCGCACCGACTCGCGTTGTAAAGCAGCTCTCAGCTCTAGCAATCAGTTCATCTCGCGACCACGAAACCATCAACTCAACACATAAAAACTGAAAGCTGATGGCTGAGAGCTAATAGCTGAATTCTGGAAAAATCACCTCTCTTGCGGTTATTTTTCCAGAATTCTCACCAGATGCGGCACCGTCTTCACCATGCCGCGCACTGAATCGGTGTCCTCGCGCTCCACGATCTGATTCAGCCGCGTGAATCCCAACCCCTTGATCACCAGCTTGTGCTTCATCGGAGCCTGGATCTTCGAGCGGAAGTATTGAATGCGAATCTTACTCGGGGTCCCCGCCGGATGATTTGTATCCGGTGGGGTGTTCCTCTTGGTTACCGCCATCACAGATCCTCCACCTGTTTGCCGCGCGCCGTGGCCACTTCGCCCCTGTCGCGCAGCTGTGTCAGTGCGTCGAAGGTGGCCTTGATCACGTTATGCGGATTCGGCGAGCCGAGGCTCTTCGTCAGAACGTTCTGCACGCCAACCGAAGTCATCACCGCGCGCACAGCGCCACCGGCAATCACGCCCGTGCCTTCCGGCGCTGGCTTCAATAGCACCTGCCCCGAGCCGAAGCGGCCCAGCACTTGGTGCGGAATTGTCGTGTCCGTCAGGTTTACGCGAACCAGATTCTTCTTGGCGCTCTCGATTCCCTTGCGGATCGCCTGCGGAACCTCTTTCGCCTTGCCCGAACCATAGCCCACCACCCCCGAAGCAGCGTCGCCCACAACCACCAGCGCGGCAAACGACATGTTCTTGCCGCCCTTCACCACCTTGGTCACGCGATTGATCGCCACCACCTGGTCCTTCAGGTTGTACTGGTTGGCATCGAGTTTCTTCTTCAACATCGTCATTGTTCTCTCATTTTCCTGCTAGCTTCTAGCCTCTAGCTCCAAGCTTCTAGCCCATTCCGCTGATACACGAAATCATTCAAACCGGCACCGCGAGCTAACAGCTGAAAGCTAATAGCTGCGTCTAGAACTCTAACCCCGCTTCGCGCGCCGCATCGGCCAGCGCCTTCACCCGGCCGTGATACAAAAACCCTCCGCGGTCGAAGACCACCCGCTTGATTCCCTTGGCAACCGCCTTCTCGGCGATCGCCTTGCCAATCTCCTTGGCCGACGCCACATTGCCGCCGGTCTTCGCCTTTGCCTGCAGCGTCGAGGCCGATACCAGCGTCTCGCCCTTCTGGTCGTCGATCACCTGCGCGTAGATATGATTCAGCGACCGGTAGATATTGAGCCGCGGCCGCTCCGTGGTCCCGGCAAGCTTCTCGCGGATACGCGAGTGAATGCGCTGGCGAATTGCGTTTCTCTTGTTCTGCGTAATCATCTTTTTCTCTCACCTATCAGCGGAGCCGCCCAGCGGCCCCGTTCGGATTTTCTTAGCGGAGCTAGCAACGTTAGCGGATCTGGCAGCCCCTCGGCCTTGCCTAATCCCTATGTCCTTAGTCCCTGTGCCTTACTTGGCTCCCGTCTTTCCGGCCTTCTTCTTCAGCCGCTCATCGCTGTAGCGCACGCCCTTGTTCTTGTAGGGATCCGGCTTGCGCAGCGAACGCATGTCTGCCGCCACCTGGCCAACCTTCTGCCGGTCGATGCCGGAAACGGTCAGATGCGTCTGCTTAGGATCGACGGCCACTTCGATTCCCGTAGGCAGCGGAAACTCGATGGGATGCGAATAACCCAGCGTGAACACTACCGTGCCCTTGCTCTTCAACTCCGCGCGGTAGCCGATGCCCACAATGTCCAGCTCCCTCGTCCAACCCTTGGTGACGCCCTCGACCGCGTTGTTCACCAGCGCTCGCGTCAGCCCGTGCACCGCTGCCTTGTCGTCTCCGGAGCGCTCGATGTGCAGTTGTCCGTCGGCGGCCTTCAGCGAGATGCCATCGGCAATCAATGCTGAAACCTTGCCCTTCGGACCCTCAACCAGCACCGTGTTGCCTTCAACCTTGTACTTCACTCCCGTCGGCAGCGGGATCGGCTTCCTTCCAATACGCGACATCGATTCAATCCTTCTTGGCTTGCGAGTCCCGAGCAAATTCCTTTTCGAATCCCTCGTTCCACTGCAGCCTGATCGGGCCAAAGGCCCGATCGCCAAACTTCAAATCACCAACGCGGCAGCCTTTAAATGGCCGAAGGCAATTGCCTGGACGGCCAGTCCTACCACACTTCGCACAACAGCTCGCCGCCTACGCCTTCGCGGCGCGCCTGCCGGCCCGTCATCACGCCTTTCGGCGTGGTCAAGATCGCGATGCCCAACCCGCCCTGAACGCGCTTGATCTCGTCGCGGCCGATGTATACGCGGCAGCCCGGGCGCGAAATGCGGGACAGGTCGCGGATAGCCGCTTCCGTGCCGCCGTACTTCAGATACACGCGCAGCACCAGTTTGCCTTCCTCTTCCTGCGTCTTGTAGTTCGAGATGTAGCCCTCTTCCTTCAAAATGCGGGCGATCTCGGTCTTCAGCTTTGAAGCTGGTACGTCCAGCTTCTGATGACGTGCCCGGATCGCGTTCCGGATGCGCGCCAGAAAATCTGCAATAGGATCGGTCAGACTCATTCCTTCTCCTTCATTCCCCGTTCGCCCGCCGCTCATATGGCGGGAACCAGCAGGAATGGTGTGGGGCTTACACCCCAGTAATCAGTTTTCAGTGATCAGTGCTCAGCATTCTCTGTTGCTTCGCTGCAGCAGCCAGGTTCAACTCGAACAACTGACCACCGTTCACTGACAACTGTCTTGCTACCAGCTCGACTTCACGACGCCGGGGATCTCGCCCTTCAGCGCCAAACTCCGGAAGCACAGACGGCATACGCCGAACTTGCGCAGAAACCCGCGCGGCCGTCCGCATAGCTGGCAGCGGTTATGCTTGCGGCTGCTGAATTTCGGCTTCCGCGCATCTTTCACTCGTTTTGCAGTCGTCGCCATAATTCCTCTTCTCAATCGCGAACTACCAGCTTCTCTAAACTCTGCCGCTGCTAACTCGCTGACTTGCCACTCGCGGAAAGCGGGCTAACTCGCTGTCTTTCTTACGCTCCCTGCCGGAAGGGCATGCCAAAGTGCCGCAGCAGCGCGCGCGCCTGGTTGTCGTCCTTCGCGGTGGTCACAATCGTGATGTTCATTCCCTTCAGCTTCTCTACCCTTGAGTAGTCGATCTCGGGGAAGATCAGCTGATCGCGCATCCCCAGCGTGTAATTGCCGCGCCCGTCAAAGCTCTTCGTCGACACACCGCGAAAATCACGCACGCGCGGCAGCGCAATCGAGATCAGCCGGTCGAGAAACTCGTACGCCCGGTCAGAGCGCAGCGTCACCATCGCGCCAATCGCCATGCCCGCTCGTACTTTGAAGGCCGCAATCGACTTCTTGGACTTGGTCGTCACTGGCTTCTGCCCGGTGATGTTCATCAGGTCAGCCACCAGCGGGTCCAGCAGCTTGTTGTTCTGCGTCGCCTCGCCCAGTCCCATGTTGATCACAATCTTCTCGAGCCTCGGCACCGCCATGGCATTCTCAAGCCCTAACTCCTTCTGCAGCGCCTGCTTGATCTCCTTGTGGTACCTTTCCTTCAACCTTGCCGCCATCTCTCTGCTCTCTTTCTTCCGGCTCTCGGATTGGGGCTCACCCTATTGGGTGTCCCGTATACCGTTGCGGAAGGATCCAATTCAGCTTTCAGCAATGAGCCGCCAGCTTTCAGCTATCTTCGCTACCGCCTTATCTCTCAACCCAGCACGAAATCACTAAACGCTGAGAGCTGCTTCTCTACCTCTTCGTGGGCAGTTCCTGCCCGCACTTCTTGCAGATCCGCGTCCGCAGGTCGCCGTCCACTTTATGCGCTGGCCTGGCGTCGCCGCAGTTGGGGCAAACCAGCACCACGTTCGACACGCTGATCGGCGACTCCTGCTCCGCAATGCCGCCCTTGGTCCGCTGGCCGCGCTTGCTTGAAACCGTCTTCTTGACCATCCGCACATGCTCTACGAGCAGTGTCCCCTTGTCAGGAAACACGCGCAGCACGCGGCCCGTCTTGCCCCGGTCTGAGCCTGTGAGCACCTTGACCGTATCGTTGCGACGAATCATCAAACTCGGCATATCTTCTCCAGCTTTCGGCTCTCAGCTTCCAGCTCTTCTTCCACCAGCCACGGCCATCAACTCAGCGCGAAAATAGCTGAAAGCTGACGGCTGAAAGCCGCCGTTACACCACTTCAGGCGCCAGTGAAACAATCTTCAAAAACTTCTTCTCGCGCAGCTCGCGGGCCACCGGCCCGAAGACGCGCGTTCCTACCGGCTCATGATCGTCGCCGATCACTACCGCCGCGTTCTCGTCAAAGCGGATGTAGGTCCCGTCGCGTCTGCGATGTTCCTTGCGCGTGCGCACGATCACGGCCTTCACCACCTTGCCCTTCTTCACCGTGCCGTCCGGCGAAGCTTCCTTCACCGCCGCGGTCACAACGTCGCCTAATCCCGCCTTCAGGCCCAATCCGCCGCCCAGCGGCAAAATCACCTGCAACTTGCGCGCGCCAGAGTTGTCGGCGACCGCGAGCATGGTTCGCATCTGCACAGCCATGGCTTACACTCCTCTCGGTACAGCGTGTTTCATAAATCGTCAGAAGCCGGCCCAGCAATTGTGGGACCCGGCAACAAGCCGGGGTCCATGAACTTCGCCCGCCGCAACTGCTGTTTATGCAACACGCTCTAACCTTACTTTTCGGCCGGAACTGCTTCGCCCGGCAGCACGGCATCTTCGATCTGGCTCAGCGCCGATCGCCGCACGATCTCTTCGAGCGCCCACCGCTTCAGCTTGCTCGTGGGGCGCGTCTCGCGAATGCGCACCATGTCGCCCATCCGCGCCGAGCTCTGCTCGTCGTGCGCATAAAACTTCTTGGTCGAGCGCACAATCCTCTTGTACTTGGCATGGGCCTTGCGCATCTCGACAGCGACCACGATCGTCTTCTGCATCTTGGTCGAGACCACCTGGCCCACCTTCTCGTTCCGGCGCGCAGGGGGCGCCTGTGCCCCTGCCTGCCCCGCGGCCTGCGCCGTCTGTTGAGTCGCCATCATTTGTGGGCTCCCTTCGCTTTCGCCGTCTTGATCTTGCTCTTGGCCTTCCCCGTCTTCGCCTTGGCCTTTACCGTCTTCGCTTTTGCCGCCTTGGCTTTCACTGTCTTCGCCTTATGCGGCTTGGCTGCTTTCTTCAGCGCAGCCGCCTTCTTCGGCTTTGCTGCCTTATGCTCTACCGCTGCCGCTGCCGCTGCAGGCTTGGCTTCCTTCACGTCGCCGTGAATACCCAGCTGCCGCTCCCGCGCGACCGTCTTGATCTGCGCAATCTCCTTGCGCAGCTGGCGCAGCTTCTTCACGCCATCGTTCTGCCCCATCGATACCTGAAAACGCAGCCGGAAGAGCTGCTCCCCGGAGGTCTTCTCCTGGTGCACCAGCTCGTCGTCGCTCAAACTACGAATCTTCGTCAGTTCCATCTCTTCTTCCTAGCCCTCAGCTTTCAACTGGGTGCCTCGGTGCCCCATCTTTTCCGCGCTCCTTGCGGAAAGGGTGGGAAACCTCTCTACTTCGCCGCGGCGATTGGTCTTTCCGCGCCCGGCCGCTGCACAAACTTGGTCTTCAGCGGCAGCTTGTTCGACGCCAGTCGCATCGCCTCGGCCGCAACCTCCGGAGCCACTCCCTCCATCTCGAAGAGAATCTTGCCCGGCCGCACCACCGCGACCCAGTGATCCAGCGCGCCCTTGCCCGAGCCCATGCGGACTTCGGCTGGCTTCTTGGTGATCGGCTTGTCCGGGAACAGCCGCAGCCAGATCTTGCCGCCGCGCTTGATAAAACGCGTCATCGCGATACGGCTGGCCTCGATCTGCCGGTCGGTGATGTAACCGCACTCCAGCACCTTCAACCCGTACTCACCGAAAGACAGCGTCGAGCCGCGCCACGCCTTGCCACGGCGCTTGCCCTTCTGCTGCTTCCGGAACTTCACCTTCTTCGGCATCAACATAACGAAAACCTCAAAACAGTGGTCAGTTGTCAGCGGTCAGCTTGTCCTTGCCATCACTTGCGCATCAACTGCCACTGAGGCAACTGCCTTACTCGTAAACCACAAATCCAACCGCAGCTCGAATCACTGATCTCTGACAACTGATCACTGACCCCTGCTCTTAAAACACTGACTTTCCCACCTGCGGAGCCCGGCGCTTCTGCTCGTAAATGTCGCCGCGATAGATCCACGTCTTCACGCCGATCACGCCGTAGGTCGTGTGCGCTTCGGTAAACCCGTAATCGATGTCGGCGCGCAGCGTGTGCAGCGGCAAACGGCCCTGCAGGTACCACTCCGAGCGCGCGATCTCGTTCCCGTTCAACCGGCCCGACACGCGTACCTTGATCCCCTTGCAGCCGAAGCGCAGCGCCGAGTCAACACTCTTGCGCATCGCCCGGCGGAAGCTCACGCGCTTCTCCAGCTGCAGCGCGATATTCTCGCTCACCAGCTGCGCATCCAGCTCCGGTTTGTTCACCTCGATAATGTCGATGAACACCTCGCGGTTGGTGCGCTTGCCCAGCTCGGTCTTGAGCTTCTCAATCTCGGCGCCCTTGCGGCCGATCACGATGCCCGGCCGAGCCGTCCGGATCAGGAAGCGCAGCTTGTTGCCCGGCCGCTCGATCTCGACCGAACTCACGCCCGCCGCCTTCAGCTTTTCGCGCAGTTCTTTCTTCAGCTTCACGTCCTCGACCAGGAGCTTGTCGTACTCGCGCTCGGAAAACCAGCGCGAACGCCACGGCTTGTTGATTCCCAGCCGAAATCCGTAAGGATGGACTTTTTGTCCCATAAACTTCCTCTCAAAACCCTTTCAAAAACCCTTCAAAATCTCGTCATCCTGAGCGAGGCCGCCGCCGTGGCCAAGTCGAATGATCAGACGGCTCGACTAGCTCTTCTTCTTCGCCTTCTTGCCCGCTCCCGGCTTCGCCGCGGTCTTCGCATGCGCTTTCGGCGCCGCCTTCTTGGCCTTCACTGCCGCCCTCGGCTTCGTAGCCCCCTTCGCCTTCGCGGATTTTGCCTCTCCGTCTGAAACTGCCGGCTCTTCAACCCGGGTCACCAGGCTCGCCGAACCTTCGCGCTCAGCCACCGATAGCACAATGTGCGTCAGCCGGCGCTGGTAGCGATAGGCACGGCCCATCGGCGCAGGACGAATCCGCTTCATGCGCGGCCCGTCGTTGGCTACGGCCTGCTTCACGTACAGGTTGTCCACGTCGAGATCCACGCCCGCTTCGCCCGCCACGTACTTGGCGTTGTCCACCGCCGAGGTCAGCAGCTTGTGCACCACCGGCGCAATCCGCTTCTTGGTGAACGCCGCGGTCTCGAGCGCCTGCTGCACGCCGCGGCCCTTGATCAGGTCCAGCACCAGCCGCGCCTTCTGCGGCGACACCCGCTGAAACCTCGCTTCGGCCCGATATTCCTTCGTTGCGACTGCCATCGTATTGCCTTCCTCAATCTCCAGCTTCCTGCCGATTCACGCGTTCAGAAGCTGCTGACTCAGTCCCTGCTCAACTCGTTCCTAGCGCCCCGGAGCCGGTGCCGGCTTGGCTGCCGCTTCGGCCGCCTTGGACCCGCCCGTATGCCCCTTGAAGGTGCGCGTCGGCGCAAATTCGCCCAGCTTGTGTCCCACCATGTTCTCGGTCACGTACACCGGAACGAACTTCTTGCCGTTGTGCACCGCGATGGTGTGGCCCACAAACTCGGGGAAGATCGTCGAGCGCCGCGCCCACGTCTTCACCACTTTCTTGTCGTTGGCCTTGTTGAGCGTCTCGATCTTTACGCTCAGGTGCGCATCCACAAACGGACCCTTCTTCGTCGAACGTCCCATAAATCCTTGGCTCCTCTACTTCGCCCTGCGGCTGACAATCCAGCCATCGGTCCGCTTGTTGTTGCGCGTCTTGTAGCCACGCGTCGGCTGGCCCCACGGCGTTACCGGATGGCGTCCGCCTGAGGTCTTGCCCTCGCCGCCGCCATGCGGATGGTCGACTGGATTCATGCTCACGCCGCGGTTGGTCGGCCGGATCCCCATCCACCGATTGCGCCCCGCCTTGCCAATCGACACGTTCTCGTGATCCGTGTTGCCTACCTGCCCCACAGTAGCCATGCATTCGATCAGCACCTTGCGCGTTTCACCGGAAGGCAGCTTGAGCAGCGCATAATCGCCTTCTTTCGCCACCAGCTGCGCCTGCGCGCCCGCCGATCGCGCCATCTGCGCGCCTTTGCCCGGCCGCAGTTCGATGGCATGCACCGTCGTGCCCGCGGGAATGTTCTTGAGCGGCAGCGCGTTGCCCACCAGAATGTCCGCCTCGGGACCGGAGCTCACTGTCGCGCCCACCTTCAGGCCCACGGGGGCGATGATGTAGCGCTTCTCCCCGTCCGCATAGTGCACGAGCGCAATCCGCGCCGAGCGGTTGGGATCGTATTCGATCGTCGCCACTTTGCCCGGCACGCCGAACTTCTCGCGCTTGAAATCGATCAGCCGCACCTTCTGCTTATGCCCGCCGCCCTGGTGGCGAATCGTCATGTCGCCCACGTTGCGGCGTCCGCCGGTACGCTTGCGCGTCGTCAGCAACGGCTTGTGCGGCGTCGATGTCGTCAGATCGTCGGTCGTGAGCGACGTTTGAAACCGCAGCGTCGGAGTGACCGGTCTGTATGTTTTGATTCCCATCGTCCTTTTCCTTGAGCGCCGGCTCTTGGTCCGATCCCGGCCCTCACTACTTTTCCGGAACCAGCCTTGCGTTCCGATAATCCCTGCTTCGTGCCCCGTCAGGTTGGGTCTTGCCTGCTCTCTATTCCCTGCCGGGGGTCCCCGGCGAGTGATTGTTGCTCGCCGGGGTGGCTGTTCCCTGCCTTACAGGTTGCTCACATACTCCGGCAGCTTCTCGCCGGCCTTCAGCTTCACGTACGCCTTCTTCCAGTCCGGCCGGTAGCCTGCGAATTTGCCGCGGCGGCGTTCCTTGCCGGCAACATTCGAGGTGCGCACCGCGGCCACTTTCACCTTGAAGAGCGCCTCCACGGCCTGCTTCACTTCCGTCTTGCTGGCCTCGGGCGCCACCTCAAACACCAGCGTTCCCTCGGTCTCCTTCACACCCAATCCCTTTTCGGTGATCAGCGGCTTGCGGATGACGGTATAGAGTGTCGGCATTACGCAACCTCCTTCTCGGCGGCCTTCCGTTTCGACGCCGACTTCACCAGCGCCTCAGTCAGCTGCTCGATCGCGGACTTCGAAAAGATCGCGATGTCATACCGCAGCAGATCGTAGGGGTGCACCTCGTTGTTCAGCACCAGCTCCACGCCCTGCAGGTTCCGCGCTCCGCGCAGCAGCCCCTGGCTCAGCGTCTTGCCGTTCTCCACAAGCAGCGCCGTGCGCTTCACGCCCAGCTTGTTCAGCGCGCTGAAGTAGAGCTTGGTCTTGCCGTCCTTGATCTCGAGCGAATCCACCACCGTCAACTTGCCGTCGGCCAGCTTCGCTGCCAGCGCCGAGCGCAGCGCGCCCAGCAGCTTCTTGCGGGGAAACGCATAGTCGTAGCTGCGCGGCTGCGGACCGTGTACCGTTCCGCCATGACGCCACAAGGGCGACCGCACCGAGCCCACGCGCGCTCTTCCCGTGCCCTTCTGCTTCCACAGCTTCTTGCCCGATCCCGCAACCAGCTTGCGGTTCTTGGTGGCGTGCGTACCCTGGCGCAGCGAAGCGCGATAATGCTTCACCGCCTCCCACAGCAGAGCTTCATTCACCTGCTCGGGCGCAAACACTTCGTCGGCCAGCTCCACCGAGCCCACCTTCTTGCCGCTCAAATCCACTACATCCACATTTGCCATCGTGTTCTTCTTTCGCCGGATTGCCTTGCGTTCCAGCTTGATTCTCATGCGCCGCAAGGCGCGTACGCCCGGACGGCCAGTCCTACTTCTTCTTCACTGCCTTCTTCGAAGCCTTCAGCGGATCAACCGTGGTCGATCCGGCAAAGCCGCGGCGCTCGCGTGGCGGAGCCTTGGCCTTCGAGATCAGCACGTACCCTTCGCGCGGTCCCGGCACGGCGCCTTCCACCATCAGCAGGTTCTCGTCCACGTCGATGCCGCGGATGCGCAGATTGCGCACCGTCACCTGGTCGGTTCCAAAGTGTCCCGGCATGCGCTGCCCGGGAAAGACACGCGACGGAAAGCTCGAGGCGCCGATCGATCCCTGCACCTGGAACATGTGGCCGTGCGACTTGGGGCCGCCGGCAAACTTGTGCCGCTTGACCACGCCCGCAAACCCGCGGCCCTTCGAGGTGCCGATCACGTCCACGAACTTCGCGTCGGAAAAGATGTCCACCAGCACGCGATCGCCCGCCTTCACGCTCTCCGCGGCGCCATCGGCAGCCGCGCCCACAGCCACTTCGATGTCCACTTCCTTAATCAGCTTCACCGGCGGCGCTTCCGTCTTTGCCAGGTGTCCGCCCTGCGGCTTGGTAATCCTCGAGGCCTTCACGAACTCAACGAGCCCGATCTGCGCCGCGTCGTAGCCGTCCCTGGCTGCCGTCTTCAGCTGCGTAATCACGCAGGGGCCGGCCTGCAGCACCGTAATCGGGTGCACGTCGCCCTTCTCGTCGAAGACCTGCGTCATGCCGACTTTCTTTCCCAGAATCCCTGTAACCGCCATCTCGTCCTCACCTCATCATGCGAGTTGAAATCCTCGCACTGCCGGAGCCCTTCGCCGGCTTCTTGTTCTTGCCGGTGCATCTCTGCGCCGCAAGGCGCGGCTGCCGCACCGCAGGTGCCTACTTTTCGAACGCCTTGATCTCGACGTCCACGCCGGCCGGCAGATCGAGCTTCATCAGCGCGTCCACCGTCTGCTGTGTCGGCTCCAGAATGTCGATCAGCCGCTTGTGCGTGCGAATTTCGAACTCCTCGCGCGACTTCTTGTCGACGTGTGGAGAGCGCAGCACGCAGTACTTGTTCTTGATCGTCGGCAAGGGAATCGGCCCCGCCACCGTTGCTCCGGTGCGCTTGGCCGTGTCCACAATCTCGCCGGTCGAGGTATCCAGCACGCGATAGTCGTATGCCTTCAACCGGATGCGAATTCTCTGTCCTACCATTGGCTCTTCTTTCCCGCGACCACATCAAAATCAGTGATCAGGTTTCGCTCGCCACGCCTGCCCATGCGCCCGAAGGGCGGTGTGCCCGGTGCGGCCAGCGCCTACTTGATAATCTCCGAGATCGTTCCCGCGCCCACAGTCTTGCCGCCTTCGCGGATCGCAAAGCGCAGTCCCTTCTCCATCGCCACCGGCGTGATCAGGTCGATCACCAGCTGCACGTTGTCGCCCGGCATCACCATCTCCACCCCCGCCGGC
>Ga0302325_10000250_pt1 | contig 154272 bp, 142 predicted proteins | sample Palsa_T0_2_FD_201948 | JGI IMG/M metagenome (GOLD analysis project Ga0302325, IMG submission 201948) | Peat permafrost microbial communities from Stordalen Mire near Abisko, Sweden - Palsa_T0_2 | ecosystem: Environmental > Terrestrial > Soil > Palsa > Peat permafrost | place: Sweden: Abisko...
TGCTCCAGCCCCCATTCAAGTGCTGGACCGGCCGCTGCACCACCTGCCAACAAACGATCACCCTCAACAATCTACCCCTCCACCAACCACCACGAAAAGAGTAAACGAGCTACCAAAGCACTACTAGACAGACGGATCGGACATCGCCATCGGACCAGAAGCCGGGTTCATTGGCCTGGCGATGTCAATCGCCCTACTCACGTCCGGTACAGCGGAGAGATCCGGGATCGTCCAGCCCCACATGTTCTCTGCCGAGTCCCACGACTGTGTGAGTTCGGGAAAGGGACTTTCGAGCTGGAGCACGTCGGGGGTGTCTGGCATGCGAACGGCGAACCTCGGCGCGTTCCTCCAATACAGGTCGACAATCGCAACGCGGTAGCCGCCAGGTCTGAGCAGTGCCAGATAACCCTTGCGGAACCGGAGCTTCCACGGGAGGCCGTCGCTGGTGACGAGGCGTTCGAGCTGCTCGGCCACAGCTCGACCTACAGCCAGGCGCACCTCGGAGACTTTGAGCTCCTCGCTGTACTTGCTCCAGCCCCAGTCGACGGTGGGACTGGCCGTTGACCGTACGCTTTTCGCCCACTCGTTGGGTTGCACCAGGACGCGGAAGTTGGGCGCGAGCGGTGAGGCTCCGATGCGGAGCAACTCCAGCTCTACGCCGAAGAAGCCCACGCCCGAGCGGGTATTCTCATTGAACCACTCCAGCGCCGCGACATGCTCCTCGTTGAGCCGCTCGGCTATCCAGATCACTACGTCGGCTTTGGTTCCAGCGCAGTACGTGAGGAGCTTGCCGAGATGGTCGTGATCCGTCGGCCCAAACTGGTTCTCGACGATCACAACGCGCTCGGCGGCGTCCGAGAGGAGAAGATCGAGCGAATAACGTCCAACTTGGTGCTCGCGGGCACGGAGTTCAAGCGAGAGTCCCAGGGTGTCGCCCAAGAGTTCGACGTTCTCGGCCAGCCAGGGTGTGAACTCGTGAGCCTCGTGAGGCCAGCCGACGCGAGCGGACACGCGTTCTACTTTCCGAAGGGTGGCAGCTCCTTATCGTTCATCAAGCGCTCACTGTAGTGGAGGAGTCGAGTGAGTGGATCCCGCGCCGACGTCTTTGAGCATCATGGCGCTACGCTTGATCGCAATGGCTACACGCACCGACAACACGACTTTCTTGCTTCCCGAGATCCGCGAGCTGTCCGACGCGGAATGGGACAAGCTAGCGGACGACAAAGCGCGCCAGCGCTTGGGGATCAGCGCCGCCGAGTTCGGGCGGTACCTGGACGCGGGTGAGATCGATATCGAGGATCCTGACGCGATGCGCATCGCGATGCTGCTGCGACCTCGTGCTGTGCCCGAGTAGGACGCCCGCCGAGACTGTCGAGGGGCACCAGAGCCGACCACGACAGCGGTTCAACGTCGCGCTCGGGGGGATGGGTCACTTGATCCGCTGAAACTCTCCCCACCATCCCCTACCATGATCAAGGAGGCAACTGCGCGGCCAAACTACCCTTAACGAGTGTTGCGATGGCTACTAGAACCGACATTGAAATCCGCGAGCTGGGCCCCGAGGAATGGGCGCAGTTGGTCGATGAAAAAGCACGCAAGCTGCTGGGGATGAGCGGTGAGGAGTTCGAGAGGCGCCTGAGGGCTGGCGAGATCGACATCGACGACAGCCCTGAGGTCACGCGCGTCGCAATGATGCTTCCGCTTCGTGGCGCACGTAAGTAGAACGCCGGCCGAGGCCGTCGAGCACTACCGTGGCAGAACCGCGCGGCTGCTCGCCAGCCTGACGAACGCTCATGCCGCCGTCAGCGGCTACCACGCCTCCGGCGGTCCGCATCGTCTACTGCTCGCGGACGGCGATGCTGTGCGACTGCACACCGAGCCTCGTCTGACCATCAACGTTGCGGAGCAGTACGAAGTCCGTCAGGACTCCGCTGGCTGGCGCGTCGAAATCGTCGGCTACTTGTACGCCATCAGCTACGAAGGCCGCGAGCTCATCTCCTACCACTGGCACCCGGACGGCGACAGCCCGATCACCGAGCCGCACATGCATGTGGGCGCCAACATCAAGGTCGGCGATCGGTGGCTCGGAAAGCTCCACCTGCCCACAGGCGCGATCGGCCTCGATCAGATCGTTGCGCTGGCGATCGTCGAACCCGGCGCCGAGCCGCTGCGCGACGATTGGGAGCGCTTAATCAGCGAGGCTGCCGAGCGCTGACGGCCCGCTCGTCCACCAGCCCGACACGGGACTTGTCACAAGACGCTCGTTCGCAAGCCCCTTGCGCCTCCAAACTTGCCCTCTAGGCAACTCCCTGGGGAAATCTCATCCCCTCGTGATAGACTCCAAAACCACCGTTTTCCAGGCCTTTCGCCATGCCGGAGGAGGGACTCGAACCCCCGACACGCGGATTATGATTCCGCTGCTCTAACCAGCTGAGCTACTCCGGCGGGAGGGCGCAGTGTAGCCGGCCGACCGCGCCGACTCCCCGCCGGCGACCTCCCCGAGTCTCGACCCCCAGGGGGGCGCCCGGGCACCCACGGGCCCCTCACTGCGGGAGCTTGAGCGAGTCGAGGATCTCGGAGTAGTCGGAGACCGCTTCGGCTTCGAATTCGGCGAGCGGCGCTTCGAGCTGTACGGTGCGGCGCAGCAGCGAGGCCTCCGTTGCGCTCTCGTAGGGACGGAGCAGTCGCAGCGAGACTTCTTCGGCTTCGATGTCATAGGCGTAGAAGCCTTTGTCGAACGCCACCGTGCTTGCCGGCAGAGTCGAGTAGCCGCTGGTCGCCCACGCTTTGACGTCGGCGCAGATGTTGGGCGCCGCCAGCGTGATGAACCCTTCCAGCTTGGCCGCGTAGACGTGGACCGTGTGCGTGAGCTTGCGGTTGCTCCAGTGCAGAGCACGGACGGCGTGGGCGAAGGCCACCATCGATTCCCTGTCTGGCTGGTAGGCAGCCACCTCGAGCGCCCCCACCACCTCGTTGTTGAGCTGTTCGGCGTCGTGGTTCTGCGGCGCCTCGGCCGCCACCAGCGGGCATTCCCCGGCGACGGTCGAGCCGAGGCTCGTGATCGCCACCTTCGAGGCGGGGAGATTGGCCCGGGCGACGCCGACGAGCGCGTAGTTGGCTTTGATGTAGGCGCGCGTGGCGAGGGAGTTCGGCGAGCTGTGCTTGACAGCGGCTTTACGCGAGTGGGCGAACGCCGCGGTGGGCGTCAGCGCGAGCGCGGCGAGGGCCAGCGGAAGGGCTGCGAGTCGAGTATTCATTACATACAGAGTACGCGGCGAGCCGGCCCGTACCCCCCACCAGCGAACCCAAGCGGGCATCGTCCGCTCATCGGAACACCGGCGGCCACCGTCGGTGGGATGCGTTAGCCTGTGGGCATGAACGCGCGGCGCGGTCGCGGACAGGATCGGGACGGGCGCCGGCTCTCTCGTGCGCTCCCGGTGAGCCTGTCGGTCGCACTCCTCATGGTGGTGGCGGTGGTGGTGGGAGTGGCGACGACGAAAGGCCACAGCGTCGGCGGCCTCCTCGCCTCGGCCGGCGCCACCCAACCGGCGCCGCTTCCCGCGACACGCCTGGTGGGCATCCCCTCGGGGACGATCTCCGACGGCGCAGCGCCGCTGCGCGTGACGCTCTCCGGCCCACCGGCGAAGGACTCGCCTCATCCCACGCTGCTCCCGGCGGCGCCGGGCAGCTGGAGCACGGAAGGGGATTCTGAGGTGTTCACGCCCACCGCCACGCTGCAGGCGTGCGAGAGCTACTCGCTGACGGTGTGGAAGCACACCTTCGCCAAGGAACACTCGGGCTTGGAGGAGCGCCACGTACTCGCCCTGCACGTGGCGTGCCCATCGATCACGGCGCTGCAGGAGGCGCTGGCGCGCCAGGGCTACCTCGGCGCCGTGCTGCACCCGCGCTACGCCACGCACGTGCCGCTGGGCAGAGAGTCGCTCAACCAGGCGGCCCAACAAGCCTTCCGCCCCTACCACGGGGTGCTGGCGCCGGCACCCGCCGATGCCCCGCCCGTGGAAATGGGCAAGCTGGACGCGCCCACCAAAGGGGCGCTGGAGGTGTTTCAGGCCGACCACAACCTCGAAGCGACGGGCGAACCCAACGCACGCACGTGGCAGCTGCTGCTGGACGTGGAGGCGCTTGACCACCGCAACCCGCGCCCCTACACGTGGGTGTCGGTGACCGAGTCGCTGCCGGAGACCCTGGAGGTGCACGAAGGCGGCCACGTGGCGATCACGACGCCCGCCAACACGGGCGTGGCGGGCGCGGAAACCGAACAGGGGGTCTTCCCCATCTACGCCCGTTATGTATCCACGACGATGACCGGCACCGACCCCGATGGGGTCCACTACGTGGCGCCGGACGTGCCATGGGTCAACTACTTCAACGGCGGCGACGCCGTCCACGGCTACCCGCGCGAATCCTACGGCTTCCCCCAGTCCAACGGCTGTGTGGAGCTGCCGATCGAAACGGCGGCGGCCGTTTTCCCGAAACTGCAGATCGGCGACATCGTCTGGGTCACGTAGGGTCCGCCGCAACTGCCACTCCTTTGGGCACGTAGGGTCCACCGCAACTGCCCCCTCCCCCCTTGCCAGCCCCACTCAGCGAGCGAGCCCTCGCTCATCCCGACTCGGCGGGAGGCGCAGCGGGCGGCCCCTGCGCGGGCAGCGCATCGGCGGCGGCCTCCGCCGCAGCGCGGTTCTCCTCCTTCACGGCCAGCCAGATCTCCTCGCGGTAGATCGGCAGCCCTTGTGGCGCAGCGATCCCGAGGCGGACGGTCTGCCCGCTGACCTCCATGACGGTGACGAGCACATCCTCGCCGATCACGACGCGCTCCCCGGCGCGGCGCGTAAGTATCAGCATGGGGCGGGATTATGCAGCATCCACCGGGGGCATCCCGGTGGTGGAGTTGCGCCGAGCGTCCCGCTCGCTTGGCTACCCCGCCTGCCCCTCTGCCATCCCGCCGAACAGCGGCACCCGCAGCTCGGCCCCGGGCGCGGTGTTGAGCACCTGATGGCCGCGACCATCCCACACCACGATCGGGGCGCGGAGATTGACGAGTGTGTCGGCCGGATCGGGAGCGGTGCGCACGGTGGCGTAGACCTGCGCGGCGGAAAGGTCGGGCGCGTCGATCCGCTCGCGGTCCTCATCGGAGAGCACCAGCGTAAAGCCGGGGAAGAACTCGCGGGGATCGACGACGGGCAGCGCCAGGCCGGGATCCTCCAGCGAGTGCAGCCACTGAAAGCCCGAGCCGGGGTTGCGGTCGATCAGCGCGTAGTGCAGCCCACCGAGGCCGATCAGCCCAAGCGGGAACTCGATCGCGTCGGCGTCGGGGATCTCCAAGGCGCCGAAGCGCGAGCTGTCGATGGTTAGGGGCATGCAATGAAGAAGTCGATGGCGGTGGAGAACGCAGGTACGAGGCTAGTGGTGATCGGAGGTGGGATGTGAAGATGGGGGGAGGCCGGGAGGGGGGCCTGCTAAGCCCCTTCCCGCTCTCTAGTGAAGGAATTCCAGCAGGGACTCCTGCACGATCGAGGCGCCGGCTTTCAAAGCCGCTTCGAACCCGGCGTGCTCACTGGAGTATTCGGTTGTGACCTTGGCGATGTTGACGTCCTGGATATTGCCCAGCTGCAGCGTGTCGGTGTTCTGAAGCGAGGAGATGCGGCTGATGGCAATGTTGAGCTGATCGGTAACCGAGCCCGCTTCGGCCTGTAGGCCGGAGAGCGCGTTGAGGTTGTTTTCGAGGCCTTTGAGGTCGGTTGTGCGCAGCGCTTCGACCGAGGCCGGCGTGCCCGCGCGAAGGTTTTCGGCGACGGTGCGCAGCGTGTCGAGCAGCTTGCCGTCCGCGGCGCCGGTGCCGGAGCCGAGCGCGGAGGCGAGGTCGATGGAGACGTTGACGGTGCTGCCGGGGCCCAGCGCGCGCGCCACGGGGGCAACGTTGCCGTGGTATTCGTCTTCGGCCCCCTGCGTGTAGGGCGCAGTGGAGGTGAGGGTGCCGGAGAAGACGTACTGGCCGTCGTACTGGGTGAGGGCGTCCTGCTTTACGCCTTCGGTGAGCTGCCCCACCTCGTCGGCGATGTCTTCCAGATCCCCGGGGCTCTCGGTGCCGTTGCCCGCCTGCAGCACGAGCTCGCGCACGCGCTGCACCTGGGAATCGATCGAGGCGAGCGCGGAGGAGGAGGCATTCATCCACGAGAGCCCGTCCTGGGCGCTCCGTTCGTAGGAGCTGAGCCCGTCGATGGCGCTCTGGAGGTCGACGATCTTGCTGGCGCCGTAGGGGTTGTCGGAGGGTTCGAGGATCGACTTGCCGGAGGAGAGTTCGGCCTGGGTACGGGCGAGGGCAACCTGTGCGGCGTCGATGCCGCCAAGCACGGAGCTGCTCACCATCTCGGATGTGATGCGGGCGCTCACGAGGTGCTCACAATCCGGACTCGTTGATCAGGGTGTTGAGCATTTCGTTCATCACGTTGAGCGCCTGCGCGGAGGCCTGGTAGCCGCGCTGGAAAGTGATGAGGTTGGTCATTTCTTCGTCGAGCGACACCCCGGAGACGGCCTGGCGCTGGTTGGCGACCGCGGTGAGGACGGCTTCGGAGTTGGCGAGGTTGGTGTTGGCGCTCTGCACGCCCGTCCCGATCTGCGCGATCAGCGCGGAGTAGTGCTGTTCGGCGACGCCGCCGCGCAGGCCGGCGATCGCGAGCGCCACGTCATTGCCGCCGGGCGCGCCTTCGGAGGAGGTCTGGACTTCGCCCGGGGCGACGGCCACTTCGATCGTGGCGGCGGTGGTGCCGGTGAAGAACGGGGTGGCGGTGTGCAGTTCGTTGACCGAGTCGGCGAGCGTCTTGGCGACTTCGCCCAGCGCAGCCCCGTAGGAGGCGAGCGGGCCGGTGGGGCTCGACAGTTCCAAGAGCGCCCCCAGCTTTCCCCCGGCGGCGGTTGTGAGCGCCTGGGGCCAGTTGGCGGTGGTGCCTTCGACGAGCGGCAGCGCGGCGTTGCCGAAGGTGACGGTGTCGGTGCCGTCGGGTTCGGTCGTGACCGTGACCGAGGCGAGCGCGGAGAGCTTGTCGAGCAGCAGATCGCGGTGGTCTTCCATTTCGTTGGGCTGCTGGTGGGCCGCCAACGAGAGCTTGATCTGGTGGTTGAGTTCGGCGATCTGCGTGGCATCGCTGGCGACTTCGCCGCTGGGCCCGGCGATCGCGGCGTACTGCGCGGAGGCCTGGCCTTCGAGCGACTGCAACTGGGCGGCGAGCTGATGCAGCGAGCCGGTGAGCTGCTTCGCGGCGCCGACTACCCCCACCTTGGCAGCAGTTTCGTTGGGCGATTCGGCGAGCTCGCTCCACGAGCTCCAGAACTTCGAGAGTTGGGAGGCCAGGCCGGTTGAGGAGGGTTCGTTGAAGGCGGACTGAGCCTGCGAGAGCTCTTCGGCCTGCGCGCCCGCGGCGCCGGCGGCGGTGTTGTGTTCGCGGTAGGAGGCGTCGAGGTAGGTGTTGCGGATACGGGTGATCGTGGCGACGGTGACCCCCGTGCCGAGTTGCCCGCCCTCGCCGGTGACGGAGGAGAGCGCGGCGATGCGCAGCGGTTCTTTGGTTTGCAGCACCGCCGTCTCGCGCGAATACCCTTCGGTGTTGGCGTTGGTGATGTTGGAGCCGGTGACGTCGATCGCGTCCTGCTGGGCGATCAGGCCGGAGAGGGCGGTTTGCAGTCCCTGGAGGGTGGGGATTGACATGGGAAGTCTGCCTATGCGGAGAGGTCGAGCACGCGAAGAGTATGGACGGGAGCCCGCCCACCCCCACTCGCGCCATTGGTGGTGCCGCGGGCGTCGTAGCCATGCACGCCGGCGTCGAGCGCCAGCGACTGCATGAGGTGGTCGAGGAACGAAAGCTCGATCTGCATCAGCGCGCGGTTGCAGGCGTGTTCGCGGCGCAGCTCCTCCAGCAGGCCACGCAGCTGCGCGGAGCGCGCGGCGGCGAGCTGCGCGCGGGCGGGGTCGAGCAGCACGGAGAGCCGCGTCAGCGTCACCGCCTGAGCGGGAATCCCAAGCAGCGCCCCGGTGCGCTCGAGCAGCAGCGAGCGGGTCGCCTCGATCTGCGCGCGACGCGCGAGCTCGCCGTGCAGCATGCCGGCAAAGCGCACCACGGTGTGCACGTCGCGCGCGCGAATCGCGGCCCCCTGCTCCAGCACGATCTCCAACAGCCGCTGCACGGAGGCGATTTGCGCGTCGAGATGGTCGAGGACCTCGACGCCGAGCGGGTCGGTTTCCACGATCGGGGTCATTTGGGTCGCATCCGCGCGGGCGAGTTGAGTAAGTGGGTGCTGGGCGCGGGGCGTCCAGCCCCGCGACTGGGCGTGTGGTGAGGCACTCATGCGGCAGCACCTCCAGTCGGCGCCGTGCCCTTCGCGGACGCGGCGGGATCGAGCGAGTGCATCAACTGCCCCGCCATGCCGAGGCCGCCCTCGCGCATCACCCCTTCGGTGAGCGTTTGCGGCAGCAGCGAGGCGAGCATGCCGCCGCCCGCTTCGCCGCCCGTTTCGGAGGAGCCTTCTTCGCCCGAGCCTTCGCCGGATTCGCCTTCCCCGGAGAGGCCGCTGCTCTGTACGAGCGAGGAGGAGAGCTGCTGCAGAAGCACCTCTTCGAAGCCCTGGGCGGTGGCGTATGCCTGTTTGACCGAGGCGGAGCCGTTGCGAACCGAGGCCGGAGCCCGCGCTTCGTCGACCACGGGCGTCGCCGTGGAGGTGACCGGCGCGGCGAGCGGGGCGAGCGAGCTCATTGGGTCACGAGCTGGTTGGCGATCGACATCATCTGGTTTTCGGTTTGGATCGCGGAGCTCTCGAGCTGGTAGCTGCGCTGGGCGCCGATCATCTGCACCATGTCGTTGCCGACGTCGACGTTGGAGCCCTCCAGCACGCCCTGGCGGATGGTGGCCTTCGCGCTCGGCCGGGGTGTGCCGCTGGAGGCGGTGCTGGTGAAGAGGTTGCCCCCAGCGGCGAGCAGGTGGTCGGGCGAGGCGACGGTGACGAGCCCGATTTTGCCGACGGTTTTGGTGCCCACGTGCACGGTGCCGTCGGGGCCGATCGCCACTTCGCTGGGCGAGGTCCCTTTGGGCAGCGCGATCGGCGGGTCCAGCAGGTTGCCTTCTGCCGTGGTGAGCCGGCCGCGCGCGTCGATCTGCAAGGAGCCGTCGCGGGTCAGCGCCACCGTGCCGTCGGCGCGCTTGACGGTGAAGTACCCGGGGCCCTCGATCGCGAGGTCGAGCGGGTTGCCGGTGCTCTGGATCGACCCCTGCGCCTGGTCGCGGCCGATCGCCTGCGCGGCGGCGCCGGCGCCCTGGGTGGTGACCGTGCCGGCCATGTCAACTTGGTTGACGAGCAGTTCGCGGAAGCCCACCCGTTCGGCCTTGTAGCCGGTGGTGGAGGCGTTGGCGAGGTCGTTGCCGATCGAGTCGAGCTGCTGCTGCTGGGCTTCCATCCCCGATGCGGCTGCGTACAGTCCTTCGAGCATTGCGCGCCACTCCTCTCTCAGCTGCTGGTGGATCCGTCGAGGGAGCCAACCTGGGTGGAGGCGGCCTGGAGGGTTTGGTCGATCGCCTGGATGGCCTGCTGGCCGGACTGGAAGGTGCGTAGCGAGCCGATCATTTCGACCATCGTGCGCGCGGGGTTGACGCCCGATTCCTCGAGCACCCCCGAGCGCACGGTTCCGGAGGCGTGCCCGGAGGGCGTACCGGTGTAGAGGTTTTCGCCCTGCTTGACGGCGTCGGGGACGTTGAAGAGGCCGAGCGATCCCGCCGGCACGGTGCCTTCGGCACCAACCGCGATCGGGGCGCCGCTCTGGCCGAGGACGGGATCGCCGGCGCTGTCGACGAGTTGCCCGGAGCCGGAGGTGGTGAACTGGCCGTCGCGCGTGTAACGCACGCCCTGGGCCGTCTTGACGGCGAAGAACCCGGTGCCGACGATCCCGAAGTCGAGCGGCTGGCCCGTCGTTTGCATTCCGGCGGGGGCCATGTCGACGACGCTGTGGCCGAGCTGCACCCCGGTGTTCATCGCGCCGATCTGCTGCCCGGTGGAGGTGTTGGAGAGCAAGAGTTCCCCGAAGCTGTGTTGGGGTGACTGTTCGGCCTTGTAGCCCGGCGTGGAGGCGTTGGCGAGATCGTTGGAGAGCTGCGCCTGGCGGGTCTGATCGGCGACCATGCCGGACGCGGCGATGTAGAGGCCGAGGTCCATCTCAGTACGGGTGATCGCCCGGGGCAGTGGATTCTTTAGGGACTATCCAACCCGCGAGGCCGGTAAACCCGCCGCCGTGCTTCGAGCCGCTCCGCCCAGGCCACACCGCTCCTGCCGTAGCGCTCAAACTGCGGAGAACAGAGAGGCGTCGCCCGCCAGCCGCTCGCGCAGGCGGCGGCGCAGCTCGGTGTGGATCTGCGAGACCCGGCTCTCGGAGACGCCCAGCCGCGCGCCGATGTCGCGCAACGTGCGCCCCTCCACATACAGCAGCACCGCAACCTGGCGCTCGCGCGCGGGCAGCTGGGCGAAGGCGGCGCGAAAGCGCTCCTTCGCTTCCGCGCGCTCCGCGTTGAGCTCGGGGTCGGAGCCGTCGTCCTCGCTCTCCAGCGTGTCGATCCGCTCGATCGTGGAGGAGTCCTCGGAGCGGATCGTCTTGTTCAGCGAGCCCACCTCCGCGAGCGCCAGCTCGTCTAGACGGCGGCTCAGCTCGGTGGGGCTCATCCCGGCCGCGGTGGCGAGCTCCTCGCGGCTGGGGTTGCGCTCGTGCTCGGAGGCAAAGCTCTCGCGGGCTCCGTTGATCGCCCGCTCGGCCCGGCGCAGCGAGCGGGGCGCCCAGTCGTGGCGGCGCAGCTCGTCGAGCACCGCGCCGTGGATGCGCGTCCACGCGAACTGCTCCAGGGTGGCGCCCTTGGCGGGGTCGTAGCGCTCGATCGAATGGATCAGCGCCTCCAGCCCGCAGGAGAGGAAGTCCTCCACGTCGCACTGCGCGGGAACCTCGCGCACCTTGCGATAGACGATGTAGCGCACCATCGGCGTGAACGTGAAGATCAGCCGATCGCGCACCCGCAGGTCCCCGGTACGCTTGTATTTCTGCCACAGCGACAGCACCTCGGTGGCCGAGATCCTGGCCGCGCGCTGGCCGAAATGGGAGGTTGAGCCAGAGGCCGTCTCCTGGCGTAGGTCCATAGCATTCATGCGGTGCTCCGACTCTCGAGGGAAAGTGGTGCGTCTCGCAGAGTGGCCCCCCCGACCTCCGTTTCAAGATTCCGAGGGAGTCCAATTCCACAAAGACCCCGCACTGATCGGCACACGGATGGGCGGGCTTGAGCGAAAGCCGTACCTCGCAAGAAATCGGCCGCTCGCAAATATTGAAATGCGGAGGCGGAACGCCCCATTGGAGGGCGACGAGCTCTCCGATCGGCCAGCACCGCCTGCTTCAAGACATGCTTGGCGACCGGCTCACGGATGAGCTGGAGCGGTCGATGACCGTGATTGCGTAGATCGCCGCAGCGCGGGCGACGATAAGCCGACCACCCTAAAGGGTTCGCCCTAAAGTTTTTCGATCATCAGCCGATCAGAATGCAGATACACAAGAGCAAAGCGGCCCAGGGACGGGTCCGTGACCAATGCTTTCAGGAGGAAAACAGCATGAGCTCGCCGATGACGCCACCCCCGGAGGTCCTTGAGGAGATGGCACGCGCCGCACAAACCTACGAGGAGCTGAGCTCGCAGGGCCGCGAACTGCGCTTCGCGCGAGACGAGCAGAGCGGGCGTACGCGGATCGAGGTGCGCGACCGCGCCGGCAAAGTGCTGAAGACGCTCACCCACGCGCAGGCGCTGGCGCTCGCCGCCGGGACGCCGCTGGAATAGAGGGAGTGGCACCGTGACCACCGTGAGCACATCCACCGCGGGCGCGCCGATCAGCTTCAGCGGCCTCGGCTCCGGGCTGAACACCAGCGAAATCATCTCCGCCCTGATGGGCGTGGAACGCGAGCCGATCACTCATCTGACCGATGAGGAGAGCAGCCTGGAAGGGCAGCGCGCACAGCTGCAGTCGATCCAGAGCAACCTCTCACAGCTCACCCTCGACGCCCAGGAACTGGGCTCGCCGCTGCTGTTCTCGAGCTCGCAGGCAGTTAGTTCGAGCGAACCCACGCGGGTCGCCGCGAGCACGACCGCCGGGGCGGCGGTGGGCGGCTACGAGGTGGAAGTCACCCAGCTCGCCAACTCGGGCCAGCGCACGTTCACCTTCAAAATCCCCGCGGTGGCCGAAACCGTGACGATCGACGGCGATGAAGTCGAAGTCGCGGCGGGCACCACCGCCGAAGAGCTGGCCAAGCAGATCAACTCGGACTCCACCGCGACGGTTTACGCGGCGGCGTTGGGGAGCGAAACGGTGGTGCTCTCCACGCGCGAAACGGGAGCCACCGGCGAAGGCTTCATCGCAGTCAGCGACCCCGGGGGCATGCTCGTCGAACAGGCGGGCACCGCCAAAGAAGGCCAGAACGCCGAATACACGGTGGATGGGGTCGCGGGGAGCGCCGCCTCGAACAAGCTCACAACGGCGATCCCGGGGGTGACGCTGGAACTCAAGGCGCTGACCACCACGAGCGGTCCCGTGACGGTCGAGGTGCAGCCGCCGGAAATCGACCCAACCAAGATCGTCGAACAGGCGCAGGCGTTCGTGACCCTCTACAACTCGACGATCGCGGGGATCCAGAAGCAGCTCACCACAAAGCCCCCCGGGTCACCCCAGAGCAGCGAAGAACTGCAGACGGGAACGCTGTTCGGCGACTTCGACCTCGAGAGCCTGCTGGACAGCATGCGCCAGGCGATCTACGAACCAGGAGCCGGCCTGCCGACGGCGATGTCGAGCCTCGCCGACATCGGCATCAACACGGGCGCGCCCAGCGGTGGTGCCACCCCCTCTCAGTCGGCGATCGAAGGGCAGTTGACGCTGAACACCGCGGAACTGGAAAACGCGATCCAGGCAAACCCCACGGGCGTCGAAGAAATGTTGGTCGGCTGGTCGAAAAACTTCCAGGACGTGCTCAATGTCGAGGCCGCCCCGGGCGGCACGTTGGACACCCGCATCGAAGGCGACACCACGCAGGTGACCGAACTGGGCAGCAGGATCACCACCATGAACGAATTGCTCGCCGTACGCCAGAAAACGCTGCAGGCCGAATTCCTCGCGATGGAAACAGTGGTATCGCAGAATCAATCGCAGTCGGCGTGGTTGAGCGCCCAGCTCGACACGATGCTCGGGACCTCCTCCAGCAGCAGCTCGAAATCCTGAGCTTCCTGGCCGAGATAGAACCCAAGACTTCCCGCATCTGCCCGAATGCAACGGGTCCACAAAGCGAGCGGGTCGGTGGCATCGCTCCGAGGCTCAACTTTGCGCGGGCACGACCGATCACCGGGAAAGCCCGGGCCCGATAGGAAAGCGAAGGAGCGAGCGAAGAGCGCATGACCCCGATGACCGCCACACCGCAGGCATACCGCGAGAACGCCGTACTCTGCGCGACCCCGGCGCAGCGCGTGGTGATGCTCTACGACAGCGCCCGCCGCTTCCTGCGCCAGGCGGCGGAGGCGATGCGCGCGGGCGAAGTGGAGCGCGCCCACAACAAGCTGCGCCAAGCGGAACAGATCGTCGCGCACCTCGACGTGGTGCTGGACTACGAGCAGGGCGCCGCGCTCTCCGAGCAGCTGCATGCGCTCTACAACTTCTGCCTGACCCACCTCAACCGTGCGCGCATGAGCCTCGAGGCCGACAAGGTCGAGGAGGTTTCGGAGATCCTGGGCGACCTGCGCGAGTCGTGGGTGGAGATCGCACGCCGATGAGCCCCAAGCCCGACACCCACGCCACAACGGCCACCGCGACTCCGCTCCCCGCCGACACCCACGCCACAGCGGCCGCCGCCGTTGCGCTCCCCGCCGCAGCCGACCACGGCTTGCGGATCGGCTCCGCGTCGGACCCCTACACCGCGATCCTCGAGCTGGCCGAGTACGAGCTGCAGCTCGCCAGGGACGGCCGGATCGAGGATCTGCGCTTGCTGGCACCCCAGTGGGACGCCCTAACGGCGGACCTCCCGGAGCAACCGCCGATCTCCGCCCGCGGCGCGCTGGAACGCGCGACGGCGCTGCACGAGCGCACGAGCGCCACCCTGCAGTGCCTGCGCGAGGGGCTGATGTGCGACCTGCGCACCACCGCGCGCGCCAGCCGCGCCGCCCACGGCTACGCCGGCCAGGCTCCGCGGCGTGTCCACCGCATGGACCACAGCGCGTAAGCACTAAAGGTCCCCGCCCCGCCGCCGATGACCGGAGCGACCGGGCACTGCCCGGGGGCGGCTCCCAAGGATGAGAGTCGGGTTTGGCCCACGGAGGGCAACAGCTCCAAGCAGTCACTCTCCACACCGCCACCCGATGTCCCTCATCGACACCACCCAACTCGCATTGGAAAGCGCCGCGCGCGGCGCGTGGGCACGCCAGACGCTGCTCACCAACAACATCGCCAACGCCAACACCCCCGGCTACCACCGCGAGGACCTCAACTTCCAGGGCGCCCTGCGCGAGGCGCTCGCCGACGGCGAATCTCCCGCGGCAGTGCAGTTCAAGCCCGAAGTCAGCTCCCAGGTGGTAGGGCCGGAAGGCAACGGCGTGGACATCGACCAGGAATCCGCGTTGGAGGCAGAGAACGGCCTGGAATATCAGGCCCTCATGCAGGTGATGGGCACCCGCAACGAAATCATGCGCTCCGCGATGGGGATCGGCTGATGGGCTTCTCGACCCAAACGAGGCGGACATTCGCGCCCTCTACCCAACCAAGGCGGACATGCGCGCCCCCCGACCCGACGAGGGCAGGTGCTCGCTGATGGGCCTCTTCGACGCGATCGAAATCGCCGGCAGCGGGCTCAGCGCCGAACGCGTGCGGATGGACGTCACCTCCGAGAACCTCGCCAACGCGCAGACAACCAAAGCCGCCAACGGCCAGCCCTACCAGCGCCAGGAGGTGGAGCTCCAGCAGACGGGCACCCCCTCCTCCAACTTCGAAGCGACGCTCACCGAAGCGCTCGGCTCCGGCGCCGGCGCGAGCGATGACGGGCTCACCCACCCACCCGCGGGCGGTGTGCAGGTCGCGGGGATCGTCGCCGACAAAACGCCCGACCAGCAGGTGTACGACCCCGGCAACCCCGAAGCCGACGCGCAGGGGTACGTGAAGATGCCTAACGTCAACACCGTCACCGAAATGGTGGACCTGATCTCCGAGTCGCGCTCCTACCAGTCGGACGTCACCGCGATGCAGACCGCCAAGTCGATGTTCACCGCGACGCTCGGGATCCTCAAGTGACGATCCCCCCGATCGGCGCAATCGGCAACGTGCTCTCGCAGGGCGTCACCGGCCTCGGCGCGGGCGAAGCGACGGGTGCCGGTGCCCCCGCCAGCCTCAGCCCATCGAGCGGCCTCAGCCCGAGCGCGCCGACCGCAAGCGCCGAACCGGCGACCGGCGCGAGCTCGGGCGTGGGCGGGGTCGGTGGGGTCTCGGGCGCGGAAAGCTCCACCGCCCCGAGCGGCGTCGAAGGCAGCGGAGGCGTCGAATCCGGCGGCTTCGGCGGAGCGCTCACGCAGGCGATCTCCTCGCTCGACAAGACCCAGCAGAGCGCCGACGGCGCCGCGCAGGCGCTCGCCACCGGCACCGCCGCCAACCCCGAGAGCGCCGTCGTAACCGTCGAGAACGCGCAGCTGGCGATGCAGCTCGCCTCGCAGATTCGCACCAAGGCGGTCGAAGCCGCCCAACAGATCTTCCAGACACAGGTGTAGAGCGGGAAGGGGGCAGGCCCCCCTCCCGACCTCCCCCCATCCACTCCGAACCCCACACACTCACAACACCCGACAGCAGCCCTCACCAAATAGACCCGCACTCCAACCCGGCCTTCCCACTACCGCATTCACATAACCCCACCTAACCAATGCCCGTAAAGCAACTAGCCACCCGATTGACCCCGCGCGGATGGATCATCCTCGGCGCCGGCGCGATCGCCGGGATCCTGTTCATCTACCTGTTTGTGCACATGGTGTCTAAGCCCTCCTACTCCACGCTTGCCACCGGCCTGGAACCGGCGCAGACGGGGAAAATGACCGCCGCGCTCGACCAGCAGGGAATCGGCTACGAACTGCAGAACAACGGCACCGCGCTGGCGGTGCAGTCCAACGAGACCGCTCAAGCCCGGGTCGCGCTCGCCGGCGCTGGGCTGCTCGGCAACACCCACCCCGGCTTCGAACTATTCAACAAATCGAGCCTCGGAGAAAGCCAGTTCCAGCAGCAGGTCACCTACCAGCGCGCGCTGCAAGGCCAGCTCGAACAGACCATCGACAACATCCAGGGGGTCTCCGGCGCGCAGGTCGAGCTCGTCATGCCCTCCACCCAGAACCAGCTGTTCGGCGAAAGCCAGAACGCATCCTCCGCCGCCGTGCTGTTGAGCGGCTCCAGCTCGTTGAGCTCCACCTCCGTGCGCGGCATCGCCCAGCTCGTCGCCTCCTCGGTGCCCGGGTTGCGGCTGCAGAAGGTGACGATCACCGACGGCAGCGGGCAGCTGCTGTGGCCCTCCCAGAACGGCGAAGCCGGCGGCGGCGCGAGCGGCAAGCAGGCCGCCGAGGAACGCTACGACGACGGGATGGAGGCCAGCCTCGACGAGATGCTCGCGCAGACGCTCGGCCCCGGCAAGGCGGTGGTGCAGGTGTACGCCAACCTCAACACCAACCAAACGACTCAGGAATCGCTGACCTATGGCAAGGCCGGCGTCCCGCTGCAGCAGAGCAAGAACCTCGAAACCCTCACCGGCTCCGGCGGCGGCGCGGGCGCGACGGGCACCGCCAACATCCCCGCCTACGCGCAAACCGGCAGCTCCGGCAAGTCCAATTACAAGCATGAAGTGACCGGCTCCTCGCTTGGCGTGAACAAGACCGTCACGCACTCCACCGTCGCACCCGGCGAAGTCGAAAGCGAGCACGTCTCGGTGCTGCTCGACCACTCCGTTCCCGCCAGCTCGGTCGGCGCGGTCAAGGAAGCCGTCACCAACGCCGCCGGCATCCAGCCCAAGCGCGGCGACACGATCTCGCTCGGCCAGATGGCCTTCGCGAAGTCGACCACGCCCGCCGCGGCAAGCGCCTCCGGGGGGATGCTGGGTTATGCCAAGTACGCCGTGATCGGGATCGCCTCGGCGCTCTTCCTGTTCTTCACCACCCGCGCTCTGCGTCGCCGCGAGCAGGAAGGGATTGACAACGATCCCCCGTGGCTGCGGGAGCTCGAGCTGCCCGTGCGGCTGTCCGAGCTCGAACGCGAAATCCCGCCACGTCCCGCCGACGCCCCCACGCTGGTCGCCGCCGCCGCGGGTGCGAGCGCAAACGGCGGGGGGGGCGGCGATCCGATTCGCCGCCAAGTCGAGCAGCTCGCCGAGTCCAACCCCGACCGGGTAGCCCAGCAGCTGCGCAGCTGGATGCAGGAGGACCGATGATCGTGAGACGGGTCTGATGGCCATCCAACTCCCCCCCGCATCCGGTGCTCCGGGCGCCGAGCTGGATGGGGGCGCTCTGCTTCCCGCGGTGCGCATCGGCGGCCGCCGCAAGGCCGCCGTGCTGATGGCCGCACTCGGGGCGGAGCGCGCCGCCGAGGTGATTCAGCACCTCCGCCAAGAGGAGATCGAGAGCCTCTCGCTTGAAATGACCAAGCTCGGCGCGATCGAAGAGCAGATCACCGAGGCGATCCTCAGCGAGCTCGCGGCCGCCGCCGGCACCGACAGCCTCGGGGACGTTGTCGGCGGCACCGAGTTCGCTCGCGAAGTGCTCGAGCGCGCACTCGGTCCCGAGCGCGCGGAGGAACTGCTGGCGCGCCTCGCGAGCGCCAACGACGCCCGCTCGTTCGAGTTCCTGAGCCGCACCCCGCCCGAGCAGATTGTCGGCTTCCTGCGCACCGAGGCCCCGCAAACGATCGCGCTGGTCGTCGCCAACCTCCACACCGCGCTCGCGGCCCAGGTGCTCGCCCGCCTGCCCGACGCGATCCAGCCCGACATCGCGCTGCGGATCGCGCGCATGGGCGAGACCTCCCCCTCGGTGATCCAGCAGGTGGAAGAGGTGATCCGTCAGAAGCTCACTACGGTCGTCGAGCAGGAGTACTCCTCCGCCGGTGGGGCGAAGGCGCTCGCCGACATCCTCAACCACGCCGACCGTTCCACCGAGCGCGCCGTGCTCGACCACCTCGGTGCGACCGACGCCGAGCTTGCAGAGGAGGTGCGGCGGATGTTGTTCGTGTTCGAGGACATCGTCACGCTCGAAGACCGCGCGATCCAGCAGGTGCTGCGTGAGGCCAACCAGAAGGACCTGGTGCTCGCGCTGCGCGGAGTTCCCGAGGCGGTCAAGGAGAAGCTGCTCGCCAACATGTCCGAGCGCGGGGCGGCGATGCTGATGGAGGAGATGGAGGTCCAGCAGCCCCAGCGCCGCCGTGACGTGGAGGCCGCCCAGGGCCGCATCGTCGCGGTAGTGCGCCGCCTCGAGGAGGCCGGCACGATCGTGCTCGCCTCCGGTGACGGCGAGAGCGAAGAGGAAGCGGTGGTGTGAGCTATCCCCTGGAGCAGCTCGAGCCCTCCGCGCCACCGCCCCGCGGAACTCCCGCACGTCTCCTCGCCGACGCCGCCGCCGAGGCCGAGCGCGTGCGCGAGCTCGCCCGGGCCGAAGGCCACGCCGAGGGTCTCGCCCAGGGCCGCGAGGACGGCCTGTCCGAGGCCCGCTCGGCCGCCAGCGCCCTGCAGCAGGCGTTGAGCGAGGCGCTGGTGCTGCGCGAGCAGCTCGCCGAGGAGACCGAGAGCGACGCCGTCGCGCTTGCGCTGGCGCTCGCCGCAAAGATCCTCGCCGGCACGCTCGCGGTCGAGCCCGAGCGCGTCCTCGACTCCGTGCGCGGTGCGCTGCGACGCGTCACCGACCGCCGCCGCGTGACGGTGCTCGTCGACCCCGCCGACCTCGAGACCGTCAGCGCGGCAATCGCCGAAGTGGAGACTCAGGTCGGGGGCATCGACCATTGCGACGTCCAGGCCGACCGCCGCGTGGGCCGCGGCGGGGCGATCGTGCGCACGCTCGAGAGCGAGGTCGACGCCTCGGTCGACACCCAGCTGGAGCGCGCCCGCGAGGTCATTCAGGCGGAGCTCGGTGGCGCCGCGGAGCCCCCGTCATGAGCTCACACCACCCGCACGCCACCGCCCGCCACACACTCGCACGACACCGCGAGCCCCCGTCATGAGCGGCGCGCTCCTCTCCCGCGCCGCCGGCGCGCTCGCCGGCGCCGACCTCGCGCGCTGCCACGGGCGCGTAAACAACCTGATCGGGCTGATCATCGAGGCCACCGGGCTGCAGGCGGAGGTCGGCGAGGTGTGTCTGGTCGGGGCCGATCGAAATCGTGAGGCGGTGCCCGCCGAGGTGGTCGGCTTCCGCGAGGGCCGCACGCTGCTGATGCCGCTCGGCGAGCTTCAGGGGATCGGGCCCGGCACCAAGGTGCTCCCCACCGGCGCCCCCTTCCGCGTGCCCGTCGGCCCGCAGTTGCTGGGGCGCGTGATCGACGGGCTCGGCGCCCCCCTGGACGGGCTCGGCGCGGTCGCCGGCGATGCCCGCGAAGGGGCGGGCTTTCGCTCAACAATCGCCGCCCCCCCTCCGGCCCTGCACCGGCCCCGCATCAACGAGCGCGTCGCGCTCGGCGTGCGCGCGCTCGACAGCCTCGTCCCCTGCGGGCGCGGACAGCGTCTGGGGATCTTCGCCGGGTCGGGGGTCGGCAAGTCCTCGCTGCTCGGGATGATCGCCCGCTCGACCTCCGCCACCGTCAACGTGATCGCGCTGGTCGGGGAGCGTGGCCGTGAGGTGCGGGAGTTCGTCGAGCGCGATCTCGGCGAGGCGCTCGAGCGCTCCGTCGTGGTCGTCGCCACCTCCGATGAGCCCGCGCTCGTGCGCATCAAGGCCGCCTTCACCGCCACCACGATCGCCGAGCACTTCCGCGACCACGGCCACCACGTGATGCTGATGATGGACTCCGTCACCCGCTTCGCCACCGCCCAGCGCGAGATCGGCCTGGCGATCGGCGAGCCTCCAGCCACCCGCGGTTACACGCCGTCGGTGTTCGCGCTGCTCCCCCGCCTGCTGGAGCGCGCCGGCACCAGCCCCCAGGGCTCCATAACCGGCCTCTACACGGTGCTGGTCGACGGCGACGACATGAACGAGCCGATCGCCGACGCCGTCCGCTCGATCCTCGACGGGCATATCGTGCTCACCCGTTCGCTCGCCCACGCCGGGCACTACCCCGCGATCGACCTTCTGCAGAGCGTCTCGCGCCTCACCGGCGAGATCGTCGCGCCCGAGATCGCCGCCGCCGGGCAGCGCCTGCGTGGCGCGCTGGCAGCGCTGCGGGAGAAGGAAGATCTGATCTCGATCGGCGCCTACCACTCCGGGAGCGACCCGCTGCTCGATGCCGCTCTGGAGCACCGTCCTCGGATCGACGCCTTTCTGCGCCAAGCAGTCATTGAGCCCAGCCGCCCCTCCGACTCCGACCTCGGGCTGCTCGATATCTCCGATTCGCTCGAGCGCTCTCTCGCCCAACGCTCGGGTGAGATTCTCGACGCCGAGGAGGTGCTACCCGGCGCCGGCGACAATTCCGGCGGGGTGCGTGGTGGGCAGACACCCAGCTCGAGCCGCGCACAAGCCTCCGATCACGACGGTGGAACGCCTTCACCCTCCTTCGAGGCATCCGCCATCCCAGCGCTTGGGCTCTAACCCTGCTGAGCGTACAGCCCCGCTATCGACACCGGCGTTCACCCCGCCGGCGACTCGATATGTTCAGCGGTGCTTCGGTGCTGCGCGCAGCGCAGCGGCTATGCCGCCGCCACTGGGCGGTATTCTCTTGTCTCGGGATTCTGCTCCAGCAGGCCCACCGCCCGCAGCGTCTTCACGTAGCGGTGGGTCGTCGAGGGCGACATCCCCATCTGTCCCGCCAGGTCGATGATCGCGCGCCACGGCCGATCCGGCCCATACGATGCCAGGATCGCCAACCCGCGCAACAGCGACTGCGAGAGCTGTGGATCCTCGAGCGCGTCCTCCAGCGCGGCCCGTGTCGCCTTCTGCAGCGGCGAGGGCCTCCCTTTGCCGTTCTTCTCCTGCGGCTGGTAGGCGTGGTCGAGCGCAGCCAGCAACAGGTTCGAGACGGTGCCGTTGCGGTTGCGACCAGCGGTGCGCATCACCTGCTCCACTTGCAGCGGAGAGAGTGTGATCGCTACCTCATCCGATTTCTTCTTGCTCATGTCGTTCATCCCCAGGACTGTTGGTTTGATTGAATTGTCCGACCAAACGATCCACTTGGAACGTGCATCCGTGCCCGGATGGTATGGGTAGACATATATTCTTACGAATAATTTTGGCGTTCAGATCACACCTTAATGAATAAATCCAACTGTCAGTCGGACTAAATCGTCGGATCCACCGGGAAAATGCGGTTGCGCGGCCACCCGCAGGCGGTCCAGTCGATACCCACAGCCGACCCACAAGGACCTTCCACGCGGCTGTTTGCGCCGTTGCCGGGGCTGGCGCCCACGCAGAGTCCTCTGCGCTGTGGTGCATACGTAAGAGCGTAGCTTAATTTCGTTCTTCGGGACAGTCCCCCTGCCCGCGGGGACGCTGGCGGTCCCATGCCACCGAGGCGCCCTCAAGAACCGCGCCATGCGTCCGATTACGCGGCTGTGAGCACCGCTCCCTCGTTCCGCTTCCGACTCGAGCGTGTCCGTGCGCTGCGCCAGCGCAAGGAGCTCCTCGCGCGCGAGGAGCTCGCCCGCGCCATCACCCAGCGCAGCGGCAGCCAGAATCGCTTGCGGCGCGTCGAGGAGCACCTCGAGCGGGCCTTCTCCCACCAGCGCCTCGCGGCCGCAGAGAACGGGAGCACCGCTGCCGTCAGCGCCGCCGAGCTCCTCGCACGCCAGGCCTTCGTCGAGCACGTCGAGGCGCAGCGCACGATGGGCATGCGCGAGCTCGAGCGCCACGAGGCCGACGTGGCCAACTGCGACAACCAGCTCGGCTGCGCCGCGCGCGAGCACGAGATCTTGGAGCGCCTCAAGGACCGACAGCGCGCCGAGCACGAGCGGGAAGCCGGGCGCCGCGAAAATGCGCAGCTCGACGAGATCGCGCTCGAGCGCTTTCGCCGGAGTGCCGCATGAGCGCCGCCTCGCTCGGCGGACTTGAACCGATCGCCGCTGCCGCAACCGGCGGCGGAGAACCGATCGCCGCCACCACCGCCGGCGAACGCGTCCAGCAGCTGCAGACCCTCCTCGAACAGGTCGAACAGGGCCCTTCGGTTGTGGCCTCCAAAAGCTTCACATCGGCCCTCGACGCCGCCCAAGCCGCAGACGCGAGCTCCGCGACGGCGGGCGTCTCGACGGCGTCCGCCCCGCCCGCAGACGCCGCCCTCACAGCTGACGACTCCGTCTCTGCCACAACCGCCCCCTACACCTCCTTATTGCTGGCCGACGGGTCGGCCTCAGCCAGCCCCACCGACACCGCCTACACCTCAGCAATGCCGACGACGGTCGCCTACGACTCCGCCACACCCGCGGGGGCGAACGCCACCACTGGGGGCGGATCCGCGTATGCGCCGATGATCGAACAGGCCGCCGCCCGCTACGGGATCGATCCCTCGGTTCTCTACGGGCTGATCGAGCAGGAGTCCGGGTTCGACCCCTCCGCCACCAGCAGCGCCGGCGCACAGGGGCTCACGCAGCTGATGCCCTCCACCGCCGCCTCGCTCGGGGTCACCGAACCGCTCGACCCCGCGCAGTCGATCGAAGGTGGCGCCCGCTACCTCTCCGGGCTGCTACGCCAGTTCGGCGGCAACACAACCGACGCGCTCGCCGCCTACAACGCCGGGCCAGGCGCGGTCGAGCAGTACGGCGGCGTCCCCCCTTACCCCGAAACTCAGCAGTACGTCACCAAAGTGCTCGGCTACGCCGCCTCCTACAGCCAGAGCGGGCAGGACGCGGGCTTGGCCCCCTCCACCACCTCGGCGGTGACCGGCCCGACGGCCACTGCCTCTGGGGCGATCGTATGAGTCCGGCCGCCCCGCAGCCGATCCCGACCGCTCCAGGTGGACGAGAACCACTCTCCACCGGCGCCCCGCCCGGCGCTCCTCCTGAAGGGCCGCCCTTCCAGAGCGCGCTCGAAACCGAATGGGCCCGGACCGCAATTGCGGAAGGCCACCAGCAGAATTCCTCGCCCGCCGAGGGCAAGGCGAGCGCGTCGGAAGCGTCCGACCGTCTCCCGCACAATTCTGCGCCGCCCACCAGGCACCATTCGGCGCATCGCGCTGCCGCAACGCCCTCCGACGGCGCGACACCCGGGGACTTGGCACCGTCTGCGTCCACGCCCGCCGGCTCCGCACCGACGCCCGCTACGGCGCTCCCCGCAGGCCCCCTCACCGATGACACGCCACCGGGCGGGCTCGCCGGTGGAGACGTCAACCAGAGCCCCGTCGCAGAGCTGAAAGCCGGCCAACCCGACCCCGCGATCGCAAGCGGCACCCTCTCCGGCAACGAGGAAGGCGCCCCCGACGCCCGCGCCACGGGAGCGCACGACGACGCTTTGCCCTCCACGCCCACCGGCCTCGCAGACGGTGTGCTCGCAATACCTCGGGAGGGCGCCTCCACCGCCGGTGCTCCCGACACGTCCGAAAACGGCACAGCCACAGCCGGAGGGGGCACAAGTGTTCTTGCGTCGACATTGAAGGAGACCTCCACGGCCGGCGGCGCGCAGGGGCACTCGACTCCCGCGGCTCCCCACACCCGCGGTCTCGCCAACCCCGTCGGCTCCTCGGCGGGCGCGAACGCCGGCGGAGAAGGAAGTACGAACGCCGGCGGGGGTGAGGGCCCGACACACAGGGGTGCAGACCACACGACAGGGCAGCTGCGCCTGCGCTCGGCAAGCGACGCGGGCGCGAGCGAGCAGCTAGGTGGAGCGGGCCCCGTCCAGGCAGGCACCGACGGCGCCTTCATCGAGGGGGGCAGCGGCGGGGTGGGTGGGCTCGAAACCACCGCCTCACCTCCCCTTGGGGCCGCGCTGGATGCCAGCTCCACGGGCTCCCCGGCCGAACTCGGATCGGGCGCTTACGGAGTCGGCCTGCAGGAGGCGATCGAGAGCCTCCACGGCACGATCCAGCTCGCCGCCCGCCAGGGACTCACCCAGGCGCGCATCTCTCTGCAGCCCGAGGAGCTCGGGGAGATCCGCATCAACCTGACCCAAACCGCCCAGGGTCTGCTCGCGCGCATCAGCGCCGAGTCGCCCGCCGCCGCGCAGGCGCTCGCCGCCGCCCATTCCGAGCTGCGCCAATCGCTGAGCTCGCTTGGCATCAACCTAACGCGCCTGGACATCGGCCACCACGACTCCCCCCAGAGCGGGGGCGCGAACGCCAATGGCAACGGCGGGGGCGGCGCCGCCCGCGGCGAAGGCTTCTCCGGCGGCCGCCCCGGGCGCTCCACGGCGATCGCGACCCCCGCCGACTCCGGAGCCGAAGCCGATTTACCCGCGGCCGACGAGCCCGAGGCGCAAACGACTGCAACGTCGCACGGAACCCTCATCGACGTGCTCGCCTGAGCACCACGAGGCGCCCGCAAACCCCACGAGCCAACCGACACACCCCGGCCCAAACCGCGAACAACCACCAATCCCAGCAGGCAACGCATACACCGCACCACCGAGCACGAGAGCGAGGCAAACCCATGACCACCGTCACACCATCCACCGCGGCGCCCACCACGAAAACCGGCTCCACCGCGGGTTCCGCCGAAGCCGAAGCCGTCAACCCCAAAGGCGAACTCGGCAAGAACGCCTTTCTGCAGCTGATGGTCGCCCAGCTGCAGGCGCAAAACCCGCTCGAACCTAGCAACGGCACCGAATACATCAGCGAGCTCGCGCAGTTCTCCCAGCTCGAGCAGACAACCAACCTTGCGCAGAGCAGCTCGCAGTCGGTCACCGCCCAGCGAGTCTCCCAGGCGGTGGCGCTGATCGGGCACACCGTCTCCTACCCCGACCCCTCCACCGGCGCCACCAAGAGCGGTGCCGTGCAGAGTGTCGAGATCACCCCCGAAGGCGCCACTCTCACGGTCGAAGGCACCGCCGGGATCGAACTCGCCGGCGTCTCGGAGGTCTCGTGAGCGTCGAATTCAATCCCGCGCTGCTTGCAGGTGGGCCGGCTTCGATTCCGGGCTCGGCCCCGATCGGGAGCCCGCAAACCGGCTCCGCGAACGGCAGGCGTGTCGCAGGTCCCGGGGATACCTCCGGGTCGTCGTTCGCGGACGTTCTCAAGGAGACCAACGGGCAGGAACCGCTGCACTTCTCCAAGCACGCCCTCGAGCGCGTGCAGCGCCGTGGGATCGCGCTCGACCCGAGCACCATCGGCAGGCTGCACGAAGGCGTCGGCCGGGCCGCAGGCAAGGGCTCGCGGGACTCGCTTGTGCTGGTCGACGGCACCGCCTTCGTGGTGTCGGTTCCCAACCGCACCGTCATCACGGCGGTCGGCTCCGAACACATGCGCGAGCAGATCTTCACCAACATCGACAGCGCCGTGATCGCGTGAGGCGCACGCGATCACCGCTCCGATTCACCTTCCCCCTCTCTTCCCCAGAACACAACCAGACACCACAACCGGACTGGAGCCCAACCACATCAACAACTCCTCGGGCCTGACGTTCACCAGCTCAGCCCACCAACTTCATCGAGACCAAGCAACTCCGAGAACCCTGTAAACGCAATCACGGCCGGACCTCTTCGAGGAGGCCGCGAAAGGAAGTGACGCAACCATGATGAGTGGAATGTACGCCGCGATCAGCGGCCTCGACGCAAACGAGACGATGCTCAACGTCACCGCCAACAACCTGGCGAACGTCAACACGATCGGCTACAAGTCCCAGCGGGTGACGTTCGCCGACTCGCTGTCGCAGATCGTGCGGGGAGCCTCCGGGCCCACCACCAGCAACGGCGGCACCAACCCCATGCAGGTGGGGCTCGGCGTCGTCGTCTCCTCGACCGACAACGAAATGACCGAGGGCTCCTTCCAGACCACCAACAACCCTCTGGACGTCGCCATCCAGGGCGAAGGGTTCCTTCGAGTCGGCAGCGGGACACCGCCCGCGGAACCTCCCTACACGGCCAAACTGCCGGCCGCCTTCCAGTACACCCGCGAGGGCGACCTCACCACCAACACCAAGGGCTTCCTCACGACGCAGGCCGGGAACTACGTGATCGGCCGCGAAGCCGTCGCAACCGGGGCGGGAGCCGAAACCACCTACGCACCCGGCGCCAAAGACAGCTACATCGTGATCCCTCCCGGCTCCGCCAACGTGTCGATCGGCGAGGACGGGGCCGTCAGCTACACCGACGAGAACCCCAAATCGCCCACTTACGAACAGCAGGTCACGGCGGGCTACCTCTCGCTGGCACAGTTCCCCAACCAGGATGGCCTGCAGCGCCTCGGCGGATCGTTGTGGGGCCAGACCACCAACTCGGGCGCGCCGATCGTGGGCACCCCGGACACCGGTGGCTTCGGTCAGACGGTCGCAGGGGAGCTGGAGATGTCGAACGTCGACCTCGCCACCGAGATGACCAGCATGATCACCGCCGAGCGCGGCTACCAGGCCAACTCGAAGGTGATCACCACCGCCGACGAAATGCTCCAGACGGTGGTGACGATGGTCCAGTAGTCACACCGCGGGACGTACAACGAGGCGCCCGGGTGGGGCGTGAGCGCGACAGCGCCGCGCCCCACCAAAGGGCGACGCCCGATGAGAGATCGAGGAGGTGGAGATGTCTTGCCCGCCCCATACCACTTCACAAAATGAATGGTTTGGGTCCGAAAAAGTACACACCGCCCGCAGGCCCCATCTCGCAACGCACCTCATCCGCCCGAGGGCGCGCGGGTATGAAAGCCAACAGAGAGAAGGCACCATGATCATCCTCCATAGGCTCGGGCATACCGACGAGCCCTTCCAACTGAATCCCGATCTGATCGTCACCGTCGAGTCGACCCCCGACACAGTCGTGACGCTTGCCACAACCGCGAAGGTAGTCGTGGCCGAGAGCCCCGACGAGGTGGCCGCAGCGGTGCGCGAGTGGCGCGTGGGCGTGCTCTCCGAGGCGATGCGCAACCGCCGCCCCGAGCACGATCCCTCTCCCGTCCACACTCTGGGCAAGCGTCCAGAACGAGTTGAAGGATCGCGCCTTCCGGCCGATGAACGAGGGCGATGAAGGCCGCAACAGCTATCGGAATCGGGGTCGCCTTCGGCGCCCTGCTGCTCAGCTCGATGATGGACGGGACCTCTCCCGCATCGTTCATCAACATCCCCGCGCTGATGATCATCCTCGGCGGCACCTTCGGGGTGACGCTGGCGAGCGTGGGAATGCAGTCGATGAAGCGGATCCCCTCGCTCTACAAGCTCACCTTCTCAGCCGTTCCCCCCGACCTGCGCGGCCGTCTTGACCTGCTGGTGTCGCTCGCCGACCAGGCCCGCCGCGATGGCCTGCTCGCGCTGGACGCGCAGCTCGGCGAGATCGAGGACCCCTTCACCCGTAACGCCCTGCAACTCGTGGTGGACGGCACCGACCCCGAGATGGTGCACGCGATCATGGAGGCCGAGGTCGACGGCATGGCGGCCCGTCACGCGGCGGGTGCGGCGCCGTTTGAGAAGGCCGGCGGCTTTGCCCCCACGATGGGGATCATCGGCACCGTGCTGGGGCTGGTGCACGTGCTGCAGAACCTCGCGGCTCCCTCCACGCTCGGCCCCTCGATCTCGGCCGCCTTCCTTGCAACGCTGATGGGAGTCGGCGCGGCCAACGTGATCTTCCTGCCAATCGCCAACCGCCTGAAGGCGATCTCCGCCGAAGAGGCCGAACTGCGGATGATGACGCTCGAGGGGATCCTCTCGCTGCAGGCCGGCGACAACCCGCGCCTGGTCGCGGACAAGCTGACGTCCTACCTGCCCCCCGCCGAGCGCGATAGCGAGGATGGCGAGGGTGCCTCCTCACCGCAGGCCGGGAGCCTGCAGGCCGAGGCAGCTTGACATGGCCCGCGGACACGGTCGCAAACGCCGGGGGGGGCATGCCGCCGAGCACGACAACGACGAGCGCTGGCTGCTCACCTACGCCGACATGATCACGCTGTTGATGGCGCTGTTCATGGTGCTGTTCTCGATCTCCTCGGTCAACATCTCCAAGTACCGCACCCTGCAGATGGCGCTCAAGGCGGCCTTCTCCGGGGACATCCTGCCCGGCGGCAAGTCGATCGAGCAGCCCGGCGCGAGCGCCAATTCCAGCCGCGCCCCCACCACGATCGACACGCCCGCGATCGTGCGGCTCACCCCCAACGTCACCAGCGAACTCGAACATGTCGCCGGCGGACAGTCGGGGAGCGCGCAGGCGAGCGCGCAGAGCGCCGCCGCGAGCGTACAGGTGTCGGCCGCCCAGCAGGAGCAGGCCAGCTTCGAGGCACTCCAGCGCGAGCTGAAAGAATATGCGGCCAAGCACGGGTTCGCGAAATCGGTCAACGTCACGATCGAACAGCGCGGCTTGGCGATCCGGGTGCTCACCGACAGCCTCCTCTTCACCTCCGGCAGCGCCACCCTCGAGAGCCAGGGCCAGCCCCTGCTCACCGAGATCGCGGCGCTGCTGAACGTCGATCACGTCCACCCGATCGCTGTCGAAGGCAACACCGACAACGTGCCGATCACCGGCGGCCAGTTCCCGAGCAACTGGGAGCTCTCCACCGCCCGCGCGAGCAGCGTCGTGCGCTTCCTGATCTCCAAGGGCGTCGACTCCCAGCGGCTGAGCGCCGTCGGTTACGCCGAACAGCACCCGATCGCCACCAACTCCACGCCCGCGGGGCGGGCGCTGAACCGGCGCGTGGAGATCGTCCTGCAGCGCCTCTACTGAAACGCCCCTGAAGAACGGAGCCCGGCGCTACTGAAATACCGGCCTCCTCCCGATACATCAGCAGGCACCCGCCACCCACGCCAACACCACCAGCCGCATTTGGATACCGCAGGCCCGACTCGAGCTCCAACCACAGCCCCCTCCCCCTTCCCCTCCTCCTCCCTCTCCGACCCCCGACCCTCCTCCCGCGACCATGTCCAAGAAGAAGCTTCTCATCCCCCTCGTGCTGCTGCTGGTGCTCGGCGTGGGCTACACCATGACCAAGCCCAAGAAGACCGTCAAGCAGAAGATCCCGGGCACGATCTACCTGATGCCCCAGCCGTTCCTGCTCAACCTCGCCGAAGGGCACTATGCCAAGATCGCGGTCGCGCTGGAGCTCGCGCCGGGGCAGAGCGATGGGGCATCCGCCGCGGGCTCCTCGAGCTCGAGCGAAGGCGCGGGCACGCTGCCCGAGGAACCGGCCGTCCGCGAAATCGTGACCAACACCGTCACCGGGCAGAACGGGAGCATGCTCACCTCCAGCCAGGGCCGCGGCTCGATCAAGCATCACATCCTCACGAGCATCGATCACCAGACCGACGTCAAGGTCGAAGCCGTGCTGTTCCCCGAATTGACGGTCCAGTAGGAGCAGACCGATGAGCGAAGCAGTCGCATACGAGCAGCTCGACCAGGACCCCGAGGCCCCCGGCTCGCCACAGCGCGCGGCCGAGACCAGCGTCAACGGGGTCCCCCCGGGCGCCGAGCCCCAGAACGGCGCCGACCTGCGCCGCCTCAGCGACGTCCTGATGGAGCTCAGCGTGGAGATCGGCCGCACTCGCATGACCGTCGGCGAGATGCTGCAGCTTCGCGCCGGCTCGATCGTCACACTCGAGCGGCTGGCCGGCGAACCGGTGGACCTGCTCGTCAACGGCACCCCGATCGCGCGCGGCGAGGTCGTGATCGTCGACGAGCAGTTCGGCCTGCGCGTCACCGAGATCGTCGAGGGTGAGCCCGCTGGGGAACTCGACGAGCCTCAAGGTGAGGGGGCGGTCGGGGAGCCGAGCGGGGCTCCAATCAATACCGATCCCGCCACGCAGGAGTGACCGGGAGACCACGATGAGCGAGGCCGAGCAGCACCACCAGCTCGAAGAGACCCCACCCGACGCCACACGCGCGGCCGCGGGCAGCGAGGTTGACCCCGAGACCTCAGCCTCTCCCACGGCCGACGAGATCGGCGATGTGGGCCCCGACGCTGCCGAGGACGACCCCGGGGCAAATGCTGCCGGCGATGTGGGCCCCGACGCCGCAGAGATTCCCCCGACAGATGGGATTGGCGAGCGGGGCGGGCACCTGATCCGGACGGTGGACTTCTCCCAGCCGACCAAGTTCACCGCCGAGCTGCGGCGCAGGATCCTGCGCGCGCTTGGCTCCTTCTGCGAAGCCTTCGCGATGCGGCTCACCACCGAGCTGCGCGCTCCGGTGGAGTTGGGCGTGGCCGACTCCAGCCAGCTCACGTGGGCGGCCGCCAAGGCGCCACTGCCGGCAAACACGATCGCCGTGGCGCTCGGCGTGCAGCCGATCAACGCGCAGATGCTGCTCTGCATCGAGCCGCCGGTGGTGCTGCAGGCGCTCGAGTGCCTGCTCGGTGGACACCCCGCCCAGGCTGCCCCCGAGCGGCGCTTCAGCGAAGTCGACTGGGCGCTCACGCAGCGTCTGCTGCAATCGATGATCGCCCAGCTCGCTCCCGCGTGGCGCGATCTCGGTGGCCTGGAGCTGAGTCTTGGCGAGGTCGATTTGGAGGGCGACGCCAGCGTGATCGCCCCGATTGGGGAACCCACGTTCGCGGTAGCGCTCGAGAGCCGGATCGATGATCTTCCATCGGGTATGTCGCTGCTGATCCCGTGGTCGGCGATCGGGCCCGTTGCGGATGAGATCCTGGGCTCCGGGCCTCGCGTGCAGGATGCCGACTCCCGCGAGGCGCACGCGATGCGCCGCGGGCTCGCCGCCGCCCACGTCTGCCTGCGCGCGGAGGTCGGCGCCCGCAAGATGCCCGTCGAGCGGATGCTCGCGCTCACCCCCGGCACGCTGCTCGGGCTGCACGATCGCGCCGCCGAGGGCGTGCGGCTGTTTGCCGAGGGCGTCCCCATCGGTCGCGGTCGGCCAGGCCTACGCGGCGCACAGCGTGCGGTCAAGCTGACCGAGGCGATCGCGGGTGCGGCCGCAGACTCGGGCGCGCAGGCAGGCGGGCTCTCACTCAATCCGGTGCAGCCCCTGCTTCCCCAAACCCCCACCACAGCGGGGCACCCCGATCGCGGCGTCATGGACCCGCCCGACTCGGAGTCAGATGTGCCCACGCCCACGCGCGAGAGCCTCGCGCGGATGATGGACGTGTCGGTGCGCGTGTGGGCCGAGCTGGGACGTACGACGCTGCCGTTGGGCCAGGCCCTGGAGCTGCCCCCCGGCGCTGTCGTCGAGCTCGACCAGGGGGCAGAGTCCCCGATCGAGCTGTTCGTCAACGGCACCCGCTTCGCCCACGGCACCCTGCTCGACGCCGATGGCGAGTGGGCCGTGCAGATCGACGCGCTGGTCTGAGCCGCAGGCCGGGCGCCAGACCCCTCCACGTGGGCGCGCCCTGAGCAAGGGCGCGCAGCATTCAAGGCATCTGGGGCAACGCCGATAACCGGATCGACTCTCCTCGGAGTCGTCCCTCGATGATTAGCTTTAATACGCCTTCGCGCGCGACCTCATGGGTCGCCCTTCCCGCGCTGGGCATGGCCACGATCGGCCTTGCCCTGCTTGGTGACGCCTGCCCGGCGCAGGCCTTCACGCCCGCCTCCAAGCACGGCGGCGAAGCGCTCCCGCTCGACCTCTCCACCACCTCGACCGGTTCGCACACGAGCTCCGGGGGCGCGAGCATCGTGCGCACGATCGTCGGCCTGTTGATCGTGATCGCAGTGATCTGGGGGCTCACCTGGATCCTCAAGCAGGTCAAGACCGGGCGCGAGACCCGCAGCGCCGGCTCCGGCCTGACGAGCCTCGCCACGCTGGCGCTCGGGTCGGGGCGCACCCTGCACCTCGTGCGCGCTGGGCGCGACTACCTGCTGGTGGGCTCCGCCGAGCACGGCGTTGCTCCGATCCACCGCTACACCGAAGAGCAGGCACGCGCCGCCGGGCTACTCGACCTGCCAGAGCCCACCACTGACGATGGCGAGGGGACCGAACGCGGCCGCGTACGCCCGATGCAGATCCCAGGCCAGGCGAGCCCCGCCCTCCCGAGCGTCGTCTCCGACGCGCTCGAGCGGATGCGCGAATGGACGGTGCGCAAGTGAATCCTGAGCCCGCATGGCTGCGCTGGATCTGCGTCCTCGATCGCTCGTGTACCGAAGCCGGGAGACACTCGCTTCGCTCGCATCCCCGTTTCGGCCAGCACACTTCGCTCACTGCGTCCTTGACCAGCTTGCCCTGCGAACCCAGGACACGTTGTGAGGTGACCTGGTGAACGTAAGCTCCTCCAACGCCGTGCAGATCCTGCTGCTCGTCGGCGGGCTCTCGCTGATCCCCGCGGTGCTGTTCACCGTCACCGGCTTCAGCCGCATCCTGATCGTGCTCGGCTTCATTCGCACCGCCGTGGGCACCAACAACGCGCCGCCCAACCAGGTGTTGGTGGGGATCGCTCTGTTTCTCACGATCTTCGTGATGGCGCCGACGATCAGCGCGATCAGACGCGACGCGATCGAACCGCTCTCCGCGCATCACATCTCCACCACGACCGCGATCAAGCGAGCGGAGCAGCCGCTGCGCGAATTCATGTTCCACGAGACCAGCGTCCAGGACATCTCCCTGTTCGTCAACCTCGCCCACGCCAAGCCCCCACACACCCGCGCCGAAGTGCCCACCGAGGTGCTGATCCCGGCGTTCATCGTCTCCGAGCTAAAGAGCGCCTTTCAGATCGGCTTCCTGATCTTCCTGCCGTTCCTGATCATCGACCTGATCGTCTCCTCCACGCTGATGAGCATGGGGATGATCATGCTGCCTCCCACCTTCATCTCCCTGCCATTCAAGATCCTGCTGTTCGTGCTGGTCGACGGCTGGGACCTCGTGATCAAGGCGCTCGTGGAGAGCTTCCACGTTCACTAGCGGCGCGATCTCACCAAAACGCGTTTCACCCCGCACACAGCCCCTCCCCTTCTCCTCCCCAAAAAAATCATGGACCAGGACACCGTCATCAACCTCGCCTCGCAGGCGATGAGCCTCGCCTTCAAGGTCGCCGGGCCGATGCTGCTCGGCGCGATGGTCGTCGGCCTGCTCGTCTCGATCTTCCAAGCGGTCACACAGATCCAGGAGCAGAGCCTCACGCTGATCCCCAAGATCGCGATCATCGCTGTGATCGTGGTGCTGCTCGGTCCCTGGATGCTCGACCAGATGGTCGCCTACACCACCAACCTCTACTCCTCGATCCCCACCCTGACGAACTGATGACTCAAGTCCTCAGCCTCCTCGCGGGAAACGAGCTCGCCGGCTTCATCCTCGTGCTCGCGCGGGTGGGACCGCTGTTCCTGCTCGCCCCACCCTTCTCCTCCCCCATGGTGCCCCCGCGCGTGCGCGGCATCATCGCCGTGGGGATCTCGATCGGCCTCTCGCCGATCGCCCTGCACGGGCAGCACATCCCCACCGACCCCTTCACACTCGCCATGCTGATCGTCGAGGGGATGCTGGTGGGGCTCGGCTTTGCCTTCTCCTTCGCCGTGCTGTTCGCCGCTGTCGAATCGGCCGGTTCGCTCGCCGACCTCGGGGCGGGCTTCTCCTACGGCAACCTGATCAACCCCGTCAGCGGCAATGAAAGCGGTCCGCTCACACACATGTACTCGCTTGTGGGAATCGGAATCTTCTTTGCGATCAGCGGCGAAGCGTGGGTGCTGCGCGGACTCGCTCGCACCTTCCAGCTCGTCCCGCTCACCTCCGCCCCCAGCATCACCACCCTCGTCGGGGGCGCCGAGCAGGTCTTCTCCACGGTTTTCACCTCAGCCGTGGAGATCGCCGCACCCGTGCTGATCGCGCTGATGATCACCGACGTCGCCTTCGGCGTGGTTTCGCGCGTGGTGCCTCAGCTCAATGTGTTCGCCGTCGGCTTCCCCGCCAAGGTCGCCGTCGCGCTGCTGCTGGTCGGCGCCTCGATGCCGTTCGTCGGTGGCTGGATCGCCAACCAGATGTCCACCTCCGTCGGCGCCGCGCTTGGCGCCCTGCACGTCGGGTGATGGTGGCCGAGATGACGAGTAAGAGCGTGCTCCGGAAAGTAACCAAGACCAGCCGGGCAGTCGAGAGGCAGGCAGCGTAGGTCATGGCGCAAGACGACCGCACCGAGAAGGCCACCCCCAAGCACCGCGAGCGCGCGCGCAAGAAGGGGCAGATCGCGCGCTCCGCCGACGTCGGCGGCTCGCTCGTGCTGGCCGGCGGGCTGTTCGCGATCACGCTGCTCGGCCCCTCGGTGGTGAACTCCGCGCAGGCCGCCTTCCGCTCGATCCTCGCCGAGATCGCCACTCCAGGAAAGGCACTGACCGCCAACGGGCTGCACTCGCTGATGGAGGTCGGGCTCACCACGCTCCTGCTCACCGTCGGCCCGATCGCCGCGATCTGCTTCGGCACCGGTCTCTTCGCCGGGGCCGCGCAGGTCGGCTTTCGCCCTGCCCCCAAAGCGTTGGCGCTTGACTTCAAGCGGATCAATCCGGTCTCCGGGGCGCGCAACCTGTTCGGGCCCAACATCATCTTCGAGGCGCTCAAGGCCGTCGTCAAGGTCGCTGTCGTCGCCGGCGTAGCCGCACTCGCGATCCTTCCTGGCCTCACCGCGCTCGCCGCCGAAGTCGGCCTTCCCCCCGTCGACCTCGGGCTGGTGCTGGGGCATCGCGGAATGGAAATCGCCCAGCACGCCACCTTCGCCTACCTCGTGATCGCCGCGATCGACTACGCCTGGCAGCGCCAGCGCAACGAGCGCAAGCTGCGCATGACAAAGCAGGAGCTCAAGGACGAGCAGCGCCAGTACGGGCTTCCCGCCGAGGTCAAAGCAGCACTGCGCCGTCGCCAAGCGCAGGCCGCGCGCAAACGGATGATGGCCGCCGTCCCCGAAGCGGACGTGGTGATCGCCAACCCCACCCACTTCGCGGTCGCGCTGCGCTACGACGGCTCCCGCACAGCCCCCGAGGTTGTGGCCAAGGGCAAGGACCTGATCGCGCTGCAGATCCGCCGTATCGCCGAGGAACACGACGTGCCGATCGTCTCCGAGCCGCCGCTGGCGCGCGCGCTGCACGCCTCGTGCGAGATCGGCCAGGTGATCCCCGAGGAGCTGTACGCCGCCGTGGCGCGCGTGCTCGCCTTCGTCTACCGCCTCGCCCGCCAGAGGAGATACGCGCTATGAGCATCGAAGCTGTTACCACGGCCGCCGGTAGGGCAGTCCACACGCTCAAGAGGGTCACCCGGATGGGGGCGCGGGCATGAACCTCAACTCCGTACGCCGCCTCTTGGGCCACACCGACCTGCTCGCCGCGATCGCGGTGGTGATGGTCATAACGATGCTCGTCGTCCCGCTGCCCTCCGCGCTGCTGGACCTGCTGATCACGCTCAACATCTCCGCCGCGCTCACGATCGTGGTCGCCACGATGTACCTCGGCAAGGCGCTCGACTTCGCCTCATTCCCGTCGCTGCTGCTGCTCACCACGATGTTCCGCCTGGCGATCAACGTGTCGGTCACGCGTCTGATCCTCACCACCGGGGACGCCGGCAGCGTGGTGAAGGCGTTTGGGGAGTTCGTGGTCGGCGGCAACGTCGTCGTGGGCCTTGTGATCTTCCTCATCCTCGTGGTGATCCAGTTCGTGGTCGTCACCAACGGGGCGGGGCGCGTCGCCGAGGTCGGCGCCCGCTTCACGCTCGACGCGATGCCCGGCAAGCAGATGGCGATCGACGCCGATCTCAACGCCGGGCTGATCACCGACGAACAGGCCCGCTCCCGTCGCTCGGAGATCGCCCAGGAAGCCGACTTCTACGGCGCGATGGACGGTGCCTCGAAGTTCGTCAAAGGCGACGCGATGGCGGCGGTGATCATCACCGCGATCAATCTCATCGGCGGCATCGTCGTGGGCGTAGCGCAGCACGGCCTCTCCTTCACCGAAGCGACCCACCAGTTCTCGCTGCTGACGGTCGGCGACGGCCTCGCCGCGCAGATCCCGGCGCTGTTGATCTCGGTTGCGACCGGCATCATCGTCACCCGCGCGACCTCCGACAAAGACCTCGGCTCCGACATCGCCTCGCAGATCCTGCGCCAGCGCAAAGCGCCACTCGTCGCGGCGACCGCGATCGGGCTGTTTGCGCTCGTCCCCGGCCTGCCCAAGCTGCCGTTCCTGGCGATCGCCGGGATCTTCGCCGCGATCGGCTGGAGCGTGCGCCACGGCCTCCCGGGCGAGGAGGCAGAGGGTGGCGCGCTCGCGCTCGCGACCACCACACCAACTGGGCAGGCGGGGCAGCTCGGAGACGGGCAGGGCTCGGAGGAGGCGATGGAGCGGCTCTCGGTCGACGCCCTGGAGCTAGCCGTCGGCTTCGGCCTCGTCCCGCTCGTCGATGGCAGCTCCGGCGGCAACCTGCTGCGGCGGGTCTCGATGATCCGCCGCCAGATCGCCGGCGAGCTCGGGATCGTGATCCCCGCGGTGCGCATCCACGACGAGGTCGGGATGGAGTCCCACGAGTACGTCTTCAAGGTGCGCGGCTCGGAGGTCGCCCGCGCGCGGATCATGCCGGGGCACCTGCTCGCGATGGACCCCGGCGACGCCGCCGGCGGCCTGCAGGGGGTCCCCACCACCGAGCCCACCTACGGCTTGCCCGCCGTCTGGGTGCACTCCTCCGACCGCGCCGAGGCCGAAGCGCTCGGCTACACCGTCGTGGACGCCGAGTCGATGATCGTCACCCACCTGACCGAGACGATCCGCACGCACGCCTCCGAACTCCTCACCCGCCAGGACGTCAAGACGCTGCTCGACCGGCTGAAGGAGACCAACGCCGCCGTCGTCGAGGAGATCGTGCCCGAGACGCTCTCGCTCGGGGAGATCCAGCGCGTGCTGCGCTCGCTACTCGCCGAAGGCGTTCCCGTGCGCGATCTCGGCACGATCATGGAGGCAATCGGCGACAAGGCGCGAATAACACGTGACACCGGCCTGCTCACCGAGTACGCCCGCCAGGCCCTGGGTCGGGCGATCACAGCCCCCCACCTGGACGAGCGGCTCTGTCTGCAGGCGATCACCCTTGACCCTGCGATCGAGCAGGAGGTCGCCACCTCCATCACCCAAACCACAGACGGCGAGTACTTGGCGATCGACCCTCCGCGTGCGCAGGCGATCGTCGGCGCGCTGCGCGCCCAGGTCGACCACGCCACCGCGCGCGGCACACGCAACCCTGTTCTGCTCTGCTCCGCGCGCGTGCGCCGCCACCTGCGCCGCCTGATCGCCCAGGCTCAGCCTCATCTACCCGTCTGCTCCTACAACGAGATCGCACCCGGCGTCAACGTCGAGACGATTGGAGTAATCCACGCATGAGCACCGCCGCCTACGACACCGCCTCTCATCACGCCGCTCCCCGAGGGGCCGCTTCCCGCCGGGTCGCTTCTCATCAGGTCGCGGCACCCGATGACTCCTGGTTGGACTCCTGGGAGGCCGGCCACTCCCCCGGCCACCCCGACCCGCAGGGCAGCGTTCCCGGGTACTTTGCGCCCCGCATCTACCGCGGGAGCTCGGTCGATGAGCTGATCCCCACGATCGTCGCGGAGCTCGGCGAGGACGCCGTCGTGATCCGCCACCACCGCGGGCTGTCCGGCGGCTTCGCGGGCTTCTTTCAGAAGGCCTTCGTGGAAATCGAGGCCCGCCGCGGGGATCCCGGTGGCTCGCTACTCGACCGCTACGACGAAGACGACGCGGCTCCGGCGCTGCCCGGCGACGACGTTCCCGAGCTGGCCGAGGATAACGCTCTCGCGTTGGCCGAGAACATCGCTCCGGCGCCGCCCTGGGAGGCGACCCATGCGCTGCCTGGTGAATTCGAGGAGGCCCGGCCGCCGCTGGCACCCCCAAAACCCGTGAACTGGGACGGAGCCACGGAGGTTTGGGCCACCAACCCCTTCGCCGCCGCACTCGCGGAGGCTGAGGCCGCGGTGCGCGCGGCCGAGCCCGCCGTCCCGCCGGACCTGGATGCCGCGCTCGCCGAAGCGCTGGCCGAAGCCGAAGACGCCGAAGCGCCCGAAGAGATCGTCGCCGCTCCGCTTCCGGATGACCTCTACGTGGAGCCTGTTCTCGCCACGTCCACCGCCACCGCAGTCGCGGCCGCGCTTCCCGCCGAGCCCACCGGCCCTCCCGAGCATGACGCTACGCCCCTCGCCGCTGAGCCCTCCGCGCGCACGGAGATCGAACAGACGCTGCGCGGCGTAGGGATCGGCGAGGACCTCATACAGGAGCTGATCGAGGCGGCGATCACGCACGTACTGCCGCTGATGCCCCCCTCAACCAACCTCGCCGGGGCGGTGCACACCTCGCTGACACAGATGATCCCAGCGTCGAGACCGCTGCCCGCCGCGGGCGCGGCGATCGCTGTGGTCGGCGCCGGCGGCAGCGGCAAGAGCGCCTGTTGCACCGCCCTGGTGGAGGCCTACCGCGAACACAGCGCGCTGCCCGCCACCTGCGTCACCCTCGCTCCGGATGTCGCACTCGACGAGCCGGCGCTGCGCGAGGCGCGCACGCAGGGCCTACTGCTACTCGACACCCCCACCGTCTCCGGCGCGGATGCCGGCTCGATCTCTGCGCTGGCTGAGCTGCTGGAGCGGCTGCGGCCCGATCGCGTGGTGCTCGCGCTCCCCGCCACGCTCGGCGCCACGCCCGCGGCCCAGCTGCTGGAGGCGCTGGGTCCGCTGCAAGCAGACACACTGGCGATCACCCATGCCGACGAGACCGACCAGCTCGGAGTGGCCGTGCAGACCGCATGCGCGTTCGGGCTGTCTCCGATCCACCTGCTGGCGCGCGCCGAGAACGCCCCTCGGTCTTGGGCGCTCACCTGGATCGACCCATTCCTGCTGGCCGACAGGTTGCTCCCGCCGCGATGAAACTCCGGCGCTCAGCGAAGACATCGCAAGATCGCGGTGATATCGAGCTCCCCGAGCGCACCGATCCCGTCACGATCGTGCGCCCCAGTGGCGAGCGCGTGCAGGCACGGGTCGCCGAGCGCGACGGCGGTGGGCTGCTGGTGGCGTTGATGTTCCGCGCCGAACGACCCTTCACCCCCGGATCGCTCGACCAGCTGGTGCTCGAGTTCACCAATGACCGTGGGCGCGTCCGGCTGCAGGGCACCGTCACGCTCGAGGACCGTGAGCTGCTGCGCTTCCGCGAGCTGCACTCGGTGGAGCTGATCCAGCAGCGCGAGTACGTGCGCATCCAATCAACCCGCCCGGTGCTGGTTGTCATCGGTGGCCAGGGGGGCACGGTGCAGACCTACTCGGTCGACATCAGCGGCGGCGGCATGCTGCTGGCAGGACCGAGCACGCTGAAGGTCGGCGAGCAGGTCGAGTTCAGGCTGACGACCGCCAAGGGCGGTCCGCCGATCGCCGGCGTCGGCACGGTCGTCCGTGCCGACCTGCAGGGCCGGCGCGCGATCTGCTTCGATGAGATCGGCGAGGGCGAGCATCGGCGATTGGTGCGCTTCATCTTCGACTGCCAGCGTGCCGAACGGCGCCGCGGCCTGGAGAGCGGTGGTGGTCGTGGCCGGTAAGAGCGACAAGGCTGCCAAGGCCGGAAAGCCCAAGAAGGGCAAGAAGGGCGCGGACGCCGATGGCGCCGCAAGCGCAGGGCGGGGCTCGGGGCTGATCCTCGCCGAGCACCCCCGCGCGGCCCGCAGCGTCGCACGCGCGAAGGCGTGGGGCGGTCTCGCCGGCTTCCTGATCGGCGGCTACCTCTCCCTGCCCACCCAAACACTTGCGGGTGCCGGCCTGCGCGCGCTGGCGGCGGGGGTGGTGTGTTATGTGGCGGTGTGGGCCGCCGCGGTGTTCCTGTGGCGGCGCATGCTGGTTGCCGAGCTTCACCAGGCCAAGCACGATCTGCTCGCCGAGGAGCTCGCCAAGTTCGAGCGCACCCGCGCACCCGTGCCCGGGGGGCGTGTCGGCGGGCGCACCTCCTAGTTGTGAGGGTCCCGGGAGCACACGATGGATCCCATCCAACCGATCGGACCCCGCCCCCCCTGGATCGCCGAGCTGGCGACCGAGCAGACCCGGAGCCTCTCGCGCGAGCGCCGCGAGAAATCCGGCGGGGACGAGAAACGGAGACCCCGGCGCTCGCCGCCGCGCGAGCCTGACGGTCCCGACGAGGACACGCCCGACGGCCGACACATCGATGTGCGCGCTTGAGGGACTCGCACCGAGCAACCCTCGAGTGGCTCGTTGCGCTGGTGAGCTCCACAACAAAAGGTGTACAACCCCAGCCGGGTAGGCTGGTCTTTAAACGACGAGGTGGGCAGCCCGAAGACCGCCCACCTCGACCACCGTTCCCTCGATGAATCGGCGGTATATAGCTTCGTGCCGGCCTTCCCAGACCGTCGGAAGCGTTATGACCACCCCCGGGCGGGCTTTCACCCGCCCCGGGACGGCTTCGCTGCAGTGGTGGCGCTCAACGCGCCACCACTGAGGAAGTTTGGGTCAGGGCCTCAAACCCTGGCTTATCGACCTTCGACCAGCTGCAACACTGCCTGGGGCAGCGAGTTGGCCTGGGCGAGGATCGCCACGTCGGCCTGCTGCAGCACCTGGGCCTTGGTGAAGTTGCTCATTTCAGCCGCCATGTTGGCGTCCACCAGCGAGCTCTGGGCGGCGGAGAGGTTCTCCCCGTAGATCGCCTGGTTGCTCTGGGTGTACTGGAGGCGGTCCTGCACCGAACCGAATTCGCCGGCGATCGTCGCGACTTTGTTGATCGCTTCTTCGATCGTTTCGATCTTGGCGATTTCGAGGCCTTCAGTGGCTTTGGCGAGTTCAGCCGTTTTCACTTCGATCGTTTCTTCTTCATCGGGGCCGACCTGGAACTTGATGCCTTCTTCCGCGGCCAGCAGTTCGACGCCGTTGAACTTTGTCGTTTCACCGACTCGTTCGATCTCTTTTTCGAGCTGTTCGGCCTCGCCTTCGATCGCTTCCTTGTCGGATTCCGAGTTGGTGCCGTTGGCCAGCTGCACCGAGAGCTCGCGCATGCGCTGGAGCATCTGCTCCACGTCGTTGAGCGCGCCCTGCGCGGTCTGCACCAGCGCGACCGCTTCCTGGGTGTTCTGCGCGGCCTGCATCACGCCGTTGACCTGACCCTGCAGGCGCTGGTTGGCGGCGTAGCCGGCGACGTCGTCGGCGGCGGAGTTGATCCGCAGCCCCGAGGACAGGCGTTCCATCGATGTGCTCAGCTCGCCCTGGCTGGTGTTGAGGTTGCGCTGAACGATCAGCGAGTCGATGTTGGTGTTAATGCTTAGGGACATGCGTTCATCTCCTTGATGACGATTGTTTGGTCAGTCCCGGGCCGACTCCCTGTCGGTCCATTTGTCTCACGCCGGTTTATCGTCATCGGCGGGCGATCCTTGAGGGGCCGCCGAATAGCTGGACGGCGTGCAAGCGAGCGTTCACCCCCGCGCTTCGCCGACGGAAGCGACGCGGCGGTCAGCCCTCGTACGAGCCGGGCTGCCTTTCGCAATCGCGCGGTCCGATCGGCCACGCCCATGACCGAGCGCCCGTTCACACGAGGCGAGGCTTGCTTGAGCGGCCGCCGTCGCGTCGCGGCGTCCACTCGCCCTGCGTGACACCCTCGGCGGCGAAGGTGTCGTCCGCCGGTGGTCCACCGGGCGCACCGGGCACGCCGCGTGCCGAAATCGGCCCTGCGAGCTTGGGCTCGTGGGCATAGGACTCGTGGGCGTACGCCTCATGCACGAGCGTCTCGCCGGCCAGCGCCTCGTCGGCCAACGCCTCATAAGCCAGCGCCTCGGCGGACTCCCCCCTGGGGGCGGTGTCCCACACGCCGAGCGCGTAGCGGAACTGCCCACTCTCGTCGGTGACCCAGAAGGCTTCGCCGTCCTCGGCGATCTCATGCAGAATCGAGCGGTCGTAGTGCTCCGCTATCTGCGCCAGTGCCTCCATGTCCTCGACGTCGATCACCGGCACCCCGGGCAGCTGCCACACGCGCGCGACCGGAACGATCATCCGGCCGTAGCGCGCTCGGATCGACGACGACTCGTCACGCGGCTGCGAACGGCCGAGCGCAAGCGCCAGCCGCAGGCACCCCATCAGCGCCAGCAGGGCGAGCGTCACGAGGGCGATGCCGTACAGCGCCATCCGCCGCGCGCTCGCCACCGACATCCGGGCGATCCCGAAGGAGAGCGACAGCGGCTGCGGGCGCATACCCGTCCCCACGCCGTAGGCGGAGGAGGAGAGCTGACCCAGCGAGGCGAGCCCTTCGGCCGGTAGATCGCCGTTGGCGCCGGCTGGCTGCAGCTCCAGCGGGCTGAGCAGGAACTTGATTTGGGGCGAGAAGGTGGTGTGCAACGGCGCGGCATCCATCCTCCCGCTCGCGTGCACGTGCGGGACGATCGTCAGCGTCGCCGAGCCGCGCACCGCCGTCGTCGTTTCGACGCGCTGCACCAGCGCCAGCAGCGAGGCCAGGTTGAGGCTCCCTGTGGCGACGGCGTGGTCGCCACGGAAGTGCGCGGGAGGCCCGAGCTGCAGGGTCGTATGCCAACCGCTGGAGGAGGCGAGCGTCGCGGAGAGTGAGGCCGTCCCCCTCAGCGCATGCGGGTTGGATGAGTGAAAGAGGTAGGCGAAGCGCAGGTCGACCACGTTGACGAGGTGGGTGAAGAGCGGATCGCCCGTCGCCGCGCGTTCGTCGGGATAGGTGGGCCCCGGCTTGGCGTCGGCTGTGTAGGTGAGCGTGCCGCTCTGTTTGTACGGGGCCTTGAAGGGTTGGGATGCCGCGGTGGGACGAGTGAACGCGAGCAGGGCGAGCACCACCAACGGCAACAGCAACAACAGGCCCAGCGCGAGCAGGCCTGCGGCGGGGGTCGCCGTGCCCCGCCGCGGCAGGCGCCCGGGCGCACCCCGGGCGCCGACGGCAGCGCGCCGCTGCCTGCGCCGCAGCCGCCGGCGCTGCGTGAACGCGGCCCCGAGGAAGAGCAGCACGCCGGCGGCGACGAGCGCACCCGTCAGCGCCGGTGAGCGCAGCGACTGCAGGTCGGCGCCGGCGCCGGGGATATGCAACCACAAGGACCCGATCAGCTGGTTGGCGGCGGGGTGTTCGAAGTCGACGAAGTGGTTGTTGTCGCCCTTGAAGATGTACCGCGAGCCCGCGCGCCCAATGATCCGGTGGAGCACGATCGTGTGCAGCATGTGGTTGTGGTAGGCGACGATTTCACCGACGTGGTAGGCGCTCTGACTGCGCACGATCGCCAGGTCGCCGGTGTGGAAGCGGGGCTGCATGGAGACCCCATCGGTGACGACGTAGCTCGCGGATCCGCCGAGGCCAGCCGGCGCGAACCAGAGCCACACCGACCCCAGGACGATCAGCCCCAGGGCAAGGGAGAGCAGCTTTTTAGGTCGAGGGATGCGCATGGTGATTCGGGAAGTGCGCACAGTGGTATGGGTGAAGGGTGGGCGCGGAGCGGCCGTGCGCCGGCCGCTCCGCATTGCCCAATGCCAGTCCTATTCGATCGTTACAGTGCCGTGGCTGACGGCGGCGACGGACAGCTTGTCGCCCTTGGCGTCTTCTACCGGGGTCGCAAACGTGCAGGTGACTTTGTCGCCGGTGGTCGCGCCACAATCTTTCCAGTCGGCTGTGACCGGCGCGCCTTCGCTCAGCGCAGCGGCGACATCGGTCGCTTCTTCGTTGAGTTCGAACGTCACTTTGGTCATGTCTTCACCGGTTTCGGAGAATGTCCAGTTTTCCGGTTCTTTGACGGTGTAGCCACTGATTGTCGCGCTGCCGGCACCGGCGGTCACCGGTTCGACCGTGTTGCTGGCGGTGAACGCATATGCGCCAACGCCGATCACGCCTGCGAGCACGAATGCGCACAGGCCCGCTATCTTTCGCTTGCGGCTAGCGAAGCTTCGCTTGCCAATACGCATAGACACGTCTAGCCCCCTTGGGATTGAACAGTGATGTGGACACTTGCGTGTCCTTTGCCGGCGCTATCGACGAACTATTAGAAGCGCTTTAGAACGGATTTTGGGGTGCAAGCATTTATGCGGTTGGCCCACAGCCCCGTCCCGAGCCAGCGCCCCGTTCACGCTGAACTTGCGATCTCGTGGAGACGTGGAAGCACAACCGACTCCAGACGGGCCTGGCTTGCCAGATCGGGGCGCAGCATCGAGGCCACCATTGTCAGGAAGTCCGGGATCTTCTGCAGCTCGGTGAGCTGATCAGCAAGGTATGCCCGCACGTCTCCGGGGGCAGCACGAACCTCCTCCAGGATCTCCGCCCGGCTATCCATGAGCGTGATGATGTCTTCGAAGTCGCGACTCGCTATCGGGTCATCGCGACCTCGATCCGCAAAAGCTTCGAGCTTGGTGGCGAGTAGGTAGGGCGGCGTCGCCGCACGGATCACCACGCCGGATGGCAGCCCGCGTTCAACTGCGTGCGGCACCGCGGCAGCCTGCCAGTGGTTGTCCAGAGCGAGGATCGCAGGATTGGTAGGCATCGCGTCCAGCAACAGACCGCTGCGGGCGTGGCGCCAGCGACAGATCACCGGGCTCGAGGAGTCCTCGGAGAAGCCCTGGGTATGCATTCGCTCGGAGAACCGTTCGTAGCCAAGTCGGCTGGTGACCTCGACGACGACGTCCACATCCTTGGTCGGGCGCGGAGCGGGCGCCCCCGGGTCGGTGATCCACAGCTCGATGCACGCTCCGCCCAGGAAGACGACTTCCTCACACAGCGGCCCCAGGGCGACAGCAGCCTGCTCCAGCAGCTTGATGCTCACGCCGCCCGTGCCGCCGGCGAGGTGTGGATACGTGCGCGTAGAAGCTCCACAGCCAGTCCCCGTGTTCGCGTGTCGCCCAGGCGCAGCGCGTCGACGAGCGCGAGCAACTCGTACATCTCCGGGTCGGCGCGGGCGAGCGAAACCACGGCGGGGTGCAGTGGCATCACCTCCAGGCCGCGCAGCTCGCCATGAGGGTCGGGCCAGACCGGGGGCGGTTCGTCAGCTTGGGCGAGGTGCTTGGACAGTGGAAGCGCGGCCCACGACGTTCCAAGCCCGCGAGTTTCGCCCCCCGGCCTGGCCGGCGCGAGGTAGCGCAGTGCATGGTTGAAGATCTCATCGCACGCCCCCGGGCTCACCCGCCTGCGGCGAGCATCGAACGCTGGCGTGGCAGCAAGTCGATCAAGCGAGCGCTGCACGCTGGCAGAGGGCAGACCAAGCTCCTTCCCCAGCGAGCGTACGGTCCATTCGCCTGCCGAGTGTCGCAGCAATCCAAGTAGAACCACTATGTCCACTTCCCTGAACACCAACCGTCATTGTATCATGTCTCGATACATGGGACAGGTCTCGGAGGAACCTGGACCAGCCCTGCATATGCGCGATCACACGCCTGGAGACGCTGCATCCCCGCCCCAAGCACCCACCACCACCCTGGCGGGCGCAGCTGGACCTCCCGCTCAACACCCTCCCGGCGCTGCCGATCACCGGGCGGATGTCGGTGGAATCCGTCCTCGCGCGCGTGGCCACGCTCGAACAGGCGATCGCCAACCCCGCCAACCTGCTCGCGACCAACGCCGCCGGAACCGGCGGCACGGCGGCACCCACGGCACCCGAACCGACGCAGGTCGGCGGTAACTCGTTCGCCCAGGCGCTACAGAGCGCGAACGAAAGCCAGGCGGGCACGGCGACGCCAACCAGCACCGTCTCCACCGGCATCGCCTCCACCAGCTCGGCTGCCATGGAAACGGCAACGCCGGTGCTCGGCAACGCAGGCGCTGGCGCACTCTCGAGCACGTCCGGGCTCGCAGGCACAACCGGACTCGCGAGCCCCACAGCCACCCCCGGCCAGCAGATCGTGAGGATCGCCGAAAGCCAGCTCGGCCAGACCGAGCAGCCTCCCGGCAGCAACGAATCGCCGGCGATCGCGATGTACCGCACCGCCACGGCGGGAGCGATCCCCGGCGCCCCGTGGTGCGCCTACTTCGCCTCATGGGCAGCGCGCCAGGCGGGCGAGCCGCTGGGCTCCAGCGGCGAAGGCCTGGGTGGCGTGGCGCAGGTGTGGTCGTGGGCGCAGAGCACAGGCCGTGCGATCCCCAACGGCCCCGGCGTGAGCCCCCAGCCGGGCGACCTGATCGTCTTCGGCGACGAACATGTGGGGATCGTCAGGGACGTGCTCCCCAACGGCGATATCCAGACGATCGAGGGCAACTACGAAAACAAGGTCGCGGCCAACGTACGCACGCCGACGGAAGCCACCGGTTATGTGAACATGAGCTGAAGGGGCACCGCCATGACCGCTTCGGCGCCGCGCGCCAGCCTCCCGCTCTGATACACCCAAGTGATGGGCGATACCGTCTCGTCCCAACAGCCTCGCCCCCGCCCGCGCCTGCGCAGGCGTGTGGTGCTGCCCGTTCTGTTGCTCCTCCTCGCCGCGATCCTCGCGTTCGCGCTCTCGCGCCTGGGGCTGCACCGCATCGGCAACGCGCTGACCTCGGCGGAGCCGGGGTGGATCGTGCTCGCGCTCGCGCTGATGGGGCTCTCGCTGCTGCTGCGCGCCGGCTCCTGGCATGAGGTGCTGCGCGCGGCGCTGCCCGACACCGAGATCGCGTGGGCGCCGGTGATCCGCGCGACGATGATCGGCGTGATGGGCTCGGCGGTGTTCCCCGGGCGGATTGGGGAGCCCGCCAAGATGCTGGTGCTGACCCGCCGCCTGCCCGGCTCCTCGCGCCGCCAACTGCCGGTCGTCGCCGGCACCGTCTTCTCGCAGACGCTGATCAACCTCGTGGCGCTGGCGATCCTCGCAACCGTCACCTTCACCAGCCTCAACATCCTGCGCCAGCACGTCTCCGGTCTCGTGATCGCGCTCGCGGTGCCGCTGGCGATCTGCCTGCTGGTGCTGATGGGTCCGTGGCTGCTGGCCCGCGCGCAGCGCTCGCGCTCGCTGCGGATCGCGCTCGCCGCCGCCACGCTCGCACGGCTGCTGCGCCTCGGCCGGCAGGGGCTCGCCGTGTTCGCCAACCCCCGCCACGGGATCCCCGCTGTGCTGCTGCAGATGCTCGCGTGGACGCTGCAGTGGCTGGCCTGCTACGCGGTGCTGTGCGCGCTCGGGCTGCAATCCGACGACGGCCTGATCGCAGCAGCCGCGGTACTGCTTGCCGTCAACGTCTCCGCGGTGCTGCCCGCCACCCCCTCGAACGTGGGCGTCTTCCAGGCCGCCTGCCTGGTGGTGCTGGCCGCCTACGGCGTCGGCGCCGGCCCAGCCCTCGCCTACGGGATCATCCTCCAGGCCGTCGAGGTCCTCACCGCGCTCGGCCTCGGCATCCCGGCGCTGCTCGGCGAGGGCATGACGTGGCGCGACATCCGCGGTGCGGCCACGCTGGAGGGCGAGGAGTCCGCCGAGCCCCTCGCGGCGGGGGACGAGATCGAGCGGCAGGCGGAGATAAGCTGATGGCAACGGGCTGAGATCGACTGACGGACGCATCGTAGGCGGGCTTGCCGCCGCCCGAGCGGATCGAACCGCGTCAGTTCACCAGCGCCCGCAGCGACTGGCGCAGCGAGTGCGTCGTTTGCAGCACGGCTGTCGGCTCGTAGCCGCAGTGCGCCATACAGTTTTCGCAGCGCGGGTCCTTGCCGCGCCCGTACTTGCTCCAGTCGGTCGTCTCGAGCAGCTCTTTGTAGGTCTCTGTATAGCCGTCTGACATCAGGTAGCAGGGTCGCTGCCAGCCGAACAGCGAGTAGCTCGGTATGCCCCAGGCGGTGCAATCGAATTCGGCCTTGCCCTCGAGGAAATCGAGGAACAGTGGGCTGTGATTCAGACGCCACCTCTTGCGTCGCCCTTCGCCGAATGCCTCCTTGAACAGCTTTCGCGTCTCGGTGACCCCGAGGAAGTGCTCCTGGTCGGGCGCTTTCTCGTAGGCGTAGGCGGGCGAGATCATCATCTCGTCGACTTCGAGGTCGTCATTGAGGAAGTCGAGCACCTCGCGCACCGTCTTCGGCGAGTCCTGGGTGAAGAAGGTGGTGTTGGTGGTCACTTTGAAACCAGCCGCCTTGGCTGCCTTGATCGCGGCGACGGCCTTGTCGAACACACCCTCCCGCTCGACGGAAGCATCGTGGCGCTCGCGCAGGCCATCCATGTGGACCGCCCAGGAGAAGTAGGGGCTGGGCTTGAAGTTCTCGAGCTTCTTCTCGAGCAGCAGCGCGTTCGTGCAGAGGTAGACGAACTTCTTTTTCTTGATCAGCTCCGCTGCGATCACGTGGATCTCGGGGTGGATCAGCGGCTCACCACCAGCGATCGAAACCATCGGTGCGCCGGCCTCGTCGATCGCGGCGATCGCCTGCGCGACGGGCATCCGCCGGCGCAGCTCGTGCTCGGGGTGCTGGATCTTGCCACAGCCCGAACAGGCGAGGTTGCACTGAAACAGCGGCTCCAGCTCGACGATCAGCGGGAACTTCTCGCGTTTGGCCAGGCGCTGGCGCATCAGGTACCAACCCATGCGCGTGCTCTGTCTCATGCGCGCCGCCATCGTGCCTACCTTAGCCCCTCGGGCGTCCACTCGTGCAAGGCGCCAGCCGCGCGGCGCAGCACCGCCATCGCACGTGCCACCCCCGCCACAGTCAGCAGCGGGTTGGTCAGCTCCCGGGCGGGTGTGTCGGTGATCACCCGCACGACCGCGAATGGCCGCTCGCCGGCACCGGAGGCCAGCCACGCCGACTCCATGTCCACCGCGATCGCCCCCGCCTCGCGCAGCTGCACGCGGGTGTCCCCCATCGCCAGGCGCGCCACCGAGGCAACCGTCCCGCGGCGCACGCTCAGGCCGCGGCGCTCGAGCGCTCCGGCCAGCTCGTGAGCGCCGGCGCACGCGACCGGGCCCATCCCATCGGGCCCCTGGACGGCGTCGGCGATCACCACGTCGCCCACGTCGCTGTGCTCGTCGAGCGCTCCGCCGAAGCCCATCACCAGCAGCGCCGCCCCCGGATGGTCGAGCAGCACCGGAGCCATCGCCTGCGCGCGGCGCGGACCCATGCCGGTGCGGTGCACCCGCGCACGGGCAGCACGGGAGCGGAGCCCAGCGGAGATCGCCCACGCCTCCAGGCGCAGCGGCGCAGCGATCAGCAGGTCGCTCACCGGTCCTCTCCCCGCGTCGCCTTCGCCTCGCCTGCCCCGATGCCCGCTCTCGGCCCAATGCCCGCGGGCGCCGACGCCGACACCAGGCCGACGCCCTTCAACGTACACCGAGCCGCCGCATGACCGCTCAGCACGGCGCTCTCCAGCGTCGCCGGCCAGCCGGTGTCGGTCCACGCGCCCGCCAGGGCCAACCCGGGGACGGCGGTGTGTGGCCCGGGGCGCAGCGCGCCGGCGCCCGGCTCGGCGCGCAGTGTCGCAGCGTGCTCACGGGTGGTGAGGAAGCGCTCGACCTGCGCCGTGCGAGCGCGCGGGAAGAGCTCCGCGAGGGCCGGCAGGTAGCGCTCGCGCAGCTCCAGAACGCTCATGCCCATCTCCTCGTCGGCTCCCGACAGCGAGACGGCCAAGTACTGACTCCCCGCGCCCACACCGCCAGCATCGCTGCGGTCGAAGACATACTGCACCGGTGAATCCACACCTCCCACGAACGGAAGCTCGCACACACTGCGGTCGTATACCACGTGCAGGTTGACGATGGGAGTGTCGCGCAGCTTTAGCGCGCGGATGGCAGTCGCTGGGTCGAGCGGCTCGATCAATGCCGCCGCGCGGGTGCGCGGGAGCGCGACGATCGCCGCATCCGCTCTCAGCCGCTCCTCTGCGCCCCCGACCGCGTCACTCCCTCGCGCGTCCCAGCGCTCGCCGCCGGTGGTGCCCTCGCCCGTATGCCCATTCTCATCGTCGACCTCACTGCCGCGGCGCCACACCTCGAACCCGTCGTCGCCAGCCACCAAGCGCTCCACACGCCACCCCAGCCTCACATCGACGCCCGCCGCGCGCAGCGCATGTGCCGCCGGCTCCCCCACGATCTCGCCTTGTGGGCGATGGTGAAAGCCGATATCCCCCGCGTCCGCGTGTTCGAGCAGGCCGCGCTTGAAGACGAACGCCGCCAGCGCCAGAGACGCCTGGTCGGCGGGCAGGTTGAGCGCCGGCAACGCGATCAGGTCCCACAGCGCCGCTGTCGCGTGCTGACTCTGGCCATGAGCGGCAAGCCACGCTCCGAGGGTCTGCCGGTCGAGCTCCGGCGCGCGCGGATCGAGGCGGCCCAATGCCACCGCTGCTCGCACTGCGCCGAGGCGCTCGCGCAGGGAAAGGGGGCGGTAGCGCAGCAGGGTGCCCGCCAGATGCAGCGGCGCCGGCAACCCGGAGCGACGCAGCACGCTGACCTCCCCGCCGGGACGCACCAGCGGGATTTCGAGGCGCGGTTGCAACTCCACCCCGCGCTCGCTGCCCAGCCGGGCAAGCAGCGCGCGGTAGGCGTGAAAGCAACGCAGGAACACGTGCTGGCCGTTGTCGATCCGCAGACCGTCGCGCTCGAAGGAGTACACCGCCCCTCCCAGCCGCGGACGCACCTCCAGCAGCGTCACCCGTGCGCCGGCGTCGGCGCAGTCGAGCGCCGCGGTGATCCCCGCCAGCCCACCGCCGATCACCGCCACGTGGGGGCCGGGCGGTTCGGGAGCGCTCAAGAAGCGTCGTCCTCCTGAATCCGTTCCGCGGGATGGCGCTCGGGTATCCCCTTGCCGAGCAGCGCCCGGGCCGCCACCCACGCCTTCTCGCGTTTGGTCAGTTGCGCGCGGCGCGCGAGCGCGCGGTCGGGGCGCTCTTCGATGTGGCCGAGCAGGCGCCAGTAGATGCCCGCCATCGCCAGCACGCACGCGGCGCTGCGCCGGTCGAGCAGCCCCACCAGTTCCATGCCGCGGTGAAACCAGTCGCGCGAGCGCAGGCAGTAGAAGCGCGTCAGCGCGTACAGTTGGCCGACGTCGCCGCCTTCGAAGCCCGCCACCATCGCCGGCTCGGCCATGCTCGCCTCGCGCGTGAGCGCCTGCAGCGCGGGCGCGTCGAGCGGCCCGTCGTCGTGCAGGTGGTAGCGCACCAAGTCGCGCGCCGCCAGGTACACGCGCCCCCGTTCGGCGTCCTCGCGCAGGTCGCGCGCGATATTGGCGAGCTGCAGTGCCACACCCAGGTCGTCGGCCATCTCGCTGACCGGCCGCTCGCGTCGATCGGGAGCCGATCTGCTCGCTCGCCCGCCCAGCCGGCCGCCCGCGCGCGTGCCAAAGATCGCCAGGCACAGCCGCCCAATCGAGCCGGCCACGCGCCGGCAGTAGAGCTCCAGCTCCTCGAAGTCCGCGAAGGAGGTACCGCGCACATCCATCCGCACTCCCTCGATCAGGTCGTCGAGGGCATCGGCGGGCAGGTCGAAGCGAGCGCTGGCGTCCGCAAGGGCAGCCATCACCGGGTCGGGATCCTGCGGGTCCAAGCGCTCCAGCGCATCCGCGGCTGCCTCCAGCCGGATCAGCTTCTCCTCTGGCGCCAGCGCCCCGTCGGCGATGTCGTCCACGCGCCGCGCGAACGCGTACACCGCGCACATCGCCCTGCGCTTGGGGGCGGGGAGCAGGCGGATGCCGTAGTAGAAGTTGCCTGCCGCCGCGCGCGTCAGCGACTCGCACTGCTGGTAGGCCTGCTGAGTATGGGACGACCCGCCGCTCACCGCTGCCTCCCCGGTACAACCGCGGCCTGCGTCAACCGTGCCGCCATCGCGCTCGGCGGCGTCCCTCCGGCACCCACCATTGCTCTCATCCGGGCACCCACCACGCTCACCGCCACCGCTCTGCCAGCGTCCTTGCCAGCGCCGCCGCTCGCCGTGCGCGGGAGGCCCGCGGTGGGCCACCGAGCACGTCATAGCCGGCGCGCTCGATCGCTCCGAGTGCCGCCTCGGCGCCGCTCACAAATGCCGCCACCGCCAGCCGCTCGCGCCCATGCAGCGTGCCGACCAGCGGTGCGCCCTCCCCCAGCAGCTCACGCGTGCGCGCCACCTCGAAGGCCATCAGCCCCTTCACCCGCCACGCCGCGACCCGGTGGTCGAGGTCGCGCTCAGTGCAACCGAAGCGGCCCAGATCCTCGGCGGGCAGGTAGACCCGGCCGGCGCGCAGATCCTCGGCGACGTCCTGCCAGTGCTCGGCCAGCTGCAGCGCGGTGCAGATCCGATCCGACAGCGCCACCCGCTCGGGGGTGGCAGCGCCGAACACGCCCAGCACCAGCTCCCCGACGGGGTCGGCCGAAAGGTGGCAGTAGCCCAGCAACTGCTCCCAGGTGTCGTAGCGCGCCACGCGCTGGTCGATGCGGTTGGCCTCGATCAGGCGCAGGAAAGGATCGCGCGGCAGCGCGCACGCGCGCACGGTGCGCTGCATACGCACAAGCAGTGGGTGACGCGCGCCGTCTGCGTACACGCGCTCCAATTCCCCCTCCAGCCAGTCGAGCGCCGCTAGCCTGTGTAGGGGCTCACCCGCCCCGCCCGCCCCAGCGGCCTCGGTAGCCCCAGTAGCCCCGCCCGCCCCGGCGGCCCCAGCAGCCCGGGCGTCGCCAAGTTCGTCCACCAGCCTCGCAAAGCCGTACAGGGCAAGCAGGTGCTCCCTGACGCGGCGCGGCAGCACGCGGCTGGCGACGGGGAAGTTCTCGCCGCCCGCACGCGCCATCACCGCCGCAGGTGTGGGCAGGTCGGAGGGTTGGGAGGAGGGGGAGGAAGGCGAGCGCACAGCGAGCAGGTCCCATCCGGCGCGGCCCACGGCCGCCGCTCTCACGCGTTTACCTCAGCCCCCGCGCAGCGGCCGAGCGCCATGATCGGGAACGTGAGGCGGTAGAGGTGGTAGTTGATGTAGTAGTCGGAGGGAAACCCGGTGCCGGTGTACTGCGGCTCCTCCCACGTCCCGTCTGGTCGCTGCGTGGAGAGCAGCCACGCCACCCCGCGCTCCAACGCCTGCGAGCGGTCCAGTTGCTCGCCGGCCGCGTGCAGCGCCAGCAGCGCCCACGCCGTCTGCGAGGCGGTCGAGTCGCCGCGGCCGATCCAGGCGGGGTCGTCGTAGGAGCGCGGGTCCTCGCCCCAGCCGCCGTCCTCGTTCTGGTGGGCGTGCAGCCACGCCACCGCGCGGCGGATCGGCTGCTCCTCCAGGCCCATGCCCATCGCCGCGAGTGCCGGCAGCGCCGCGCCGGTGCCGTAGATGTGGTTGATCCCCCAGCGCCCAAACCACGACCCGTCGGCCTCCTGCTGCCCCAACAGCCAGCTCAGCCCCGCGCGGGCCTTTTCGCTGTCGGCACGCCCGAGCGCCGCGAGCATCTCCAGCGCGTGCGCGGTCACGTCGGCGCTCGGCTCGTCGATCACCTCGCCAAAGTCGAGGAACGGGAGCGCCCTCACCAGCGTCCGCGTGTTGTCGGCGTCGAATGCCCCCCAACCGCCACCATCGCTCTGCATCCCCTCCACCCACTCCACGGCGCGATCGATCGCGTCCTGCGTACGCTCGCACACCCCCTGCGCACCCTGCGCCGGAGGCAGTTCGCCGCTGCGGCGGCGGTGACGATGAGCGCGGCGAATCTGCTCGGGCTCCAGCTCGATCGTGCGCAGCAGCGCCAGCGCCACCTCCGCGGTGTCGTCGACGTCGGGGTAGTTGTCGTTCTCGAACTCAAACGCCCACCCCCCCGGGGGCAGCTCCGGCCGGGCCGCCTCCCAATCGCCGCGTACCCGCACCTCCTCCGCCAGCAGCCACTGCCCCGCGAGTGCCAGTGCCGGATGCTCGCGCGGCGTGCCGGCGTCGCTGAGCGCGACGATCGCCAGCGCCGTGTCCCACACCGGGGACTGGCAGGCTTCCAGGCGTCGGCTGGCCACCGCGGGCGCGTTGGGTGGGCGCGAAGGCTGAGGGCTGGACGGATCGGACTGGGACGAGTCGGAGTGGGGGAGCTCGGAGTGGGAGGGCTCGGAGTGCGACGCCTCGGCGCCCATGCGTTCGCCGCGATCCTCGACCATGAAGCGCTCCAGGCCCTCCAGGCCACGGCGCATCACCGGGTGATCGAGCGGGTAGCCCCCGAGGTGGAGCGCCATCAGCGAGTACACCCACGGCGGCTGGATGCCACCCCACGAGCCGTCGGCCTCCTGGCGACGCACGATCCACGCCTCGGCATGCGCAATCGCTTGACGGCGCAGCGGTGGCAGCGGGTGGCGCTCATACAGCCGCAGCGCGCTGTCCAGGCGCCCCAGCCATGCGCCCGCCCGGGCCCTCGCGGCGGTGGTGGAGGGGGAGGAGAGGAAGGTGAGGCGACCGCCCGGGGTGGAAGCGGGGCGGGGAGGACGGGTGCCGGCGCGGGGTTCGGGCCCCGATCCGCTCGGGGTCCACGGCTGGGCGCCGTGCAGGTCGCGCAGGTCGAACGGCAGCGACTTTTTGGGGCGCCGCGCCATCACCAGCGAGAGCGCCACGATCGTCTGACGGGCCCAGCAGCCGAAGTCGTAGATGTTCAGCGGCGCCCACTGCGGCAGCATCACGATCTCCGGCGGCAGTGCGGGGATCCGCTCCCACGGCCACAGCCCGAACAGCGCCAGCCACACATGCGTGAACACGCGCGCCGCCTCCACCCCGCCCTGCTCACGCACCCACTCCGCCGCCCTGCGCATGTGCTCCGCCTCGGCCGGGTCGCCCGCCAAGCGCAGCGCCCAGTATGCCTCGACGGTGCTCGAGAGGTCGCCCGGCCCGCCGTGGAAGTTGGTCCACGTCCCGTCCTCGCGCTGCTGCGAGCGGATCCACGCCGCCGAGCGCTCGGTCTCGGGGGCGGTGCGGATCCCGAGGAACTCGCGCAGCAGCATGTCCTCGGCATCCATCGTCACATTGGTTTGCAGCTCGCCCCGCCACCAGCCCGCCTCATCCTGGAGGGCGAGCAGGTGCTCGCAGGCGCGCTCCAGCGCGATTCGCGCCTCGCTGCGGGTCGTGGCGGTCGAGGTCGGCATGATCCAGCGAGCTAATCCTTTCGTATCCAACGACTGCGCGGGCGGTGATATCACGTTCTGGGCTCCGTCGGCGCGATCAGCGCGTCACGCGGCCCCGCGCGGGCGGCGCCGGGAGCGAGCACACCTCTCATCGCACCAGCACCTCGGGGTGGCCTTCGGCAATCACGTGTTCGTGCAGCTGCGCCTCCCTTACGGTGCGAGGTGCCGGTGAGATGAATCGGTAGAGGATCATGCCGTGCACGCTCCTGTGCTGCACCAGGTGAAACCCGGGGGCAGGCGGTTCGCCGGCCCCGGGGCGCAGCGGAGCGTAGCCGGTCTCGTCGATTTCGCTCACCCTCACGCTCGCCCCCTGCCGCACATTGCGCAGCGGCGGCAGGTAGTACTCCAGCGGCGCCGCACCCAACTCGACCGTGGTGATCGCGCGCGCGCCGGTGGGGTGTTCGCTGCCGATCGCTCGCGCAAGCCCACGCCAATCGCCGCGCTGCAGGCGCGGGCTGAGGTCCACATCGACGCTGAGCGCCGCGAACGTCACGGCAATCAGGCTCACCAGCGCCAGCCCCGCGCGACCGGTGCGCCGGGCCGCCGCGATCACCGCGATCCCCGCCGTCAGGGGGATCATCGCCGCCACCACGTTGCGCGGCGCGAGGTAGTCGGCGCCGGCGAACGCCATCGCCACCGGGGTCAGCACTCCGCAAGCCGCCACCCCCAGCGCCAGCAGCGCGCCTTCGCTCTCGCGCGGGGTGAGCATCCGCCACAGGCCGTAGCCCACGGCGGCGAGGATCTCAAGCGCCACCAGCAGCTCCAGGCCGTGGCCCAGCGGCGCCCCGGAGTAGCCCGTCAGGTAGTACTGGGGAATCGTTTCCAGGCGACTTGCGAGCGCCCATTCCCCGATCCACTGCGTGCCGTGCCCGCCCTGCGCGAGCGCCAGCGGCACGAGCGCTGCGCCCACCAGCACGATCGCCGCCACCGCTGCGAACACCCCCCTCGAAGGCGCCGGGCGCAGACCCACGGGGGGGCCGGTCGCCGGCGACATCGGCTGTGGAGCCGGGGACGCCGCGACGCGCCGCGGGCGCAGCAGCCACAGGCACATCGGCGCCAAAAGGAACACCGCGAAGTAGTGCGTCGCCAGCGCCCCCGCGCCGCTCGCCGCGAACGCAGTCAGCCTGCCCGGGGTGGGATCGGCGTCGGCGCGCAGCCAGCACCACATGGCGAGCGCCGCCATCGACACGAACAGGCCGTACGCGCGCGCCTCCTGGGCATACCACACGAACAGCGGGTTGGTCGCCACCAGCGCCGCGGTGGCAATCGCGGCCCGCCGGCCGGACAACTGCTGCCCGATCCCCCACGCCAGCGGCACCGTGGCGACCCCCGCCAGCGCGGAGGGTAGGCGCAGGGCGAGCATCCCCGTGCCGAAGATCCGCGACCACGCCCAGACCAGCACATACCACAGCGGCGGCGTGTTTTCACGGTGCTCGACCGAGCGCAGCGTGGCCACGAGGGACGGGTGCAGCGTGTGCACCGGCACGTATGCCTCGTCGTACCAGAAGCTCTGCAGGTCGAGCGTACTCAGGCGCAGTGCCGCCGCGAGCAGCACCAGCGCGGCCAGCGGCCACCACTTCGCGATGGCTCCGCTGTCGGCGTTGGTCACGCGATGCCCAACCCCTCCCCGACCCCCCTTGTGGGGGTCCCCCTCCAGCAAGATCCCCCCCGGCACACCGAACACGGCCGCAGGCTTTGCCATCTAGCCCCCCGTCAGCGGTTCGTCCGGTGCACCCGGCGGGGTTGGTAGGCCGCACAGTTCTTCGCGCACCGCTGTGCCAAAGCAGGCGTAGCGGTTGACGTGCTTGTCCTGGAAGTAGGGCGGCAGGTAGAAGCCGCCCCGCGCCGCGCGCATTCCATGCACCGTCGGGCCGGTCATGATCAGGCACACCTGCGGCTGCGTCCCCGGTGGGCCCGACCCGAGGTTGCCGCACAGCACGTCGCGCGTGGTGCGATGCGTCAAATCCTGTTCGACGGAGATGTTGATGAGGTCGTTGCCGGTGATCGTGCGCCACGTGCGCAGGTCGGCGGTGATGCGTTCGTTGACGTGCACCTGGCGTACCACGTCGTTGACCACCGCCACCGCCAGCACCAGGAACACCAACACCAGCAACGTGCTCTCCACGCGGCGCACCTCGCCCCGGCCGCGGCGCTCGTGCGCGCGTGGGCGCAGGCGCTCGGGCAGGCGCTCCCAGCGGCCGGCCGGCTCGGCGGTGCCTGCCGCCCGACTCACCGCGCGCTCTCCCCGCGGCCGCCCGGCTCGCTGCTCACGCTTCGCCAGCGGCCGGCCGGCTCCATCTGCGTGCTCGCCCCGCTCATGTGAACACCGGCGAGAACAGCGGGGCGGTTTGATGGACGATGAACAGGCCCTGCACGGCGAAGATCGCGATCAGCAGTCGCCGGTCGCGCGCGACCATCGCCAGCGGCAGCGCCCACAGCGTGTACCACGCCAGCAGCCACGTGCTGGTGACGGCGATCGCCAGCAGCGTCCAGCCCGACGCCGACACCCAGTCGTATCCCCGCCACGTGCGCCACAGCAAGTGCGCCACGATCAGTACCAGCGCCACCTTCAACAGCGTGTGATCGGCCGGGAACACCCCGGGCTTGCCCAGCAGGTGGGCGATCTCGTTGGGGAAGCTATCGGTCGACACCAGCGCCGCGTCGCGGTTGAGCGCCGAGATCACATCGAGGCCGTGCAGCCCGAACACCGGGTAGGAGACCACGGCGATCGCCACCAGGCTCCAAATCGCGCCCGCCAGCGCCCGCCAGTCACGGCGCGCGAGCAGCATGAACGGCAGCAGCACCGCTCCCGTGGCCTTCACCAACCCCGCCGCGACCACCGAGGCGCCGGCCCAGGCCTCCCGGTTGCCCGCCAGTCGGCCCAGCCACGATGAGCCGGGGCCGCCGGGGCCTGTGGAGCTGGTGGGGCTCTCTTCGCTCACCACCAACGCCACCGCCGCCATCATGAAGAAGGTCATGATCACGTCGTTGTGGGCGCCTCCCAGCCCGTACAGCACCCACAGCGGGTTGGCCCCGACCGCCACCAGCGCGACCGCCGGGTCATAGCCTCGCGCCCGCGCGCAGCGCCACGTCAGCGCCAGCGTGCCCGCGCACGCGGCGAGCGCCTCGACCTTCGCGCCCCACACCGCCCCCTTGACCCCGAGCGCAGCGAGCGGGTAGGAGAGCAGCGTGTACAGTGGCCCGTAGGCGGTCGCCACCTTCAGCCAGTCCTCGCCCACGTATTTGAAGATCGGGTCGTGTTCGATCCGGATCGGGCCGTGCAGGTAGGGGTCGAGGCCGTGCAGCACTCCCATGCGCGCGTAGGCGATGTAGCTGAACACATCCGTCGAGAAGAGGATCGGGCCGGCGCACATGATTAGTGTCAGCGTCCCCACCAGCGCGATCGACCAGCGGGCGGCACGGGGGTCGGGGGAGATGCGCCGCGCCAGCACCAACAGCGCGGCGTAGGCGCCGGTGAAGCACAGCAGCGCGATCAGGAACACGCGGAAGCCCAGGCGCTCGCCGATCCCCCACTGCAGCCACCCCGTTATTCCCGGCGAGCCCGGGGTCAGCGGCGAATGGCCGACGGCTCCGTCGAGCACCACCTCGAGCGTGGCCGCCAGCAGCACCAGCACGCACAGCCCCGCCAGCGCCAGCGTGGTACGGCTGGCGGCGCGGTTGGCGCCCGCGCGATTGTTGGTCCCCGCCACATCACCCCCCCCGGCGAGTGAGTGTGGCAGCACCGAGGATGAACTGGACAAGGGCTTCTCGGCCGATCGCGGTCGGGGCGAGGTGTGGGGAACTAGCCCTCGGCGCCCTCGAAGCGCAGGATCGCGAGCGCCCCCGTCACCTCGAACACCCGCTGCACCGCCTGCGCCCCCGGGCGCAGCACCAGCTCGTAGCCGAGCTCCTTGGCGCGCGCGTCCGCCTGCAGCAGCAAACGCAGCCCGGTTGAGTCGATGAACTGAAGGCGGCTCAGGTCGATCACCAGACGCGTGGGCTCCTCCCGCTCGACAGCCGCCAAGCTGGCCTCCATATCGGGCGCCCCTGCCAGGTCGAGCTCTCCCTCCAGTGCGAGGCTGACGGTGCCGTCGTCCACCGTGCTCGAGATCTTCAAGCGCCCGGGGCCGGGCATCGATGGGTTCACAGAACGTCTTTCAAAATAGGCGGTGCGTCCGGGGCGTTCCTGGACCAAGCTGGGCGACGCGGGCAGGCGCAGCCCGTGCTGGTGGCACGGGCAAGACGGACCGTGGCGATCCAGCGCAGCGTCCGGGGACGTATCCGGGAGTGCCGGTCTTTTTGAAAGCCGTTCACAGCGCCGTCCACACGGTCTTGGTCTCCAGGTATGCGTCGAGACCGTCGTGGCCGTGCTCGCGGCCGATGCCGGACGCCTTGAAGCCGCCGAACGGAGCGGACGGATCGACCACGCCCCAGGTGTTGATGTAGACCATGCCCGCGTGCAGCATCGCGGCGAGGCGGTGGGCATTCGAGACGTCGCGCGTCCACACCCCGGCGGCCAGGCCGTACTCGCCGGCGTTGGCGCGCTCGGCGACCTCCTCGAGCGAGTCATACGGGGAGGCGACGAGCACCGGCCCGAAGATCTCCTCGCGAGAGATGCGCAGCTTGTCGGAGGTGGTGGCGAACAGTGTCGGCTGCACGAAGTAGCCGCCGCTGTCGCTCAGCGCCGCCTCGCCGCCTGCCAGCACCTCGGCCCCTTCGGCGCGGCCGGCCTCGATGTAGCCGAGCACACGCTCGTGCTGCTCGGCGGAGACGAGCGGCCCGAGTTGCGTGCCAGCCTCCAGGCCCGGCCCGAGCCGCGCCGCGGAAGCTGCGGCGGCGAGGCCGCTCATGACCTCGTCGAAGCGCTCCGCCGGCACGAACAGACGCGAGCCGGCGTTGCACGCCTGCCCGGAGTTGAAGTAGATCGCCTGGAAGGAGCCTTTGACGGCGGCGTCGATGTCTGCGTCGGGCAGGATGATGTTCGGCGACTTGCCGCCCAGCTCGAGCGTCACGCGCTTGAGCGCCTTGCCGGCCTTCGCGCCGATCTCGCGCCCCACCACGGTGGAGCCGGTGAAGGCGATCTTGTCGACGCCGGGGTGGTCCACCAGCGCCGCGCCGGTGGAGCCGTCGCCGGTGAGCACGTTGAGCACGCCCGGCGGGAACCCGACCTCGAGCGCGAGCTCGCCGATGCGCAGCGCCGACAGCGGCGTCTGCTCGGCGGGCTTGAGCACGACCGTGCAGCCCGCGGCGAGCGCCGGCCCGAACTTCCAGGCAGCCATCAGCAGCGGGAAGTTCCACGGGATGATCTGCGCGCACACGCCGACCGGCTCGCGGCGGGTGTAGCAATGCATGTTCGGTGCCGTCACCGGCAGCACGCCGCCCTCGATCTTCGTGGGCCAGCCGGCGAAGTAGCGCAGGTGCCCGACGGCGCCGTTCACATCCACGTACTGGGCGAGCCCGACAGGCTTGCCGTTGTCGAGCGACTCGATCTGAGCGATCTCCTCGGCGCGCGCCTCGATCGCGTCTGCCAGTGCGTGCATCAGGCGCTCGCGCCCCGCCGGCGGCATCGTCGCCCACGGACCGTCCTTGAACGCCGCTCGCGCGGCGAGGACCGCCCGCTCGACGTCCTCTGCGCCGGCGAGAGCGACCTCTGCGATCTCCCTCCCAGTGGCCGGGTCGAGCGTGGCGAACGTGCGTCCGTCGGCCGCGTCGAGACGCTCGTCGCCGATCAGCAGGCGGTGCTCGCCCACGATGAAGGCGCGCGCCTCGGAGCCCAGAGCTTCGGGTAGCTCGACAGTAGTTGTGCTCATCTTTGGCTCCTAAGGTCGAAGGACGATCTTCAGCGCCTCGCGGCGGTCATACAAAGCGTACGCCTCCGGCGCGTCGTCGAGGCTCATGTGGTGGGTGACCAGCGGCGTGGGGTCCAGAACCCCGGCGGACATCAGCGCGAGCACGCGGTCGATGTGCCCGATCACGTTGGCGTGGCCGGCGCACATGTGCAGCGACTTGATCCACAACAGGCCCATGTGCAGCTCGGCGCGCTCCGCGTACACGCCGATCGCCTGAACGGTGCCGCACTTGCGCGTGAGCCGCAGCGCGAGGTCCAGCGCGGATGGGTGTCCGACGGCGTCGATGCACACGTCCACCCCACGCCCCGCGGTCGCCGCGCGCGCCGCCGCGCGGGGGTCGCCCTCCTCGAGGTGGACAGCCTGCGCGTCGAAGGACTCGGCCATCGCCAGGCGCTCGGACACCGAGTCCACGGCAATCACGTGCGCCGCGCCGCAGGCCCGCGCGACCTGTACCGCACACAGCCCCACCGGCCCCAGGCCAAGCACCGCCACGACGTCCCCGGGGCGCATGCCGCTGTCGACCACGGCGTGAAAGCCGGTGCCCATCACGTCGCCTGCGAACAGCGCCACGTCGTCGCTCATCCCCTCGGGCACCTTGCGCAGCACCAGGTCCGCACTGGGTACCAGAGCCCGCTCGGCCTGCGTGCCCTGCAGCGAGCCGAGCGCCGCCCCGTGGCCGAAGGTGCGCGAGTGCTCGCACTTGTGAAAGGCGCCGGCGCGGCAGAACCAGCAGCGCCCGCACGCCGACTGAAAGCAGCCCAGCACGCGGTCGCCGACGGCGACTTCGCGCACCGCCTCCCCCACCTCCAGCACCGTGCCGACGTACTCGTGGCCGATCGTGAAGCCCGGTTCGATTTGCACGCGCCCGTGGTAGATGTGCAGGTCCGACCCGCACACGCCGGAAGCCTCGATCCGCACAATCGCCTCCTCCGGGCCCGTCAGCTCGGGCTCGGGAACCTCCTCGACCGCCACCTCGCCGGGTGCCTGGAACGTGACCGCGCGCATCGGGCACGCACCCTAGAGGATCGCGCGACGTGCAGCGTGCAGCTTTCGAGCCCCCGGCGGCGGAAGCGCACACCCGCCGGCCGCGTGGTTTACCCTGGAGCACTTCGATGGCAGCCAGAACAATCGTGACCTCCCACCCCGACGTGGAGTGCGACGTGTGTGGGAGGCGACTACTGCGGGGGGAGCAGCCCGACGTCTTTCTCGGCGGCGGGCAGCGGCGGATGGTGTGCGAGCTGTGCACCACGCGCGCCACCCACGAGGGCTGGCGCCGCGAGACCGACGCGCATCCCGGCAGACCGCGCGCCGATCGCTCGCAGCGAGGGCGCTCGCTGCTGCGCAAGCTGCGCCAACTGCGTGAGCCCGCGCAGCCGGTCGGTACGGAAGGTATCGACGCCGACGACCAGCTCGAAAATGGGGCCACCGGGGCAGGCATCGACGCGGAGTGGGCTGCGGTGGACGAGGAGTGGGGCACTCCCGAGGAGGTGGTGGGCGCAATCGAGTACGCAGTCGATCCCCTCGCCGCCGAGCAGGATCCCCCTGTCGCCGACCACACTGACCCGAACGTGGAGCGGGCACTCGCGATGTTCAACGTCGGCGAGCACCCGCGGCGGCTGGCGGGCGTTGCGCGTGCGCTCGGCGCTCCCACCGTGCGGGCGACTCGGCTTCAGAGCGCGAACGTGACGATCGTGGTCGCGTGGGAGCTGTGTTGGTATCGCTACGAGATCGACCCCGAAGACGAGACGCGGGGCGCATGGTTGGCAGCCGAGGGCATGGAGCTCGAGGAACTCGCCGAAGAGGACCGCATCCCGAATGCCGTGGTCGACGAGCGTGGAGCGCTCGCGCTGCTGGCAGGCTGAGAACCCGACCCGATCTTGAGCTTTTCCCGATCCAAGCCCATAGTGGAGTAGAATCGAGCACACAATGATCTACAGCGTGGTCCCAAGATCCCTCACCGACGAGCTCTACCCGAAGCTAGTGGAGCACTACAAGAACAACGAGAACGTGACCGTTATCGTCGACCGCCGCGAGGCCGACAGGCGCGGTCGTGGCGACTCGGGCAGCATCGACGGAGACCCCGCCCGCCGGCAGCGCATCGTGCGCGATCGCCGTCGTGCACGGGTGCCCGGCGACCTGCCGCAGTTGGCGCAGCCCTGAGCACGGCGCATACCGTCCCCGCTGCGGGATAGGCTCGGGATGATGAAGGTGATCGTCCACGTCGACGGCGGCGCCCGCGGCAACCCCGGCCCGGCGGCAGCCGCGTCCGTCGTCAGTGACCCCTCCGGCGAGGTGCTCGACGAGCACGCGCAGCTGCTGGGCGAGGTGACCAACAACGTGGCGGAGTACCGCGCGCTGCTGCTCGGCCTGGAGCGTTCCCGCGCGCTGGGGGCCACCGAGGTCGAGGTCGTCAACGACTCGGAGCTGATCGCCAAGCAGGTCAAGGGAATCTACAAGGTCAAGCACGCCGCGATGCGCCCCCTGCACCTCGATGCGATTGCCGCGCTGCGGCAGTTCGAGCACTGGTCGATCCGCTCGGTACCCCGCGCCCAGAACGCCGACGCCGACGCGCTGGTCAACGCCGCGCTGGATCAGGCGCGAGCGGCCGCAAGAAGCTGAGCGGGGCGATCGCCTCGCCGCCTCCGCGCCCTACCCCAGCGGCCGCGTGGAATCGGCGATCGTAAGCATCTGCTGGTTGGTGAGTTCCTCCAGCAACGTGTTGATGACCCAGTAGATGGCGTGGTGCTCGCGCCAGGCGATCATGTGGATGTGTTCGCCGTCGGCGAAGATCATGTAGGCGCGGCGGCCCACATAGCGCGTTTCCTGGGGGTGCTGGATGATCGGGGGGTCCAGCCAGTCGGTGCCCTCGATGTCGTAGTAGCCGCCGATCAGGTTCTGCTGGAAGACGATCGTGTACGCGTGGTGAAGGTGTCCTTCGGGGTCGCGCAGCGCATAGGGCCGCACCTGTTCCTGCGTCGCCGGGCCCGATTGCAGGCGCGGGTAGAGCATTGGAAAGGGCACCTGCGCGGCGGCGGCGATCGCCTGCTGCTGGTCGCTCGCCGGTGTCGGGTAAAGGTCGTCGCTCGCGGGGTTGGGGGCCGCGTTGGCGCCGTGGCCGTGACCGTGGCGGTGGCCGCGGCCACCGGAGGAGGCGCCGGCGCCCGAGTGCACGTTCAGTGCGCGCACGCGCTGATGGCCGTAGAGGAAATCCTCGAGCGTCGCGTGCTCGAGGGCCGGCGAGGAGCTCACGTAGTCCCCTCCGTTCAGCACGTAGTCGATGTTTTCGGTTTGGAACTTCACTTGGCGCAGGGGCTTGCCCTGGGAGAAGCCGATCAGCTTCGCCAGCTCCAGCAGGATCGACGCGGAGGGCGAGAAGTTGGTGCTGATCGCGTGCCCCACCGCCTTGGCAACCTTGTCGACTTCCCCGAGTTCGGGTGAGACCTGCTCGCGCAGGTCTCGTAGGAAGTCCTGCTGACGGGCAACACGCACGAAATCGGTGTCGTCGTGACGGTAGCGCACGTAGTCGAGCGCGTTTTCGTAGCACAGCTTCTGGTAGCCGGGCTGCAGGTCGATGCTGGTGTAGTCGGTTTCGGGGGTGCCGATGTTTTCGTTGAAGTAGCGGTGGTCGACGTTGACGTACACGCACCCCAGCGAGTCCACCACGCGGATGAAGCCGGCGAAGGTGACGTCGATGATCCCGTTGAGCTGCAGGCCTGGGAGCACTTCTTTGATCGTCTCGGCGGCGAGGTTGGCGCCCTCGTCGTGACCGGGCAGCGCGCTGCCGAGCGTGTAGGCGGCGTTGATCTTCTGGGGGTAGAGCGCTTCGCCGTCGGGCATTCTGATCGTGACGAGCAGATCGCGCGGGATCGAGAGCACCGACGTCTGTTCCTGTTCGGGGTCGAAGCGCACAAGCAGGATCGTGTCGCTGTGGGGCCCCGCTTCGCGTTCGTCGATGTTCTTGGAGCCGTAGCGTTTGTCGGAGCCGAGGATCAGGAAAGTCTTCGGCCCACCGGTGTAGATCGAGGAGATCAAGCCCTTGGGCGTGTGAATCTGGTTGAGCCTCGGGAACACCTCGTTGGCGATGCGGTTGGCGGTGCTCACCGTCACCGCCGCTGTGGCCCCGCCACACAGCAGCACGATCAGTACGCCCGCGATCGCGAAGCGCTTCCACATGCCGATCCCCAGCCGCGGCGGGCGCTCGTCATCCATCGCCGCAGGGTACCGGCGCAATCGGCGTGTCACGCCGGGCCTGGGGATACCCTCAGCGAGTGCTCAGCCCCCGAAACCGCGAGCTGCTCGGCCTGCTCCCCTCCGCCCTGCTGGTGACGGCGGGCTTCACGGCGATCTTCATCCAGGAGCAGGGCACGAGCGCGGGGGCGGCGGCAGATGTGACGCTCAACCACGCCTCCAGCGTGTCGCTCACCTATGGTGCGATCTTCCTCGGCCTGTGCCTTGCGGGGCACCTCGTGATCCGCTTCGCGCTGCCCAACGCCGACCCCTATCTGTTCCCGCTGGGGGCGGTGTTGGCGAGTGTGGGGATCGTGATGGTGTACCGGATCAACCCCACCCTGGCCCGCCAGCAGGCGCAGTGGATGGTGCTGGGGCTGGTGCTGTTCGCGGCGACGATCCTGCTGCTGCGTCGCACCGGCGTGGGGGTGCTGGAGCGCTACCGCTACACGATCGTGGCGGTGGGGATCGGGATGACGGTGCTGCCACGGGTGCCCGGGATCGGCGAGGAAGTCAACGGCGCCTACCTCAACGTGCACGTGGGCGGGGTCTCCTTCCAGCCGGCGGAGCTGGCGAAGATCGCGCTCGTGATCTTTCTCGCCAGCTACCTGCGCGACAACCGCCAGATCCTCGTAACCGCAGGCAAACGTGTGCTGGGCGCGACGCTGCCGCCGATGAAGCAGTTCGGGCCGATGCTGGTGGTTTGGGGCGCGGCGATGGCGACGCTGCTGATCACGCGCGAGCTCGGCACTTCGCTGATGTTCTTTGGCGCCTTCCTCGCGTTGTTGTATGTGGCCACGGGCCGCCTCTCGTTCCCGCTGATCGGCTTCGTGCTGTTCGCCGCTGGCGCGTGGCTGTTGGCGACCCACGTCAGCCACGTGCACGCACGCGTGGTCGACTGGGAACACCCGTTCAACGAAACTCTCTACAACCAGAGGTCGGGCGGCAGCTATCAGCTGGCGCAGGCGCTGTTCGCACAGGCCGACGGCGGTCTGCTGGGCACGGGCTTCGACCGCTCGCTCATCACCCTGCTGCCGGTACCGGAAAGCGACATGATCTATGCGGTAATCGTCAACGAGCTCGGCCTCGTCGGTGCCACAGCGCTGCTGCTCACCTACCTGCTGTTCATCGTCAGGGGCCTGAAGATCGCGATGCTGGCGCGCGACTCCTTCTCCAAGCTGCTGGCGACCGGTCTCGCCTTCATCGTGGCGCTGCAGGTGTTCGTGATCGTGGGCGGCGTCACCCGCGTGATCCCGCTCACCGGCGTCACCCTCCCGTTCGTCGCCTACGGCGGCTCCTCGGTGGTGATGAACTTCGTGCTGTTGGCCCTGCTGCTGGTGATCTCCGACAAGGCGCGACGGCCAGGGTAACGGCACGCCCGGATACGTCCCTGAACGCTGCGCTGGATCGGCTTGGTTCAGGAGCGTCCCGGTCGCACCGTCTACGCCCCTACGGCCTGTCACTGCCGGCGCCGACTGCCCGCAGCGTTCTTGACGCCGTGATCTGCGGAGCCCGATCCGCAGGTGGGCCGTCGACGGCGCCGCCGTCATCGAGGCCCGCCGTCACGCGCAGGTCATCGACCCGTTCAACCTGCTTGTCGAGCTGGCGCGTGCGCGTGGTCATCAGTTCGGCGTAGGCCCTCTGTGAGCTCTCGAGCGTGCGCTCGACCTTGCTCATCTGATCCTTGAACATGCCCCACTGCTTGTTGAAGTCTCCCAGCGCCCCCAGGATCTCATTGGTTTGGCGAGCCAGCTTGAAGTTCTCGCTCGCCTGGCGGATCACCGCGAGGATCGCGAACAGCGTGAGCGGGGAGCACAGCACCACCTTGCGCCGCAGCGCTTCGTCGAGCAGTTGCGGGTCGTTTTCGTGGATGAACCCATACACCTGCTCGTTGGGGATGAACACCAGCATGTAGTCGAGCGTGCCGCCCGAGGGGTCGATGTATTCGCGCGTCCCCACCTCCTTGATGCGCATGCGCACGTCCCGCTTGAACGCCTTCGCCGCGTCTTCGCGATCGCGCTCGGTGGCGCCCTCCAGGTAGCGCTGATACTCGACCATCGGCGTCTTGACGTCCATGTTCAGCCGCTGATCCTGCACGAAGAACGTGAAGTCCGGCCGCGACGCGCCGCCCGGGATCTGCTGCTGCTTGCGGTACTGAACGCCCTCGATGAACCCGGCCATCCGCAGCACGTCCTCGGCCATCCGCTCGCCCCACTGGCCACGCGTCTGCGAACCGGAGAGCACCTCGTTGAGCCGGCCCGTCTGGGCGCGCAGCAGTTCGGTTTGCTGCTTTGACTCGCGCGTGACCGCCTCCAACTTGACGATGCTCTCACCGCGCTTGGCGTCGACGTCGCGCACCCACTCGTGCAGCGTGAGCAGCTCTTTGCGCACCTCCGCGAGGCCCTTGTCGATCTCGCTCTGACGGGCCTTCAGCTGCTCCTCGCCGCGGCCGGTCTCCTTCTCGAGCTCGGCCTTGTTGTGGGCGACCAGCTGCTCAACGCCCGCCTTCTGGATCTCGCCCTGCACGCGCGCGAGGTCGGAGTGAAGCGCCGCGACGATCCGCTCGGTCTCGCCGGGGTCGAGCTGGGCGGGGGCGGCGCGGCCGTGACGCAGGAGCAGAAGCACCACGAGGCCGACGAGCAAGACGATCAGGAATGCGAGCAAGTAGAGCATCTCATCAATTATGAGTGGCTGTCCGGCGGGAAAACGGTGCGCCACGGAAGCGCCGGAGTCGGTCGGCGCGAGCGCTCCGCGAGATTTCGAGGCGTGGTCCTCACGGCGCGCCCCGGCGGGAGACCGTAGCGATCAGCCCAGCGGGTGTGCACGGGTGAGTCGCTCGAGCACCGACAGCAACGCCGGCGGCCATTCGGCGCGCAGCAGCGAGGGCGAGACCATTCCCCGCTGGAGCGATCTCCCGACCGCCAACTCCACCCGGGGATCGAGACCGAGCTGGCGCACGGTGGCGCCGATCGCGACCTCGGGGGCGGCGGCCGGCAGGCCATCCACGCGCACCACCCGCGCCCCCGCGGGGGGGACGATCGCGAAGTGCAGGCGCACTCCATGCGGCGCCGCCCGCCAGCGCTCGGCGCGGGGCAGCGTGAGGTGGATGAGCTCGGGAGCGTCGTCGCAGAGCTCCAGCAGCCGCAGCGCGCTGGCGTGGCTGACGACGGCGCCGGCGAGCGCCAGCGGCAGGTAGGCCTCCCATATGCGGTCGCGCTCGCTGGAGGGAAAGCGCCGCAGCCGGTAGAGGCCGCGGGCGCGGCGCTCGAGCTGGCCGCGCGGGCGCGCGTGGTACTCGAGCGTCGAGCGCGCCACGCCCGCGGCCACCGCCTGCGCGGCGGTCAGCAGCCCGCATTGCGGCTCGCCCAGCGCGTACAGCCGGTCCATCGTCGACGACATGTCATGGGTTTCACTGAAATCCTTGGGTATTCTCATGACACGCTCGGAGAGATATCTCTTACTTACTTAAATTGTCGACGATTCTTTCTTTCGCCAAGAATAACTGCTACGGTGGTCGTCCTTACTAATGGACCGAGTCCATTAACTAGTTAAAAAACTAGGGTCGGAGTCGGGTCTGGACGGCGCGTGAGCACCATTCGTCGCCGGCCCGCTGCGACTCACGGAACAGGAGAATAACCATCATGTGTAATCCAGCCACACAGGCCAACTGGTCGATCGGTGTTCCCACCACCGAGGATCGCCTCACCGGACTGCTCACCCCCAACGTGCCGATCGTCCCCAAGGTCTCGCTCCCGCTGCCGCTCACAACGGCGTTGAAGGCGCGCCAGGACGCCTTCAACGCCGTGACCGAAGTGCCGACAGAAGAAAACGAAACCATGCACATCACCGCCGACTCGGCGTACCTCACCGCCAACTCCGCCGTGACCAGCGCGAGCGGCGGCCGGGGCGCCCCCACGCCGGCGCTCGTCTCGGTGGTGGGCCCGATCCATTCCGCGCTGATCGAAGTCAAACCGCCGCAGCAGCCGAAAAGCGTGGGGATCGGCATCGGCGACATCCTCAGTCTCGCCCTCTCGGTGATCGGGTCCATCGTGCTCACCGATCTCACCGACGACCCGACGCCGCCGCCGCCGCCGCTTCTCACCTACGAAGTCGCCGTCACCGGCTCATCGGCGACGATGGTCGGCTGTAAACAGGATCCCGGTCAGCTGGAGGCAGCCGGACTGGTGGGACTCAACGTCCTCTGCATCGCCCGCGCGGGCGGGGCGAGCGTGCTGTCGACGATCACCTCCTGCCTGCCGGCGCTGGCGCAAGGGTGGGACGCGTTCACCCAGGCGCTGCTCAGTGCGCTCGGGCCGGGCGGCGTGGATTTGGTGGAACGGCTGTCGGAATGCTTCTAGCCCGGGGCGCCCGCTCGTGACCGAGCGGGCGTGAGCTCTCGGTTGGGGCCGTGTTGCGCAGCGCGGCCCCAACCGACCCGTGCGAGCGCGGCAACTCGTGCGTGCGGCTCGCGTCAAGCGTGCGCGGCAGTGCGCTCGCCCGTGGCCTGCTCGACGACCTTCTGCGCGAGGTGCGCGGGGAGCTCCTCGTAGCGCAGGAACTCCAGCGTGTAGTCGCCCTGGCCGCCGGTGATGGAGCGCAGGTCGGGGGCGTAGCTGAGCATCTCCGCCATCGGCACCTCGGCTTTGATCTCGGTCATGGCGCCCACCGGCTCCATCCCCGAGGGGCGCCCGCGGCGGGAGTTGAGGTCGCCGATCACGTCGCCCACGCTGGCCTCCGGGACCGCGACCGTGACCAGCATGATCGGCTCTAGCAGAACCGGGTCGGCCTGCTCGAGCGCCTGTTTCATCGCCGCCGCCCCCGCCAGCTTGAAGGCGATCTCCGAGGAATCCACGGTGTGGTAGGAGCCGTCGAGGAGTGTCACCCGCACGCCCTTCACCGGGTAGCCTGCCAGCACGCCTTCGGCCATCGCCTCGCGCACGCCTTTCTCGACGGCGGGGATGAACGAGGAGGGAATCACCCCGCCCTTGATCTGGTTGACGAACTCGAGCTCGGGGAGCGCGGAGTCGGTCGAGCTGGCGGCGTCCTTGAGTGGCTCGATCTCGATGTGGCAATCGCCGAACTGGCCCCTGCCACCGGACTGCTTCTTGTGGCGCCCGTGCGCCTTGGCGGAGCCGCGGATCGTCTCCTGGTAGGGCACGCGCGGGGGCTTCAGCGCGACCTCCACGCCGAAGCGCTGGCGCAGACGGTCGACGATCACTTCGACGTGCACCTGCGAGAGGCCCGCGACGATCTGCTCGCCGGTTTGTGGGTCGCGGTGGAGGTCGATCGTGGGGTCCTCCTCCTGTAGGCGGCGCAGCGAGGAGAAGACCTTCTCCTCATCCCCCCTGCTCTGCGCCTCGATCGCAAACGCCATCACCGGCGCCGGCAGCTTCAAAGCCGGCAGCTCGATCGGCTCGTCGCGCGAGGCCAACCAGTCGCCCGAGCGCGTCTCCTTGAGCTTCGCCACCGCGCCGATGTCGCCCGGGCCGAACTCATCGACGTGCACCACCTCCTTGCCCGCGAACGTCAACAGCTGGCCGATCCGCTCCCGCGCGTGCGCGTGAGTGTTGAGCACCTGCGTGTCGTGGCGCATCGTGCCCTGGTAGACGCGCAGCAGGTTGATCCGCCCCGCGAACGGGTCGGCGCGAGTCTTGAAGACGAACGCGAACAGCTCCCGGTCCTCCACCGGCTGGAGCTCCACCTCCCCCGCCTTCAGCGCCCCGTGCTTGACCGGGGAGGGCAGGTCCTCGACGATCGCGTCCAGCAGGCGAGTGGTGCCGAGGTTGGCGCTCGCCACACCGCACACCACGGGGAAGATGCGCCCGTGGTTGGTGCCCTCCTTCAGCGCTCCGACGATCTCCTCGTGGGAGATCTCCTCGCCCTCCAAATATCGCTCCATCAACGCGTCCGACACCTCCGCGACCTCGTCCATCAGCTTCTCGCGGTACTCCCGCGCCCGCTCGGCGTGCTCGTCGGGGATCGGGATCTCCGTCCAGCCCCGGCGCTGCGAGGCGTCCTGGCGGAAGGCGCGCATGTCCACTAGGTCGATCACGCCCTCCAACTCGTGCTCGGCGCCCATCGGGATCTCCGTCGCGACCACGTGGGGGCCGAACGCCGCCTTCAGCTGCTCCAGCGCGCGGAAGAAGTCGGCGCGCTCGCGGTCGAGCATGTTGACGAACAGCATCCGCGCGATGTCGAGCTCGGCGGCGCGCGCCCACAGGCGGGCGGTTGAGACCTCGACGCCCATCACCCCGTTGACGACGAACACGGCCGACTCGCATACGCGCAGCGCGCCCAGCGCGTCGGCCACGAAGCTCGGCTCTCCGGGGGTGTCGAGCAGATTGATCTTGCGCTCGCCCCACTCGAAGGAGCTGAGAGCAGCCGAGATCGACATCTGCCGCGCCTGCTCATCGGGGTCGGCGTCGGAGACCGTGTTGCCGTCCGTCACGCTCCCCAGCCGGCTGGTCACCCCCGCCTCGAACAACAGCGCCTCGTGCAGCGAGGTCTTCCCCGCCCCGCGGTGGCCGACGAGGGCGACGTTGCGAATCCGATCCGCCGCTGTGTGCATGGACCTCTCCTTTCCGGGGGTCCATCCAACATACCGCGCGGCGGGTCCCCGCGCCAGGGGCGTTTCCGGATCAGTCGAAGGAGTCGCTCTGCATGCGAGAGCGCAGGCGCAACACGGCCTTGGTGTGCAGCTGGGAGATGCGCGACTCGGTCACGCCCAAGACCTCGCCGATCTCGCGCAGTGTGAGGTTCTCGTAGTAGTACAGCGCGATCACCAGCTTCTCGCGCTCCGGCAGCCGCGCGATCGCATCGGCGATGCGGTCCTTCATGTCGCCCACGTCCAGCGCTCGCGCCGGGTCGGGCGCGCCCGGGTCCTCCAGCGTGTCCATCAGCGACACCTGGTCGCCGCTGGAGTCGGAGACGCTCCACAGCTCGTCGAGCGCGGCGATCGAGGAGTGGGAGATCGCGAGCAGCGACGTTTGCAGTTCGTCCTCGGAGATCCCCAGCTCCTGGGCCAGCTCGGCGTCGGTGGCCGCGCGCTGCAGGCGATGCTCGAGCTTCGAGTTGGCGCGCTCGATCTCTCGTGCGCGCGCACGCACGCTGCGAGGCACCCAGTCCATCGAGCGCAGCTCGTCGATGATCGCGCCCTTGATGCGCGTGATCGCATACGTTTCGAACTTGATCTCGCGCGAGGGGTCGAAGCGCTCGATCGCCGAGATCAAGCCGACCAGGCCGTAGGAGATCAGATCCCCCTCCTCCACATGCGGGGGCAGCCCGGCGGCGGTGCGGCCGGCGACGTACTTGACGAGCGGTGAGTAGGCGACCACGAGGCGCTCGCGCGCTCGCCGATCGCCGTCGGACTTATAGCGCCGCCACAGATCGCGAAGCTCGACCGTCTTTACGTTGGTCTCCAGGGCTTTACTCCGACTAGTCAGGCTCGAGGGTGGCTGCGTGCATAAGCGCTTTTCAGCCTGGCGGACTCTACCCGAGTGTAGACCTGCGTCGTCGAGACGCTGGCGTGGCCGAGTAGCTCTTGGATGCTGCGCAGGTCGGCGCCGCCGTCCAACAGGTGCGTGGCAAAGCTGTGGCGCAGCGTGTGCGGCGAGGCCCCACCGGCGATGCCGGCGCGCCCGGTCCACTTGCGCAAGCGCCGGCGCACGTCGCTTGTGCTCAGGCGCCGACCGGACTTGCTTAGGAACAGCGGCCCTCCCGAGTCCTGCGCCGCGTGCGCCCGCCACTCCCGCTCTCGGGGGTCGCGGTAGTCGTGCAGCGCCGCCATCGCCAGCTCGCCGACCGGCACGTAGCGCGTCTTGCGGCCCTTGCCTTCGACGCGCAGCTGCTCCCCGTCCCAGTCGACATCGTGGAGCCCCAGCGACACGAGCTCCTCCGCCCGCAGCCCGCAGGCGTAGGCCAGCTCGAACATCGCCCTGTCGCGCAGCTCGAGCGGCGTGTCCGCCGGAACGCTCTCAAGCAGCCGCGCCATCTCACTCGCCTTCAGCACCCGCGGCAGCCGCGAAGGCTGGCGGGGAGTCGCGACTAGGTCTGCCGGGTTGCTCGCGACCAGACTATGCTCACGCTGGCTGGAGAACAGACCTCTGATGGCCGCCAGCTTGCGAGCGGTGCTCGCCGGCGCCACCCCCGCCTCCGAGAGCCCCGCCACGTAGCGGCGCACGTCGCGCACATCCACGTCCGCGGGAGTCCTGCGCCGGGCGTGCGCCCAGCGCGCAAACTGGCGGAGGTCCACCGCGTAGGCTCGGCGCGTGCGCTGCGCGGCGTCGCGGCGGCGCAGGTCGTCCTGCAGCAGATCCAGTGCCGAGCTCCACTGCGCCGGCAGGTCTCGATCTCCCTCGCCGGCGCTTCCCTCCGCGGCCATGCTCAGCTATTTCGCCGCCCAGCCGCCTATGACCTGCTCGCGCCAACCTTCTCCCCGGAGCCGACCGGCGCGCCGATCACCGGCGCCAACAGCCGCGAGAGCTCGTGCCAGCCGCGCGCGCAGATCACGTCCTCTTCCTCGCACACCTCCTCGTTCCACGGATGCACGAGCGTCGCCGCGAGGATGCCGTGCTCGAGCGCTCCCGCGATGCTGAGCGGGCTGTCGTCGATCAGCAGCTCGATCCCCTCCCGCACGCACATCTCAACGCGCTCGGTAGGACACTGCAGGTCGTCGAACGGCAGCCCGATCGCATCCAGCCAGGCCGCCGTCGAGCGCCGGCAGCAGGTGGCGGGGTAGCTCAAGAGCTGCACGAAGTTGCCCTGGGCGTGCCACCCGCGGACGGTGGCTACCGCGCCCTCGTAGGGGACGGCAGCGAGGATGCGCTGATCGGAGTGGCTCTCGCGCACGCACACCTCCAACTGCTCCGGACGCAGGCGGGTGAGGCCCCACGTCAGCTGCTCCTCATACGGCAGCTTCACCCCGAAGCGCCGCATTGAGACGTCGGAGATGACGTCCCAGTGGTGGTGCAAAGTCGAGTCGATGTCGACCGCGATCCTCATTGCTGTACCCCGCTTCCGTTGCCTGCCGACTACCTCTCCCCTACAACACAACGCACAGACGATCAGATCTGTCTCCAAATAGGCGATAAATTGTGCCGATGACCCCAGTCGCCTCTCCCTCCCCGCCGGATCTGCGCCGCGTCTACGGGCCTCAGGGGCGCTCCCCCTGGCTGGACGTCGACTGGCGCACCCACCAGCACTGGACAATTGTAGACGATACGCCGATCAATGTGATCGAGCTGGGGGAAGGCCCGGCGTTGGTGTTCGTGCATGGGCTCTCCGGCTCGTGGCCCAACTGGCTGGAGCAGCTGCCCGTGTTCGCTGCCGACCATCGCGTGATCGCGCTCGACCTGCCCGGCTTCGGGCGCTCGCCGATGCCCCCCGGCGGCGAGGTGTCGATCGCGTACTACGCCGACCTGATCGACGCGCTGCTGGAGCAGCTTGGGGTCGAGAGCGCCGCCGTGGTGGGCAACTCGATGGGGGGATTCATCTCCGCCGAGCTCGCAATCCGGCATCCCCAGCGAGTCGAGCGCCTGGTACTGGTGTCGCCTGCCGGTATCTCCACCCACCGGGACCCACGCCTCGTGCGTTACCTGCCGTGGCTGCGTCGTATGGAGCGCCTGGCGGCCGCCTACGGCGGCTGGGTGGCATCCCACGCCGACGCCGTCACACGCCGGCCGGCGTTGCGCAACGCCTTCTTCGGCATGATTGTCCCCCACCCGGGAGAGCTGCCCGCCTCGCTGGTGGCAGAGCAGCTGCGCGGCGCGGGCAAGCCCGGCCTGATGCTGGCGGCGCAGGCGATCTCCGACTACGACCTGCGCCCCCACCTGGAGCGGATCGTGTGCCCAACGCTGGTGGTGTGGGGCGATCGCGATCGCGTGATCAGCCGCCGCGACCTCGAGGTGTTCGCCGAACTGATCCCCGGCGCCCGCAAAGTGATGTACGAGGACACCGGCCACATGTCCCAGCTGGAGCGGCCCGCCGAGTTCAACGCGCTGCTGGCGCAGTTTCTCGAGGGGTAGGGGCGCATCCGCGCGGGTGGTTGGGGCTTCCGTCGGGCTAGGGGCGGGGCATCCGTGCCCCGCGACGGCGACCGGCGACCGGCGACCGAGCGTCACACGCCACGGAAGCCGCCGAAATGAATCTCAGCCTCAGCGGCTGACCGCGCCCTGGGCGGCGCTACCGACGAGCTTGGCGTACTTCTGGATGGCCACGTCTATGTGTTCGTCCGCGCGCGGGGGGCGAATGTAGGCGCTCACCCGTGTCGCGATCTCCTCGGTGGAAAGCGCCACGTCCAGCCTACGTGTGTCCGCGTCGATCGTCAGCTCATCACCATCTTGGATCGCAGCGATGGGACCGCCGCGAACGGCCTCCGGCGCGACGTGCGCGACCATGAAGCCGTACGTGGCCCCGGAGAAGCGCCCGTCGGTGATCAGCGCCACCTCCTCGCCGAGGCCCTCCCCCACGATGGCGGCCGTCACCGACAGCATCTCGCGCATGCCCGGCCCGCCGGCAGGTCCCTCCGCACGGATCACGACCACGTCCCCAGCTTTCAGCTGGTGTGCGAGCACCGCCTTCATGGCGGCCTCCTCGCCGTCGAACACACGCGCGGGCCCCACGTGTTTGCGACGCTCGTGGCCGGAGAGCTTCACCACGCAGCCATCGGGCGCCACGTTGCCACGCAGGATGGCAAAGCCCCCCGTCGGTTTGATCGGGGCAGACAGCGGCCGCACGACAGGCTGACCGTCGGTCTCCACCGCCTCGTCCGCGTGTTCGCCGATCGTCCTGCCGGTCACCGTGGGCGCGTCGGCATTGAGGATCCCCGCCGCCTTTAGCCGCGCGAGCACCAGCGGCACACCTCCCGCTTCATACAGCTCCGTCGCCACGTACTGCCCGCCTGGCTGCAGGTCGCACAACAGCGGCGTGCGCTCCGAGATCGCCTCGAACTCGTCGATCCCAAGCGGCACGCCCATTTCGTGTGCCACCGCCAGCAGGTGCAGCACGCCATTGGTCGAACCACCGCTGGTGGCGACCGCCGCGATCGCGTTTTCCAACGCCGGCTTGGTGATCACATCGCTCGGGCGCTGCCCGCGGCGCAGCACATCCATCACCAGTTCGCCCACCTGCATCGCCACCTCGAGCTTGCGCCCGTCCTCCGCGGGAACCATCGCCGAGCCCGCCGGCGAGATGCCCAGAGCCTCGAACGCCATCGCCATTGTGTTAGCGGTGAACTGGCCGCCGCACGCGCCCGCGCCGGGAGAAGCTACCTCCTCGAGCTCGTGTAGCTCCTGCTCGGTGATCTTGCCCGAGGCGAACTGACCGACCGCCTCGAACACCTGCTGGATGGTCACCTCCGCACCCTTGTAGTGGCCGGGCTTGATCGAGCCGCCGTAGAGCATCAGGCCGGGGATGTTCAGCCGCGCGAGCGCCATCACCGTGCCGGGGATCGTCTTGTCGCAGCCGGAGATCGTCACCAGCGCATCGAACGCGTGCGCCGAAGCGACCAGCTCGATCGAGTCGGCGATCAGCTCGCGCGACACCAGCGAGGCGCGCATCCCCGCCGTGCCCATCGTGATCCCGTCGGAGATCGCAATCGTGTTGAGCTCCATCGGCGTGCCTCCCGCCGCACGGATGCCCTCCTTCACCTTCGCCGCCAGCACACGGTTGTTGAAGTTGCACGGCATCGTCTCGATCCAGGAGTGGGCCACCCCCACGATCGGCTTCGCGAGGTCCTCCGCGGAGTAGCCGATCCCGTGCAGGTAGGCGCGCGCGGCGGCCCGCTCGGGGCCCTCCGTCAGCGCGCGGCTGCGGTGTCTGATGTCAAAGGCGCTCACGCGGCGCGAACACTACCCCGGCCGGGCAGGAGGCGGTGTGGCGAAGGCAGGTCCGAGGCGGTCACTCTCCGCGAGCGAGGCTCCCGGGCCCCGTCGTCCGGCGACGCGCCGGCCCCGCGATATCGAGCACTCGCGGCAGCCCGCTCCCGCTCCCAGCGCGCGAGGCGAGCGAGATCCTCGTGCACCTGCTGCGGATCGACCTGCCGGCCCGGTAGGTGCATGTTGGCATCGGCGATCAACCGCCGCTCGTCCGCCGTCAGCGCCATCCACTTCGCCAGCACGTCGTCGGCGTCGGGCAGCCGGGCGCTCCCATAGGGGCGGGTCTCATCGGGGAACGCCACGCAGTACTCGTTCAGCAGCGCCCCCGTTTGCGGGATGTACGCCACGATCGGCTTGTGGGGGTACAGCAGGTAGGCATAGGGCGCCCCGTCGCGCGTGCGCTCCGTCTCTTGCGCGCACCGGGCACCTGACACGACCTCCGCCTCCGGCCCGCAGCCCGAGCCCGGCGCCGAGTCATCCAGTGTGCCACCGGCACAGCTGAGGCCAGCGGAGCCGGCGGCGCAACGGGTAGGCGCCCACACGCGCAGGAAGCCCAGATCCCGGTACATCGCCCACTCCTGCTCGTTGACGCACGAGCGCAAGAGCTCACGCGCTCGTTGCTCGGCACGCAGCTCGCGGCCGGGGTCGTAGCCGTGCTGGCCGAAACGGGGATGCTCGCCGGAGGCGAGTGTCCACCGGCTTCGGTCGGTGGCGCGGTGTGCCCGGCGGCGAGCGGCGAGCTCGTGGGCGAGCTGCGGCAGCGACACGCGCAGGCGGGGCAGCGCCAGCTCCCACAGCAACACCGTTGCCATGATCGCGGCGGCACTCAGCGGGAGCAGCATCCCCCTCCCCTCCCCCTACCGGCCAGCGCCGCCTGCGGCCCGCGGGAAGAAGATCACCCGCTCCGCATCCCGCGGCACATCCTCGAAGCTCCTCACCATCTCCGCCTCGCGGCGCCCGTCGCCGCGCTCCATGGGCACCGCCGCCCACATCCCCGCGTCGAGCTCCCGGCGGAACGCCTCGATCAGCTCCCGCTCCTGCTCGGGCACCTCCACGTCGCCCTCCGCGAGCACGATCTCGCCATGACCGGGCTTTAGACGCAAGATCCTCATCGACGACCGGGCTTCAGACGCAGGAGCTTCATCGTCCGTCGATTATGGCACTCCCGCGGGCCTCCAACCCAGCAATATCGACCGGACCGGCGCCCGCACCGATGTCGCGCAGGCCCTGCCTCACCGACTCGCCCGCCAGCCGGCGGGCCGTGCGGGCAGCATCCAACGGGGTCTGGCCGAGAGCGAGCGCCGCCGCCAGTACCGCGGAGTGGGTGCAGCCCGAGCCATGCGCCGCGCCATTGGGATGACGGGTCCCGGGGATCTCCACCGCGGCGCCGTCGCCCGTGTCGTCGCGATCCACGAACAGGTCGACCGCGCGCGTGCGATGACCGCCAGTGAGCACCACGATCCGCGGGCCCAGCGCCAGCACCGCACGGGCCAGCGCCTCGGCATCGGCGTCCGTGGACTCCCCCTCCCCATCCCAGCCCGCGAGCACGCGCGCCTCCGGCAGGTTGGGGGTGAGCACCGTCGTGCGCGGCAGGATCTCCTCCACGAGCGCCTGCTGGGCGTCCGGTTGCAGTAGCCGCGCACCGGACTCCGCCACCATCACCGGGTCGACCACCACAGGAGTGCCGGGCGGCAGCTCGTCGAGCGCTCGCGCCACCGCCAACGTCACCTCGACGGTTCCCAACATCCCCACCTTCACGGCGTCCACGCCGATGTCGTCCACCACAGCCCGCACCTGGGCCAGAACCATCTCCGCTGGGACCATCTCCACCGCCTCCACGCCCACCGTGCTCTGCGCGGTGATCGCGGTGATTGCCGTCATCCCGTGAACCCCGCAGTGCGCAAACGCCTTCAGATCGGCCTGAATGCCGGCGCCGCCGCCGGAGTCCGAGCCGGCGATCGAGAGGGCCCGAGGATGCGCCGGCGCGCTCATGATCGCTCGATCCCATTCGTCATGCAACTCTCACACACATCGTCGACGACAAGGGTATTGCCAGATTGAACGTCGCCCACTGCACGATGGCGAGCCATACGACGAGGCCATCATCGCTGAACGACAGGAGCAATGCGGTAGATCCTCCCAGTCGCCCAGTCGCCGACGAGCAGGGAGTGGTCGGGCGCTAGCGCAACCGCGAGCGGGTGGCGGATCCCCGCCAGGAACGGCGAGACTGTGCCCCGATAGCCGGAGCCGGTCTTCGTGAGGGCGACCTGCTGGACCTTTTCGACGTTCCACTCGGCGACGATGGCCGCTGTTCCGACGCCGGCACCGAGCTGACCGGTAGTGATCGCCACGCCCCCGACGGCGGCGTTCTTGTCGAGCACCGCGAGAGGCTTGGGAACTCCGGCGCAGGCGGGCCCGCCCTGGCCGTAGCAGGTCGGAAAGCCCCACTCCTGACCTTCGCGGACGATCCCGAGCGTATCCCCGGGTGTCAGGGCCCCAAGATTGTCTTGCTGGTTCATGGTGACGAACAGATCGGTGGTGCCTGGGAAATAGGTGAGCCCGAACGGCGCCCTGATGCGACTGGCGTAAATGCGCAGGTCGCTGCCGTTTGGTCGGAACGAGACGATCGAGCCATCCCACTTGGATGTTGGGACGCAGTGATCGCAGGTCGCGCTGACCCCCATCAGAAAGTGCCCGTCGGGAGCCATCACGAGGAGATTGTTCTCCCCTTCTGCCAGCGGGCCGTCGAGGATCTTCCTGCGCGCTGTGAAGCGACTGCCATTGAATCCCCAGTACACGTCGACGCGTCCGACCGATGCGACGTAGAGCTTGCCCTCATACCAGTCGAGGCCAAGCGGATCTGTGAGGCCCGAGATGACCTCTCGTGCCGGGGCACCGGCTTTGGCGACCACGTACACGCCGTCCTGCGTGTGAGTTTCCAAGCCGGCAGCCGTCAGCCACAGTCGTCCATCCGGATCGAAGGCGAACGCGGCAACCGTCGACGGCCCCTGCGCGTAAACCGAGGCTTTCAGGCCTGGCGGCCCGTACAAGCCGGCGCCCACCGCGACAAGCCGCGACGCCGCGCGGCTCTTGCTGGCAACGCTCTCGCCGGTGCTCTTACCGGCTGCCCCGCAACCCAAGAGCGCCGGCAATGAGAGCGTCAGCGCGAGTGCGCCGAGCCAGAAGCAGAGCCGGGCCCCGAAGACGTGCCGCCGCATGGCGACACTGTAGTCGGAGACACCGCCCGACATCTGGACCTCGAACTGGGGATGGCTGCGAACTCCGTGATGGTGACCATTTGCCGGAAATCATTGGCCCCATCGGCGTGCACTGATTTTATGAGCTGTGACGATACCGTCACACTCCTGGCACAAAGGGCGCTTTGGGGACACACTCGCCGGCTTAGCCTTGCCGTTGTGTGCCCCGAAAACTCATGCCCTCCACCCGAGCAGCCCTCCGTGGGCGCCACCGGCGAAGACGCTCACATCGGGGACAACCCCGGCGCACCCGCACCTCCCAAAGACCCGCGCCACGCACTCGGCCGCCTCGGCGAGCAGTTTGCCGCCGCGCACCTGGAGCGTCTCGGCTTCGCGATCCTCGCCCGCAACGCGCGCACGCGCTACGGCGAGATCGACGTGATCGCATTCGATGGACAAACGCTCGTCTTCGCCGAGGTCAAGACTCGCCGTGCACGCAGGCGCTGGCGGCTGAGCGCCGAGGAGCAGCCGCTGGCGTGGCTGCGAACGAGCCAACGCGCGCGGCTGCGGCGCCTCGCCGCCGCGTGGTTGCACCGCGAGTCCCGCAACCGCCCGACCGCGCACACGATCCGCTTCGATGGCATCGGCGTGATCGTCGACGAAGCCAACCGGCTCGTGTGCCTCGACCACATCGAAGGGGCATGGTGAGGAGGAGCTGGGTCGTCAACCAGGTCCGTCACCGGCCGGGCGGGCTCTTCGCTTCGCTCGCCGCCTACAACGCCAGCTGCTGATAAGCCAGCGACTGGAAAGAAAGTCGGTGCAGCGGCGAGACCCCGAGGCGCATGATCGCGTCGCGGTGGGCCGGCGTGGAGTAGCCGACGTGCTCGGCAAAGCTCCAGCCAGGGTGGAGCGTGTCGGCGTGGTGCATGTAACGGTCCCGCGACACCTTGGCCACGATCGAGGCGGCGGCGATCGCTGCACTGGTTGCATCCCCGTCGACGATCGCCCGCTGCGGGCGCCCGAAGTCGGGCACCGAGAAGCCATCCACGAGACACGCGACCTCGCCGCGCACGCCATCGGTGACGCCCCATAGCGCGTCGCGCAGTGCGGCGAGGTTGGTCTTGTGCAGGCCGCGGGAGTCGATCCCGCGAACGCAGCGCGAGACGACCGTTACTCGCGCAGCGCTGCGTAATACCAGCGGGTAGAGCTCCTCGCGCCCCTCGGCAGTGTGCTGCTTGGAGTCGTTCAGCGCCGCCAGCGCGCGGAGCTCGGGGGCCGAGAGGGTGGCGTAGTCGAACAGCACCCCGGCGGCCACCAATGGCCCCGCGAGGCAGCCACGCCCGGCCTCGTCAGCGCCCGCCACCAAGCGCACGCCAAGGCGACGGTCGAAGGCGAACAGCCGCCGCCCGCTCGCCGCCCTCCTTGCTCGCCGGCGCGTCCGCGAGGTCCCGGTCATCGAGGGCGTCCCCGCGGGCGGCGCGCCGGAGATAGCGGGAGCAGAGACCGAAGTCCCCGAGGCCTGGGAGGCACGCGAGGCGCTAGAGCGTGCCGATGCGGTCGGGGGGCCAGTAGGTGAGGAATGCTCCCCCGATGATCCATGAGGTGGGGACAGGTCCCCAGAACCTGCTGTCGTCAGATTCGCCACGGTTGTCCCCCATCATGAACCAACGACCGGCGGGAATCTTGATCGGCGTGAGGAAGTTGCACTCCCGCACCCCCCCACAGGGTTTGATGTAGGAGTCGGACTCGCGTTTCCCATTGACGATCGCGTGGCCTTCCTTGACGTAGATCGTGTCTCCCGGGCCGGCCACGATGCGCTTGATGAAGTTTTCGCCGGCCTTTTCGGGATTGGTCTGGTCGCAGGGTGCGCCGCCCGGGCTGACTTCGTAGTGCGTGGGGCCGCAGCGCTGTTCCTTGGCGCCCTTCGGCGGGTGGAACACCACGATCTCCCCGACGTGCGGCCCGTTGATGGTCATCGCGAGACGGTTGACAAGCACGCGCTGGCCGATTGTGAGCGTCGGTTCCATCGAGCCGCTGGGGATCTTGTAGGGCTTTACGAGGAACCGCTGAATGCCCAGCGCCAGCAGAACCGCGATCACGATGATCGCCGCGAGCTCGAACAGCGAGCTGGCGGTCGATTTGGCCTTCTTGGCTTCCTTCCCCGAGCCCAGGGGTGACGCAGGGCCGCCGGGCGTGCCCGGGCGGGCCAAGCTCGTGCCCTTCTTCGTGGAACGTACGCTCACGCGAGCCCCTCGGGAGCGGCTCTCACGTCGGGGCGTCGCCGGCGGGCTGGCCGAAACGGGGATGCTCGCCGGAGGCGAGTGTCCCCCGGCTTCGGTCGCCGGCATCGGGGGCATCGGTCTGATCAGCCGCCGTCGCCGACGGCGCGTCGGAGCGCTCCGCCTCGGAGCTGGCGGGCTGCACATCAGACTCCCCCCCGGCGGACGAGTCCGCCGTCCTCTCCTCCACCGCGGCCTCCCCGGCGGTGGCCGAGCTTGCGTCAACCGTGGCCTCCTCGGTGGCGCTGCCTCCGGTGTCGGCATCCACGGTGGCGATGCCCTCAGCGGTGAGGTCCTCGCCCGCGCCACCCTCGGCGGCGGTGCCGCTCTCGGGGGTCGGGGCACCGGGCTCGTGCAACAGCCCCGGCTGCACCGTCTCTTCCGGGCCTGTGTAACGACGCTCGCGCACCCGTGCGCGCTTGCCGACGCGGTCGCGCAGGTAGTAGAGCTTCGCGCGCCGCACATCTCCGCGCGCCGCGAGCTCGATGCGCTCGATCTTCGGGGAGTGCACTGGGAACATGCGCTCCACGCCGACGCCGAAGGACTGCTTGCGCACCGTGAAGGTCTCCCGCGCGCCGTGACCTTGGCGCTTGATGACGACACCCTCGAACACCTGGATGCGCCGGCGCGTGCCCTCGATCACCTGGAAGTGCACCTTGACGCGATCGCCGGGCGCGAAGGCGGGCACGCGGCGCAACTGCGCGCGTTCGAGGTTGTCGATGACGCTGCTCATAACGTTTCAGGGAGAGTTGCGCGACCCAAGGAGCCGATTGTCGGCGCTCCGGCGCGGTCAGCAATGGTAGCGGAGATGCGCCTCGCCTCGCGCCGGCGGAGGCGCGACGAGCCCGTGCCATCCCAAAGAAGGGTGTCGCTTCGCGGGGGTTTGGGGCCTCAAGCCAACCGGCCTCCTCCGCTACCTGCCCGTTCGCGGCTGCGCTCCTGCCGCCAGCTTGCGATGCGCTCGTGGTGGCCGGAGAGCAGCACCTCGGGGACGCGCCACCCGCGGTAGTCGGCGGGGCGGGTGTAGTGCGGGTACTCGGGGTTGCCTCCCAGAGCCTCGCTGAAGGACTCCTCGACCGCCGAGTGCGCATCGCCCAATGAGCCCGGCAGCTTGCGCAGCACCGCATCGCTCACCACCATTGCCGCCAGCTCGCCTCCGGAGAGCACGTAGCGCCCGATCGACAGCGTCTCGGTGGCGAAGTGCTCGACGATCCGCTCGTCGAAGCCCTCGTAGCGCCCGCACAGCAGCGTCAGAGAGCCCTCGGACGCAAGCTCGGTGACGTAGCCGTCGTCCAGCAGCCGCCCCGTGGGCGTCAGCGCAATCACCCGCCGCCGCTCGCGGAGCTCAATCGGGTCGACCCCGTAGCGAGCCCGCAGTGCCGCCTCCATCACGTCCACGCGCATCACCATCCCCGCCCCGCCTCCGAACGGGGTGTCGTCGACCTGACCGCCGCTGAGAGGGGTGTGCGCGCGAATGTCAACGCATTCCACGCGACTGCCGGCGGCCTGGGCGTTGCGGACATGGCGCTGGGCGTGAAACCACTGAAACCACTCGGGGAACAGCGTGAAGATGTCTATCTCCATGTGCTAAAGGCCCGTCCCACGAGACTGTCGGCGACGTGCCATTCACGCCTCGCCAAGGAACTCGAGGCTCACGTCGATGCGACCGGCGGCGACGTCCACATGGCGCACGGCGTCTCTGACCATCGGCACCAGCACCTGGCGGCCGTCCTCGCAGTGCACGTCCAGCACCTCGCACGAGGGCAGCTCCAGCAGGCGGCTGACCGTGCCGAGCCGCTGTTGGCCGTCGCACACGACGCAACCCTCCAGTTCGTGCGCCCACCACTCACCCTCTCCGAGTGCGGGGGCCTGCGCCTGCGCCACCGTCAGCGGCTGGCCGCGCAGCGCCTCCGCAGCGGTGCGGTCCTCGACGCCGTCGAGGCGCAGAATCGGGCGCTGCTCGACGCCGGCGCGACGCAGGATCCGGCGGACGCTGCCGGCGACCGTCACCTCGCCGCCGTCCGCGAGCAGCCGCGGGCGGGCGCCGGTCACGTAAAAGCTGCCGTCGAGGCCATGCGCGCGACCCACGCGGCCGGCTTCCAGGGGTGCGTCAATCGACGATGTCGATGACCACACGGCGCTTGTCCTCCGCCGCCGCGGCCCTCACCACGGTGCGCAGCGCCTGGGCGGTGCGCCCGCCGCGCCCGATCACCTTGCCGTAGTCCTCGCGCGCCACCGCCAGCTCCAGCACCACGGTGCCGTCGTCCTCCTCGAAGCGCTCAACCGACACCTCGTCGGGCTCGTCCACCAAGCCCTGGGCGAGGTAGATCAAGAGCTCCTGCACCCTCTCCGCTGCCATTTTTCTCGGGCGCCTCCCGCTAGCTAGGTGGCGATTCCCCGGGTGTGCAGCAGCTTGCGGACGGTGTCCGACGGCTGCGCCCCACGGGCCAGCCAACTGCGGGCGCGCTCCTCGTCGATCGTGATCGTCGAGGGGTTGGTTTGGGCGTTGTATTGGCCGATCGTCTCGATCACGCGCCCGTCACGCGGGGAGCGCTGGTCGGCGACGACCACTCGCCAGATCGGGTCCTTCTTGCCGCCCACTCGTGTGAGCCTGAGCCTTACCGACACGTGTTGCCTCGCAGTTGTTGAAATCGACTTTCGATGCTTCCAACGCGCAAGCTTAGCCTGTTGGGCGCACAAACTCAGCGCGCCTGGCGCATCAGCGCGCCGATATCCGGCATCTTGCCGCGGCCGACCTGGCGCATCACCTTGCGCATCTGGCCGAACTGCTTGACGAGTTGACTGACCTGCTGCACGTTGGTGCCCGAGCCGCGCGCGATCCGCAGCCGGCGGGAGCCCTTGATCAGCTCTGGGCGACGCCGCTCCTCGGGGGTCATCGCGAGGATGATCGCCTGCAGGCGGTCGAGCTCGCGTTCGTCCATTTTCAGGTTGCGCAGCTGAGCGCCGCCGAGGCCGGGGATCATCCCCAGCACGCTGCTGAGCGGCCCCATTTTGCGCACCGCCTTCAGCTGATCGAGGAAGTCGTCGAGGCCGAACTCGTTGCGGCGCAGCTTGCGCTGCAGCTCCGCCGCGTCGTGCTCGTCGAACTGGCGCTCGGCCTGCTCGATCAGGCTCAGCACGTCGCCCATGCCGAGGATCCGCTGCGCCATGCGGTCGGGGTGGAAGCGCTCGAACTGCTCGAGGTGCTCACCGGTGGAGGCGAATAGGATCGGCTGGCCGGTGACCGCCTTGACCGACAGCGCCGCGCCGCCGCGGGCGTCGCCGTCGAGCTTGCTCATCACCACCCCGTCGAAGTGCACGGCGGCGGCGAACTGCTCGGCGACGTTGACGGCGTCCTGGCCGGTCATCGCGTCGACGACCAGCAGCGTGTCGCGGGGCATCACGGCAGCGTGTATGCGCACCAGCTCTGCCATCAGCTCCTCGTCGACGTGCAGCCGGCCGGAGGTATCGACGATCAGCACGTCCTTGCCCTCCTCCCGCGCGCGCCCCAGCGCCCATGTGGCGATCTCGACGGGATCGGGATCGGTGCCCCGCTCATAGACCGCCGCGCCGGCGCGAGCTCCCATCTTCACGAGCTGCTCGACCGCCGCCGGACGGTAGGTGTCGCAGGCGGCGAGCGCGACCGAGGATTTGTGGTGCTCGTTCAGGTAGCGCGCGAGCTTCGCAGCGGCAGTGGTCTTGCCCGATCCCTGCAGGCCGGCGAGCAGGATCACGGTGGGGGGGCTGGGGGAGAAGCCGAGCTCCTCGGACTCCCCCCCCATCAGCTCGGTGAGCTGCTCGGCGACGATCTTCACGACCTGCTGGCCGGGGTTGAGGCTGCCGACGATCTCCGCCCCCAGACAGCGCTCCTTCACCTCGGCGGTGAACTGGCGGACGACCTTGAAGTTGACGTCTGCCTCCAGCAGCGCGAGGCGGATCTCGCGCAGCGCGCGGTCGATGTCCTGCTCGGTGAGCGTCCCCCGCTGGCGGACCTCGGAGAGCGTGGCCTGGAGCTTCTCGGCGAGCGAGTCGAACATCGACGGGGTCAGCTCTTCTCGCCGGAGGAGTCCTCCTTGACCCGACGAGCCAGCGTCTCGCCGATGCCTCCGAAGGCCTGGGCGAACTCGGAAGGAATGACGAACACCTTGTTGGCATCCCCTTCAGCGAGCTGGGGGAGCATTTGCAGGTATTCGTAGCTGAGCAGGTCGCGCGTGGGGTTGCCCTCGTGGATCGCTTTGAAGACGGTGTCGATCGCCTTCGCTTCGCCCTCGGCGCGCAGGATCGCGGCCTGACGCGCACCCTCGGCGGTGAGCACCGCGGCCTGCTGCTCGCCCTCCGCGGTGAGGATCTGGGCCTGCTTCTCGCCTTCGGCCGTCAGGATCGCTGCGCGGCGGTCGCGCTCGGCGCGCATCTGCTTCTCCATCGCCGAGCGTATGTCCGCCGGCGGGTCGACCGACTTGATCTCCACGCGGTTGATGCGGATCCCCCACTTGCCGGTGGCCTCGTCGAGCACCGTGCGCAGCTCGGTGTTGACATTCTCGCGGGCGGTCAGCGTCGCCTCCAGTGTGAGCCCGCCGATCACGTTGCGCAGGGTGGTGACCGTGAGCTGCTCGATCGCCTGCAGCGGGTTGGCGATTTCATAGGTGGCCGAGCGGGGGTCGGTGATCGTGAAGTACAGGACCGTCTCGATCCCTACCACGACATTGTCCTCGGAGATGACCGACTGCGGTGCGAAGTTGACGACCTGCTCACGTAGGTCCACCAGCGGCTTCACACGGTCGACGAACGGCGTGACGATCGCGAGGCCGGGCTCCAGCGTGCGGCTGTAGCGGCCGAGGCGCTCGACCACACCCGCACGCGCCTGGGGGATGACGCGAATCGTGCGCGCCGCCACGACCAGCGCGAACAGCACAACCACGACGACGACGATGATGGCGACCATATGAGGGGTTCACTTGCCTTTCGAGTACCTGTTGGGTTCAGCGGTCAGTCGGTCAGTGCATCACAAGCGCGGTGGCCCCGCGTATCTCCACGACCTGCACGCGCTCGCCGGCGGGAATCACCTCGTCCTCGGCGTAGCTGCGCGCCGTCCACACCTCGCCGCCGATCCGTACGCAGCCGACGCCCTCCTGGTTGGCGATCCGCTCGAGCACGACCGCGTCACAGCCGATCAGCGCTGCCGCACCAGTGCGAATCCGGGGCGGGTGCTGAAGGTGGCGCCGAGCGAGTGGTCGTAGGGTGAGCAGCACCAACAGCGAAGCCACCAGGAAGACGACGAGCGCCAGCGGGAGGCCAAGGCCGGCGAGGCTCACGAGCGCCGCGATCAGCGCGCCGATCGCGAACGGCGCGAGGAAGAACCCACCCGTGTGCATCTCTCCCGCGCCCAGCACGCATGCGGCCACGGTCCATACGATCCACGCGTCCATAGTCCGATTATCGCACCGCGCGGGCGGTTTGCCGGGCGATCTCGATTGCGGGCGCTCGCCAACGGCGCCATCAATCGCTACTCCGCGATCAGCGCTCGCGCGAACTCCTCGGGGTCGAACGGGCGCAGGTCCTCCAGCGACTCGCCCACGCCGATCAGCTTCACCGGGATTCCCAGCTCGCGGGCGATCGCCAGCGCGATGCCCCCGCGGGCTGTGCCGTCGAGCTTGGTGAGCACGATGCCGCCCACCTGCGCCGACTCGGCGAAGACGCGCGCCTGGCGCAACCCGTTCTGGCCGGTAGTCGCATCGACCGTGAGTAGCGTTTCGTGCGGCGCCCCCTCCAGCTGACGCGCGATCACGCGGCGCACCTTGGCGAGCTCGGCCATCAGGTCATCCTGGGTGTGCAGGCGGCCAGCAGTGTCCACGATCACCACGTCGAAGTCCTCGCCGCGAGCGCGCGAGACAGCCTCGAACGCGACCGCGCCCGGGTCGGAGCCTTCGAGGCCGGTAACGATCTCACAGCCTGCGCGCTGTGCCCACCCCTCCAGCTGCTCGGTCGCGGCGGCGCGGAAGGTGTCTGCCGCGGCCAGCAGCACGGTACGGCCCAGCTCCTGGCGCAGATGCCAGGCGAGCTTTCCGATCGTCGTGGTCTTGCCGGTACCGTTGACGCCCACCGCGAGAATCACGGTGGGGTGAGCGCGGATGTCGATCCATCCCTCTCCCACCCGTGCGGTGTCGGCGAGCAGCGTGATCAACCGCTCCGAGAGCGCCTCGCCCCCGCTGAGGCCGCCCTCGAGCGCCTCGCCTTCGAGAGTCTGCACCACCGCGGCCGTCGCTGTGGCGCCGACGTCAGCCATGATCAGCGCCTCCTCCAGGCGCTCCCAGGTGTGCTCGTCCAGCGTTTGGAAGAGCGTGGCGTGGATCTCACCGCCGAGCGCCTGGCGGGTCTTCGCGAGGTTCTCGCGCAGACGCCGGAAGAAACCGCGGCGCTCGGAGCTCTCGCCGCCGCTCTCGGTGCCGGTGGCCTGCTCGCCTGTGATGAATAGGTCGCTCCAGTCGCGTGGCACGGCCGCGCGACGATACCAGCGTTCTCAGCCTGAATCCACCGATCCCGGGGTCGCACCGGCACCGATAACGCATCGCCAGGACCAATTGCCCTCACCCCGAGGGGTCCACCCTGCGGGTGCTCGGTCAATTGCCCCTGGCTTGGTTCTCGGCACCGGATGCTCAGCCCGTTATCGGTGGACCCAGGCTCAGTGCCCGACGTAGCGGACGTGGCCGTCGCTATCCACCTCGGTCACGTCGAACGGATAGCCGCGGCCCGCGATCGTCGCGGTGCACGTGAACGCGACCTCTGCTTTCTGGATCACCTCGGCGGGGCAGACCACCGTGGAGCGCAGGCCTCGCTGAGCGCCGATCGATTGCTCGATCGCCCGCTCGACTCTCGCGATGTCGAGGACGACGAGCGGCGCCTGGTTCAGATACCTCACGTGGCCGCTGGCATTCGTCTCGGTCACCAAGACAGGGTATGCGCCGACGTCGAGCTCGGCCTTGCACGTGAAGGCAAACCCAGTCTTGCGCGGAGCATTGGTAGGACAGCGCACAGTGGTGCGCAGGTGATGCTGGGCGAGGATCGACGCGGCGATCGCGCGCTCAACCGGCACCATGCTCAACGTGGGCTCGCTCGAACCGCACGCGGAGATGGACAGCCCCACCAGCGCGGTGATGGCTAAACCGAATAAGCGAATACGTCGCAAGGTTTTCACCTTTTTCTCAACCTAAGTCTTATTTGTTCGATAATTTAGCGTTTCACAGAAAATTAGGACAAGAGGAAAGCGCACGGGCTAACGTCGCCTTTGTACAAAGTGGTGCAGCCAAGAGGTGCTTTCCGACATCGGAAGTAAGTAGTTTCCCGTAAACGCCAAACTGCCGGCCCATATACTAGTTTACGCTCCATTCACTGGCAGCAGGTGATGATCGCAACATCTCGAAAGCACGGGGGGAGCATGTCGAAGGCAATCGTCCATCGTTCTATTCTGGCCATGCTCGTGGCGGGGCTCGCCCTGGGCGGAGGATCGACGGTGGGTGGAGGATCGGCGCTGGCAGGGGAGCTTCGAGATGTCCACGTGGTATGTCGATTTCCACAAACTATACGGGATCGAAAAGCTCACAAAACCCACACGCAGGTCGAGCGCAAAGAGCGCCGAGAGCCGCCCGGGCACAGGACGCGCATCGCCCCGTCGCTCCCCCCGACTCCACCCAGTCCATCGCGCCCCACCCCCGAGCACCAGCCGAACAAGAGGCAAAAGCCCCCCGCACCGCGAGGACCAGCCAAGCGCCCGAGACGGACCCCCCACGCACAAGCACCCAAGGCACCGGCTCACACACAGACCCGCAAACGACAGGTCCGGCACACCAAGACCGTCGCCAAGCGCCACAAGGCAAGTGAGCTGCAAAGGCGAACCTCCGCGCCAAAAAGAGCACTGCCCAAAGCCTCGCGTACAAGTGTTATCTGCGCAATCGACCCTCTGAGCAAAGCCGACCCGAGGGGAGAACCCGGCGCCGAAGGCAGGGAAGGGCCCAAAGGACCGCAGGGCGACACGGGCCTGGAGGGGCCCGAAGGCAAGGCGGGACAGGAAGGCCCGCAGGGCGTCGAAGGCGAAGTCGGCGCCGCGGGCACACCGGGGTCCGAAGGCAAGCCGGGACCCGAAGGCGCCACCGGCGCCACCGGCCCGCAGGGCGTCACAGGCGAAGCCGGCCAGACTGGCCCACAGGGACCCAAAGGCGAAGCCGGCCCCACCGGCCCGAGCGGATCCGAAGGCAAAACGGGACCCCAAGGCCCACAGGGCGTCAAAGGCGAAGCGGGAGCCCAGGGACCGAAAGGCACCACAGGCGAACGCGGGCCAGAAGGCCCACAGGGTCAGGAAGGCAAAGAAGGCGCCAAAGGGACAACGGGCGAAAAGGGGCTCGAAGGCAGAGAAGGACCCCAAGGCGAACAGGGTGCCAAAGGCGAAACTGGAGCCCAAGGGCCCAAAGGCGAACGCGGACCCGAAGGGGAACAGGGGCCGAAAGGCAAAGAAGGCCCACAGGGCAATGAAGGGCCCCAGGGCCCACAGGGCGCCAAAGGCGAAACAGGAGCCCAAGGGCCCAAAGGCGAACGCGGACCCGAAGGGGAACGCGGACCCGAAGGCCCACAGGGCAACGAAGGACCCAAGGGCGAACAGGGCGTCAAAGGCGAAACCGGCCCAGAAGGCCCACAAGGACCAGAAGGCAAAGAAGGACTCCCAGGCCCACAAGGCGTTACGGGCGCAACAGGAGCGCAGGGTCCGGAAGGCAAAGAAGGCAAGGAAGGGCTGCCCGGCATACCAGGAGTCCAAGGCGAAACCGGCCCGGCCGGCCCGCAGGGACCCGAAGGAAAAGAAGGAAAAGAAGGCAAAGAAGGAGCCAAAGGCACCACCGGCGAAAAAGGCACCACCGGGGCCACCGGCGCCGAAGGCAAACAAGGCAAAGAAGGTGCCAAAGGCGAAAAAGGCACCACCGGCGAAAAAGGCGCTACGGGCGCGGAAGGAAAAGAAGGAAAAACCGGCGCCACCGGGGCAGCCGGGGCCAAAGGCGAAAAAGGGGAAAAAGGGGAAGCTGGAGCCAAAGGCGCGGAAGGTAAAGAAGGTAAAGAAGGAGCCAAAGGCGCTACCGGCGAAAAGGGCACCACCGGCGAAAAAGGGGTCACCGGCGCCGAAGGCAAACAAGGCAAAGAAGGTGCCAAAGGCGAAAAAGGCACCACCGGCGAAAAAGGCGCTACGGGCGCGGAAGGAAAAGAAGGCAAAGAAGGCAAAGAAGGCAAAATCGGCGCAACCGGAGCGACTGGCGCAGCCGGGGCCAAAGGAGAAAAAGGCGAAAAAGGGGAAAAAGGCTCGGGTTTCAACGCGGGAGAATACGGGGCGTTAACAGAACGCTCGCAGAACACCGAATACGAACCGTCCGCCACCGAACCGGTGCAGGTCATTCTGACCGTGTCCAGTCAGTCCGCGACGGAAACCACCATCCAGGTCGCCGTCGGCGCGACGGTCATCGCGGAAGACGTGGTCAGCAAAGCGGCGACCGGGACGACCAAGGTGCCGATCACGTTCATCGTGCCCACCGGGAAGAAGTGGAAAGTCGCCGCCAACGCGGGGATCACGCTGATCAAGTCGACCTACCTCACCCTGTAGGGAAGGTCCTGAGGACCCGGAGAAGGTTGGGGCCGCCTTTAGCGTGGAGTGGCAGTGGCGCCCGCAGGCGGAGGAGGCCGGGGGCCCTTTGCGGCTACGCAACCTCGGCCAGGTGAGACACCTCGGCGACGCCAGTGGCGTCGGCAGTCTCGGTGGGCTCCCCCCCTCTGTCGCCATGCTCCACAGCGTCCAGGGCCTCGGGACTCATCTCCTGCGGCGACTCCGGCGCAGAGGCAGAACCTGGTTGGGCAACCGGCGCAGACACACCATCCGAGGACACAGGCCCTGGCACTTGTCGGGAGTCCTCCCGCGTCGGCGTGGCGTCGGCGGGCGCCTGCGCTGCCGGAGGCAACCGCCGGGAGAGCACCTTCGAGACGCCGTTGCCCGCCATCGACACTCCATACAGCGAGTCAGCGGCCTCCATCGTGCGCTTCTGATGGGTGATCACAATGAACTGAGCGCGGTTGGCGTAACGGCGCAGGAGCGAGAGGAAGCGCTCGAGGTTGAGATCGTCGAGCGCCGCCTCGACCTCGTCCAGGATGTAGAAGGGGCACGGGCGCGCGAGGAACACGGCGAACAGGAAGGCGAGCGCGGTCATCGACTTCTCTCCACCGGAAAGCAGTGAGAGGCGCTTGGTGGACTTGCCCGCGGGGGTGATCTCGATCTCGACCCCCAGTAGCTCCTCGTCGGGATCGTGGGCGGAGGCGGCGGCGTCGAGGTCATCGCCGCCCTCGCCACCTGCCTCTGCCCGACCGCGCCCAACCGCGGCTCCCTGCTCCTCGCGCTCCGCGGTAGCTTCCGCGTCGCGCCCCTCGCCCCCACTCGCGCCCATGCCCCCGCCCGTACCCGTTGCAGCGCCCGGCAGCGGCTGGCCACCGAGCACCGGCCGAGGGGCAAGCGCATCTTTGACCAGCCGCAGCTCGCCGCCACCGCCAGGGAAGAGGTCGCGCGCTAGCTCCCCGAAGTTGCGAGCCGCAGCCTCGAAGGTGGCGCGGAAGGTCTCGTGGATCTGGCGGTCGGTGTCGCGGATCAGCGTGCGCAGCTCGCGCAGCGCGGTCTCCAGATCGCTGCGGCGGGCCTCGAGCTCCTCGACGTGGGCGAGCGCCTCGGCGTACTCCTCTTTGGCGAGCGGGTTAACGGGCCCCAGCTGCTCGCGGCGGCGGCGCAGGCGCTCCAGGCGGGCGGTGAGCGTCTGCACCTGCTCCGCGTCGAGCGGCTCGGGATCTTCGTCGGACTCACTGGCGTCCCCCCCGCTCGCCACGACTCCGGCTCGCTGATCTTCGGACTCGCCCGTTGCCGGCTCGGCCCTCTCGAGCTCCTCTGCCTCACGCTCCCCGACCGCGTGCGCTCCCGCAGCCTCTTCGACCCCCTCCACCGCTACACCAGCCTGCGACTGACTCTCCTGCGCGACCCCCCCGCCTCGTGTGTCGCTCGCGGGCGTGGCTCTTTCCAAATCCGACTCCTCCTGCACCGACTCGCCGGTGGCCGGGGGCAGCTCCAACTGCGCGCGCACCGTGCGCAGCTCGAGCGCAGCCTCCTCGGTGTGGTCGCGCAGACGCTGCGCGGCCACCTCGGCGGCGGTGACGGCCTCGCCTTGGGCACGCAGGCGCGCCTGGATCTCGGCCTCCTGGGCGGCACAAGCGCGCAGCTCCGCGGCCATTTCCTCGCCGGCTGCGCGGTAGCTGTCGAGCTCCTGCTGAAGCTTGCTGGCGCGCGCGATGACCGCCTCCCCGGCGGCTCGCAGGGCGACTGCGAGCCGCTCGGCGAGCGGCTCGAGAGCAGTGTCCGCAGTCTGTTGGGCATGCAGGCGCGCCAAGCGCACCAAGCGCTCGGCCTGTTCGCGGGCAAGGCGCTCGGCGGCACGACGCTCGGCAGCGAGCTCGCCCTCCAATTGTGCGCGACGCACCGCGAGCGGGCCCTGCGCCGGGGCAGCGCGGCGCTGCTCGATCAGCCAGCTGGCGTGGCGCTCTTGCTCGAGCGCACGGGCATGGTCGCGCACGGCCTCGCGCAGCGCGCCATCGGCCTCTTCGCGCGTGCGATCGGCGGCGGCGGCAACCTCTTGCGTGTGCTCGGCGGCAGTGCGCGCAGCGTGCTCGGCGACTGCCGCCTGCTCGGAGGCGACGATCAGCTGCTCGCGCTCGTTGCGACGGGCTAGGACCCGCTCGGAGCCACCCTCTGCGACCTGGCGCACCTCGCCCGAGGCGGCAAACCACACACGCCCGTGTGGGGTGACGGCGACGCCGGCGAAGTCGTCGGGGAGATCCTCCAGGCGCTCCAGCACCCACGCGTCGGCTAGCAGCCGTCGCACGAGCGCGAGCACCGGCGCGGGCCCGTCCACCAGCGCAATCAGGGGACGCGCGCCGGGGGCGGGTGGAGCCGACGTCTCGGGCGGCGGTGGCTCCGACGAGCGCTGGTCGGCCGAAGCGGGGGGACACTCGCCTGCGACCGAAGCGGGGAGACACTCGCCTTCGGCGAGCATCCCCCGTTCGGCCAGCGTCCCCGTTTCGACCGAAGCCGGGAGACACTCGCCTGCGGCTCGCATCCCCGTTTCGGCCAACAGCGCGGTGGCGCCGTCTGGCCCAGCACGATCGAGCAGCGCGGCAGCGCCGGCGCGGTCGGGCACCAGCGCTGCATCGAGGCGTCCACCGAGCGCGGCGGCGAGCGCGAGCTCATAGCCCGGCTCCACGCGCAGCGCCTCGCTCAGCGCCCGCGGGGCTCCATCCTGAAAGCCGTCCCCCCGTGGACGTCCCTCCACAGACGCGCCCATAGCCGAGTGGGTTCGCAGGAACTGGTTGACCGCCGCCAGCTCGGAGCCCACACGGGCGGCGTCACGACGCGCGGCCTCGACCGCGCGCTCGGCTTCGCGCAGCGCACCGCGGGCCTCCTCGGCCTGCTCATCGGCCTCCGCGCGCGCCTCGCGGGCCTGCCCAAGCGCAGCATCGAGCTCGGCGACCTCGGCGGCCGCCTCCTCACGGGCCTGTTCGAGCTCGGCGAGCTCGCGCTCCAGCTGCTGCTCGCGCTCGTGATCCAGCTCGGCGAGCTCCTGTTCGATCGCGCCAATGCGCTGGCCGACCTGACCCTCCGGGTTGCGTGCCCCAGATCGGTTACCGTCGGCGTCGAGAACGCCGCCCTCGCCCTCCGCGGTAGCCTCCTCCAGCAGCTCGATCTCACGCGTGGAGCGCCGGATCCGCTCGGCCAGACCGGCGACCGTGGTGGATGCCTGCTCGCCGCGCAGCTGCAGCCGCTCGGCTGCGGCACCGGCATGCAGCGCGCGCCGCGAGAGCTCGTCGTGGCGCTCCGAGCGCTCCGCGAGTGCCTGCTCGGCGAGGCTGCGCCGGGCGACCACCTCCTGTAGGCCGCCTTCTACCTCGGTGCGCGCCGCGCGTGCCGCCTGCACCAAGGTCTCGGCCTCGGCGAGCTCCAGGCGACGGACACGTAGCGCCTCGCGCGCGAGCTGCAGGCGCGCTTCGAGCATCTGGCGCTCGAGGCGCTGGTGCAGCTCGGCCGCCTCGGCCTGACGCTTCAGCGGGCGCAACCGCGAACGCGCCTCGCGCTCCACATCCAGCGCACGGTCGAGGTTGTCCTGAGTGCGTTCGAGCTTCAGCTGGGCGCGGCGACGGCGCTTGCGGTGCTTGCCGAGGCCCGCGGCCTCCTCGATCAGGAGCCGGCGGTCGCGGGGCTTGGAGTTGACGATCGCATCGACGCGGCCCTGGGAGATGACCGAGTGAGTCTCCTTGCCGAGGCCGGTGTCGGAGAGTACCTCGATCACGTCCACCAGCCGGCAGCGGGCGTCGTTGAGCCGGTATTCGCCCTCGCCGGAGCGGTGCAAGCGGCGCACGATCGAGATCTCCCCGAGCGGCAGCGCGACGGTGCCGTCGGAGTTGTCGAGCACGATCTCGACCTCTGCGGCGCTGCGCGCCTGCACGCCACGTCCGCCACCGAAGATCACGTCCTGCATCGATTGCCCGCGCACCGCCAGCGGTGACTGCTCGCCCATCGCCCATAGCACCGCGTCGGTGATGTTGGACTTGCCCGACCCGTTGGGTCCAACCACGACCGAGACGCCGGGGCCGAAATCGAGGCGTGTGCGATCGGGGAAGGACTTGAAGCCCTTCAACGTGAGCGATTTCAGATACACGTGATCACGCCCGCAATTTCTCCACGGCCTGGCGTGCGGCCTGCTGCTCGGCGTGCTTCTTGCTGCGCCCGGAGCCACCGCCGAGCGGCCGGCCGTCCACCGACGCGGCCACCTCGAAGGTGCGCTCGTGCGGAGGGCCGTGCTCGGCGATCACCTCGTAGGTAACCAGCTCCCCGCGCTGCGCCAAGAGCTCCTGCAGCGTGGACTTGAAGTCCACGGGGTTCTCCAGCGCTTGCTCGATCTCGGGTCGAAACGCCTCCACCACCGCTTCGGCGGTGCGCTCGTAGCCGAAGCGCAAATAGCAGGCTCCGATCACAGCCTCGATCACCGAGGCCAGCACCCGCTCGGTGGCGCCGAGTAGCACCGCGTTCTCCTGCACCCCCACCGGAGCCGCGGCGCGCAGCCGCTCCGGCACCTTCAGGCGCTCGGCCACCGCCCGGCAAGAGGGCCCGGAGACCGCCTGCGCGCGAATCTTCGTCAGCCGCCCCGCCCCGAAGCGCTCGGCCTCCAGGCGCGGGTAGAGGTGGGCCGTGACCGCCAGCCCCAGCACCGAGTCGCCGAGGAAGGCGAGGCGCACATAGGAGTCGCTGCGCCGCTCGCTCCACGAGGCGTGCGTGAAAACCTGGCGGGACAGCTCCTCGGGAAGCTCCTTCAAGAGCGCGTTCAACAGCTTCATCCGCGCGCATCAAACCTCGGCGGGGGCTTGCGCCAGCACGAAGTCCACCGCCTGCCCCACCGTCCTGATCTCGACGGCCTGCTCGTCGGAGATCTGCACGCCGTAGGTGTCCTCAAGCTCCTGCACGAGCGTGTACAGGTCGAGAGAATCGGCCTCGAGGTCATCCTTGAAGCGGCTCTCCTCCCCGATCTCGTCGGGGTCGATCTCGAGCTCGTCGGCTAGGTGGTCGCGGATCAGCTCGTATACCTGCTCGCGGGTCATCTCCAGTGGAGGCTACCGCCCCGCGCGGATGACGGCCCCCAACACCGGCCCGGTCGATGGTGCCAACGTCCTCGCCGGGCGGACATCGTCGCTCACTCGTTCCCGGAGCGGCTGGGAGCCGTGCGCAGCGCCCCCGCCTGCTCCAGTGTCTCGTGGGTGCGTCCCACGAGATCCTCCTGCGCGCCGCGCGCGGCGCGCAGGATCGCCTGCGCGAAGCCGTGGCGGGTGAAGCTCCCATGTGGCACCACCCCCAGCCGGCGCAGCCCCAACAGGTAGGCGCCGCCCTGGCCCTCGGGGTCGATCTCATCGCGGAAAACGCGCAGCGCCGGGCGCAGCAGCGCACCGCCGAGCTTGGCACGGGATGTGGAGAGCGCGGCGTCGCGGATCGAGCGCAGCATCGTTTGCGAGACGCCCTCCATCACCTTCAGCGCAACGTTGCCGGTGAAGCCATCGGTGACGATCACATCGGCGGCGCCGCTCGTGAGATCGCCGCCCTCGACGTTGCCTACGAGCTCGAAGGGAATCCCCTCGCCGCCCGGCTCGTCGGCTACCGTGGCCAAGCGCTCGGCGAGCTGCGCGCGCGCGGCCACCACCAACGGGCTGCCGCGCCCCTGCTCCTCACCGTTGGAGAGCAGCCCCACGCGAGGGCGCCGCACGTCGAGCACCACTTGCGCAAGCGCCGCCCCCATGAACGCGAACTGCACGAGGTGCTCCTCGCGCGCCTGCGCGTTGGCGCCGACGTCGAGCAGGGTCACCGGATGACCGGGCACGGGCAGCGGCAGTGCCAGCGCCGGGCGATGGATGCCGCGGGCGCGCTTGATGTTGAAGAGGCCCGCCGCCAGCGCCGCGCCGGTGCCGCCAGCGCACACAAGCGCCTGTGCGCGACCCTCCGCCACCGCGCGCGCGGCCTGCACGATCGAGGCCTCGGGATTGGTGCGCACGGCGCGGGCGGGGTCTGGGTTCTTGGCAATCGACAGCGGCGCATCGATGAGCTCCACGCCCGCCGCGATCGACGTGACGCTCTCCGCCCCAGGTGGGGTGCCGTGCTCCGCCAGCCCAACGGCGATCTCGGCGAGCGGCCCAAACAGCAACACGTGCGCGCCCTGCCGCGCGGCGAGCTCCGCGCCCGCTGCCACCTCCGCCGGTCCGAGGTCGGCGCCGTTGGCGTCAACCGCGACCACCGGCGAGTCAGTGGTCGTGGCCGTGCTCCTCGGCGTGCTCGATCGGGACGGCGACCTCGCGGCCGGCGTACGTGCCGCACACTCCGCACACCCGGTGCGGGCGGCGCGGGCTGTGGCAGCGCGGGCAGACGCTGAGCGCGGGCGTGGCGATCTTGTGCTGCGCACGGCGCTTGGCGGTGCGGCTGTGCGACTGCTTCTGCTTGGGGACGGCCATCGGTTGGGGAAGGCTAGCAGCCGCGGGGGCAAGCCAGCGCACGCAAGCGAACCTGCCGACCGGCGGCTACTCCAGCTTCAGCTCACGCAGCTTCGCCCAGCGCGGGTCGGGCTCGCGCTCGTGGTGGTGCTCCGGGCGGGCGGGGTCCAAATCATTGAGGTCGGCAGCGCACACCGGGCAGAGGCCGGCGCAGTCGGCGCGACACAACACCTGCGTGGGAGCGCTCAGCGCGAACGCGTCGTGCGCCCACGCCGCGAGGTCGAGCGTCTCCCGCTGGATGTACGGGCTCGACAGCTCCTCCCCACCTCCGGGGCGGTCGACCTCGCGCGCGTCCACCGCCACCTCGGTGGCCGCCGCTACCAGGCAGCGCATGCAGGGCCCCGCCAGCGCCGCAGTGAAGCGCAGCCGCAGCGCATATCCGTGGCCGACCATGCGCGAGACCTCGAGCGCCACCGTTGGGCGGCGCGGCTGGGCGACATAACGCAGGCCCCCCAGCACCAGTGGCTCGATCTCGACGGCCAGCTCGAGGCGCCGCCCCTCGCCGGCACTGAGATGCAGGCTCTCCAGGTCAAGCTTGTCGGTCAGCGCATGCATGAGCTCAGGCTAGCGACGAGCACCGCGGGGCCGCCGCGCGATATCGCCCAGTGGCCTTATCCAGCGAAGCGCGTCGCCGGATGGCGCGCCGCGGCTCCGCGGCGACCGACCCATACCCCTCCCGAGAACTCTCTCTCAGTCGGCGGCGGCGGCGGTCAGCTCCCGCTTGAGTACCTTGCCCGTCGCGTTGCGCGGCAGCATTTCCAGGAACACCACATCGCGCGGCACCTTGTAACGGGCGAGGTTGTCCTTGACGTACTCCTTCACCGCGTCCTCTGTCAGCTCGGCGTCCTCGCGCACAACCACGAATGCCTTCAGCCGCTGGCCGAACTTCTCGTCCTCCACGCCGACCACGGCGGCCTCTTCGATCTGCGGGTGCTTTGCCAGCAGGTCCTCGACCTCGCGCGGGAACACGTTCTCGCCGCCCGAGACGATCATCTCGTCGTCGCGGCCGTCCACGAACAGGCGTCCCGCCGCATCGATGTGGCCCATATCGCCGGTGCTCATCAACCCGCGGACTATCTCCTTGCCCCCACCCCCGGTGTAGCCGTCGAACACCATCTCGTTGGCGGCGAAGATCCTCCCGCGCTGTCCCTGCGCCAGCTCCCGCCCCTCGGCGTCGAGGATCTTCACCACGGTTCCCAGCGGCGGCCTGCCGGCCGTGCCCGGGGCGGCGCGCAGGTCCTGCGGGGTGGCGATCGTCGCCCACGCAACCTCGGTGGAGCCGTACAGGTTGTAAAGCACCTCCCCGAACCTGTCCATCACCCGTGTCGCCAGCTCGCCGGGGAGCACCGACCCAGAGGCCGAGATGATTCGCAGCGCCGCCGTGTCGTAGCGTTCGAGCGTCTCCGGCGGGAGCTCCATAATCCGCTGGAGCATCACCGGAACCACGGCCAGCGCGCTCGCGCGGTGACGTGCCACGTCGGCCAACGTCTGCTCGGGATCGAAGCGCCGCCGCAGCACCAAAGTCGAGGCCAGCGGCAACGCCAGCGTGAAGTGCCCATACCCCCACGAGTGGAACATCGGCGCCGCGATCACGGTCGTCTCGCGCGCCCGCAGCGGGATCTTCGAGAGCATCGCAGCCGCCGGCTCCAGCGAGTCGGGTTGTTTGCGTTTCGCGCCCTTCGGCGTGCCGGTGGTGCCAGAGGTCAGGATCACCACGCGGCCCGTCTCCGTCGGCGGTTGAAGCGGCGATTGGTCGCCACGCGCGATCAGCTCCTCCACCCATGGGTCGCCGCGCCCGGCGCCGTTGCTCGCCGGGCTCCCGGCCGCGTGCGGCTGCGCGTCCCCCGCTGGCGCGCCAGCCTCCCCCGGTTCCCCTGCCCACCTCGCCCCCGACTCGCGCCAGCTCACGAAGCGCGGCATCTCCTCCGAGCCCTCGCGCACGAGGTCGGCGAACTCCTCGTCATAGATCAAAGCGACCGGCGACTCACGGCGCAGCACATCCGCGATCTGCGGGCCCGCGAACGCCGTGTTCAGGTACAGCACGCCAGCCCCCAACTTCGCGCAGGCCACAGTCGCCTCGATGAAGCCGCGGTGGTTGCGGCACATCAGCGCTACCCCATCCTGCTGCCCCACCCCCGCCGCCCGCAGTGCCCGCGCCAGCGCGTTCGTGCGCGCGTCCACCTCCGCGAATGTCAGCGTGCCGCGCTCGTCCACGATCGCCAAGCGCTCCGGATAGCGGATTGCCGAGATCGCGTACGCCGCGGCCGAGCTCGAGCCCCAGCGGCGCAGCGTTGCGAGCGCACGGGCGGCCCGATCGGGCCGTTCCATGCTCACCATGCCCGTTCCCAGCAGCGTGCGGGCGACCTTCAGGCGATGCTCCAGGAGCGAGCTCATACCCTTCAAATTACCCGACCGCGCGTCTTGCACGCGTGCGCATGCCCGTCGGGCACACGCTCGATCGCAGGGTGGACACCAGACCGCGTGCTGCGGACACGGTCGGGCGCGTGCCTCCCGCGCCCCGCTGGCCGCGGCAGGTCAGGAGACCTCAGCTGGTTCGTCCTTGCCCTGCAAACGCTCGCGGCCGCGTCCCACGGCGCTGATGATCTTCGAGAGGTTGACCTCCAGCGTGCTGAGGATCTCGTCGGCGTAGTCCTCGGCGCCGAGGCGGATCTCGCGCTCGCGAGCGCGGGCGTCCTCGACGATGTCCTCCGCCATGCGCTCGGCCTGCTTGGTGACCTCCTCCTCCCCGACCAGCCGCTCCTGGCGCTCGCGCGCCTCTTTGACGATTTTCTCGGCCTCGCGCTTGGCCTCCGCCAGCATCTCCTGGCGCTCCTTGACGATCCACCGCGCCTGCTTGATCTCCTCGGGGATCGTGGCGCGCATCTGGTCGAGGATGTCGTAGATCTCCTCCTTGTCGACCCGCACCTGGTCGGTCATGGGCACCGTCTTGGCGTTGTGCACCAAGTCGTCCAGCTTGTCTATCAGCACTAGTACGTCCATAGAACCTTCTCCAATTTCGTCAGCGCCGCAACTCTTCCTGCAACCGTACCGCCACCTCCGCCGGCACCAGATCGTCGATCCGGCCCCCGAACGTGGCAAGCTCCTTGACGCCGCTCGATGACAGGAAACTGTACTGCGAGCTCGACATCAGGTACACAGACTCGATCTCCGGGTCCTGCCGGCGGTTGAGCTGGTGCAGCTCGAGCTCGTACTCGAAGTCGGAGATCGCCCGCAGCCCCTTGACGATCGCCTTCGCCCCCACGCTGCGCGCGAACTCCACCACCAGGTTGCTGAACGGCTCGACCCGCACCCCCGGCAAATTGGCGGTCGCGCGTTCGATGAAGCCCACCCGCTCCTCGATGTCGAACAGCGTCGCGTTCTTGCGCACCGAGCGTCTCACGACCGCGACAACCACCTGGTCGTACAGCTCGGCCGCACGCCGGATCACGTCGAGGTGGCCGTTGGTTACCGGGTCGTAGGAGCCCGGACAGACGGCTATTGATTTGTCGAGGCTCATCTTCGGCGTTGAATCGTGATCACGGTGTCTCCGTAGCGTCGCTGTGCCTCCACCTCCAGCAACGGAGATCGCAGCGACAACTCGGTGCGGCGATCGCTCTCCGTCACCACGCGCGCCAGTGGCGCGAGCAGCGGCGGCAGCGCCTCCCCCAGCTCACGCCCCAGCACACCCGCATGTCGGTATGGCGGATCGACGAATACCAGATCGTATGTCTCCGCGCGCTCGCGTGCGTTGCGCAGTGCCGCCAGCGCATCGGCGCGCCGCACCTCGGCGGCCCCCGGCCCGAGTCCCAGCTCCGCCAGATTCGCCCTGAGGACCTCCAGCGCCCGGGGGTCGCGCTCGACCAGCACCGCCTTCTCCGCGCCTCTCGAGAGCGCCTCGATCGCCAGCGCCCCGGTGCCGGCGAACAGGTCCAGCACCACCGCACGCTGGAGCCCTACCGTCCCTTCCGGCCCGGCCTCCTCCAGGGCCGCCGGCATCGGTCCGCCCAGCATCGAGAAGAGCGCCTCCCTGACCCGGTCGGAGGTCGGCCGCGTCGCCCGGCCCCGCGGCGCGCGCAGCCGCCGGCCACCGTACTTACCCGCGATCACGCGCACCATCGCATCATCTCGCAAGCCCAACCACGTTTGCGGTCCGGCGCGTCCTCGCCAGACGGGCTATGCCCGCAGCGGCTCGCGCACCTCCTCACCCAGCGCGCGCTCGAGCGCCTCGCACAGCGGCGCGTGCTCGGGAGCTGCCAGCGCGGGATCGACTGCGAGCAGTCGCTCGGCCCACACGCGGGCACGTTCCAGCAGCACCGCGTCCTGCGGCAAGACCGCCACCCGTGGCTCGGCCTGCCCGTGCTGGCGGGTGCCCGCAAGCTCGCCCTCGCCACGCAGCTCCAGGTCGATCTCGGCGAGCTCGAAGCCATCGCTGTGCTCCGCCAGCGCGCACAGCCGGCGCGCGCTGCGGGGACCGAGCAGCAGGCACACCGACGGGTGCTCGCCGCGGCCGATCCGCCCGCGCAGCTGGTGCAGCTGGGAGATCCCGTAGCGCTCGGCGTTCTCGACCAGCATCACGGTCGCGTTGGGCACGTCGATCCCCACCTCGATCACGGTCGTCGCCACCAGCACATCCGCGGTGCCGGCCGCAAACCTCGCCATCGCCGCACGCTTCTCCCTGGGGCGCAGCTGACCGTGTAGCAGCTCCAAACGAAACTCGCGCAGCTCGCCGACGCGCAGGCGCTCGTACTCGGCGGTCGCGGCCCGTGCCGATCGTCGATCAGATGCGATCGACTGATCGGCCGATCGTCGATCCAATGCAATCGACTGATCGGCCAGCTGGCCGAAACGGGGATGCTCGCCGGAGGCGAGCGTCCCCCGGCTTCGGTCCTGGGATTCCTCGACCAGCGGGCACACCACATACGCCTGCCGCCCGGCGCGCAGCTCCTCGCGGATCCGCTCGTACGCGCGCGCCCGCTCGGCCGCGCTCGCCGCCACATGCGTGGCGATCGGCCGCCGACCCCGGGGCAGCTCGCGCAAGCGCGTCACGTCGAGGTCGCCGTACTCCGTGAGCGCCAGCGTACGTGGGATCGGCGTGGCCGTCATGTGCAGCACGTGCGGCGCGAGACGACCCGATCCCCACCCACCCTTGCGGTCCAACGCCGCACGCTGGCGCACGCCGAAGCGGTGCTGCTCGTCGACGACCGCCACCGCGAGGCGATCGAAGATGACGTCGTCCTCGATCAACGCGTGTGTGCCCACCACCAGCTTCAGCTCCCCGGTGGCAAGCTTGCCGAGCAAATCGGCGCGACGGCGCGCGGGAGTCGAGCCACTCAGTAGAGCGGACGGCAGCAACCCCTCGGGAACGAGCGTCTGCAGCGTGTCGAAGTGCTGCTCGGCGAGTGTCTCCGTGGGCGCCATCAACGCCCCCTGCATACCGTGCTCGACGGCGCGCAGCAGCGCATACAGCGCCACCACAGTCTTGCCCGAGCCGACCTCTCCCATCAGCAGGCGCTGCATCGGGCGCGTGCGCGCCAGATCGACGTCGATCGCCGCGATCGCCGAGCTCTGGTCGGCCGTCAGCGCAAACGGCAGCAGGTCCTCCAACCAGCGCGCCGTCAGCTCGCGTGCCCCCGCGAGCGCCACCGCGGTGCCCGAGCCGCGCAGCGCGCGGCGGCGCAGCAGCGCCAATTGCATCAACAACAGCTCCTCGAACGCCAGCCGCGCGCGGCCCGCCTCCGCCTCCTCGCCGCTGCGTGAGAAGTGCATCGCGGCCAGCGCCGCCGCGCGGTCGGGCAGGCACTCGGCGGCGCGCATCCGCGCCGGCAGCGGCTCGGCCACGTCCGCGAGCGCGTCGCGGTGCTCGCGCACCAGCGCCGCGATCTGTGTCGAGCTGACGCCCACCGTTGCCGGGTAGTGCGCGATCTCCCCCGCTGCCTGCGCGCCCGCGAGCTCGCCCCCGGGCGCGTGGTGGACGACCGCGAAGCGGCCTCCGGCGCGCGCTTTGCCGTGCAGCAGCAGGCGTGTGCCCGGACGGTAGCGATCAACCAGCCATGGCTGGTTGAAGAACGCGGCTCCCATCGCCCCGGTCTCGTCGAACACGGCCGCCTCGACCAGCGGGCGCATCCCGCGACGGCGCACCGGCCGCGCGGCGATCGACTTGACCTCGACCGCCACCGTCGCCTGCTCGCCCGGGCGCAACTGTGCGATCGCGCGCGCCTCGCGGCGATCGCGCGGCAGGTGCTCGAGCAGCGCACCCACCGTCTCGATGCCCAGCGTTCGCAGGCCGTCCGCCAGCTTGCCTGCGGGAGTGTCGAGGCTCCGCCGCAGACGTCCCGGCCGCGACCACCGCACCGGCGACGCCAGCAGTTGCTCGCGCGTCAACGCGCTCTCGGAGGCAAACGCTCGTGGTCCCACCGCGTCTCCCCGAACGGCCGCCTCCTGCGGCGGGGCGGGCTCGGGATTCGCGGTCGCGACGGGCATGTGCCCCACAATGATGACCCGTGGGCCAGTCGCTACTCCGCTGCGAGCAGCCACCAGTAGGCGCTCTGCCCACCGTGGCGCTGCTCGAGCTCGGCCGTGCCGAGATCGCCGTCGAATAGCGCGGCAACCTCCGGGGGGGCGAGCGGCGCCTCCTCGCCCGCGAGCACGCTGAGCAGCTCGGCGCCGTCGGCGAGCGCCACCAGCACGTGGCGCAGCGTGGCGGCGGGCTCGCCCCAAGCGACGACCTCCTCACCGAGGAAGCCCACGGCCTCACCGAGGGCGAAGCGGCCCGCGGGGTCGGAGCGGGCGGCGGGAGCGACGGCGCCGGTACGCACGCGCGCGAGCGCCTCGTTCAGCGCCTGTGCGTTCTGCTCCAGAGGGCGATCTGCGAGCAGCTCGATCGCCGCCGCGAGCGCGGCCTGCTGGCTGAGCGCGGGGACGACCATCACCTGCTTGTCCGAGAGCTCTGCGGCGCGCTCGGCGGCCATCACCACGTTCGGGGAGCAGGGCAGCACCAGCACCTCCTCGGAGGGCACCTCGTGGATCGCGGCGAGTAGCTCGTAGGTGGAGGGGTTGAGGGTCGGGCCGCCGTCGAGCGTGTGCACGCCCAGCTCGGCGAACAGCCGCTTCATGCCCTCGCCGCTCACAACGGCGACCGCGCTGCAGCGCACCGCCCGCTCGGCTACCGCGCCGCCCCCGGCCGATCTGCCCGCAGCCAAGCCATCCGCCGCCGCCCCGTTCGCAGCCTCGCCGAAGATCCCGCCGAGGTTGTGCCCCCCATCGACCGATACGCCGAACGAATGGGAGGGCGCGCTGCCATTGCTCCCGACCCGCTCGTCGCGCTCTGCAACCTGGGCGTACATGTCGGCGACGTCGAGATGCGACACCTCGCCGGCGCCGTCGAACAGGGCGGTGGCACGCTCGGGGTCGTCGGTGTGGATGTGCACCTTCAGCGTGGCGGCGTCGCCCACTACGAGCACGGAGTCGCCGAACGCCTCCAGCCGCGAGAGGAAGCGCTCGGACTCCAACGCGCTGCCGGTGACGGCAAAGTTGGTGCAGTAGCGGTAGGTGGAGGAGTGGTGCTCGGGATGGTGGATGCGCGCCGGCGCATAGTGGTCGAGCGGCGGCGGGTCCTCGCCGCGCAGCGCGGCGACGACGCCGGCAAAGATCACCACGAGGCCGTAGCCGCCGGCGTCCACGACGCCCGCGTCGCGTAGCGCTGCGAGCAGCTCGGGGCCACGCTTGACCGACGCCTGTCCGGCGGCCACGGCCTGCTCGAGTGTGGTGGCGATCGCCCGGTCTTGCAGCTCGGGCGCGGCGGCTGGGTGCAGGCGGGTGCCCTCGGGGTCGCGCTCGTTCTCGGTGGCGATCCGCTCGGCCATCTCGCGCGCCACGGTGAGGATCGTGCCCTCCGCCGGGCTGCGCACCGAGGCGTAGGCGCGTTCGGCAGCGTTTTCCAGCGCAGCGGCGATCAGCGCCGCGTCGATCAGCTCGCCGGGGCGCGAGACCAGCTCCTCGGCGGCGCCGCGGATCAACTGCGAGAGGATCACGCCGGAGTTGCCGCGGGCCCCAAGCAGCGCGGCGCGCGCGACCGACTGCACGATCTCCTCGCGGCCGATCTCATCGATCGTGCGCGTCTCATCCGCCCCCTGCAGCCGGTCGAGCTCGCCCAGCACGGCGCGCAGCGTGAGCGCCATGTTGTCGCCGGTGTCGCCGTCGGCGACCGGGAAGACGTTGAGGTCGTTGACCTCCTGGCGGCGAGACTCCAGGTGCGCCAACGCACCGGCCACCGCGGCGCGGAAGCGAAGCAGGTTGGTGTCGGTTACTGCGGTCTGCATCATCTCTGCGCCCAAGCGTGCCGCGGGCCATGCAAAGAGCTACGCGGTGGGCCAGTCAAGGTTACGCAACCCACCGGCGCGGCCGCTCTCGCGGGGGATTTAGGTCCACGTCGAGAACCCTTGGCACCATCATTGCTTCGCAAATGAAGGGTTGGGGTCCAAAAACCAAACACAACCACCCGGCCAGGCCCGGCGACGCTCACGCTCGGCGACGCTCACGCCCGGCGACGACTCAAAGCGCCTTGACGACCTTGCCGGCTTTCAAGCAGCGGGTGCAGACATACACCCGCCGCGGCGCCTTGCCGACGAGGATCCGCACCTTCTGCAGGTTGGGCTCGAAGCGCCGCCGGGTGGCGACCATCGAGTGGCTACGACTGTTGCCGTACGCCGGACCCTTGCCGCAACTGTGACATACCTTGGCCATTGCGCAGGCTAGTTTAGCCGTTTGGTGGGCCAGCCCGCAGCTCGTCGCGCAGCGCCGCCATCCGCAGCACTGCCTCGGCCGCGTGACGGCCCTGGTCGCGCTTATCCCCACCGGCTCGCGCGAGCGCCTGCTCCATCGTCGCGCAGGTGAGCACCCCGAAGGCGCACGGCACGCCCGTGTCGAGCTGGACCCGCATGATCCCGCGCGCCGCCTCGGCGCAGACGAAGTCGTAGTGGTCGGTCTCGCCCCGGATCACCGCGCCGAGGCAGGCGACGCCGGCGTAGCGCCCGGAGTCCGCCGCGTAGCGGGCGGCCAGCGGCAGCTCGAAGGCGCCGGGAACCTCGAAGACGTCCACCTCCTCGACGCCACCATCGGCGAACCCCGCGCGGGCGCCGCCGATCAGCCGTTGCGCGAGCTCCTCGTAGAAGCGCCCCACTGCGATCGCATAGCGGGCCTCGCGATTCTGCGTGCGGGTCCTCACAGACTCGCGGGCCGCCCGCGCGACGGCTTGGACCTCGGCGCGACCCGGGGTCACTGCTCGCCGCGCTCCTGTGCCTCGCGGTCCCCGTGCCCCGGCCGACGCTCCTGCTCCTGCCGGCGCTCGTGCTCCTGCTCACGATCGTGAGCACGCTCGGAGTGCAAAAGCTCCTCGTCGAGGTTCAAACCCTGGTGGTGGAGAATGTGGCCCATGCGCCGCGCCTTCGTGCGCAGGTAGTCGGTGTTGTGCTCGTTGGGGGTCTGCTCGATGGGGATCTGGGCGGAAACCGACAGCCCGTAGCCCTCGAGGCCGCGGATCTTCTTCGGGTTGTTGGTGAGGATGCGGATCGAGGAGAGGCCGAGATCGGAGAGGATCTGCGCGCCGATCCCGTAGTCGCGCAGGTCGGCCGGCAGCCCCAGGCGCTCGTTGGCTTCGACCGTGTCGAGGCCGTCCTCCTGCAGGCGGTAGGCGCGCAGCTTGTTCAGCAGGCCGATCCCGCGGCCCTCCTGGGAGAGGTACAGCAGCACCCCCTCCCCCTCGCGCTCGATCATCCCCAGCGCCGCTTCCAGCTGCTCGCCGCAATCGCAGCGCAGCGAGTGGAAGACGTCGCCGGTCAAACACTCCGAGTGCACGCGCACGAGCACGTCGGCGTGCCCGGAGACCTCGCCCTTGACGAGCGCCACATGGTGCTTCTCGTCGACCAGCGAGCGGTAGCCGACCGCCTCGAAATCCCCGAACGCGGTCGGCAGGCGTGTGGACACGACGCGCTCGATCAGCCGGTCGTTGCGCCGCCGGTAGGCGATCAGGTCGGCGATCGTCACCATCTTCAGCCCGTGCCGCTCGCAGTAGCCGGCGAGGTCGGGCACGCGCGCCATCGAGCCGTCCTCGTTCATGATCTCGCAGATCACCCCGGCCGGGATCAGCCCCGCCAGGCGCGCGAGGTCGACGCTCGCCTCCGTGTGGCCGGTGCGCTCCAGCACGCCGCCGGCCTTCGCCTTCAACGGGTTGACGTGCCCGGGCTGCACCAGATCCCCGGGCCGCGACCCAGGGTCGACGGCGACCTGCATCGTGTGCGCGCGGTCGTGCGCGGAGACCCCGGTGGTCACGCCCTCGCGGGCCTCGATGGTGACCGTGAAGGGGGTTTGCAGAGCAGACTCGTTCTTTGCGGTCATCAGCTCCAAACCGAGCTCCTCGCACCGTTCGGGGCTCAGCGCCAGACAGATCCAGCCGCGCGCCTCCTTGGCCATGAAGTTGATCGCCTCGGGTGTGACGAACTGCGCGGCCATCACGAGGTCGCCCTCGTTCTCGCGGTTTTCGTCGTCGCAGACGACGACCATCCGCCCCGCGCGGATCTCCTCGATCGCCTCCTCGATCGTGGCGAAGGCGATCTCCGGAGTCCCCGCGCCAGGAATACCGGTGCCTGAATCCGTGCGAGGTGTCGAGGAAGTGGTGGCGGTGGTTCGGGGTGCGCTCATGCTCGGGCCTCCAGCAGTCGCTGTACGTGCTTGGCGAGGATGTCGGCCACCATCTCAGTTGGGGGAGGGCAGGCCCTGGGTGGGCGGCCTTCAAACCCCCTCCCACTTTTGCAGGAGTCGCTGTACATGCTTGGCGAGGATATCGGCCTCCAGGTTCACCGCCTGCCCGACCGCAGCCCGGCCGAGCGTGGTGCGCTTCAGTGTCTCGGGGATCAGCGAGACCTCGAAGCCGCCCTCGCGCAGCGCACTGACGGTGAGGGAGATGCCGTCGACTGCGATCGAGCCCTTCTGCACCACATAGGGGAGCAGCACGGGGTCGGCGTCAACGGCGACAACGCGGGAGAAGCCCTCCTCGCGCAGCTCCGCGACGGTGCCCACCCCATCCACGTGCCCCTGCACTATGTGCCCTCCGAGGCGCCCGTCGGCACGTAGCGCGAGCTCCAGGTTGACCGCGTCGCCGGGGGAGAGCGCGCCGAGCGTGGTGCGCCCCAACGTCTCGCGGATCGCCTGGGCCTCGAACTCCCCAGAGCCCTCGCCCGCAGCTGAAACCCCCTCCCCCGAGCCAGGATCACTCGCACCAGCGGGCGCTCCCCCACCGCCGACCACACGCGTCGCGGTGAGACAGACGCCGTTGACGGCGATCGAATCCCCCTCCGCGATTTCGCCCGCCAGAGAGGTGCCGACCCGCAGAGTGGCGCCGTCCCCGCCGTGCTCGACAGCGAGCACCGTGCCCAGGTCGGCGATCAGTCCGGTGAACATCCAACCACCCGTGGCCGGCGTGTTCCGAGCGCTGGTGGGCCCACACGCGACCGCCCCGGCGCGGCGCTCACCACTCGCGCAAACGCGCCGAGACGAGCAGGTCCTCGCCGATGCGCTCGCAGTCGAACGTGAGCGCGCGGACCGCGTCGGCGATGCTCTCGACGCCTTCGCCCTCCAGGGGATCGCGCGCGGTGCGTCCGCCGAACAGCAGGGGCGCGAGGAAGAGACGGATCTCGTCGATCTCGCCGGCGTCGAGAAAGGCGCCCGCGAGGTGGGGGCCGCCCTCCAGCAGCAGAGAGGCGACGCCGAGCTGGCCGAGCTGATCCAGGGCGGAGCGCGCGCGCGCCGGCTCGTTCTCACCCGCCGCGACCAGCACCTGCGCACCGGCCGCCTCCAACGCGTCGGTGTCCGCCCGGGCCGCGGCTCTGGAGACCACGACCGTCAGCGGGATCTCGGCGGCGGCGGCGAGCAGGCGCGAGTCGGATGGCAGGCGCGCGAGCGAGTCGAACACCACGCGGCGGGGCTGCTCTGAAGGACAGGTGAGGGTGCCCTCGGGGCGCGCCGTCAGCTGGGGGTCGTCGGCGAGCGCGGTGCCGATGCCGACCACCACCGCGTCGACCGAGGCGCGCCAGCGGTGGGCGAGCTCGCGCGAGGCATTGCCGCTGATCCACTGCGAGTCGCCGGCGCGCGTGGCGACCTTGCCGTCGAGCGTCATCGCGGACTTGAACAGCACCCACGGGCGCCCGACGCGGGCGTGCTTGCGGAAGGCTTGGTTGAGCAGGCGGGCGCATGTGGCAAGCTCGCCGTCGGCGATCACCACGTCGATGCCCTCGTCACGCAGGATGCCGAGGCCGCGACCGGCGGCCTTCTCGGTGGGATCGTCGGAGCCGACGACGATGCGCCCGATCCCGGCCTGCACGATCGCCTCGGTGCAGGGGGGCGTCTTGCCCTCGTGGCAGCACGGCTCGAGCGACACGTACAGCGTGGCCCCGGAGAGGTCGGCAAGACCGCAGGCCTCGATCGCGTTGACCTCGGCGTGGGCGGCGCCGAAGCGTTCGTGCCACCCCTCACCCAAGACCTCACCGTCGCGCGCAATCACCGCGCCCACGACGGGGTTGGGCTTGACCGCCCCGACGCCGCGCCCCGCGAGCTCGATCGCGCGGGCAAGGTGCAGCCGGTCGGTGTCGGTGACAGTCGTCATCCCAACCAGTCAGGATAACCGGCCCGCTCGGGCGGCAGTGTCGAACGTGAAAGTTGCCTCATGCGCGCAGGGGACCGCGGCCGCACGGCGAGAGCAGCGCATAACCCCCGGCGCAGAGGCCATCATCGGGCGACGGCAGCGAGCACGCCTCGCCCTTGCCCGCAGCGCCCGCCGTGCAGCCGGTAGATCGTCACTTCGGGGCCGGGGCGGGTGTAGGAGAGCGGGTAGTAGTCGAACGACCAGTCGAAGTTGAACGCGACCGGACGGGCGCCGGCGCTGTAGGGGGAGGCGTGGTAGACGATCTCCCCCACCCGCGAAAGCGCGCGGTAGTAGGCGACGGCCAGCGGCGCACGGGCAGGGTCGGCAAACGCGCGGCCGGACTCCGCCGAGCCGCTCACCACCCAGCAGTAGCCTTCGCGCTCGTAGTAGGGGATCAGCGAAGGAGCGAGCGTGAGCTCGTAGTTTTCGAGGCTGACCACGTGACCTTCCCCGGGGGTGAGCGCGCCCGAGGGGGCGAGCCGCGAGAGCAGCGACTGGTACTTCAGCCAGCGGTCGCCGTCGGGCACGGTGAGCGTGGGGTGCCCGACGTCCTGCACCCACTCGTCGGGCACGATCGGCTCGACCACCACCTTCGCACCGACCGGCACGTGCGCGACCATCCACGCACGAGCTAGCGAGCGGGTGTCGGCGCGCGAGAGGATCAGGCCGGAGTGGACGCTGTAGAGAACCCCCTGCGCGCACAGCGCCCCAACCGCAATTGCCACAAAAACAGGCCATAGGCGTGGAGCGCGGCGCGCAAGCGCGCGGGCGCATTGCAGCGCGGCGAATGCGGCGAGCAAACAGAGGATCGGGAAGATCGGCAGCAGCCAGCGCCCGAAGTAGCGGCCCTCGGAGCCCATGAAGAGCAGGTAGAGCAGCGGCGCCGGGACGAGCAGCCAGCCGAGCTGTTGGCCGGAACGGGGATGCTCGCCGACAGCGAGCGTCCTCCGGCTCCGGTCGCGCCACCAAACCATCACGGCACCGGCGAGCGCGGCGATCGCAGGCACCCAGCCGAGGCCCCAGGTGAGCGACCACAGGTAGTAGACGAGCCCGCTCTCGCGCGGCGCGCCGAGCTTGCCCTGGGCAACGCCTGAGACCGAGGATTGGTGGGCGAGGCCCTGCTCGAAGGCGTGGAAGTCAAGCACCGAGTAGGGGTCGGCGATCAGGAAAGCGGCGAGCGCGGCGGCGCCGGCGAGCGCGAGGCCAACCAGGACGCGCCGTCCGGTCGACGGGGACTCCAGGTACCGCGAGGCGGCGGCGGCAAGCAGCGGCAGCAGCGCAATCCCCCCGGTGTACTTCGTCGCGCAGGCCAAACCGAGGCCGACTCCCGCGATCAGGTAGTCGCGCGCCCGGCCTTTGCGCAGCACCCCGGCCGTGCCCAGTAGCGAGAGCGTCAGCGGCGCCAGTGCGGGGACGTCGTTGAGCGCCAGGTGGGAATAGAACACCGGCAGGAACGCAACCGCCTCCAGCGCCGCGGCGAGCAACGCGACGCCGCGGTCGAAGAGCCGCGCGCCGGCGACGTACAGCAGCCACACGGCCAGTGTGCCCAGCAGCGCGGCGCACACGCGCGCCAGCGTGAACACCGCCGTGGGGTCGACCGCGAACGTGTTCGAGACGCCGGCGCGGCCACCGAACCAGGCGGCGAACACGAGCCGCAGCAGGTCGGTGTAGGCCGGTGGGTTGACGAAGTAGTGAGGGTTCCAGCCGAGCGTGAGCATCCCGATCGCGCGCGGCACGAAGTGGGAGTCCTCGTCGGAGTTGTAGGCGTAGGGAAGGCCCTGGCGGATGCCCCACAGGCGTAGGCCGAGCGCCAGTAGAAGCACGAGCGCGAGCCCCAGCCACACCCACCGCTGCCCGCTCGCGCCCCCGTCCTCCGCACCGCCGTGCGTGAGCGGACGGCCGTCCCCCACCTGCCCGGTCTCGCTCGCGAGCGTAGGCTCGGCGCGCGGGGCGGCGGCCGACGCTCCCGCATCCGCGACAGACGAACCCGGCCGCCCTCCCGCGGGGGACGCCGCTCCGCCACTCCCCTCAGCAGTTGCCATACACCGCGTAGTAGCGGCTCGTGTAGATCCGCCGGAAGCCGTGCAGGGGGATCTGGTCGAGCGGATTGTCGCCGACGTCGACGATCGCCTCCTGAAAGACGGCGGCACCGAGCGGGTACACCGCGACGCTGGCTCGCGCGATCCGGTTGCCGAGCGTGGGGTCGCCGGCTTCGCTATCGGCGCGCGCCTCGCTGCGGGCGACGATCTCGTGCTGGTTGCTCACCCCGAGGATCCAGCGGGCGTCGGGGATCAGCTTGTTGTCGGGCAGCGACAGCAGGGGGCAGCGCGCCAGTTCGGCGCGCACCTTGGGGCTGTGCAGCGCGACGGCAAGCCCTTCGTGGAAGTCGTCGTGGTAGGCGAGCGTGGTACGGGCGTTGGAGAGGGATGTGACCGACACTGCCGCCACTGCGCCGTACACGAGCAGCGCGGCGCCGGCCGCCATCCACACGCGGCGCAGCAGCGAGCCGGGGCGCAGCAGCGACCAGCCGCCGATCGCCAGCGCGCAGAAGGGCAGCAGCAGCGCGGCGGCGCCCATCATGTAGCGGTCGATCACCGACGCCCCCGCGGCGCCCTCGGCGACGTACACGAACAGCAGCAGCGCCAGCACCGCGAGCGGCACGCGCGCGCGGCGCGGCGTCAGCCAGATCCCGAGCACCGTGCCGGCGAGCCCGCCGAGCACGATCGGCAGCTTGTCGATCCTCACCAGGTAGCGCCAGGTGGCGGCGAGCACCGCGGTGAAGCCCTGCGTGCGTTCGAGTTCGGCGGCGAGCACCGCGGTGGAGTGCAGCGAGTAGAGCGGGTCGCCGGTGACGAGCGTGTCGCATACGACCCACACCAGCGGCGCGGCGGCTGCCAGCGCCGTGTAGTGCAGGAGCGTGCGCGGGGAGGGGCTGGACGCGACGCCACGACCGGCCCCCGACCCACCGCCGGCCCCAGCCACATCCGCTTCCGGCGCCGGGGCCGCCACGGCTCCCCAACCCGCCCCCGCCCAGAGCCGCGCGCGCGCCGGCCACACGCACCATAGCCAGTACACGCCGGTGAGCACCCACGCGTCGGGGCGCAGCAGGCCGGCGAGCGCGAGCAGCACGAACACCGGCGTGCCACGGCGCGGGCGCTCGACCTCCAGCGCCGTGGCCCACACGATCAGCGCGAGGTAGGTGAGATCGAGGTACCCCTGCGCGGCGAGGTTGGCGTCGTACAGACGCGTCAGCATCAACAGCGCCGCGAGCGTCGCCACGAGCGGCCCGAAGCAGAGGCGCGTGAGGCGGAAGAGGCCGGCGGTGAGCGCCACGAACGAGGCGATCGAGCCCAACACCATCAGCCGCGCGCCGGCCTGCCCGAAGAGCGAGCAGAGCACGCCGAAGGCGATTGCCAGCGGGTGCTCGGTGGGGGCGCGGTAGACACCGAAGTCGGGCAGCTGCAGGTGCAGCAGGTCACGCCCCCACAGCAGCGCGTAGAAGGAGTCGTAGGTGGGGTAGGTGGGGAAGGCGAAATACCCAACGAGCGCCGCCACGCAGAGCGCCGCGAAGCCGAGTCGCGCCCAGGTGGCGCCCGGCACGGCGCGCAGACGCGCAAGCAGTGAGTGGTCGCGCCGGGGCCGGGCGAGCGTTGCGCTCTGCATTGGGTAGAGCTTATGTGGCCGGTAGGCTGTGAGGCGATGGCAAGACCCCCCATGCAATGAAGCTGATCATCCAGATCCCCTGCTGGGACGAGGCCCAGACGCTGCCGCTGACACTCGCCGAGCTGCCGCGCGAGCTGGAGGGCTTCGACACGGTCGAGTGGCTTGTGATCGACGACGGGTCGAGCGATGCCACGATCGAGGTCGCGCGCCGCCACGGCGTCGACCATCTCGTGACTCTCACCAACCACAAGGGTCTCGCCACCGCCTTCCAGGCTGGCCTCGACACCTGCTTGAAGCTGGGCGCCGACGTGATCGTCAACACCGACGCCGACAACCAGTACTACGGCCCCGACATCGCGCGGCTGGTGACACCCATCCTCGAGGGCCGCGCCGACATGGTGGTCGGCGACCGCGAGGTGGACTCGATCGAGCACTTCTCGCCGCTGAAGAAGCTGCTGCAGCGGTTGGGCTCGTGGGTCGTGCGCCAGGCCTCCTCGACCTCGGTGCCGGACACCACCTCGGGCTTTCGCGCCTACAACCGCGAGGCCGCGTTGCAGGTGCAGGTCGTCTCGAAATTTACCTACACCTTGGAGACGATCATCCAAGCGGGCAAGCTGCTGGTGGCAGTGGAGCACGTGCCCGTGCGCACCAACCCCGCCACGCGTGAGTCGCGCCTGTTCCCCTCGATGGGAGCGTACGTGCGCCGCAACGCGGTGTCGATCTTCCGCATCTACGCCCAGTACGAGCCGCTGCGGATCTTCTGGAGCCTCGCCGCGGTGATCGGCGTGGCGGCGCTCGGCGTGTGGATCCGCTTCGTCGTCGCCTACGCCGAAGGCAACGGCAAGGGCCACGTGCAGTCGCTGATCCTCGGCGCCGTGCTGTTCATCGCCGCCATCGTGCTGTGGGCGCTCGGCGTGATCGGCGACCTGCTCGCCGCCCAGCGCGTGCTCTCACAGCGCACGTTCGAGCGGGTCAGGCGAATCGAGCTGCAGCTGGACGTGCCGCCGTCCCACTACGAGCCCGGAGATGCCGAGCGACACGAGGTGATCGGGGCTTGAACGCCGACGTCACGCTCTCCCGTGACGGCGTCGTCACGGGCAACACCTACGACAAGTACGGCTCCACCAACCCGCTCGCGCGGCGGCTGATGGCAGGGTTCGAGCGCGACCTCGACGAGCTGCTCGCGCGCGCCGACCCCGCCTCGCTGCTGGATGTGGGCTGCGGCGAGGGCGTGCTCGTGCACCAGTGGGCGCAGCGCCTGCAAGGACGGCGGATCGTCGGGATCGATCTGGAGGAGGAGTCGATCCAGGACGGCTGGGAGCAGCGGCAGGCGCCCAACCTCCAGTACCGCGTGATGCGCGTAGCCGAGAACCTGCCGTTCGCCGACGGCGAGTTCGACCTCGCATCCGCGATCGAGGTGCTGGAGCACGTGCCCGACCCCGCCCACACGCTCGCCGAGATGGCCCGCTGCGCCTCGCGTCATCTGCTCGTCTCGGTCCCACGCGAGCCGCTGTGGCGCGGGCTGAACATGGCCCGCGGCGCCTACCTGCGCGAGCTCGGCAACACCCCGGGGCACCTCAACCACTGGTCGCGGCGCTCGTTCGTGCGCCTGCTCGCGCGCCACGGGACGGTCGCCGAGGTGCGCTCGCCCTTCCCGTGGACGATGCTGCTCGTGCGTCTTTGACCTTGCCCCTCCGCCAGTGACCGGCGTGCCCGCCCCCGACCCCCACGCCCCCGCGATCCCCGCCACTCCCTCTTCCCCGCCCCCCACCACCGACGGCGTTACCTCGCCGCGTGACTCGGGTAGGGCGATGGCCACCGAGCCAACCCGCTCCTACGGCAGCGGCGCGCGGCTCCTCTCTGTGGGGATCGCCGCGACCGGGCTGCTGACGTTCGCCTACTTCTCGATCGCCTCGCACGTGCTGAGCGCAGAAGCGGCCCAGCGCCTGGACGTGCTGTGGTCGGTGATGTTCGTCGTGATCTCGGTGATCTACCGCCCTGTCGAACAATTGCTCTCGCGCACGATCGCCGAGCGCCGCGCCCACGGCCACGCCGAGCACCCGCTGCGCGTCCCGCTCGCGCTGCAGGGCAGCTTCGCGCTCCTGTTCCTCGTCGTCGCCCTGGCGCTGCACGAACAGCTGATCCACCAGGTCTTCGACGGCTACACCGCGCTCTACTGGGTGCTGATCGTCGGCACGCTCGCCTACGCCGGCTCCTACTTCGCGCGCGGCTGGCTGGCAGGCCACCAGTTCTTCGGCCTGTTCGGCGCGCTGGTGCTGATGGAGTCCACCTCGCGGATCTGTTTCGCCCTGGCAGTCGCGCTCGGTCTCACGAGCGGCCAAACCGCCGTAGCCCTCGGCATCGCCGCCGCGCCGCTGCTCTCGCTGGTGGTGGTGCCCGCAGCGTTCGCGCGGGCCGCGCGGGAGCGCCGGGACGCCGTGATGCAAACCATTCCTTCAGCCGTAGACCAACCCGAACCCGATGCCGCCCCGTTCACCGTCGACGAGGCCGACGCGGCGCTCGCTGGTCCGGGCACCGAGGGTGTGCAGGAGGTGGCAGCCCACGAAGAGCTCTCGCTCTCGCGCGGCGGACGCTTCGCACTGTGGGTCTCCGGGATCATGCTCTCCGAGCAGACCCTCCTGAACGCCTCGGTGCTGACGGTGGACGCGCTCTCCCCCGACAAGGCCCTCGCGGGGATCGTCTTCAACGTGATGCTGATCGCCCGCGCCCCCCTACAGCTCTTCCAGGCAATCCAAACCTCGCTTCTGCCGCACCTCACCGGCCTGGAGGCCCGCGAGGGCCACACAGCCTTCGCCCACGCGATCCGCCTGACCCTGCGGGCGATCGCCGCGTTCGCCGCCGCCGTCGCGCTCGGCCTGCTGCTGATCGGCCCGTTCGTGATGGGCCACATCCTGTTCGGCCAGACCTACACCTACAACCGTGTCGGCCTAGCTCTCGTCGGCCTCGGCATGGGCATGCATCTGGCATCGGGCACCCTCAACCAGGCCGCTCTGGCCCGCAACCGCGCCCGTACCGCCGCGTACTGCTGGCTCGCCGCGGCCGTGGCGTTCCTAGGGTGGATGTTCGTCCCGGCGGTGGGTGAACAGGTGCTGCGGGCGGAGATCGGGTATTTGGGGGCGACGACGCTGCTGGCGGTGATGCTGGGGGTGTTGTATCGACGGGGTCGGATCGCGACACAGGTCCGGGAATCCACAAAGCCAGCGGGATTCGGGGTGCCTCCTAGCGGAGCTCGGCAGTAAGCCAGTGCACCCAGTCGCCTGGCTGCTCGTTTTCGCACGCCCACCGATCGAGCGCAGCGGCGAGCCTCGGAGCGAGCGATTCCTGGTGCCACCAGGCCTTGCGGACGAGCAGCACCGGGCAGGTGGTCACGGTCGCGAAGTCACTGGCGTTCTCGGTCACGATCACGCGCTGCTCGGCAGCGGCCAGTAACACCAGCGTGTCGTCAGGGAGGTTGTGCGCGCCGAGCTGGGCAGGGGTCGTGGCGTCATGGCCCCCAGCGGCCAGCAGCCCGGCCGTGCCGGGCGGCAGCATGGAGTCGATCAGGAACCTCAAGCGAGCAGACGGTCGCGCTCGACGGCGAGTGTCTCGGCCAGGGCCAGCGCGCGATCGTTGGCTTCGATGCGCGCCTCGATCTCCTCTCGGTGGGCGGCGGCATACGCCAGTGCAATCTCCACCTGCCTCGGATGAATCCCGAACTGGTCGGCGAGCGCGGCAACCCGCTCGGCCTCCGCGCCGCTGGTGTGAGGTAGCGCGGCGATGATCTCCCACACGTCCGGCCCGCCCGCCAGCGCCGCGCGCCGACCCGCCGGGCCGGACTTGAACACGACCCCGGGGTGCGCCGCACACGCGAGTCCCTCGCGCACGAAACGCTCGATCAAGTCGGTGACGGTCGTCGCCTCGACGCTGGCTTGTGCGGCTAGCCGGTGGCGAAGCTCATCGTCTAGGCGGATGCTTGTGGTTGATCGGGGCATGGTCCGTTGACCTTCTGCGCAATGCAGTGCAGTCTACCACATTGCGCTGTCATACAGGGCTCCACGCAGGCCGTCTTCTACGTCACCTGCGAAGAAGGCAGCCAATATCCGATCAGCTACACGCCGTAGGTACCTTCCACGGCTTCGGCCAGTTTGCACCCGCGCATGCTCCGTTACGCTCCCGATCTTACGTGTCGAGCCAGGTATCCAACATCGCGATCATGACGTAGACGGTTCACTGCTGGCCACCTCGACCGTCTGCGCGCCTGGCGTGATCGCACGAGCGTCGAGAACTGAGGCTCCTTCCGGGATCCACAACACCGTGGCGACACCGTGAGCATCAATCGTTGCAAGAATCTCATTGTTGGGAGTCACTATCGTCTGCAAGGGGCCGTTGATCCCTCGCGTGTTACCCAAAACGATGTCGATCGGCGATGGGCCATATCGCCACGCTATGACCGTCTGACCCAGCGCGTTACTCGCCACGCTAGGCGAGAGGGACCCTTGGAGGTGGTGCTCGGGGCCGGTGCGACCGCCGGGTGCGACCGAGATCTCCCGGAGACCCTGTTCTGTTACCAAGACGATAATCCCTCGTCCAGCGCCGTCGACGGAAGCGGCAGCGGCGCTTTCTAGATTGACTTTGGGCAGGCGTATGGCCCTGTCGAAATGACCGTCAGCTTGGCGGTAGAGCAACAGGCTGGGGCCAGGGTTTGGATATTCAGCACGCTGGCTCAGCCAACTGGTTCCCCAGCCGATGACAGCATTGCCGAGAGGCCCGATTCCCACCACAGGCAAACTGAGGAAACCAACCAGATGCCTGCGCTGATCGCGTTGCCGAACTGCTAGCGCGTGGGGCCGCGAGAACACGCCGGACACACCGGCGGTTACCGCTGCGATCTCGGTAGACGTAGCACCAAGCCGCCCACGGTAGTAGCCCACAATCAGCGCGCGACCGCTTTCATCCACGCCCAGTCCACTGACCTGAAACCCCCGGCCAAAGAAGGTGGGCGCCGAGATGCCGCCGGTCGGCGTACCCCACGCCAGATAGGTACCGCGTTCCGTGCTCCACGCGAGCACCGTCCTGCCCGCCTGATTGCCAGCTACGAATGCGGACGACTGCTCCGTAGGCCCCTTGATCGGGAGCTCGACGGGTGCCCGGAAGCTCCCGCCCGCCGGTCGAAACGCAAACCAAGTCCCCACGTTTTTATATGTATACCCGTACTTTTCAACACGAGGAACTTGATGAACACCGACTATCCAGCCATCGCCCGCCCCATCGAGCGACACATCGGTGGGATACGACACCGTGCCCGCCGCCGAGACCGCACCGACATCGGCAAAGCCCGACTGGGTAGAACCGATGGCTGCATAGGTAAAGGCGTTTCCGCAAAATTCGTATCCCGTGCTCCCCGTGTCCTGCCAGGCCACGAGCATTTCTCCTCCTGCATTCGTCGCCGCCAGCGGGTAAGCGATCTTTTGTTCGCAGGCCGAGCGGGCGTAGCTCATGCTCGGCAAAGCAGCCACGAGTAGGGCCAGCAGAGGAATCGCAGATATAGCTATTCGTCGCATGGCCTAGTTCAGCGGTGCGGAAAAAGGCTGGGCACCCTGCGTCCAGTACAGCGTACTTCCGGCCAGCGCCAGCGACGTGGGATCTATATCGGGACTGGACGCCAGCACACGGCTTCCCGATTTGTCGACCGCGTGAACTTGGTATCTGCCTTCTTCTTCACCTGTTTCAACGATCCACGCAACCGAGCCATCGCGCTTCACCACAATCGACACCGCGAGGCCGATACCGACAGATAGCGGTTCAGGCTTTATGGGTATGCCCGTGGGAAGCCGGTGAAGCACATGACCGTCGCTCAGGTCGCGGACCACCACCCACCAGTGCTGACAGCATGGTTTGTTTTCGACTTCCTCGTACGCAACATTCGGACCATTTAGTATCTCTCGACTGATACCTCCCGCGCCGCTTGGCGAACCATAGGGCACAGGCCCGAAAAAGTACGAGCGCTTATGCCCATAGGAGCATCCGTAGACAGAAAGGAATTCAGGGTACGCCAATGACATTGGGGCTTCGTATATCTGCGCCTGCGCATCAGCGGTTATGGAGCGTGTGTGGCCCGGCGGCCACATCATGGGCATCTTGTTGTGGTGGTCGTGTACTGCGGTCGCCGACGACGCCGCCAAGAGCAGCGCAAACAAAGGGACTGCGAATATGGCTATTCGTCTCATGGTATCAAAGACTACCAAGGCTCTCTAAAGTTGCGGAGGATGTAGGCATCTGTTTAGTGCGGAAGCGACTGCCCGATCCAGGTTGCCATCCGGCGGGTAGTCACTAACATCACGATTATTTGCCTTCGATACCTATCACCCACGTGGTGGGTAGGATCGGATCGGCTAATACCCGCCCTTCTTTGGAGCCTATCAAGATATACCATTCTCCTTCCCCGGATTGCCCAATGCTAAGGATTTCGCCGGGCCCACTCAGCAAAGTTGCTTTGAGCGATGAGAATCTCGTCGATGCCGGTAGACGCGGCGAGAATGTGATGAATTTTCTGTCAGTATAATACCCTGTTTCGTGGTAATATGTATATTCCGTTTCATATTTTTCGGTGCCAGCAAATAGTGAAATACCAAAGCTATCCAAGCCCCCCACTTCCGAAAACAGTTCAGGTGTCTCGGTATATTCAATGGTTGCGGTGCCTGAGTATTCGCATTCCGTGGTAAGTATCCGATCTCCACCAAGGGCCGGTTTGCCTTCGTCGGCCGAGCTTTCAGCCTCGGCCTGGTAGTGATAGGTCGTGCACGGTTCGAGACTGCTCAGAGCTACCGTCTCGCTCTGCGCGCCATCGTTGTTGGGGAGTGCGGTCGAAGATGTGGTATGCCCGTATGCAGTGGTTGTGCCGTACTCCACGAAATAGTGGGTGGGCAGGCCTCCTGGATTGACAGTCAGCAAGGGGGCGCTTGCACTCGACGTCGTCGTGCCCGCGACCGGTGCTTTGGTGGCTACCGCCGGTGGGCAGGCTTCCTCTTGGAGAGCCAGGACGCAGTATGCCTCGCGGGGTTCCTGAGATTCGTGCACTTCTTTGCCCGGGAGCAGGGCGCTGTCGAAATAGTACTTGTTTTGTTCGAATTGTTGTTTCGATGGTCCCTTATATCCATAGTAGTCGATGAGTTCTATATACGGTTCTGAGACAGTGTGAAGATTGAGGAAGTCATGTGCCGCTAGGCGCTGCAACTTCAATCGGTTGGCTTCGGATCCTTCGTCCAGTCGGGTAGTTTCAGAATTATTCCTCAGCTCAACCCCAGCCTCACTAAGCCAAATACGGGGATGTCGCCAACCCGAAGCCATACTACGAACAAACGCCTTTGCATAGTCTGCGAAGTAGCGATGCTGAGGGGTGACGTCGACAAGATCTTCGTAGTCATGCAACCCCCAGACTCCCGGCTTGCGGGCCCAGAATTTGTGGTCTGTCCGAATCGCCTTCTTGTATTTCGATACATAGCCGTCATTCTCGGCGAATTCTCCTGCGACCATCGTACAGTCACAACCCACCTGGCTGAGGATTGCCCGCGCCTTTTTCCAAAACAGCGCGGCCTCTGGGGCGTTTTTGTACAAAGGATCATATTCTTTCGTATTGTGGTAGTCGGGCTCGTTCCACGCGCCCCATCTCCTCACTTCTGGCACGACGTAGGGTTCTTCTTTATGCCGCGCTGCAACTTCTGTGATTACTTCTTTGATGTCGTTGGCGTAAGTTTTGAGGTTGAGGTTGGTCGCGGCTGAGCATGTTTTTTCGTTCGTCTTGCAATTCCCGGGTGCCTCGAACGTGACGTACGGTTCGAGGAGCGGCGCTTTTGCGGGGGATGGTTCGCCACCTGCGTCGTTGACGGCCTTCAGCCATGTTATGAGTCCTTCGCGTTCTTTAGAGTCTGCGTTGTAATGGATCACGTCCCGCGCCACTTGGACGTGCAGCGGGAGGCTCAAAAGGTGTTTGTCGAATCCTGAGGTTGTTTTCCCGGTTTCTTCTTCTGCTTTTTCGAAGTTTTCAGGGATGGGGTCGGAGAGCCCGTAGTGAGCTTTGACGTACGGCGTCCCCCCCGTATCTCCAGGAATGAGGAGATCAGCCGTCAGCGGGAAGACGGCGCTTTCGCCGGGGGATATGGTCATCTTGAACGTGTTGCCCGCGACGCTGAGTGAGGATGTCACTTCATTTCCTTCGGCGTCCACGACAACCGGCTTCTTGATGACCATGAGCACCCTGTTGGCGGTGTGCCCCTCAGCCGCTTCGAGCTCGCTGACTGCTTTGTCGTACTGGGCTTCGGTTTCCTGCGGATGCAGTTCTCCCGATTTGGGTGTGATCGGGGAGGTGGTGAGGGCGGGCGCGGCGGGCGGTTTTTCGAGGGAGCCTTCTTCTTTGATGGAGCTTTCGAGTTCTTCTTCGGCGGCTTTGCCGCTGACGCCTTCGCCGCTGACTTCACCGGCTCCGGTTTCGGGTTCTTTCAGGACTTCTTCGGGCAGCGGGCCTGCCAGGGCGAAGCCCGATTCCGGTTCGGTGACGGCGATACTTCCGTCGGGCAGTTCTTCGAGCTGCTGGTCGGGGCCGATACCTACTTCCCACGAGAACGAGGTCGGCGCCGCCGAGGAGCGCAGCTGCAGGAGGTCGGTGGCACCGAGCACGTTCGGGCGAACGATCGTATCGGTCGCGTGTGAGGTTTCGGCGAAGATCGCCGCGGCGGCGTTGACGATCGTCGGGGTCGTGGTGGCGTCGGGGGAGGTTTCGAGCGGCGCGATGCTCAGTTCGCCGTCGGGGGTGTTGACCGCGAATTCGCCGGGGGTTTCCTTGGAAATCGTGGAGCTGTTCAGCGTCGTCATAGATGATAGTTCTTCCCCGGGGTCAGTGATCGTAGGCTTGACGACCTGTTCTTCGAGGTTCGCCGTCGTGGATGGCGCCAGCACCGAGGGGTCTGTCGCCTCGGCGACTTCCAGCGCTTCATCGATGGCTGCTTCGCCCGCGGCGGAGACGATCACGGGAGCGGTGATCGCACTCTCGCTGCCGAGCGTGTTGCTCGCGGTGACCTTTACGCGCAAGCTGTGAGCGACGTCGCCGCTCACGACGGTGTAGCTCGGTTTGGTCGCGCCTTCGATCGCGGTGCAGCTTTCCCCGGCCATATTGCAGCGCTCCCACTTGTAGTAGTAGCTCAGCGGTCGCGAGCCTGACCACTTGCCGTTGCCGACGAAGAGTCGTTCGCCCACCTTGGCGGTGCCCTCGATCACGGGCCCTTCGCCGGCGGCGGGCACCCCTGGCGCCCCGATGACTTCGCTCGGGGAGGAGGTTGCACTGCGGCTGCCGTGGGAGTTGTGTGCGCTCACGAGCACCCGCACCGTCCATCCAACGTCGCCTTCTACGAGCGTGTAGGTGTCGGCGGTCGCTCCGCTGATGTTTTCACATTCTTCGCCCGCTTCGTCGCACTGCTGCCATTGGTAGCTGTAGGTGATCGGTTCGCTGCCCAGCCACAGGCCAGGCTGGGCGGTCAGGGTATCCCCCGCGGTCAGGTTGCCTTCGATCGAGGGTTCGATGACGTTTACGGGCGCAATCGGTTTGGAGATGATCGTGGGCGTGCGGGCGGAGGTCTCGTTGGTGCTCCCCAAGGTCCCAGTAGCTGTGACCTCGACCTCGATCGTGTGGCCGACGTCGCTCTCGGTGGGGATGTAGGTTGGTTCGGTGGCGCTGCTGATCGAGCTGCAGCTTTCGCCGTATTCGTTGCAGCGCTTCCACTGGTAGGAGAAGGCGATCGACCCCACGCCGGTCCAGATCCCGGGGTTGGCGCTCAGCGTCCGTCCCAGTTCGTGGGGTCCAGCTATCGACGGCGCGGACACATCGGCGAGCCCCGCTGGGCTGACGGCGGCCGTGGGGCCCGACGCTCCAATGGTGCTGCCGCTCCCGTTGGTGGCGGTCACGAGGACCCGCAGGGTGGAGGAGACGTCGCTTTCGGTGAGCGTGTAGGAGCTCGCGGTGGCGCCGCTGATCGAGCTGCAGCTTTCGCCGTGTTCGTTGCAGCGCTCCCACTGGTAGGCGTAGCCGATCGGGCCTTCTCCGGACCACGCGCCGGTGCTCGCGGTGAGCGTGTAGCCGACGAGCCCGGTGCCGAACGTCACGGGCGGTTCTTCGATCGTGGGGGCGCCTTCGGCCGCAATCGTCGCGGTGGCCGGGGTGGTCTGCGAGACCGTCCCGCCTGTTTCTTCGGCGCTCACGAGCACCCGCAGCGCGTGGCCGACGTCGCCGGAGACCAGCGTGTGGGTCGAGGCTGTGGCGCCCGAGATGTTTTCGCAGCCGTCGCCGTAGCGGTCGCAGCGCTTCCACTGGTAGGTGTAGACGATCGTGCTTTCGCCCAGCCAGCTGCCAGGGTCGGCGGTGAGCGTCTGGCCTTCGCGCGGCGTGCCCGAGACGCTGGGTGCCCAGGTGTTCATGAGTGCCGCGACCCCCCACTCGATTGCCGGCGACCTGGGCGATACGGCGGTGAGCGAGCCGAGCGCGTTACTCACGCCCACCCTGACCCGCAGCGTTCTCCCAATGACGCTTTCCACTGTGTAGTCCGGTTCGGTGGCGCCCGCCACATCTTCGCATTCGCCGCCCGATGAGTTGCATTCTTCCCACTGGTAGGCGATCTCGTTTTCGGTGCCTCCCCATACCCCGGCGTCGGCGTGCAGCGTTTCGCCCATGATCGGGGTTCCGGAGACCGAGGGCGCTTCGAGCTCGACGGGCGCCCCGGCTTCGACTTCCGCGCTGGCCGCCGAGGTCGCCGGCAGCGAGCCTCCCGGGTTGGTGGCGATGACGATGACGCGCAGCGTCGTTTCCAGATCCGCCGAGGAGATGGTGTAATGCTGGGCGGTGGCGCCTTCAATGTCTTCGCAGGCACCGCCGTCGGAGTTGCAACTCTGCCACTGATAGGCATACGCGATCGGCGTGGCCCCGGACCAGGCGCCCGGATTGGCCGTTACCGTCGCCCCATCCTCCGTGACGCCTTCGATGCTCGGCGCAGTCGTGTTGGCGACTTTGTAAGTGTTCTCACCGAGTTCGTAGTGTTCGAGGATCGTGCCCGATTCGAGCGCCGTTTCATAAAGCGCGAGATCCTGCATAGACCCTTTCCCGAACAGCGTGCTCGCATCGCGCGACATCCAGTAGAGCGTCGAGTTGGCGAAGGCGCCAGCCCCCGTGCCGGACTCCGTCTTCGAGTAGGAGACCGCGTGGCCGTCCACGTACGGTGTGATCTCGGTTTCCGCCGGCGCTTCGGTATCGATCACGAACGCGTAGTAGTGCCACGCCCCCACGCTCGGACGTTCGAAGTAGACCGTGTTACGCGAGGAACTCTCGCCGATCGAGACCGCGAAATCGGTGCCCGGTGTCGCGTCCGGGTCGACCAGGAACCCGCCCGTGTATTCGTTGAAGTTGGGTGTGAACTCGAGCGCCAGATGATCGTCTTCGGCATAGGACGTCCACTTCATCCAGAACTCGACCGTCAGCTTGTGCGTGCCCGACAGGTTCACTTCGGCGTGGGCCGCGCCCGTGGAGCCGTTGAACGCGGCGGAGGTCGAGGAGTCATCGACCAGGCCGCCCGGTTCGCCCAACGAGACGCCACCGGTGAGCGAGGCGTTGGCGCCGTCCAGCACGTCAGCGAACGAGGAGCCCGAGGACTCCCCCATCGGCCAGAAGTGCGCCACGTCCGGCGTATCCTCGACCGCCTGCTCGTACTGGCCGAGCGCCGCGCCTACCGTGATCGTGTGACTGACCGTGGCGGTCTCGCCGAGGCTGTCTTTCACGCGCAGATCGACCGTATAGGTGCCCGGCGAGGAGAACGTATGCGAGATCGTCGCCGAGGTCCCTCCATCGGTCGAATAGCTTTTGCTCCCGTCGAAGTCCCACGCATAGTCCGTGACCGAGCCAGCCGGCGAAGAGGAGGACGAAGCGTCCAGCCGCACAGGCGAACCCGCGGCTGCCACCACCGGCGTTGAGGTGAATGACGCTTTCGGGCCGCCCTCCCCGAGCTCGTAGTGTTCGGCGATCGTGCTCGAGCTGAGCGTTGTGTCGTACAACGCCAGATCCTGCATCGACCCGGCGCCGAACAGCGTGCTCGCATCGCGCGACATCCAGTACAGCATCGCTTTGGCGAAGTTTCCCGCGCCTGTGCCTTCGGCGCCCTTCGTGTAGGAGACCGCGTGCCCGTCGACGTACGGCGTGATCTGATCCGCGCCGCTCGCCGAGGTGTCGAACGTGAAGGCGTAGTAGTGCCACTGTTCGGCGCTCGGCCGCGCGAAATAGGCGTTGTTGCGCGAGCCGCCCTCGCCGATGCCGACCCCGAACTCTTCGGTGCCCGACGCGTCGGGGTCGATCAGGAACCCGCCCGGGTTTTCGTTGAAGTTGGGAGTCAGCTCCATCGCCAGGTGATCGTCTTCGGCGAACGTCTTCCACTTCATCCAGAACTCAACCGTCAGCTGGTGGGTGCCAGACAGATCCACTTCGCTGCGGGCAGCTCCCGAGGAGCCGTTGAACGCGGCCGCCGTGGAGGAGTCGCCCACGAGCCCGCCAGGTTCACCAAGCGTCACACCGCCGAGCGCTTCCGCATTGGCACCGCCCACCACATCGGCGAACGACGATCCCGAGGATTCGCCCATCGGCCAGAAGTGCCCCACGCTCGGAGTCTCCTCCACCGCCTGCTCGTAACGCCCAAGTTCGGCGCCAACCGTGATCGTGTGGCTGACCGTGGCCGTCTCGCCGAGGCTGTCTTTCACGCGCAGATCGACCGTATAGGTGCCCGGCGAGGAGAACGTATGCGAGATCGTCGCCGTGCCTCCCCCGTCGGTCGAATAGCCTTTGCTCCCGTCGAAATCCCACGCATAGTCCGTAATCGAGCCAGCCGGCGAGGAGGAGCCCGAGGCGTCCAGCCGCACCGGCACCCCAGCGGTCGCCACCAGCGGCGCCGAGGTGAACGCCGCCTTCGGCCCGCCCTCTCCGATCTCGTAGTGTTCGCCGATCGTGGTCGCACTGAGCGTCGTGTGATACAGCGCCAGATCCTGCATCGACCCCGCGCCGAACAACGTGCTCGCGTCCCGCGACATCCAGAACAGCGTCGAGTGTGCGAAGTTCCCAGCGCCAGTGCCCGACTCCGTCTTCGAGTAGGAAACGGCGTGGCCGTCCACGTACGGCGTGATCTCTGTTTCCGCCGGCGCTTCGGTATTGATCATGAACGCGTAGTAGTGCCACGCACCCGCGCTTGGCCGTTCGAAGTAGACCGTGTTGCGCGAGCCGCCCTCTCCGATCGACACCGCGAAGTCCGTGCCCGGGCTGGCGTCCGGGTCGACCAGGAAGCCGCCCGCGTATTCGTTGAAGTTCGGCGTGAACTCCAACGCCAGGTGATCGTCTTCGGCGAACGAGCTCCACTTCATCCAGAACTCCACCGTCAGCTCATGGGTGCCCGACAGATCCACTTCGGCGTGCGCCGCACCAGAGGACCCGTTGAACAGCGCGGAGGTCGCAGAGCCTTCGGCCAGGCCGCCCGGCTCGCCCAGCGTCACGCCGCCCGAGGTTTCGGCGCTCGCGCCACCCACCACATCGGCGAACGACGACCCCGACGCCTCGCCCATCGGCCAGAAATGCGACACCCCCGTCGTGCCTTCAATGGCTTCGCGATAGGTCTCGCCCGACGCCGCGGGCGCCATGCCCAGCAGCGAGGTCGCCGCTAAGGCCAGTACGACGCCCAGTAGCGCGAACGGTCCCGTGCGCCCGTCCACGGATATCTCGCCACGCACGCCGCCCCTCTCCTCGATCAGAGCTGACAGTTTCAAGGTGCGCAACTCTATCGCTCAGACATGCGTAGTCAAGAGGCTCCCACCTATCCAACCGCCGGATTTTGCGGGTTTTTTTCTTCCTACACGACGATCAAATAGGTGCGGCGGATCCCGATGATGCGTCGATCGACTCTGCGATCGCCCGGTAGGCCGCGCCCGGATCGGGAGCATGGAAGATCGCCGAGCCGGCCACGAAGAGGCTCGTACCCGCCTCGCGGCAGACCGGGGCGGTGCTCGGGTCGATGCCGCCGTCCACCTCGAGCGCCGCCGAGGATCCCTCACCGTCCAGCAGCGCCCGCAGCCGCGCGATCTTCTGCGGCGAGCGCGCGATGAAGGCCTGACCGCCCCAGCCAGGGCTGACCGTCATGCACAGCGCGAGGTCGAGCGTTCCAGCCAACTCCGAGAGCGCCTCGACCGGCGTGGCGGGGTTGATCGCGACGCCAACACAGGCGCCGCCGGCGCGGATCTCGTTCGCGGCGTACTCGGCGTGCGGGGTGGCCTCCGCGTGGAAGGTGACCGAGTGCGCTCCGGCGCGCACGAACTCAGCCACCCGGCGCTCAGGGCGCTCGATCATCAGGTGCACGTCGAGCATCCCCCCCACCTCCTCCACCTGCTCGCGCAGCGCTGAGACGACCACGGGACCGAGCGTGATCGAGGGGACGAAGTGGCCGTCCATCACATCCACGTGAATCACCCGCGCCCCGGCGGCCAGCACCTCGCCCACCTGCTCGCGCAGCGCGCCAAAGTCGGCGGAGAGGATCGAGGGCGCCACCCTCACCGCGGCGAGCAGCTGCTTTGTCGAGGCGCTCATCTCACGTGCCTCTGAAGATTCCAGCGCAGCCATGAGAGGCTCAGATCGGCATCAACATGCTGTCGCCGCAGTTATTGCACTTGAGAATCGCGGTGGAGGACATTCTCACGATCGTCGAGTGCTCGCCGCAGTTGGGGCACACCGAGGCGAGCTCGAAGCGGTGCAGGCAGTAGACGCATCGGTAGCGCCCCGGCAGGTTGGTGGGGCGCAGCCACGGCTCGGAGCAGTGCGGACACAACGGGCCGAGGTTGGGCGGGGCCGTTTGGTCGCGCTCGCTGGCCATCACCGGCTCACTGGCGGCGCAGCCGCGCGATAAAGAAGCCGGCCGTATGGTCGCGGTGGGGCAGCGTCAACACCTCGTCATCCAGAGAGAAGCCGGGGTTGGATTCCAGGAAGGCGAGGATCTGACTCTGGTTCTCTGTCTGGGAGATCGTGCACGTAGAGTAGACCAGCACACCGCCCGGACGCACCGCTGCAGCCCCGGCTGCGAGGATCGCCGCCTGTGTCTGCGCGAGTTGCACAAGATCCCCGGCCGTAACCCGCCAGCGCAGGTCGGCGCGGGCCTGCAGCGTGCCCAGCCCCGAGCACGGGGGGTCGACCAGCACGCGGTCGAACGGCGCCTCGTCTCGCAGCGGCTGCGCCGCGTCGCCGAGCACCACCCGCACGCACCCCTGCGCGCGCAGACGTTCCGCGGTCCGTTGCAGCTCCGCGGCGCGGCGGCGGTTGCGCTCGACCGCCACCACCTCACCCCCGCCGCCCATCAGCGCCGCCAGATGCGTGCTCTTGCCGCCGGGCGCGGCGCATAGGTCGAGCACCCGCTCGCCTGGCTGGGGCGCCAGCGCCCGCGCCGGCAGCATCGCCCCGCGCGACTGCGCCAGCACCGCGCCGGCCTGCCACTGCGGCGAGCCGTGCACGTCCCACGGGCCCTCCAGCACGATTGCCTCGGGGATGCGCGGGTCGCCGTGGAGACCCACCGGCCGGGGCCCCGCCCTCAGCTGCTCCGCGACGCTCGCCGGCTCGGCGACCAGTGTGTTGACGCGCAGCGCCAGCTCCGCCGGCTCGTTGTCGAACGCCAGCAGGGCGCGGGCATCCTCAGCGCCCAACTGCTCCCACCACAGCCGCGCGATCCACTCCGGGTGGGAGTGCTTCAGCGCCGCCGTCTCGGGCGTGCTGTCGTCGAGTGCCGCCAGCAGCGCCCTGCCCTCGCGTGTGGCGCGACGCAACACCGCGTTGACCAGGCCGTGACCCCCGCGGCCGGCCCGCGAGCCACCGCCGGCCGGTGCGCGTCCGCCCCCTGCCCCTCCGCCACTCTTCGCCAGCTCGACCGCGTCCGCTACCACCGCATGGTCGGGAGCGCCCCCGAGATACAGCAGCTCGTACAGCCCCACCCGCAATGCCGCCAGCACGGGGGCATCGAGTCGCTTCGGCGGCCGCTCGGCCAGCCGCTCGATCAGATAGTCGAGGGTGCCCTTGCGCTGCACGGCCCCATAAGCGAGGCGCATTGCCAGCGCTCGGTCGCGGGCGTCGAGCTCGCGCGCCTCCGCACGCAGCGCCAGATCGGCGTACGCGCCCTGCTCGAACACCCTCCGCAGCACCGCGTACGCGCAGACGCGGGCTTTAGCCGGAGAAGACGACCCCACCCGCTCCGGCTCGCCGGCCCGGCGCCGGGCGCTCCCACTAGGAGAGGGCATGTCCCCGCAGATACGCCTCCGCGTCCATCGGCCGCCCACCGGGAGGCTGAACCTCAAGCAGCTCCAGCGCTCCGTCGCGTGTCCCGTACAGCAGATGGGTGGGTGGGCTACCAATCCCCGCCACCAGCCTCCCGGTGGGGATACCCCCCGAGCCATGCTCCGCCAGCGCCGCATCCACCAGCCCCGCCTCCGCCAGCGCCGCGCGCGAGACACCCAGCAGCGTCCCATCCGCTCGCGCCAAACGCGCGCCGATGTGGGGGTGCAGCGCCCGCACCTGACGCTCAAGCTCCACCGCGGTGCGCCCCGGGTGGAGCAGGCGGTCCTCAGCGCCGAGCTTCTCCGCGTAGGTCACCCCTTCCTCGGACTGCTCCTCGAAGCGCGGCGGGTGCCCTCGCTCCCACTCGTCCAGCACCCCCACCAGCAGCTCGCCGCCGAGCCGCCGCAGCCGATCCGCCAGCGATCCGTACGTGTCATCCGGGCCGATCGACTCCCGTCCAACCGCGCATACCGGCCCACTGTCGAGGCCCTCGGTGAGGCGCATGATCGACACGCCGGTTTGTGCGTCCCCCGCCATGATCGCCCGCTCGACCGGGGCCGCCCCGCGCCAGCGCGGAAGCAGCGAGGGGTGCACGTTCAGTAGCTCGTGCGCCGACAGCAGCGGCTCCTTGATCAACGCCCCGAACGCGCACACCACCAACACGGCCTCCTCGCCCGCGGCGTCCCCCACCAGCGCGCCCACCGCGGGATCGTTGATCCGCTCCGGCTGCTCCAGCGTGATGCCGAGCTCTCGCGCTGCTTGGGCGACCCGCGGTGCCGCCAGCCGCCGGCCCCTGCCGCTCGGGCGGTCGGGGCGCGTCAGCACCAACGCCGGCCGGTGCTCGCTCGCCGCCAGGCGCTCGAGCACTGCTGCCGCGAAGTCGGAGGTGCCGAGGAAGACTGTGCGCAAAGCGCCGAGCGCCCTACTGAGCGGGGGCCGTCGCGCGCTCCGCGCTCGGGCGCGCCGTTCCGGCGTCGTCGGCTTCGCGCGCCTCGCGCAACGCGCGCATCGCATCCCGGCGCGCCTCGCGCGAGACCCGATCGAGGATCAGCACGCCTTCCAGGTGGTCCATCTCGTGCTGGATCACGCGTGCCGGCAGGCCCTCCTCCTCGACCACCAGCTCCCTGCCGTGCGTGTCCTGGGCGCGCACCCTCACGCGCGCGGCGCGCTCGACCTCTACGTGCACCCCGGGCAGGCTCAAGCAGCCCTCCTCCTTGACCTCCCGCTCCTCGCTCTCCCACTCGAGCACGGGGTTGACCAGCGCGCTGACGGGGTCGTCCTCGTACGCCTTGTACACCAGCACCCGGTGCAGCACGCCGACCTGGGTCGCAGCCAAGCCCACCCCGAGCGCGTCCTGCATCAGCTCCCCCATCCGCTGCACTTCCGCACGCAGGCGCTCGTCGAAGCGCTCCACCACCACCGCACTGGCGCGTAGCACGGGATCGCCGAGCTTGCGCACGCGGCGCAGCGCCGCGTCACGGCGCGCGCGGGTCTCCTCGTCGAGCTCCTCGGCGGGCTCGTGCTCGGACTCCTCCGCCGGCGCGGCCGACTCCTCCGCTGGCGCGGCTGGCTCCTGCTCGGTTGCGATCCTGCTCTCGGTATCGGTGCTCATCTGGCTCTGCACCGATTCTATTGTGCTCCGCCGCCGCACCGACGCCGTCGCGTCCTGTGGGCCTGCTTCCGGCCTACTTCTTCCTATGCCCCTTTCCCCCTCGCCTGCCACTTCCATACTTCCCACGTGCCTGCGCCTCACACTGGCCCCGCCTGTGCTTGGTCGGCTGCTTCCTGCATGCTTTGAGCGCTTTCGCCAGCAGCTGCGCGCGTGTGGGGGTTTGGGGCTTCGCGGTTTCTTTCGCTGCTAGGACGCCATTTTTGGCAGCCGATTCTTCGGGATGAGCGTGGTTGGTGGTGGCTCCTTCTTCGCGCTTCGTCCTCAGCGTTTCCGCTTCCTGCTTGATGATGAGTGTTTCTTCGGCGAGTTTTTTGATTTCTTCCTGTGCCCTTTTGCTGTCTGCCGCTTCTTCCCGCTGCGTTTTGGCGATTGCTTCTTCTTCGGCGAGTTTGCGCTTGACGGCTTCTTCTTCTTCCTGACGATTGGGCTTTACGGCACCCAGCGCCAAGGTTCGGGCGACCCCTGTGCCGCCCGCATTGGTCGCGAGCAACTCACAAAGGATCGAGCGTCCGATGTCAGCCGCAGTCAAGGCATATGTGGACGACGATCCTTCTTGGATGACGGCACCATCGTTGCCGTCGATGAACACGTATGTGAACGTCGGCGAATTGCTCCACACACCCGGTTCACAGCTCAGTGTCTGGCCAACCACCGGCACACCGCGCATCGCAGCGCCTCCGCCACGAGCTGCCCGCGGCGGGCTTTCATTGCCTTCGAAGACGAAGTCCCTGATCTCCGGAGCCGCCAGATTGACGAAGCCGCCCATCGCCCCCGGCAGACAGGGTTTGCCGTCGATCACCTGCACCGTGTCCGTGACACCCACCAAAGTGGCAGGCGTTGCGGGAAGCGTCAAACCACTGCCGCTGTCGCCAAAGCAGAGCGAGCCATCAGGTGAGCTGGCGCACAGGAGGAGGGCATTATCTTCGCCGCCGCATTCTCTGCTGGACCCAAGCGTCATGCCAATCCCGTATAGCCTGCCGTTCAGTTCTTCTTCGGGATGCTGCCTGCCAAAGCCAGTCAAATGGACGGCCGTCCCTTCCGCGAGCGGCGAGCCGGCTGAGATCGGGGCGATCGACTGAACGTCTCGATCGAACACGAGCGAGCTTTCTAGTTGCAGCACCGCCACGTCGTCGGGCGCGGGCAGCGCGGCATTGGGGTTGTAGTAGGGATGCACGCGCACCCCGCTGGCGAGCGTGACCTGTTCGGGTTCGAATTCGATGTTTTCGGCGCCCGCTCCAATCACGATGTCGTCCGGCGGAATCTCGACCTTCGAGCTGGGGTTGACCACGCAGTGAGCAGCCGTCAAAATTTCGGTTTCGTCCAAGATCGAGCCGCCACAGAGCAGGGCTTCGGTTCCAGAGATGAAAGCGATCACCACAACTTGCCACGGCGCCTGTTCGATGGAGATCGGGCTGCCGCCGACGATCGCCGCGCGAGCATCGAGCAGATCGCTGTGCACACGCCCGGAGTGGCTCTTCCACAAACGACCTTTGTGCAGGTGTATCCGCGTGAGAATCGGCTCCATTGAGCTCCGCGATCGCGCGTCGGCCGCCACCGCGAATATGCACGCAAGGAGGGCGACGATCGCGAGCGAGACAAGCAACGGTGCGAATCGTCTTTTTTTCACACGGTCGCGCCGGCCAGCGCGCGTTCCTGCAGTGTCCACCTGCATGTGGATCCCTTCGGTAGTGTGGCATTTACGCGGAGGCGGCTTTACGCCGAGATCGCGGGACAGTATCAGATAGTCCAATAACGGCGGGGCGAGTAATTTCTTTCCCTGCACGGTAACGTGACCTTTACGCCGAGAGGCCTTTCTTGCCGAGAGCGCAGGAAAGTATCACATAGTCCAATCGACGGCGCGGCAAGCCCGGGGCTCGCCCGCTCCTTGCGATCCCGCTACTGCGGGTCGACGTCCACGCTGAAGCTGACCCGCGCATGAGCGCGCGCGCTGGCCTCCCGCGCCACGGCCGCGCCCACGCTGCGCACCGCCGCGCCGCGCTCATACGCCTTCACCAGCAGCATCCGGCGCTCGCGGCCTCGCAGTCGAAAGAGCGTCGTCGGCCCCAGCACGCTCGCGTGTGCGTGCGAGGTGCGCGCGTCCATGCCCCGTGCGCGCAGCTCGGCGTGCACGGCGCTCGCCGCCGCCTGCGCGCGCGCCGCCTCCGGGGCGGAGCACACGATCCGGATCAGGTGCGCGAACGGTGGGTAGCGCAGCGCCGCCCGGCGCTGCAGCTCGCCCGCCAGGAAGCCCTCGCTGTCGTGCCGCGCCGCATACACGATCGCGCGCGCCTCGGGGGCGATCGTCTGCACCAGCACCCGCCCCTCGCTGCCGCGCCCAACCCTGCCGGCGAGCTGGGCGATCAGCGCGAAGGTCCGCTCCTCGGAGCGAAAGTCGGGAAAGCGCAGCGTCGCGTCGGCGTCCACCACCACGCCGAGGCGCACGTCGGGGAAGTCGTGGCCCTTCGCCACCATCTGCGTGCCGATCAGCACGCCCGCCGGGGCGTCGCCGAAGCGGCGCAGCAGCGCGCCCACGCCATCCCCACCCGCGCCGGCGGGGATCGTGTCGGCGTCCAGCCGGAAGATCGGGAAGCGCTCGCCGTCTCCCAGCGCGGCCTGTAGATCGTGCTGCAGCCGCTCGGTGCCGGCACCATGGCGGGCGACCGCCGTCGAGCCGCAGCCGCAGCGCTCCGGCACACGCTCGCTGTGGTCGCAGTGATGGCACCTGACCTGCCCCTCGCGGCGGTGGAACACGAGCGCCACGTCGCAGTGTGGGCAGCTCCACACCTTCCCGCACGAGCGGCAGGAGAGGAAGTTCGACCAACCCCTGCGGTTGAGCAGCACGATCGCCTTGCCCCCGGCGCGTCGCACGTCCGCGAGCGCCTGCGCCGTCTCCGGGTGCAGCCCGTGGCTCTGCTCGCGCATGTCGAGCAACTCCACCGGCGGTAGCGGGCGGCCGTCCACGCGGCGGGGAAGACGCACACGCTCGAGCGCATGGTGACTCTCCGGCCGGGGCGTGGCGCTGCCCAGTAGCAGCAGCGCGCCCTGTAGCGCGGCGCGCTTGACGGCGACCTCGCGCGCGTCGTAGCGGGGGTCGCCTTCGTGCTTGTAGGAGGCATCGTGCTCCTCGTCGACAACGATCAACCCGAGCTTTTCGATCGGCGCGAACACCGCCGAGCGCGGGCCCACGCACACGCGTGCCTCACCCGTGCGTAGCCTTCGCCACTCCTCCCGGCGCTGTGCCGGGGTCAGGCGCGAGTGCAGCACCGCCACCGTCTCGCCGAAACGCCCCACGAAGCGGCCGACGATTTGCGGCGTCAGCGCGATCTCGGGCACCAGCACGATCGCCCCCCGTCCGCGTTGCAGGGCACACGCGGCGGCGCGCAGATACACCTCGGTCTTGCCCGATCCGGTGATCCCGTGCAACAGCAGGGCCGGGTGTTGGGGAGCCCGCCCACCCGCAGGCGCCCCAAGCCGCTGCTCGATCGCCGACAGCGCCTGGCACTGGTCGTCGGTGAGTTGCGGGGGCTGGCTGTGCAGCCTGCCAACCGGCTCGTGCCTGGGGCGGACAACCGCGCGGGCACGGCGCTTGCGCACGCCGAGGCCGGCCGGGCCCTTGCCGGTAGCACCGGCGGGCAGCACCAGTCGCAGCGCGCGTGCCACCGTCGAGCAGTACTCCGCCGCCAGCCACTCCGCGAGCGCCACCAGGTCCACGGGCACGCCGAGCTCGAGCGCCCGCAGGGGCTCCAGCAGCTTCTCCTCGGCCACCTCGCTGCGTTCGGAGAGGCCGGTCACCACCCCCAGCACCTCGCGCCGGCCGAATGGCACGACCAGCATCGAGCCGACCCCTACTGCACCCCCCTCGAGCTCGGGCGGCAGCCGGTAGTCGAACGGCCCTCGCAGCGCGCGGGCCGTTGTCAGGGGCTCGACTTGGGCGATCTCGCTCGGCACTCCCCCACACTAGATGGAGCACCGGACCGCTTTAGATGCTGGCGGCAGCCCCCAGCCCAGCCGCCGCGCGCAGCTCCTCGGCCTTGTCGGTGCGCTCCCACGTGAAGTCGTGGTCGTCGCGGCCGAAGTGGCCGTATGCAGCGGTCTTCTGGTAGATCGGGCGGTGCAACCGCAACTCCTCGCGAAACGCGCCGGGGCGCAGATCGAAGTGCTCTTTCACCAGCTCCGTGATCCGCCCGCGGCCGATCTTCTCGGTGCCGAACGTCTCGACCATCACCGACACCGGGTGGGCGACCCCGATCGCGTATGCCACCTGGACCTCTGCGCGGTCGGCGAGGCCCGCGGCGACGATGTTCTTCGCCACCCACCTGACCGCGTAGGCCGCCGAACGATCCACCTTGGAGGGGTCCTTGCCCGAGAACGCGCCGCCACCGTGACGCGCCATGCCGCCGTAGGTGTCGACGATGATCTTGCGCCCCGTCAGCCCGCAGTCGCCCATCGGGCCGCCGATCACGAAGCGGCCGGTTGGGTTGACCAGGAAGTTGCGCAGCAGCTCCTTCTCCTCGTAGAGCTCCACCGGCAGCACCGGGCGCAGCACGTGCTCGAAGAGGTCGGGCTTGATCAGCGTCTCGCTGTCGATCCCGTCGGCGTGCTGGGTGGAGATCAGGATCTTCTCCACCCCCACCGGCCGCCCGTCGCGGTAGCGCACCGTCACCTGCGTCTTGCCGTCCGGGCGCAGGTAGGGCAGCACGTCCGCCTTGCGCACCTCCGCCAGGCGCTTGGAGAGCTTGTGCGCCAGCAGGATCGGCAGCGGCATCAGCTCCTCGGTCTCGTTGCTCGCGTACCCGAACATCATCCCCTGGTCGCCCGCTCCCGCGAGATCGAAGCGGTCGTCGTCGAGCGGGTCGTGGCGCGTCTCGTAGGCCGCGTCCACACCCTGCGCGATGTCCGGCGACTGCCGGTCGATCGCGTTGATCACCGCGCATGTGTCGCAGTCGAAGCCGAACGCCGCGTTGTCGTAGCCGATGCCCCTTACCGTCTCCCGCGCAACCTCGGGGATGTCCACGTAGGTCTCTGTGGTGATCTCGCCCGACACCACGATCAGGCCGGTGTTGACGAGCGTCTCACACGCAACGCGGCCGTTCGGGTCCTCGCGCAGCACCGCATCAAGCACCCCGTCGGAGATCTGGTCGGCGATCTTGTCGGGATGTCCCTCCGTCACCGACTCGCTGGTGAACAGGTATTCGTTATCTGAAAGCTCGCTCATAGGGCGGGAGTGTACCGGGACTCACCTCGCGTTTCACGCGGTCGAGCGCGCCCCACGGCGACGGCCGTCGCTGTGGGCCCGCTGCCCCCGTTCGACGAAGTCGATGATCAGCGGCACCCCGTCCATGCCGTAGCGCGCGCGCAGGCGGTTCTCCAGGAAGTAGGCGTAGTCGCGCGTCACCCGCTCGCGCGAGTTGACCTGGATTGCAAAGCGGGGCGGGCGCTCACCGGTTTGGGTCATGTAGATCGGCTTCAAACGATGCTGGCTGGAGCCCCGACGGGTGCCGATCGGCGGCTGGCGCGCCTGCACCGCCTCCGCCAGAAAGCGGTTGAGCTCCGGCGTGGGGATCCGCCCCGCCATCCGATCCCCCAACGCCAGCGCCTCGGTCAGCAGGCGCGCGATGTGCCGGCCGGTGATCGCGCTCGCCGTCAGCACGCGCGGTCGCAGCCGCAGCTTCTCCGCCACCCGCGCACGCTCGTGCGCGAGCGCCGCCTCGCGCGCCTTGTCGTCCTGCACCTCGGGGTGGGACTCGGCGAACAGGTCCCACTTGTTGAGCACGATCGCCGTCGCGCAGCCCGCCTTCATCGCTAGCTCCGCAATCCGCAGATCCTGCGCCGTGACCCCTTCGGTGGCGTCGCACACCACCAGCGCCACGTCCGCTCGCTCGGCCGCGCGGCGGGAGCGCAACGCGGTGTAGTACTCGACTGAGTCCGCCACCTTCGACTGGCGGCGCATGCCCGCGGTGTCGATCAGCGTCACGGCGCGCCCCTCCACCAGCAGCGGCGTGTCGATCGCGTCGCGGGTGGTGCCCGCATGCTCGGAGACGATCACCCGCTCCTCGCCCAGGAAGCGGTTGACCAGCGAGGACTTGCCGACGTTCGGGCGACCGATCAGCGCGAGGCGCAGCGTCTCGGGCGCCGGCACCGCCTCCTCTGGGGGCAGCAGCTGCACGATCCGGTCCAGCAGATCGCCCGAGCCGAGCCCCTGCGCGGCCGAAACCGCCAACGGCTCGCCCAGCCCGAGGCGATGCAGATCCGCCGCGAGCGGCAGGTCGGCGACGGTGTCGCACTTGTTGGCGACGACCACGCTCGGGACCGGAGAGCGGCGCAGCAGATCGGCGAGCTCCTCGTCGCCGGGGCGCACTCCCGCGCGAGCGTCGACCACCAGCACCGCCACCTGCGCTTCGGCGAGCCCCGCGCGCGCCTGCTCGCGGATCGAGCCGGCCAGCGGATCCTCGTCGCGGAAGTCCACGCCGCCGGTGTCGATCAGCGTGAACGTGCGCCCGTTCCACTCGCACTCGACCTCGTTGCGGTCGCGCGTCACCCCGGGGCGCTCGTGCACCACGGCGGTCCGCGTCCCGCTCAAGCGGTTGACCAGCGAGGACTTGCCCACGTTGGGATAGCCGATGATGGCGACCTTCGTCATTGAGCCAGTATGAGCTATGACGGTGTCAGGCCTCGGCGATCGGCGCGAGGATGCGGCTTCTACAAGGCCCACGACAACCCGCAGCGCGCGCTTTCCCTCCCCTGCGCGCTGCTGGCCTGGCTCAAACCCAAGCGAGGAAAGCCCAAGAGGCCCACCACGCCTTCACTTCTTCATCCTCGTCTTCTTGTGATGATGCTTACGATGCTTCGCCTGCTTGGGATGCACCGTTCTCGTGCACCCCGTGACGTCGATCGGAGTGCTCTCGTGGATTTCGGTGCCGTTCTGCGCGACGAATTCGGTCGGCATGACCAGCGGGGCCGCGACCGTCTCGGTGACCCTGCGCGTCTCGGTCTTCTTATGACCCTTGACCCTGACCGTGACCTTTCTGTTGACCGTCCTTGTGGTGGTCGGCGCACAGAGGCTGCCGACGGTCGTCAGCGCGGAGTAGGGGCCCTCGGGGAGGGTCAGTTCAAAGCTGCTGAATGGCTGGTCGGGGACCGTCTTGAACGTCGTGCTCGTGATCCCGGATTTGCTGATGTACGTCGTGCCGACGAGGTCGATCGTGACGCCGTCGCCCTGCAGCACCATCGTCAGGCTCGGGAAGGCTTCCCCGCCGTGCGATACGAAGATCGCCGGGCCCGTCAACGGGACCGGGATCAACGGGGTGTGGATGGTCGCATAGCCGATCTTGGACGCCGACGGGCAACCGGCGGGGTTTGATTCGAACTGCGCATCGGTGCACGCCTTCTGCAGCGTCGTCAAGCGCGACGGGAGTTGTACGGGGAGTTCGACTTTGACCCTGGCGATGTTCGCCTGACTGCCGAACGGTTCGCTGGGCTCGATGACCTTCGTCGTCAGGCTCGCCCCGTCCGCTTTGCTTGTTTTCCCGCTCGTGGAGACCGTGAATTTCGGCGTGAACTTCAACGCGCCGCAGTTCGTGACCTGGTAGGGCACCTTGATCGTGTCCGCCCCGCCTTCGCTCGAGTGGATCGTCCCGACCGCTTCCATTTTCGAGCAGTTCGTCGGGTTGAACTGGAAGTTGCCGCGGGTTGTGATCGCGTTGACGTCTTGAATTTCAAGCGGGATCCCTTCGATCGACGTCGGGATCGAACCGGGGGTCCCCGGCGGGTTGGAGGTGATCGTCAACGCCGCGGTGAACGGGTTGACTTCGACCTTGCCCCTGACGACGATGCAGTCGCACGGCGGGTGGTTGTCCTTGGTGTTCGCCAGGTCGAACGGGCCCGCCTTCGCGGGGACCTCGAACGTCACGCCGAACGGGGCGCAACCGGCCTGACCGACCGTGCAGCCACTGGTCCCGTTGTAGGGGCCGGTCAAATAGTCTTTACCGCCCGTCACGGTGTACGGATGACCGCCCACGCCGACGCTCACCGTCGTTTCGCCGATCAGGCTGTTGGGGCCGCACTCGCCGAGGTTGGCCTGCGGTTCGGGGCACAGTTCGATGTTCGACAGGATCCCCGACAGGCCCGGCGGTAGGTGCGCTTCGACGGACTGCAGGTTCTGTTCGCCGTCTTTGCGCGTCATCGTCAGCGTGAACGGCGAGAACGCGCCCGCGTTCACGTTCGTCGAACCAGCCGTCGCCGACGGCGAGAACGGCAGGCTCGAACCGGGACACGCGCCGCCGTTCGGGCCCTGTTCGATCGTAAACGGCGCGGAGGGGCTCTTTGTCTCCCCGCCCCAGGACACGAACGACGCACCCGTTTCATAGGATCCGCAGTGCGCGGGGGTCTTCAACGGCGCTTTTTCGCCGCCGAAGAAGTGCGCTTCGAATTCTTCAAAGGGCAGCGGCGGCGTGTTCAGGAGCGTCGTGACGACCTGTCCCAACGCTTTGCAAACCTGTCCGGCGATCACTTCGCCGGCCCCCTTACACAGCGACACTTCCCCCGGAAGCTTAACGAGCACACCCGAGACGGGGTCTTCCACCACGAAATAGACGGCCATCAGCGACCCGAATGGGTTGGCTTCCTGGGCGGCGAGATAGATGGTACCCGTCAGTTCGTGTTCCAAAAGCGGGGTCTTGATCCGCACCGTGCCGATCTTCGATGCGTTCGCGCAGAAGTTCAGACCGGGCTGAATCACGTCTTCGCTGGAGGCGAGCGCTCCCGTCGAGACCGCGTCGTTCGCGGCGATACTGCCCGGCAGCGCCGAGCTGAAGATCGGAAGGCTCACGCCCGGCTCCGACGGAAGCTCTGCAAACGTTTTGAAGCCGATCCCATCGCCCGGACTGCCCAACTGGTCGGCCGCCAGCGCGCTCGGATTCGCCGAGCACGCTTCCAGGCCGTTCGCGCCGGAGGGGTTGAGCGCGACACCCGGCGGCAGCATCACGGTCGTATCGCGCACATCCGCCTCGGCCAACCCCGCGGGATTCTGTGTCGCTTCCTGGGGAACCTTGACGTTGACCGTCAACCCCGAGGACGTACTCGCATCCGGCAGATCGGGCTCGACCGTCAACGTCGGGCTGAAATCGAGCTTTTCACAGCCCGCGATTTCGGGCATCGTGGTGCTCTTGGAATGGTAGATCCCGGGTTCCTCCCAATCATCCACGCTCAACGTCGCCGTGCGCGGGATCCCACACGACGTCGGGTTCGTCAACAACGGCACCAACGGCGTTTGCGTCGCACATCCGCCAGTTTCCAGACTTTTGCGCGTAGGTTTAACGATAGGTGTGCCTCCTCCGAGACCAGGTGTCAGGCCGTCCGGGCCTTCCAGTTCATCTTCGCCTTCGCGCAAACCCTGTTCGGGTTCTTCTTCGGGAGAGTATCCCTCGATATGGCCACCGCCATCTACACAATGTCCGCGGTACAGATTGTGGACCGGGTCCGCGGGTACGCCCCAGATCGTGACCTTGCTCCCGATTATAAACGCGGGCTGTGGGATATTCGGTACAGTGACATTCAGACCATAATCCGTGCCGGTGCGCACAGAAGTGTCCAAGAACACGGGTATCGTTCCCAGCACGGCGAAGCCAAACTCCGCCGGGGTGCCCGTAGGGGGAACCAAATTATACACAGCGTCGGTCGTAGTATAAACTTCGCCAATGGAATTACCGAGATAGGTCGTCGATACTCCGATCGCCGTTTCGCTCGGACATTCGTTCTTCTTTTCGCCTTCTACGAAGGCTAGCCTAACGAACTTTTGATAACTACACCGCGGTGTGGCGTTTGGGTCGCCCACGAAACCCGGTGGTATTTCCAGTTTGACGTCCTTTAGATTACCCTGGTTGGGCAGGTTCAATAGGAACGTCGTGTTCAACGCGTACGGGTGCGACCCGGCCTGCAGATCGAGCGTGCCGTCCTGGTTCTGCGCCGCGAACGCGAATTTCTGCGAGCCGAATTCAGCCATCGCGGGGGTGGCGGCGACACCTAGGGTTACTAAAGACACCAGGCAAGTGACAATTAAGCTACGCAACAGGGCTGGGTGGTTACCCTCGCGTTCTTGCTTGCCGGCCGTTGCGTGCCTTGACCCAAGGTTGTTATTCCGCGTAAACGTTTTTACCGCTGTTGAGCGTCCGAGACCGATTAGTTTTGTGGTCTTAGTGGTCATCGGGATGCCCTCCGGTCGTTGGTGGCTCTCTTTGCCTTCTTCGCTTTCTTAGGCTTCTTTTTCTTGATGCATTTCCCGTGGCTGAGCTTCTTACCCTTGGCGCATTTGACTGTCTTTTTTGTGACCTTCTTTACGACGGCCGGTGGGGGTGAGGCGAGGTTGCCGGGGCCGGAGAAGGTTGCGCTTGCCGGGGGGCCGTAGACGCCCGGCGTGGGCGCCGACGCTGTGCGGCAGGCTTCCGCGGTCGTGCACGGGGGCGCGGCGACGGTCACCGGGAAGCCGCCTTCTACCCGTGCGTCATACACCACCACGTTGTTGCTCTGGTCCTGCGGCAAGAGCTGGTCCGCGCTACCAAAGAACACGTCATCCCCATCCGGGCTGGCGTCCATGAAGAACGATTGAGAACCGCCGGCCACATCGGAGATCGGGTAGACGTGACCATTCTCATACTCATACACATTTTCTCGACCGTCGCTCGCGTGCGGCACAAGCGCATCGGAGCTATCGAAGAACAACGTTCGATTTTCGAGCAGATCACGCGGACGGTAATCATTCGAGTAGGGCGCCGAGAGCTTCGAAGGGCCTACCGGTCGTGCGCCGCTCGGATTACACGAAGCGCACGTAAGCCCGCTCGTTTCAGCGTCATAGAGATATACCTCTCGACATTTACCCGTTTCGCGACCGACGTCATTGCCTGCGCCGGTGGTTTCGCACTCACTTGGTTCGGCCTGTTCGTTGTCATAACCGGTCAGACTCCGTTCTGAGATAAACGCCAGACGGGTCCCGTCGGGTGTCACGGTCGCCTCGCCCAGCCCCGGACCCAGCTGCCAGTCTACTGGTGCGTCTTCCACAGATACGGTTGCGATGAATTTCGTTTCGCCGTCATGAGATAGATACAGGTTGCAGCCAAGGTTGTCCTGTTTCGGTTCTGCCCCGGTTTCTTCTTCTTTGGTTTCTGCTCGACACTGTTGCTCGCTCGCTCCGGTGGCGAGCGCACCCTTGGCGACAAAGTACACATACGACCCACTTTCTGATATCTGCACCACGCCTTGCACCGCGGCGCCGTCGCCGGTATCGTCGAGCTTTTCGCCCGTTAGATCGGTCAGCCGGCCGAGCTTGCCGGGTTCGCCTGACAGTTCGTATTCATAGAGGTTCGCCCCCTGACCGGACGGGCCCGTGTACGCGTCGCTGGTCAACTCCGCCTTGCTGGTGAAGAAGACCTTTTCTCCTTCCGCGCTCGCGCCCCAATACGTTGCTTCCTGCGTCCCGGCCGGGTTTTCTTTCAAGCGTTGCTGGGCCGAGACGAGGACCGTACAAGCATCCGCAGGCACAGTGCATTCACCACCCGCATGCAAGCGCACTCCGCTATCCGAAAACGCGGCCGGCGTCGAGAGTGTCAGCTCTTCAGAACCGACGTTCGTAATCGTCGTCCCAGCCGAAATCCCGTCACCTTCGATCCTCTGACCGACCGCGAAAGAAGACGGATGATAGGTAGTGATGGTGGCTGTGTTCGTGGCAGTTGCCGGGGCAGACATTGTCACGTAATTCGGGAAGGATGCGGTGATAGTGGTACCAGCCGGGATGCCCGGTCCAGAAATACCCTCACCCACAGCAAGCGAACCATGCGTGAGGGAAGGGTAGAAAGTGACTCGGGTGGAACCGGCCGTGATGGTTGCTTGGATGTTTTCGCCGACGGTAACCGGGGCGACCGCGGTGACGAGGTTGGAGCCTTCTGTCAGCGTGCCCGTCACGAACGTTTCGGGGCTGGCGATCGGGCTCGGCGGCTGTTCAGCGTTAACCCGCGCGTACAGCTGGCCTTCGCTCGCGAGGTACACGCGCGACCCATTCGCGGACAGCGCATGCCACCCCGCGAAACTGGCATAGTTTATGTATTCGCCGTTGTCGGTGAGGCTCACGGGGAGGCTCGTGCCATTGACCCACTCAGACACTGCTTCCCCGCCGAACGTTCCATGCCCACCAGAGACCACGTGGCTGAGATCCGTGGAGACGCCTAGGGGTTCTGTCCCTATCCCAATGTATCGATAAGAGTCATTGGCAAAATCGTCTACAAACAAGCCGAAATTGTTCCCTGGAGGACCTTCGCCGGTCAACGAATCATCGGAGGTCGCGACTCCCTCGGTAAGTTCGGGTGTGAAAGCCGTTCCGAGATAAGCGGGAATCGTGTTCCCTTCGACGGCATCTTGCAGCGGAGCGATCGCCTGCGTCGACCAGCTTTCCGGCCCACGCTTAGAAACAAACTGATCCTCATAAGCACCACCCGTCGGGCCGGCGAAATTACCCGCTGCCGCATACGTCACCGCATCGCCAGACACCGATGCACGCGGCACCGAATCAACGAACGAATCGGTCGCGTCCTGCCCTTCCGTATCCACCGGTGAGACCATCTCATACGCACGGCAGTCCGGTAGCTCAAGCCCGTAAGGCTGTTCGGTGCGCAGTTTTTCGTTGGGGCAGCTCTGTGGCGAGCCCGAACCCTGCGCCGCGGGCGTCGTGAAGCTCTGATCGACACCGTCCACCTCGCCGGGCAGCGCGTTGGCGGCGACGACGCGCCAGTGGTAGGTGGCGCCGGGTTCCAGGCCCGTCGCGACCGCGCTGACGCCCACGCCGGTCAGGTGCGCGGCGATCTGGCCGGCGGGGACGGGGATGCTGACGGTGTAGTCGCCCGCGGCGGGGCCGTATTCGAAGTGGTATGTGGTTTCGGAGTTGCCGTCGTAGATTTCTGCTTCCAGGCGGGCTTCGGTGGCGCTCACGACGGTGGAGGACTCGCTCTTGATTTCCAGCGGGGCGACGAGCGTCGTGAAGGTGACAGGGGCGCTCGTTGCTTCTTCACCGACTTCGTTGTGGGCGCGCAGGCAATACGTGTACGTGGTATTCGGCAGCAGGTTTTCCAGTTCGGGTTCGGTTTTGACTGCTTCTTCCTTGCCGCCCAGTGCGCTGCCACCAATTGACTGCCCACCTTCCCCCTGACATTCCTTGGGGGACTGCCGGTAGAGGAATTCGTAGGAGCCGGGGTTACCGGTCGCGCCGGGGTTCAAGACACCATGCAACGTCGCCGTCGTCGTCGTAACCGGTTCGGCCTTCAGATCCGTCGGGGTTTCGGGGTGAATGTCGGTCTTGAATTCTTCTTCGGTCCCTTTTTCTGCTCCGGTCGCGTTTTTCAACAGGACCTGATATTTGTAGACAGTGTTCTGCTTCAGCCCCGTGGCGGTAACATCGACGGGCTGTTCACCACCTTCGATCGTCGCCTGTTCGCAGGGCACGACGTGTTCGCCAACGCTCGCGGTGCCGTACTGGAAGTGACATTCGGTCGCTTCGTTGCTGGCGTTGACCGTCGCGTTCAGGCGCACTTCTTCGGCTTTCGGTTCAGCGCTCTCGTTGATCACCGTGGGCTTGGAGACCAGGGTTTTGAAGGGCACGGCGTTGCCGATCGCCACTTCGCCCGCTTTGTTGATCGCGACCACACAGAACGCGTATTCGGTATTTGGCTCGAGACCCGTAACGGGGACCGACACGCCCTGTTTAGCGGCGCCCGACATCGCGCCGGCCGTTTCGGGCGCGACGTGTTCCGGGTTACATTCCGTAGCCGACTGCTGGTAGTAGACCTGATACGTGCCCGCTTCGCCCGCTTTGACGGGGTTCAGGGTGCCTTCGAGCGTTGCCGTGGTCGCGGCGATCGAGGCCGCGGGACTTTTCGTTGTCGGTTTTTCGGGGGGGATTGCGGTTTCGAACGGTTCTGCTGAGCCTTTGGCTTCTTCGCCTTTCAAGTTCTTCAAGACCACCCGGTAGTGGTAGACCGTGTGCTGAGCCAAGCTCGGCACCGTCACGCCGACACCCTGTTCGCCGCCTTCGATCAGCGGCTGTTCGCACTGCACTTCATTTTCTGTGACGGAAGTCGTGCCGTACTGGAAGTGGCATTCGGTCGGTTCGCTGTTCGGGTTCACATGCGCTTCCAGATGGGCTTCGGCGGCTTTTACTCCAGAGACGCTCTCGCTGATGACCGACGGGGCGGCGGCCAGAGCTGGGGTAGTCATAAATATCAATGCAGCCAGAGTCATCAGGAGAACCGGTGAGATCATGCGACGAGCAGGCGCACCACCCCCTTGGCTGATTTTGGACACACCACTCCCTTTGACACGGGAAAAGGCATCGAGCAGCGCGACGAGACCGGTCTTTGATGAGGCAGCTGATCTCCCGATGTTCTCTGTGTGTCTCACTGTCGTTCCTCTTCCTGTGATGGTGTTTGTGCTGATGCTCAAAAGTTTGTTTTGCGAATTGCTGCTTGCGTGGAGCAGGCTACGGAATCTGCCTTTCGACTAGTCCCGGAGGCTAATCTTCTGATTCTTCGACGAATTCGGAGTTGGCCAGCTCCATCTTCAAGTCGAACGCGGCGACCGTGTTCTTGCTCGAGGGGAGGCCGAGTTTCGCGTCGATGGCTTCGTTGACCACGGCCGACCCGCAGTCGCCGGCCTTCGGGACCGCGAACCCGCTGCTGACCATCGCGACGCCACTTGTGAGCAGAATCTTGCCGTGTTCGGTGCCCCTGGCCGTGCCGGGGCTGCCTGCCAGTCCCCCGCTCGAGCCGGTCGTCATGTTCAGCTCGATCGGGTGCGAGCTCGATCCGACGGAGCATTCGGCCCCCAGCAGGGGGCTCACCAGCCGCACCTTGATCGGCAACGTAAACGCCAGCGGGTTCGTGAGCAACTCGATCAAGCTCGCCGGCACGGCCAGTTCGGTCACAGCGTCCAGCGGATGGCCGAACAGGCCACCGGGGAGCGGCTGCCCCATCTTCGTCATCGTTTCCCCGTCCTGCGCACCCACCAGACGTTTGACGAACGGTTCTTCTTCTTCGAGCAGCCCACCCTGCAGAACCACCGTCTTGGCGATCGGCACCACCGTCCTGCCCAGCGTTATATAGCCGCCTTCGACCCGCGCATAGAGACAGCCGTCCACTTGCGCCGCACGCGCCGGGCATTGGGCGAACACGGCAAAAGCACCCGTGGGCGCCGCGAAGGCGGAGGGAGCCCCCGAACATGCCAGAGCGACCGCCACCATCGCACCGACAATCCATTTCTTCACCTGCGCCTCGCTTTCTGTCGTTTGCGCTTATCGCTGCTCTCTGGCACCCACTGACCACGATCGGCGTGGGCTCGGCGCGACGGGATCACGCCGGCGCTCACTTGCGGCCCTTCTTCGCCTTCGCCACCGGGTACTTCTTGCGTGCGGCCTTTTCGCATTTTGCCTTCTTCCCCTTCGCCTTGTCCTTCCTGCAGACCTTCAGCGCCGCCGTGAGCTTTTGGGCGTTCGTCAGCGCCTTCGGAGTAGTGGTTGTCCCACTCCCCGGTTCTTCCTTCGGGAACGCGATCGCGGGGCTCGCGATCAGCGGCGGGGAGGTTTGGGGCGTGAGCAGCGTCGGGAAACCGGGCGTCGTGAACGACACGGGTTCGCCGTGCGTGGTGCCATCGGCGCTCGTCGCCGTCACGCGGTAGTAGTACGTCGTGCCGGGCTGCAGTTCGCCCAGCGTCAGGCTCACGGCTTCGGTCGTGGCGCCGCCGATGCCGGCGAGACCGGTCGCGGGACCGTAATTACCCGGCGTGGTGCTGATTTCAAAGCCGTACTCGGTCTGCAGGCCGCTCGTCGAGACCATGCCCGACAGCGTCGCCGAGTTCTGGCTGACGTTGCTGACGGCGCCGGTGGTGACCACCGGCGGGGTGCCCGCCAGGGTCGTGAGCGTCTTCGGTGGGCCGATTTGCTGGCCCACCGCGTTCGTCGCGATCAGCGCGTAGTAGTAGACGTTGCCCGGCTGCAGTCCGCCGATCGGGGTCGGCGGGATCGCCTGCGGTTCGGTGCTCGACCCGGCGCTGGTAGAGGGCGTGCTTTCGCCCCCGGCGTAGGGGTTCGCGGCGCCGTCTTTGAGCGCTTCCCGGTAGCCCGCTTCGGTGATGTACGCGAAGTAGTACGTCGTTTCCGTGCCTTCGGGGTCGACTTCACCCGACAGCGTCGCGGCGGTCTGGGTGATGCTCTGCGCTGCGCCGGTCGTGACGAGCGGCCGGGGCGGGGTCGTGAATGACTGGACTTCGCCCTCAACGGGTTTTTCTTCACCCCGACTTTGGCTGTTTTCAGCGACCGCTCGGTAGTAGTAGGTCGTGGCTGGTGCCACGACCGACTCCAGGCTTATGCTGGCAGTCTGGTCTCCGAAACCTGCTTCTAGAGACGTTGCGCCCAGCACTTTCGTGACTGGTCCTTCGAGGGCTCCCCCATGGCCAACCGTCCCTTTGGTAGCGTATTCAAACGCGTATGTCGTTTGCTCGTTGTTTGGGTTGATCTGCGCGTACAGCTTAATCGTGGGCGTCAAAGAGGTGCTCTCACTATCGATTTTCGGTGGCGCGGGGTTGGTCGTGAAGCTCGCGGTCTGCCCGGTGTCGGAGCCGAAGGCATTCGAGGCGACCAGACATACCGAGTACGTCGCGTTCGGCTGCAGTTCGATCGCTTGTTCGCTGGTTTTGGTGGACACGGCCTTGGTGCCCGTGCCCGTGCCCGCGTCCTCCGGTGAAGTGCTGCCTTCACCGGTACATTCAGGGCGATTAGCGAGAAGTTTGTAGTCAAAGTAGTATTCCTGATTGGCCGAGCTCAGCGGCGTCAGGGTGCCACTGAACGTAGCCCCCGTAGCAGTGACTTCTGTCACGGCTCCGGTGAATGGGGACGGGACGGTCGTGAATTCTTTGACCACCCCTTCGGCCGGTTTGGGTTCATTCTTGCTCTGTTCGTTTTCGGCGATCACCCTGTAGTAGTAGGTCGTGCTGGGCGCGAGGACGGCGCCCGTGGAGACGCCGGCACTCTGATCGCCGAAGCCTTTGAGGGTGCTCCCCCCGCTGACGTTTACGATCATCCCCGTGAGTTCCCCAGCGGCTTTCGTCGTGGAGTATTCAAAGGTGTAGTTGGTCGTCTCGTTGTTCGGGTTGACCTGCGCTTCGAGCGTCGCCTCACCCGGCGTCACGGCAGAGACACTCTCGCTATCGACTTTGGGAGGCGCCGGTTTGGTCGTGAACGACACTTCGTTGCCCCGGGTTTCGCCTCCTTCGTTGGTCGCGGTGAGACAGAACTCGTATTTCTTGTTGGGTTCGAGTTCGGTCACCGCCTTTTCCTGCGGCAGCGCCTTACCTTCGACTTCTGCTTCCGGCGTCCTGAAAACATCGACGCATTCATGCCCATCCTGTTCCGGGCTGTAAGCAAACGACCAGCGAACCTTCGCGGACACGTTCGGATTCAGCACCCCGTGGAGGGTCGCCGTGGTAGCGGTGACTTCTTTCGCCGCTTCGGTCACTGGTTTTTCCGGTGCCGCCGCAAGCGCCGGAGCTGCCGAGACCAGCAGGACTCCGGCCAGTACCCCGAGGGTGTCAAGCAGCGTTGTCAGCCTACGAGCGTTCCTCATGACCGACCTCCTTGCCCATAGCTGGACTTTCGGGCGTTGCTCGACTTCTTAGCCTTCTTCTTGACTTTCTTCTTCTTGACCGCCTTCTTCGCTTTCGGACAACCCGTGGCCGCGATCGGCGTCGACTCGTGGATTTCGGCGCCGTTCTGGGCAACGATCGACGTTGGCATCGTGAGGCTCGACGTGCAGAGGTTCCCGATCGCCGTGAGCGCGGAGTAGGGGCCCTCGGGGAGGTAGAGCTCGAAGGATTCAAACGGGACATCGGGGACGGTCTTGAACGTCGAGCTCGTGATCCCCGCCTTGCTGATGAACGTCGCGGCGACGACGTCGACGCGGACACCGTCGCCCTGCAGCACGATCTCAAGCGACGGGAACGCTTCGCCGCCGTGAGAGACGAAATACACCGGACCCGTCAACTTGACGGGCAGTACGGGCGTGTTGACCCTGACGGTCCCGATCACGGATGGGGCGGGGCAGTTCGCGGGGTTGGCTTCGAACACGGCGGCCGTGCACGCTTTCTGCAGCGTTGTCAGGCGCGAGGGGAGCTGCTTGGGGAGATCGACCTTGAACGAATGGATGTCAGCCTGCGTGCCCTGACCCGTATTGGGGAAGGTGACCTTCGCGTCGAGACTCGCGCCGTGCGCTCTGCTGGTCTTCCCGGAGGTGGAGACCGTGAACTTCGGCTGGAATTTCAGCGCCTGACAGTTCGTGACCTGATAGGAGGAGGACTCGACTGCGCTCGCGGCCTGCGTGTCCGTGAGCGTGCCGCCGATCGCCATTTTATTACAAGACGTCGAGTTGAACATAAATTCCGGGCGGTTGACCGTGACGTTCACCAGACGCAGCTGCAACGGGATGCCGTCGAGCTCCGTCGGCAACGGGTCGGAGGTGATCGTCAACGCGGACGTTTCGGGGTCGACGTTGATCGCAGAGCGATTGACGACCGTACCGTTCCCGGTCGTACCAGCGAGCGTATAGGGGCCGGCCTTCGCGGGAACGAGGATCGACAGGCCATACGGAGCGCCCTTGTACGGGCCCGTGATGAACACCTTCCCGCCCTTCACGAGGAACGGGTCCGCGCCCGGCCCCGTCTCGACGGTCGTTTCGCCGATCTGACTTTCCGGGCCGCACGTGCCCGCGTTCGCCTGCGGTTCTTCGCAGAGCTTGACATGCGAGATCATCCCCAACAACCCCGGCGGTGTGCGGACCTGGATACCGTTCAGGAACCCATCGTCATCACCACGCCCGAACGAGACCGAGAACGGCGAGTACCCACCCGCCTGGTTGCTCGTCGTACCAAAGCTGAACGACGGGTCGAACTGCGCACCGAAGCAGTTTTCATCGACGTCGAAGTTCGATTCGGGCGTCGCATCGGACGTGAACGGCGTGCTCCACGCCGTCAAATCGACCGTCGTATGCACTTCCCCGCAGGTACGGGGGTTGGCGAACGCCGCGCGCTCACCACCCTGCAACGTAAGCTGGAGCTCTGAGAACGGCAACTGCGGGGTTTCGTTGAACGTGGCCGTGATCTGACCCGTCTGCTGGTTGATCTGCCCGGTGCCTTCGAGCTTGACGACGATCCCGCCTTCGCCTTCGCTGAAGAACTGCGCGAACACACGGATCATCTTGCCATCCGCCGCATCCGCGGGCGTACACACCCCACCCGGCCCAGTACACTCCGGGGCACCGAGATACACCTGTCCCGTCAACTGTTCTTCAAGCGCCGGGGTCTTGACGCGCACAGTCCCGATCTGCGAGTCGCGCGGACAACCACCAGCCACACCCGAATGCAAACCAAACTGTTCACTCGTACATACCCCCAACCCATCCGCCACCGAAGGCGAGATCACCGTACCCGCCGGGAACGTCACCGTGGTCTTCTTCACATCCGGCGTCGCCAAATCTTTCGGTTCGGCGTTCTGCGGCAAGCTTAGGTCGAACGTATACCCCGCCGGGGCGCCCGCTTCGAGCGTATCGGGCAACATCGACACTTTCGGCTTGAACGACAGCTGGCCGCAACCCGTGTCGAGACCCATCGGAACCGCTTCACTGGTTGCAAAGGCGCCTTGGCTTTCCCAGGAATCGGTTTCGAACGTACCATCGAGCGGAGTCGTGCACTGCGACGGATTCGTCAGCAACGCCGCAGGCTGATCGTTCAGCTCTAGAACTTCATCATTTCCGCGCCCACCTTCGGACTCCTGTCGGCCAAAACTGTAGGGTGGCTCCGCTCCGAGGCTTCTCGCGCCGAGGTCTGGGCCGGGGCCGTAGTGTTCGGCTGGCACACCCCAGATCGTGATCGAACTGAAATAATCTGACGCTCCCGTCGTGATATCCGGAGCGGTGAACCGCACGTTGTATTCGCCGTTGGACAGCACACTCGTATCCAGCCGCACGGGGAAGAACAGCGCGTTGAACGCAAAGGCAGCGGGCTCACCCGCAGCCGGTGCGATATTGAACACCGGCAAGTTCAACTCCATCCGGGCCCCTTCATACGACACCCAGAGCGTGGCCGTGCCAACCATCGTATCTCGCGGACATTCCGTGGCGTTCGCCACGTCTGCCATCGTGCAGCGCGGCATACCGACGGTCGTGCCAACCAGACCCGGCGGCACATTGAAGCTGACGTTCTTGGGCGAGTTGGCCGGCTCAGCACCCTTATAGTCGCCTTCGTGGGTCTCTTGGTTGACGGTGTTAAGAAAATAATTGACCGTGACGTTCGGATGCGCACCAGCTTGCTCGGTAGACCGCGCGGCGAGAGCGCCGTCTTTCGCTACGCCATATTCGGGTAGCGCCGAACTGATCGTCACGGGGAAGCCCGTCGAAGCGGCGACCGCGCCGCCGCCGACGACTGTGGCTTCATTTATTTCGCTCGAGCCTTCGACAGTCGTTTCCACGTCCACCTTGACCGTGATCAGCAACGTATCCCCTGGGTCCACCGGTTCGGTGACCGTGCAGTGAGGGTCAGGCACGAGCGAGCAGTCCAAGCCGCTACCTTCTTCATCGAGGTCGCCGTTGGCCAGCGGCACCTTGTAAGGATCCAGGCCGAGGATCCCGATCGCCTTCAGGCGCGGCGGCAGCTTGTCGCTCACGACGATCGTGCCGCCGTCGGTCGAGCCATTGCCGACATTTGTCGCGGCGATCATCATCACCGCCCCGCCGCTTTTATCACCGGGCTTGAGGTTCGTCGGGTTGGATACCGACATGATCTTCCAGATTGGGCCGGCCGTTTCCGCAGAGGCAGATGCAGGCACGAGAAGCAAAAGCGAAAAAGGTACGAGAAGGAGAAACCGCTTGAAGGTGGTCATCGGCTTGCCCTCCGGTCGTCGCTGGCTTTTTTGGCGTTTGTCTTCTTCTTGGTGAGTGGCCGGGGGCGTTGCAGCCCCCGGCTCTCGCAGAACCGGACGTGAACGTCTCCGCTCATACGGCTCCCACCATCCGGTCGCGGGTTCGCACTAGCTGCCAGTGGGCGAAGAGGTCTGG